>Ga0302320_10006887_pt1 | contig 25113 bp, 3 predicted proteins | sample Bog_T0_3_FD_202130 | JGI IMG/M metagenome (GOLD analysis project Ga0302320, IMG submission 202130) | Peat permafrost microbial communities from Stordalen Mire near Abisko, Sweden - Bog_T0_3 | ecosystem: Environmental > Terrestrial > Soil > Wetlands > Peat | place: Sweden: Abisko, Stordalen Mire... | reverse complement strand
GCAAACCAGAGCTTGAGCGATCTTTTGGACTCGGCCAACATTTTTTCGATTGTGATCGGCGTGGCCGTATCGGGCACTTCGGCCTACAACGTGGTGATGGTGGGGAACATCATTACCGACCAGGCAAAGGCCGACATTGTGGGATCGACCGTGACCTCCACGGCGGGAGAGATCGAGCTGAGCGGTCTTTGCTCTTCCTCGATCGCCGCCCTCACGGCCGGGATCGCCGGCTCAGGCGGGGTTTCGCTGAGTGCGACAGGAGTGGGCAACGTCATCGCGGATACCCTCGAAGCCTCGATCCTGGGAGGATCGACGGTGCAGGCCGACACCGGGATCAGCCAAACGGCGGAGGATAGCTCCACAGTTAACTCCTTCGGAATCAGTGCCGCGGGGTCGGGCCTCCTTGCCGGGACGGCCATGGTCGCGGTGAACGACATCGGTAACTCTCTTTCGGCGGAGATCAACGGATCGAAGGCGACGAACACAACTGGAGCGATCCAGCTTTCTGCCCTCTCCGGGGCGTCGATCAACAGCTTTGTTGGCGGCGTTGCGGCCTCCGGGGTGGTGGCGGCCGCTTTCTCGTTCGCCGATAGCAATATTCACAACACCCTGGACGCTTCGATCCTCAACGGCGCCACCGTCCACTCGGGTGGCGACATCGACCTGACCGCTACGGACAGCTCATCGGTCCAATCTCTCGCGCTCGCCATTACGGCTGCGGGAGGGGGTGCGGGAGGCGCGGCGGCGTCGGTGAACACGGTGGCGAACGGTGTGCACACGGCGATAACGGGTTCCACTGCCACGGCGGGCGGGAGCATTAACCTTTCGTCCGGCTCCACTCCGGTTATCGGCGCTTTTGCCGCTGGTGTGGCCCTGGCTGGAGGCCTGGCCGGAGCTGCGTCCATGACGGACAACACGATAGCCGACGTTATCGACGCGACGATCAGCAGCAACTCGACGGTGAGCGCGACGGGCAGCATCAGCCTGAACGCCTCCGACACTCCGCCCGCATCGGTCACGGCCCCGACCAACGCCGTCGTCACTAATGTGCTGGGCGAGATCAATGGAAACACGGTCGATCCCAACGCCAACATTATTGCTTTCTCAGGTGATATCGCGGGAGCTTTGGGGGTTGCGGCGGGCGCGGCGGTAGTGGCCAATACGGTAGAAAACCAAGTGACGGCCGAGATCGCCGATTCCACCGTCACGGCCGGCTCCGACCTCAATGTGATCGCCGAATCCAAGTCGGAAGCCGTGGGCGTCGCCGCGGGCTTCAGCGTTGCCGGGTATGCGGCCCTGAACGCCTCAATCGTTAGCGACACCATGCAGTCAACCACGACCGCCGATATTCATGGTGCTTCCACCATCTACGCGGGTGGGAAACTCGATGTGAAGGCCTCCGATACGGTCGCAGTGGACGCTCTGACGTTCAGTCTCGCCGCTTCCCTTGGGGTGGGCGCGGGCGGAAGCGCGGTCATCACTACCTACGGCGATACGACTTCGGCCTATGTGGCCGGAAGCGACGCCTCGCACCTGGCGAATATCGAAAATGCCGGTCAGGCGACGATAGAGGCCTACGACACGGTAACGACGAACGGCCTCGCCCTGGGCGCGAATGCCGGAGCCATCGCCGCCGGAGCATCGGTAGTCACATCGGACATAGACGGGAGCCTCAGCGCTTACGTCGGCGATTACGCGGAGATTGGGCAAACCGCGGGCATGGCGGTAGGCGGTCTCACGGTCGAGGCGTCCTTCGCAGGCACGGATACCTCCGACGTTTGGGGCCTTACCGGCGGCATTGGGGCGGCTTCGGCCAACGTCGCCACGTCCCTCATTGATACCCAGGTCCAGGCCTACATCGGCAATTCGAACGTGACCGTTACAGGGGCAGTGGTAGTGGAGGCCACGGGCGCACCCGACGCGGAAGCGGATGCCTATGGCGTGACGGTGGGTGGATTGTCGGTCGGGTCGTCCACTTCTCTCGCGACTGCTTCACCCGACATCAGCGCCTATGCGGGCGGGGCTTCGAGCACGATCACGGCGGGCAGCCTTTCGATCTCGGCCGAGCGGGACACGCCGGGCAGCGGGTATTCGGCGCAGGCGAACGCCACCGGTTCGGTGGGAGGCCTGATCGCCGTGGACGCCACGGAGACCACCGCCACCAGCGGCGGGACGGTGCAAAGCTACGTGGCGGACGGCGCCACGCTCTCGGTGAGCAATACAGTCAACGTCACCGCCACCGGCAGCAGTTCCCAGAATTCCGACGCGACGAGCTACTACGGCGGCCTGGTGGCTGTGGGCGGAAACGTGTCGATCACCAATAACAACGTTACCATCCTTTCCTACCTCGGAACGGGAGTCACCGTCAGCGCCGGTTCGCCTATTGGCGGCCTCACCAGCGGCAGCCTCTATTACGTCGTGCCGATCAGCACAGTGACATTCGCCCCCTCGAAGGTCGCCGGTAATTGGATCACTTTGGACAGCGATTCCGGTCTCCAGACCGGGGATCTGATCACTTATCACCAGGGAAAAGGGAGCGCCATCACGGGTCTCGTTGACGGCGCGACCTATCAGGTGACTGTCAATTCCTCTAACCCCAACAAGATCAGCCTCCAAGCGTGGGATGCGACCACCGGCCTATACGACACGCCTGTGACTCTGACAGCATCCGGGGCGAGCGGGAGCAGCGGGTTCACCATTATTGATCCGCGGCTGATCGCGCTTGACGCTAGCTACCAGGACGCCATGTCGGGCGCGCCGACGAGCCTCATCCAACTGACCCAGCCGGCGATCGGCGGCGGCCTTAACACCCTCACTCCTCCTTCGAGTTCGACGGAGTTTACCTTCAACCCCGCCACCGCTCTCGTACCTAATTCCGCTTATATCAATGTCGGGCCGAACAGCGGGCTTAGCGCCGGCGAAGCCGTGGTCTACGGGCAGCCGGCCGGCCCCGCCATGAGTATTTCGGCAACCGGCACGGACACCAGCTTTGCGCAGTCGACGGCCGGGAGCGGCGGTCTTGTGGCCGGGTCAGCCGCGGTGGCCAACGTGAACGTTACGGCGGTCACCAAAGCCTACCTGGAAGACAACACGAGTCCCAGCGTCACGAACCTCAATGTTTCGTCCCTCTTGATCAATGCCGTTCACACGGAAAACTTCAACAGCCAGACCAACTCCCTGCAGGCTGCGGCGATTGGAGCCAGCGGCTCCTGGGCCACCAACGAAATCAACTCGACCGCGGATGCGGCCATCGGCGACAACGCGAAGATTATCACGCAGAACCTGTATGTGAACGCCGAGAATATTTCCAATAAGAGTCCGCTGAGCGGATATAACGTTCAGGCGGGCGCCGGTGGCGTCCTCAATGGCACCGCGGTGGATAGCGAGACCGACATCGCCAACTACACCAACGCGACCATTGGCGACTTCGACACGATTCAGGTAACGGGCGATCCGACGGCGGGTCAGGGGAACTTTGTCGTAAGCGCATCCAACGACGTGTACGCCGTGGACACGGTGCGCCTGGATTCCGGAGGGGTCATCGAGGGCGCGGGCGCTACCGACGAGATCAAGGCGGACACGACCGACGCGACCGCAGGCATCGGAAACAATGACATGGTCACCACCACCGGCTATCTCGACCTTGAGACGATTGCCGACGGCACCATCAGTGTGGCACCGGAGGTTCATACCTACGGGCTTGCCGCCGCCGCCTCCGTCGATGCTCTGGCGCGCATCCAGGCCGACGACGAAGTCAACGTTGGCAACAACACCAGCATTGTGGCGCAGGGCAACCTGAATTTGCTCGCTGGGCAGACAACCGACAGCACCGGGCAGATAACCGGGGGCCAAGAGAACAGTTTCAACGTCACTTCATTTGGCGACGAACTGAACGGCTCGGCCATTCCGATCAGTGAACTGAAGTCGCATGGGGAGGTCGACCAGACATCCAACGTCAACATCGGCAGCAATAGCACTCTTGAAAGCGCGAAGGATGCGAACCTGATCTCGCAACTCACGGGCAATTCGGTGATTACCGCCTACGGCGAGGGCAAGAGCTGGCTGTCCGCCATATCGAGCGGCATCAACAGTATCTCCGGCGCCCCCCCCATACCGGCCACGATGCAAGGCGGCACCGGCACAAATAACACCGCGGGCCAGGTCACCGTTGGCACCGGGAGTACGGTCGAAGTCGGGATCGATAATAATCAAAGCCTGACGATTGCCTCGGACGGCACAATCACGGCAACGAGCGGCATCTCCTACACTACCGACACCGAATCGCTGGCCTCCAACATCGAGAACGAGTGGGCGACTCTGAATTCGTTGATACAGGAGTACGTGGGCGACCCAACGGTAGACGCCGCTTACCAGAGTCAGCTGGACTATGTTGAGAAGGTGATGACTTCCATGGGGCTGTCCACCAAGAATCCTGACGGCTCCCCCGCATTCCTGGCTTCCTATGCCGCCCCGTTTATCACGGTGAACAATATCTCCGCGCAGGAGGGAGTCATCAACGTGGTGGGCGCCGACCTGGTGATGAATGGCACCCTCAATGCGCAGGGAAACATCCAGGTAAACATCAGCAATGCCAGCCCCTACAACCTGCAGCTCAACAACATCACCATCTCGGACGAGGCGGGCGGCGATGTCACCTTCAATTACGGCAAGATCAGCAACCTTACAGGCACGGCGGGGGTGTCGGGCACGGGCACAATCCAGACGGCGAAATCCGGGAGCGCACCGTCGATCAACATTTCCAGCACTTTCGTTGCAGGCTCGCCTGCGAACCTTTCCAGCGAAGCGAATTGCAAGACGCCGGAGATCGACCTGAATGGGAGCATCACCAACGTGCTTGGGTCGGTCACGATCAACGGCAGTGGGAACATCAATGCGGGAGGGAGCATAAACGCCAACACCCTCAGCATCACCGCGGCCGGCAGTTTCATGCAGGCTTACTCGGCGACGCTTGACAACGAGGGAGATGCCCCGGACGCCTCGACGGCGTGGGCGAAGGTCTCCGCCGATGCCCAGGCAGATTTTGCGGCTAATCTACTAGATGCAATCACACCGGGGGCGACTACGGATTACAACGCGGGTTCGAGTGGTATCGGGGCAGACATCACTACTGCTCAGAACACCGCGTCAACGACTTTAGCCACCCCCACCGAGGCCGGGAACATCATCGCCGCCGGGAACGTCTTCATTTCGGGCGAGTACCTGAACATCTGCGGCACCATCCAGAGCGGCCAGCCGGATCAGACACTCACCATCGGCAGCAGTGATGCGGCCGCGATCAATGCTTTGAATGCCGCGTATCGATCAGGAACAACTCTATCGACGTTGCAACTTCTGGCCTACGGGCTGACACCAACCAACAATGGGCTGTACCAGCTCACGACCGCCTCGGGCGACAACATCACCGCCTTCTATGATCCGGCAACCGGCGAAATATCACTGAATCCCATTGCGGTTCAGGGCGGCCACATGGAACTTTACGGCCAGATCGCGAGCACGGGGCAAGGAAATATCAAAGTTCTGAATGGCTACGGCCAGGTCAATATCGTCAACGATACCTCTGCCACACTAGTGACCCCAACGATCAATACAGGCAATGCCGCGGGGTATCTGAAGATTACCGACACTTCCTTCCTGCAGGCTGGCACCAGTGAGCCGCTGGTCACTGAATACCATGTGAATAACGGGACCGTCAGCACGGACGCCTACTATCTTCCGGCCGCGGGTGGCGCGATTACATACGTGACGGCTACTTCCTCTGGGGCAAAACTCCCCGGGAGTGTCTCTGGGGGAAGGGTGACCTATAATCCCGCTCCAAACCAGAGGTATTACTGGACCACGGCGATGGCGACCGAAACCCAGACCACGAACGAATACTCCGCTTCCTCATGGGTGGACATCAACCTCGATGATGCAGAAAATGAAACATCTTCCGTCACCAAGAACCTGTCCCAGCAACCGCTCCTTCAGGGCGAATACATCGGCCAATCGACCGACGCGAGCGATTATTCATACGCCGAGACTACCGTCAGCAATGGAAGTGATCAGCAGAAATCCAATTGGAATACCTCGACCTGGTACGGCACGACCACTTACTACGAGCAGACAATCACCGAAAACTACACCACGGAATACTATCTCAACAGCATCCCGGCCTCCGAGGCGGTGAACATCTCGTTCATCGGTGCCAACTCGGGCAGTTCGCAAGCCGCTGTCAACATCCAGTCGGACGGGAGTGTCATCGTCGACGGCACGATCCAGAATCTGGGCGGCTCCACGACGATCGAGGCTCTGAACCCTGGGGCGAGCATTTCCGCATCCGCACTGGCAACGATTGAGGGGCAAAGCATAACTCTCCAGGCCTCGGCCGGCATCGGCGCGAATGGGGCGATCCATACCAGTTTGCAGCCTAATGCGAGCGGCTCAATCAGCGGCACGATCACGGCCACCTCGGTGACGGGAAACATAGATATCGACGAGACCACAGGAAATCTGAACGTCGCCCAGATCACGACCGCGCCGGGCACGAGTTCCTCAGGCGCCGCCACCACGGGAGACGTCACGCTGACTGCGTACGGGTCGATCCTGGCGGCGAGCTCGTCCTCACTGGTCCAGGGAGGGGCGATTACGCTGGACGCCCAGAACGGCTCCATCGGGAGCCTGGGCACGGACGGGAGTGCGGATGCGCCCGCCTCGGATGCGTCGGCGCTCAATATTCTCACCGGCCCCGCCTTCCTCGCCAACGCCTCATCGCGGGATGTTTTCAACGCCACCGCGGTTGGTGACATTAATATCAGTCAGGCAAACATCAACATCGGTCAGGCAACCGGCGATCTCTATGTCAACAACATCACGTCGACCAGTGGAGACGTTCGGGTGGTGCTGGGCAATGGGACGCTGGTGGACGCGAACACCAATGTGCAAACGGACCCCCGCACCTCGGCCCAGTTGCTTAATATGTTCAACCAGATGGAGGCAACTCAATCCACGGCTGGGCAGAGCGTCGCGCAAACCGTGCTGGCCTACGACGCCTCTCAAACCAGCGATTACCAGACCTACTGGTCCTTCCGGAACCAGCAGGCCGGCGATGATTCTGTGGGTGGCCTGACCCAGGGCGCGACCTACGACGTGAAGGTGATCGACACCACTCACATCGAACTGATCGACCCAACCACAAACGAAGTTGTTTCCCTGGCGCCTTCGACTACGAGTACAACGGGGGTAACTCAGGGGTTCTACGTTGGGAACACCTCGAACTTTGTTGCTTTCGACTCGGTAAACGGTGTCAACGCCTCTAACAACGAGATTACCGTTGCGCCCGGCAGCTTCACTCTGGGCGGCCCAGTGGTTCAGGTGACCTACGCGCGCCTGGTGGCCTACGACCCGACCTCCACGGTGACGCTGTCGGCCTCGCAGCAGGCGGCCTATAGCCTGTACTACACTTCCGAGGCCCACTACCGCGCGGTATCAGGCGTGAGCGGCGGGGACTTGCAGTTTGGGAGCGATCCTGGATTCATCGTGGGCCAGGAGGTCACTTTCACTAGCGGCGGAAGCAACATTGCCGGACTGACGGACGGCAGTTCTTACTACGTCGTCGCGGACGGCAGCTCCGGTGTGGCGCTCTCCCAGAACCCGGGCGGGACGGCGATATCGCTTACGCTCGCGAATGGAGCGACGACACTCATTGGAACTCCGGGGCTCCAGCTAACCGCCAATAGCGCCTCTCTGAAGGCGTATGTTGCGAGCGCCATCCAAACGATCGAAAACCAGGACACCCAGGAGTACCACACCCTGAACGCCGTTTGGGGTTCGGTGGGCAACATCAACAGCGCCCCGTCGACGCAATATAACGCGAATATCTACGATCCGAACTTCTCTTACAGCGCGAGCACCACGCAGATCCAGCAGGTTGCCAGTGCTCTCAACACCACCCCGCTCACCGCGGGCACGACCACTTACGCCTCCGGGCAGGCAGTTTACGTGGGCACGAATGTCTTCACCAACGGTCAGGCGGTGGTCTTTAACGCCGACTCGAGCGCGGGTGGGGGGATTCAGGGTCTGACCAACGGACAGACCTACTACGTTACGGAGATTGCCGGCAACTCCGGCTGGATCGCCCTGTCCACTGCGCCCGGCGGGAAGGCAATCGCCCTCAGCGCACTCACCGGAACGGACAACTCTTTTGTTTCGTCCACTGTGAACGACCCGCAGCTCCACCAGAGCGCTACCGAAATCAACACCAGCGCGATCACCGTGGGCGCGACCACTTACGCCGCCGGCCAGGCGATTAATGTGGGGACGAATGCCTTCACCAACGGCCAGGCGGTGGTTTATAACGCCGACCCGAGTGACCCGATCAGCGGTCTCACGAACGGATCGACTTATTATGTGATTGAGATACCGACCAGCGCCACAAATAACACCAACTCCGGCTGGATCGCCCTGGCCAGCACCTCCGGCGGGACGCCCATCGCCCTCGGCGCGACCAGTGCGACGCTGACCGGGAACAACTGGTTCTCGGACGGAGATGTCTTCAACCAGAAGGCGGCCTGGAGCGCCGCGCAGTTGCAGAACAGTATTGATGTGAGTATCCTCGCGCCCAAGGACGTCTCCTCGACGCAGGCGTTCATCCAGGCCCCGTGCATCACCGCGAACAATATCGACATCATCGCATCGGGCGGCAACATCGGGTCCAATGACGGCTACCTTTATTTCAATCTGCCACTTCAGGGTCTGAGCACCGCCGATGAGATTGCGGTTGCGGCGGCGCAGCGCCAGGACATAACCTTTTACAGCGGCCCTCTGGTGAACGGCCAGCCAACAGGCAGCCCCGTCAACCTCGACTACTACCCGGTATCGGGCGTGAGCGGCGGGCAACTGCAATTTACCAGCAATCCCGATTACACCCCTGGCCAGGAGATCATTTTCAACAGCGGCGGAAGCAATATTACCGGATTGACGGACGGCGACGCTTATTACGTGATTGCGGACGGAAGCTCCGGCATGTCGCTCTCGCTGAAGTCGGGCGGTCCGGCGATATCGCTTTCGCTTGCGAACGGAGCGACGAAACTCACCGGAACTCCCAATATCCAACCGACTGGCTTCGGATCGATTGCGGTCAACCAGGACTGGAACGTGGAGTTCAAGGCCAAGGGCACGGTCAATTTCTCGGCGCCCGACGGAACAGTTGACGTCGGCTCCGAACAGACGATCAACCTCGACCAGGTGCTGGCCGCCTACCAGATTACCGTCAATGGCAATAACGGGATCAACAACGTCGCCAGTGGCACGACCCCCAACATCATCAACACATTCAATCCATCCAATGCCTCCAATCCATCCAATGTATCCGGCGACCTCATCATCGAAGCCGGACAGGGCGGGATCGGAACCTCTTCCGCTCCGCTGCGGACCGATCTGCCGGACGGCTCCATCACCGCGCTGGCCAGCGGCAACATCTACATCACGGAGACAGCCAACAACATTAACGTCGCGGACATTTACACGCCTGGCGACGTATATCTGGTTGCGGCGCAGTCGATCCTCGACGCATACGCCTCCAACTCTTTCCTGGCAGGCATGCCACAAATCCAGGCGGACAATCTCTACCTGTACGCGGACACCGGGGCCTCTGGAGGGATTGGAGCGTCCGGCAACCCCGTTCAAATCACCACTGCCTTGACCGGGGATCTTTATGCGATTGCCAACGGGGGCATCTATCTCGACGATTCGGGCGGCATCAACATTAGCTCGATTACCTCGAACAATGGCGACGTGAAACTGGTCGCCGATGGAGGGTCGATCCTGCGGACCTCCTCCTCGCCGACAAGCGTCGATGTCTCCGGCGACAGTGTCTCGCTTGCGGCCAGAGTGAGCGTCGGCGAGGCCGGCACGGGCGCAATCGTCGTCCAGACCGACGCCAGCGGCGGCGGCACGTTCAGCGCCTCCAGCGGCACCAATATGTACATCATTCAAGAGAGCGGGGATCTGGCTCTCAATACAATCGCGACCGGAACCTGGGATGGGACTGAACTGGGCGACGGGTACACGGCCTTCATCAGCGATCCGGGGGGAAGCATCCTCAACGGAGTTGCGAGCGGAGCGAACATCACCTCCGGGATGACTTATCTGTTCGCGCAGGGTTCTATTGGCAGCTCGAGCAATTACATCACCTCCGCGACGCCGGGCGGAACGGCGCCGGCCCAGGTTCAGGGGTTGGCGACTACCGGCGGCATTTTCCTGAGCAACACCGGCGGCCTTGCCATTGACGCGTTTACCGGCTCGGGAGACTCGATGAACGCGGGCGGCTCTATTGACGTTTTATCGAACTGCCCAATCACAGTGACGGGCGTAATCCTGGCGCAGGGCAGCATCACCTACGCCAACAGCTACGACGCGGGCCAGGGTAACTCCATCACAATCAGCGGCGGGAGCAGCCTGACCGCAACCAACGGCGCCATCACCATCGATTCGGTGGCCCAGGTATCGATTACCGGCTCGACCCTGATCACCACTGGCGGCGGCATCCAGATCACGGCGGGCAGCTATAACTTGATGGGCGGTACAGGTGTTACGGGCGATACAAGTATCATCGGCTCGATCCTGGAAGCCACTGGTGGCGGCATCCAGGTCACGGCGGGCAGCACTCTCTACACGGGCAATACAACGATTACCAGCTCGATCCTGGAAACCACGAAGGGTGGCAATATCCAGATCACGGGATTTGGCAGCGTAATCATCGATTCAAAGAATGGTAGCTCAGGCGTGGCCGCCTCGACTCTGGAAACCGCTGCTGGCGGCAACATCGGGATCTCGGCATCCGGCGGTGTGCTGATCAATTCAGAGAATCCCGTCTCCAATACGACGGGGACGACCTTGGAAACCCTCAGTGGCGGCAATATCCAGATCTCGGCGGGCACTGTCTGGATCGATTCAATGGATTCCGGTACAAGTGTTGTCGGCTCGCTGCTGGAAACCGCTGCTGGCGGCAATATCGGGATCACGGCGACTGGTGTTTTGGAGATCAATTCATTTAATTCCGGCTCAAACACAAAAGGTCCGATCCTGGAAACTGCTTCCGTTGGCAATATCCAAATCGCGGCGGGCAACAATGTCTGGATAGACTCATGGAATGCCGGTTCGGGCGTGACCAACTTGCTGCTGGAAACCGCTACTGGCGGCAATATCGGGATCACGGCATCCGCCAATCTGACGATCAATTCGGACAATATCGGCTCCAACACGACCGGTACGATCCTTGAAGCCGCTTCCGGGGGCAACATCCAGCTGCTGGCAAACGGTGCCGTCTTGATCGATTCAAATAATGCCGTCGGTGTTGTCGGCACAACCCTGGAAACCACCTCGGGTGGCAACATCGGGGTCACGGCAAACGGCGGCGCCGTCTTGATCGATACAAATAATGCCGTCGGTGTTGCCGGCACGACCCTGGAAACCGCATCGGGCGGCAACATCGGGGTCACGGCATCCCGCTATATCTTAATCAATTCAGCAAATACCGGCTCAAACACAACTGGTCCGATCCTTGAAGCCGCCTCCGGGGGCAACATCCAACTGCTGGCCTACGGCGATATCGCGATCGATGCAAGCAATGCCGCCGGTGTTTCCGGCTCGACTCTGGAATCCATTTCCACGGGCGACATCGAGATCCAAGCGGGCGGCAACGTCACGATCGGCGCAACTTCGACGATCTCGTCGCCAACCACCCTCGAAATCGACGGCGCGTATCAGTCGATCCCGACGCCGTCCACCACAGGCAGCACTATCGACATCTACGGGACGCTTTTGGCCGCGATCACGACCATCCAGGGCGGTCCTTATAACGACACCATCCTGCTGCAAGGCGCGACCATCACGGGCACGGGTTTTGTCTACGGAGACGGCGGAGACGACGAGATCACCATCAACCTGCTGAACAGCACCGCCGGCAACACCATCACGGTGGACGGCAAGGGCGGCAACAACAGCCCCAGCGCCACAGGCAACACCGCTTATAACGTCACCTATTCGGGGACCGGCAACTACCTCATCAATGTCGCCGACAGCGGCGCGGCGCCCACTGCCGTGCAACTGACTTCGGCAGGCTCCGGCACTAATCAAACCTTGAGCCCCGCGGCGCCCGACTATTCGTTCGACGCGAGTGCGGACGTGTCGAATAACGAGATCGCCATTCAGGGACAGCAGTACCAAACCGGCGATGTCGTCCGGTACGATCACGGCAGCGCGACCGATCCCAATAATGTTGGCGGACTCAATAACGGCGAACTCTATTACGTGGTCGTCGATGGCGCGAACACCATCAGCTTGGCTGCGACGCTGAGCGACGCCTTCGAAGGGAAGACCATTACCTTGACTCCGGGCTCCGGCACGCAAAGCCTCGAGGCTCCGGTGGAGCAGGTGACATTCAACGCCGCCACCGCCGTGACTGCCTCGACGAGTGGTTCGGCGGGCTCGATCAACATTCCCAGCAACGGCTACTTCAACGGCGAAAGAGTTGTTTACAACAACGGCGGCGGGACCAGCATCGGAGGATTGACCAACGGCGCAACCTACTACGTGATCGTGGTCGATGCGAACCACATCCAGCTTTCCGCCACTCCGCTCGCGAATGAAAGCTCTCTCACCATCCAGGGGACGAGCGGCAATGAAAACATCCTGATGAGGGCGAGCAGCAATCCGGCGGGTACGGCATTTGTCGCCCTTCTCAACAGCAGCACGGCTATAGAGAGGATCAATTACACCGCTTCGATCGACGACCTCATCCTGAATACGGGCAGCGGCAACGACACCGTGACCCTGGACGACAACTGGACCTATACATTGGTCCAGGGCGGCGGCGGCGACGACACCTTCCAGGTCGGGCAGATCTTCCAGTCGCAGCGTGATGCGAACGCCGGGGTGGCCCCGGGGGATCTCTTCGCGACCACTCTCACCACCGAGGGCTATCTGAGCAACGGAGTGAGCTTCGAGACCACGATCCTGGGCGGCTCCGGAAACGATACCTTCGACGTTTACAGAAATGTCGGCCGGCTCGACCTGGACGGACAGACCGGGAACGATACGTTCATCGTCAGATCTTTTGCTTCGGATTCGTCGCAAACGGCCATCCATGCCGGCAGTGGAACAGACACCATTGAATACGTGGCGAACGCGGACATCAGCATCGACGGCGGCACCGGAAACGATACGCTGGTGTTCCTCGGCACAGAGTTCGACGATACCTTCGACATTACGGCCGATGGAATTTACGGGCTTGGCAGGGAGGTCCAATTCGGTTCCATCACAAACGTCATCATTGACGGCAACGAGGGGAACGACTTGTTCTATATTGACGGCACGGCCGCGGGTGAGACCCTCACACTCTGGGGCGGCATCGGCAGCGCCCAGTTCATCATTGGCGGCGTGGCTCCGGCGGTTGACGCGGGCCTGCGCGACACGCAGGGCAACGTCATCTACACCACGCCTCCCGCGCCGTCCGTCGGCTACGGCGACCTAGCCGCCCTGCAGGGCAAAATCGTGGTTAACGGCGGCTCTTCGAGCAACTTGCCTACCACCCTGGACAAACCGGTGATGCTGACGGGCGAGTCGAATTACGCGGCATCGAATGGACAGGTCATCTCCTTCACGCAGGGCGCAAACGGTGGGCCGGACTCTATGACGGTCTCCACCTCGGTTCTCGTAGCGGAGGCCAATGCTCTGGGATTCACGGGCGCCACCACCCAGTTGTTGCTCGATAACCTGGCATTGCACACGATCAGCATGACCAGCGGAGGCGCCGCCGGCTGCATCTGGCAGATCACCAGTCTGACCGTCTCGGCGACGAATCCGAACGAGACCATCCTTACCCTGCTGAGGCCGACGCAGTACCTTGTGACGACTCCTCCGGCTGCGGGGGATTCCTACGGGATCACGAACCTCTCCGGCAGCTTCTTCGTGAACGAAGCCGCGCAGGTCAACTTCCTTACCGTCTTCGACCAGAACAGCCCCGTTTCCGACACCGCGACCCTTACGGCGAATTCGCTTACCGTCACCGCTGGCGCTTCCAAGGCGACGATTGATTACAACAACGTCGAAGGTCTGCAACTCTTCCTCGGCAATAAGGGGAACACCATCAATATCGACAGCACCATGTCGCGTTCCGATTTCCGCGAGATCACCATGGTGTACGCGGGGGACGGCGACAACAAAATCACGGTTGCGCTGGATAACCCCAGCGATGGGTTCCTCGCCCTTGACGCCGGGAATGGCAACAACGTGGTTGATGCTTCCACCTCCACGGTTGCAATGGCCATCATTGGCGGAGACGGCAGCAATACCATCACCAGCGGCCAGGGCAAAGACATGATCTTCGGCGGTCCCGCCCAGATCGACTATTACAACGCCAACGGCACGCTGGAGACGCAGCTCGGAGTCCCACTGGACGAGTTGAACATTCTCGGCCACAGTGTAAGCGGGGCCAATTCCGTGACAACCCCCTACTGGCAGACGGACGGCAGCTTCAGCGACAGCATTGTCGCCTACGGCCTTGCTACGGGATCGGGCGGGAACAACACCATTGTGGACCAGCCGGGCAACGACATCATCATGGGCGGCTCCGGAGCCAATAACATCACGGTCGGAAATGGAAACAACGTCGTCTTCGGCGCCAACGGAATTGTCAACATCGCCGCCAATGGGGAGTTTACATCGCTGGCCACCGATGATTCCTCCATAGGCTCGAACGACACTATCACGGTGGGCAACGGGACCAACTATCTCTTCGGCGAGGACGGCTCCAACAGCATCACGGCCGGCAACGGGACCAACTACGTCTTCGGCAGCAACGGATCGGTAACTTTCAGCGGCGGCGCGGTGAGCCTCGCGGAGACGGTCGACCCATCGATTGGATCAGGCAACGCGATCAAAGTCGGAGACGGAACCAACTACGTCTTCGGCGGATACGGAGCCAACAGCATCACGGCCGGCAGCGGGACCAACTTCATCTTCGGCAACAACGGATCGGTTGCTTTCAGCGGCGGAGCGGTGAGCCTTGCGGAAACGCTCGATTCCTCGGTTGGTTCAAACAACACGATTTTTGCCGGGACGGGCACGAACTACGTCTTCGGCGGATCGGGAGCCGATCATATCACCGCCGGATACGATTCCGACCATGTTACCCCCGGCAACGGGACCAACTACGTCTTCGGCGACGACGGATCGGTAACTTTCAGCAACGGCGCGGTGAGCCTTGCGGAAACGGTCGATCCATCGATTGGTTCAAGCGATACGATTCATGTCGGCAACGGGACGAACTACGTCTTTGGCGGCTTTGGAGCCGACAGCATCACGGATGGCAACGGAACCAACTACGTCTTCGGCGACAACGGATCGGTAGCATACAGCGGCGGCGCAGTGAGCCTTGCCGAAACGGTCGATTCCTCGATTGGTTCAGACGATACAATTCATGTCGGGAACGGGACGAACTACGTCTTCGGCGGCTTCGGAGCCGACAGCATCACGGATGGCAACGGGACTAACTACGTCTTCGGCGACAACGGATCGGTAGCATTCAGCAACGGCGCGGTGAGCCTTGCGGAAACGGTCGATTCCTCGATTGGTTCAGGCAACACAATCACGGTCGGCGACGGGACTAACTACGTCTTCGGCGGCTTCGGAAACAACACCATCACCGCCGGCGACGGGACCAACTTCGTCTTCGGCAACAACGGATCGGTAACTTTCAGCGGCGGAGCGGTGAGCCTTGCGGAAACGCTCGATTCCTCGGTCGGTTCAGACAATACGATTTTTGCCGGGACGGGCACGAACTACGTCTTTGGCGGATCGGGAGCCGATCAGATCACAGCCGGATACGATTCCGACCATGTTACACCGGGCAATGGGACTAACTACGTCTTCGGCGACGACGGATCGGTAGCTTTCAGCAACGGCGCGGTGAGCCTTGCGGAAATGGTCGATTCCTCGATTGGTTCAGGCGATACGATTCATGTCGGCAATGGGACGAACTACATCTTCGGCGGCTTCGGAGCCGACACTATCACGGCCGGCAACGGGACCAACTACGTCTTCGGCGACAACGGATCAGTAGCTTTCAGCAACGGCGCGGTGAGCCTTGCGGAAACGGTTGATTCTTCGATTGGTTCAGGCGATACAATTCATGTCGGCAACGGGACCAACTATGTCTTCGGCGGCTTTGGAGCCGACAGCATCACGGATGGCAACGGGACTAACTACGTCTTCGGCGACAACGGATCGGTAGCATTCAGCAACGGCGCGGTGAGCCTTGCGGAAACGGTCGATCCATCGATTGGATCAGGCAACACAATCACGGTCGGCGACGGGACTAACTACGTCTTCGGCGGCTTCGGAAACAATACCATCACCGCCGGCGACGGGACCAACTACGTCTTCGGCGACAACGGATCGGTAACTTTCAGCGGCGGAGCGGTGAGCCTCGCGAAAACGCTCGATTCCTCGGTTGGTTCAGACAATACGATTTTTGTCGGGACGGGCACGAACTACGTCTTTGGCGGATCGGGAGCCGATCAGATTACAGCCGGATACGAGTCCGACCATGTTACTCCGGGCAACGGGACCAACTATGTTTTCGGCGACGACGGATCAGTAGCTTTCAGCAACGGCGAAGTGACTCTTGCGCAAACGGTCGATTCCTCGATAGGTTCAGACGACACGATTCATGTCGGCAACGGAACCAACTATGTCTTCGGCGGCTTCGGAGCTAACACCATCACGGCCGGAAACGGAATTAACTTCGTCTTCGGCCACAACGGATCGGTAACTTCGAGCAATGGCGTTGTGACCCTTGCGCAGACGGTCGATTCCTCGATTGGTTCAGGCAACACCATCAGCGTCGGGGATGGGACCGCCTACATCTTCGGCGGCTTCGGAAACAACACCATCACAGCCGCGGACGGCACGAACTACGTCTTTGGCGCCAGCGGATCGATTTCCTTCGCCAACGGCAAAGTCAGCCAAATGATGTCGGTCGATCCCAGCGACGGCGGCGACGAAACGATCACCGTCGGCAACGGAGCGAACTACGTGATTGGCGGCTTCGGAAGCAATACGATCACCGCCGGAAACGGCGGCAATGTTCTGATCGGCCACAGCGGGGCGGTCCTCTTCAACGCCGATGGAAGCCGCAACAGCATCTATTCAATCGCCGACAATCTGGGCGGGAACAGTACGCTGACGAGCGGAACCGGAAATGACATCCTCATCGGCGGGGCAGGCAGCAACATCCTCTACGGTGGAGGCAGCACTGGAGCCGGCTTCGATATCATGATCGGCAACGGCGGCATGGTAACCTATGGCCCCGGCGACAGATTGACCGTGCAAAGCCTCGATATCCGCATGGGAGGCAGTAACCAACTGTTTGCGGGACCGGGCACAGCCATTATGATTGGCGGACTCGGACCGAACCAGTTCCACGGCAGCTTTAACAGCGACCTGATGGTTGGCCAGTTCGCATACCTCGAATTCATCGGGGATAAGCTCGTGACCGCCTCGTGCTGGTGGTTCGCGGACGACGCGATCGCCAAGGCGCTCAGCAGCCTCTACAGCCCGGATACGGGCCTGAACGGCCAGAGTCAGCTCCAGGCCCGTGCAGCGGAGTCGGTGCCCACGGCAGCCCTTCAAGGGGGCGCTTTTGCCCATGCTGACGCAGACGCAGCCTTGGCCGAAAACCAGAGATTCAACGCGGCCGTGGCCGTCGAATCGCCGCACGGTTCGGACGAATTGCCGAGGTTGCAGCAGGCGCAGTCAAGCCATCCCGGTTCCTACGATGTCCAGGCGCAGGCTCCCGCAAAGAACGCGGCTCCCGAGGAAGATCGCCCGGTCAAGCCCACGGACGAGCACCACGACAGCGCCCCCGCAAAGCCGGATAAAGGAATGACGAAGAACGCAACTCCGGCGAATGCGGAAGCATCGAGAGAGGGCAGAACGATTCGGATCACCGATTCCAACTGGCCTCGGCAAAATCAGGCTGCTCCGCGGGGACTCGAAGAGGGCGCGAAACACAGCGACATTTCTCTAGCTTTGGCTGGCTTGGTTGGATGGGGCGCCTTGACTTCGGGCGCGGCGAAGGGGTCTTCCGGCCTGCTCAGCCGCGATGGGTTCAAGCGGTTACGGAACAAAGGCGACAATGATCGATTCCTTTCCTTTATCGATCCAGGGAGTGGAGAATCCGGAAGCGCGGGGGCCTGGATCCATGGGCGCTCCAATGAGAATCCGGCCGATACAAACCCGCAACCATGAAGTGGCTGATATTCTCTTGAGTGGGCCAAATTGTGGGCTACTAAGAATGGGGGCCTCCCGCGGGCATTTTTGCCGGTTTGATCGGGAAGATGACCCGGAGTGATGCGGGTCGCGTGAGGGCCAGGGAAAGGGTACGCTTTTGGAAGTCAGAGATGGTCGCGGCAATTCGACGGGCTTCGATCGCTCTGTTTTTTGGGCGAATCTTGCCGGTTTCCAAAATGTGGAGGAGTTTGCTCCATCCTGGCTCGCCCTGCTGGTATCGTTCATCGCCCACGCCGTCCAGGGCGTATTGATTTACCGGGACGGGCCTGGAGGCTCCTTCGCGCCGCTTGCCAAGTGGCCGCAGGACGGCGTCCACGATCCACAACGGCTCGCCGACGTCTGCGAACGGTCGATGGGGGAGCGGATCGGCCTTCTCACCGAGCTAACCCATCCTCAAGGCAGCGCCCTTGCTCCCGCCCAATCCCGGCGCTGGGGCATCGCCTACCCGCTCATCATCGACGAAGAACTGAGCGGCGTTGTCGCCCTGGAGATCGAGGCGGATCGGGAAGAGGAACTGCGCTCGGCGATGGAGCAGCTCCAGTGGGGGATGCTGACGCTCGAACTCATCTTCCGCAGGATTCGGGCGCGGGAAGAGGCTGTGGTGCTTTCGCGTTTGCGCTCCTCGGTGGACATTCTGGCGTCGGTTCTTGCCGAAGAGGACTACGTGGAAACCTGCATGACCTTCGTGGCCGGCGTCGCGGAACTGCTGGGCTGCGACCGGGTGAGCCTGGGGCTTGTGCGCGGCGAGTCCATCCACATCCAGGCCATTTCGCACAGCGCCAACTTTGATAAACGGATGAACTTCATCCATGCGTTGAGCATGGCCATGGACGAGGCTGTGCTGCAGAGCCGGGAGATTATCTATCCCCAGCCCACAGAGGATGGCCCTCTGATCACGCGGAACCACGAGGACCTCTCCAAGCGCTTCGGCGCGCAGTCTCTCCTTACGGTTCCCTTGTATGGCCGGGAGCGCTATTTCGGGGCCCTGACCCTCGAAAGAAGCGAAAATAAACCATTTTGCGCTGAGGAAGTCTCCGTATGCAAGAGCGTCTTTGCTCTCGTCGCTCCTATTTTGGAAGGAAGGAAGGTCCAGGACTACAGCATTGCGCGCCACGGCTGGGAGGCGCTGAAAAGAACGGCGCACAAGCTCTTCGGGCCGGGAGATTTGGACTGGAAAGCCGCGGCCGTGGCCGTCTGCGCGGTGGTGATTTTCTTCGCCTTCGCCCAGGGCGAGCAGAAAGTGACCGCTCGAACCACCATCGAGGGGATGGTAAAGCGGACGATCGCCGCGCCATTCCGGGGCTACATCAAGGAAGCGCTGGTTCGGCCGGGCGACACGGTTTATGAGGGAGAGACGCTGTGCAAGCTGGACGAGCGGGACCTTCGTTTTGAAAGGACCGATCTTCAGGGCCAGGAAAGCCAGATGCTGCGTCAGCAACAGCAGGCAGTAGCGGACCATGACTGGGCGAAGGCCAACGTCGCCAAGGCCCAGCTCGACCAGGTGATGGCGCAACTCGATCTGAACGGGGTCAAGCTCGACCGCACGGTCATCAAGGCCCCCTTCGACGGCATCCTCGTGAATGGCGACCTGAGCCAGAAGATCGGCTCCGCTGTGGACCAGGGAGACGCGCTGTTTGAAATCAGCCCGCTTTCGTCCTACCGACTGATTCTCATGGTGGATGAGAGCGATATTTCCTACGTTCATCCGGGGCAGCGGGGCGAGCTTGTGCTTTCGTCCCTCCCCGGAAAGTTTTCCTTCGTTGTGGGCAAGATTACGCCGGTCACGGCGGCCCTCGAAGGCATCAACAGCTTCCGGGTGGAGGCGGCTCTGGAAGGCGCGCCTGGAGTTTTCCGGCCTGGAATGGAAGGCATTAGCAAGATCAACATTCGCAGGGGCAAGCTTATTTCCATCTGGACCCTCAAAATGCGAGAATGGTTTCGCTTGAAGATGTGGGCATGGCTGCCTTGAAGAAGATATCCGAATTTCCCCAGTCACTTTTCGGCCAGTCCTGGTACCGAGTCGCCGAAATCAAGCCGCGCCTGCGCGGCCACGTGCAATTTCATCACCACGTCTACCGGGGAAGCGATTGGTATATCCTGCAGGACTACTCCTCCGGGCAGTTCCACCGCTTTTCAAAAGAAACCTACCTGATCATCGGCATGATGAACGGCGAAAGAACCATGGCGGAGATCTGGGACGCGACCAGCGAGTTGCTGGGAGACGACATGGCGACGCAGGACGAAGTCATCAGCCTTCTCTCCTATCTTCACCAGGCAGACATTCTGCAGTCCGGCATGCCGGCGGATATCTCTGACCTGGGCGGCAGAAACAAGCGGGAGAAAAAGCAAAAATGGCTTGCCCGCCTCCGCTCCCCCGCTGCGCTCAATTTCGGTCTTTGGGACCCGGACAGCTTCCTGAACCGCACATCCGTGGTGGCACGGCTGCTTTACAGTCGAACGGGCGCATTTTTCTGGTGCCTGACGGTGCTTTGCGCCCTGACGCTTCTTGGCCTTCACTGGCGGGAGCTTGCCTCCAACGTGACCGACCGGATTCTCAGTGTGGAGAACCTCGCGCTTCTGGCCCTCATTTATCCGGTATCGCGGTTCTTTCACGAACTGGGGCACGCCTACGCCGTCAAGCGCTGGGGGGGAGAGGTTCATGAAATGGGGATCATGCTGGTGGTGTTCTTCCCCATGCCCTATGTGGACGCCTCCTGGTCCTCGGCATTTCCCTCCAAGCGAAGCCGGATGATGGTCGGGGCGGCGGGGATTCTGACGGACGTCTTCCTCGCCTCCCTGGGCATGATCGTCTGGGTGCTGGCGGAGCCGGGGACCGTGCGGGTGATCGCCTATAACGTGCTCTTTATCTGCGGACTCTCCACGCTGTTTCTCAATGGAAACCCGCTCATCCGCTTCGATTCGTACTATGTGCTGGCCGACTGGCTGGAGATTCCCAACCTTGCGGACCGGTCCAGCCGGTTTCTGTCCGACGCTGTGAAGCGCAACCTGCTCAGGATCAAGAACCTGTCCGTCCAGGAATACGCCCCCGGCGAGAAGCCGTGGCTCGCGGTCTACGCCGTCTTGTCGTTTCTCTACCGGATATTCATCGCATTCAGCATTACCTTTTTCATTGCGGGCCGCTTCTTTATCATCGGCATCATTCTGGCCATCTGGGCAGGCATATCCATTCTCGTGCTCCCGCCGATCCTGTCTGTGCGCCGGACGATGAACGAGATATCGGGGATGAAGAAGAAACAGAGGGAGTTCGCCTTTGCGGTCAGTTTGGCCTGCATTGCCCTGCTGGCCGTTCTGCTCTTTTTGCCCTTTCCCTCTTTTACGGTGACGGAGGGGGTTGTCACGGTGCCGGAGGAAGGGCGAGTCTACGCCGGCGCGGACGGATTTGTAGTCAAGGTGCTTACTGCTTCGGGAACCCACGTGAAAAAGGGCGACCCGCTTGTGTACTGTGACTCTCAGGAGCTTCAGGCGGAGATCAAGGTGCTCACAGCGGGCGTCAATGAGGTGCAGGCCCGGTTGCGCTCCGTCCAGGCTATCAACCCGATGGAGGCGGGCACGATCCGCGACGAGCTGCAGAGGGCGAAGGCAAAGCTCGAAAGAGCGCGGGAGCGGGCCTCGGAGATGACGGTGAGAAGCCCGGCGGATGGAGTTTTCATCCTGCCTGCGGAAGAGGACTGGCAGGGAAGAAGCGTTCGCAAGGGAAGCCCGGTGGGCTACGTGGTTGATTTTTCGAGAACCGTAGTCTCGGTCATCGCAGACCAGACGGATATCGACAAGATAAGGAACGATACGGAGCGGGTGGAAGGGAGGCTCTCCGAATCGCCTGAGACGGTCTACCCCGCCGAAATTCTGCGGGAGGTGCCGGAAGCCTCCAAGGATATACCGAGCCTTGCCCTGTCTGTACAGGGAGGCGGCAAGGTGGCGCTGGACCCCACGAAAGAAAATCCTGCAAGGCCGGAGGCCTTCGAAAAGCTCTTCCATATCGAAGTCGAGCTGCGCGGGGCCAGGGCGCGGGGCATCGGAGAGCGCGTCTACATCCGGCTGATCCATAAGCGCGAGTCGCTGTTCAGCAGGACGCATCGGTTCTTCCGGCGGCTTCTGCTCAAGCGGCTGAACGTCTGATGAGTGAAGAAGTGAAGAAGTGAAAGAGTGAAGAGCTGAATGAGTGAAGTAAGAATAGCGTGGGTTTTTCGCTTCTTTACTCTTGTGCAATCTAACTGCCATGAAATTGACTTTGCAGAAACGGTGATCATGCTTCAGCAAATTCATCCGAGCCGATGCCGATGAAAGCCAGATCGTTCGACTATCCCCCGCCGAGCTATTCGCTGCGGCCCGAGAAAAAGGACCGGAAGCGTTCGCTGTTGAAGACGGCGGGTCAAGCCGCGCGGGTTCCTCTTCTCGGTTTGAGCGTTTCAGCGGGGCGGTTGGCCGGGATATTGCCGCTGATCCGGGCGCGGGCCGGGGAGTTTTCCACTCTCGACGATGCTCGTCTTGCGGAGGAAGGGCGTCGTTTGGGGATGGAGATTCGCAGGGCCGGGTTCAAGGCCAGCGCGCGCGTGGCTCCTTTGTTTGCCGTGATCTCCGAGGTCGCGAGCCGCACGCTGGGAATGCGCCATTTCGACTGCCAGTTCATGGGCGGGTGGGCGCTTTTGCTGGGGATGCTGCCCGAAATGGAGACGGGGGAGGGAAAGACCCTGACGGCGACCCTGGCGGCCGGTGTGGCCGCTCTTGCGGGTATTCCCGTCCATGTTGTCTGTGTGAACGATTACCTCACCGAGCGCGATGCCGAAGAGATGGGCCCCTTGTACCGGTTTTTCGGGCTGACGGTCGGGTGCGTGACGCACGGTCTTACGAACGAGGAGCGGAGGGCGGCTTACGGTTGCAACGTCACCTACTGCTGCAACAAGGAAGTGGTCTTTGACTACCTCCGGGACAAACTTACGCTGGGGCGGGTCACTAATTCGCTGCGCCTTCAGTCGGAGCATCTTTACTCGGGGAACGCGAAAGAGGAGAAACTCCTTCTGCGGGGGTTGCACTTCGCGATTTGCGACGAAGCCGACAGCCTTCTCGTCGATGAGGCTCGCACGCCGCTTATCATCTCAGGGAGCGGGCAAGGGGAGGATGGGGAAGAGAACTTCCTGGCTGAAGTGCTCTCCTTGACACGGACGCTGGTCGAGGGCAAGCACTTCAATATCGATCGGCACGAAAACACCATCGATCTCACGGCGGCAGGCGAGGAGCGGATCACCGAGGCCGGGGCTTTGCTGGGGCGTGCCTGGGCGGGTTCCATCCGGCGAAACAGCGCGGTGCGGCAGGCGCTGACGGCCCTGCACATCTTCAGGCCGGACGTTCACTACCTGGTAAGGGATGGAAAGGTGCAGATTATCGACGAGTACACCGGGAGGCTGATGCCTGACAGATCCTGGGAGCGGGGCATTCACCAGCTCATTGAACTCAAGGAGGGGTGCGAAGTCACCCGGCAGTTGGAATCGCTGGCGCGGATCACCTATCAGCGTTTTTTTCGCAGATACCTGCACCTGTGCGGCATGACGGGCACAGCCAGTGAAATAAGCTGGGAACTTTGGATGGTCTACGGCCTTCGGGTGGTGAGGATACCGACCAATCGGCCGCTGCTGCGCAAGCGTCTGGCTGGCCGCGTTCTGCCGACGCGCGACGGGAAGTACCAGGCGATCTTGAAACGGGTGGAGGAGCTGACAGGGAAGGGAAGGCCTGTTCTAATCGGCACTCCCTCCCTGGGGGCGTCGGAGAGTCTCAGCGCGGTCTTCAACAAGGCGGGAGTCGCCCACCAGGTGCTGAACGCGAAATACGACAGGGAGGAGGCGGCGATCGTCGCCGAGGCCGGCAAAGCGCGGGCGGTTACGATTGCCACTAATATGGCAGGCCGCGGGACCGATATCAAGCTGGGTGAAGGGGTGCGAGAAGTCGGCGGTCTCCACGTGATCGTGAGCGAATCCCATGACGCAGGACGCATCGACCGGCAGCTCGCCGGAAGATGCGCCAGACAGGGCGACCCGGGAAGCTTCGAATTCTTCTATTCGGCCGAGGACGTTCTGCTTGAAGGCAACCGGGCCGGAGTTGCCCAGTGGGCCGTGAAGCTGTATCCCCAAAACGCTCCCCTGTGGGCCGCCGTGGTTCGATCGGCCATCCATCACAGCCAGAAAAGAACAGAACGCGCCCATTCACGAATCCGGCACGAGGTCCTCAAGCAGGACGAAAGGATGGACACTCTGCTTTCCTTTTCGGGTCCGAGCGAATAGGCTCGGCGAACAATATACTGGGGGTAAGAAGGATATGATGCGCAGAAATTCTTCATGGCTGCTGTTGGCAACGGTGTTTGTGGTTTTCGCGCCGGGGATCGCTACCGCGCAGAGGGCCGAATCCCACGAGGGCATGATGGAGCCTCACGTCACGGTGAGTGTGGCCTCCCAGGTTCCCGGCATTCTGGAAGAGGTGCTGGTGCAGCGGGGGGACGTCGTCACCAAGGGGCAGGTGCTGGCCACCCTCCGCGCCGGTGTCGAAAAGGCGGACATGGAACAGGCTAGCGCCCTGCTCGACTTCAACCGCCGCAAGCTGGTTCGGAACAACGAGCTTGTCGCCAGGGGAAACGTCTCGGCCAACGATGAGGACGAAATGGCGACTGAGGTTAAAAAGGACGAGGCGATTCTCCACCAGGTGGCCGCGAAGCTGGAGATGAAAACCATCCGAAGCCCGGTGGACGGCGTGGTA
>Ga0302320_10006885_pt1 | contig 25120 bp, 17 predicted proteins | sample Bog_T0_3_FD_202130 | JGI IMG/M metagenome (GOLD analysis project Ga0302320, IMG submission 202130) | Peat permafrost microbial communities from Stordalen Mire near Abisko, Sweden - Bog_T0_3 | ecosystem: Environmental > Terrestrial > Soil > Wetlands > Peat | place: Sweden: Abisko, Stordalen Mire... | reverse complement strand
ATCCCTCATTGTTGACAATCGAGGATGCCATCGGCCACCCGACGCTCGCCCCCTGTACTTCTGCCGTCAACTTCAAATCGAAAAATGTGAGTTATAACCTATCGCTTGTAATATGTCGCGGTTACAGTGATCGACCCGATTTTAGCCGGACACTACTGATCGCCTATATATCGTACTCAGCGGACACTGGCGTGGCCCGATGTAGCAGCAATCGCATGCAGATTCCTGATGCGTAAAGTACTGTTTCTAAATTGGTTTGCGACCTACTAAGCGCGAACGGATGAAAGCAGGCGCTCTTCGACGACGGCTTCCGCCGGCTTTTCTTCGAAATACTGCTGGCTCAATGGCAGAAACCAGGAGAAAGTGCTGCCATCGCCCACAGAACTGTCCACATGAAGAACGGTTCGGTGACATTCGGCGATCCATGCGGCCAGTGCGAGTCCCAGGCCTGAACCGTTGGAGTGGGTCTGCCGGATATTGCTGCCGCGGCAAAACCGGTCGAAAATGTGTTCCATGTCCTCAGCGGGAATTCCGATGCCGGTATCGCTGACTTCAAAAAGCGCTCGATCGTCTTCGATCTTCAGTTTTAGCCGGACCATGCCTCCGGCAGGAGTGTATTTGCGGGCGTTTTCAAGAACGATCGCCAGCAAACGCTGAAGATACGGAGGATCGGCCATCACCGGCACAAGGTCAGAAGGCAAATCCGTGCTGAGCTGGAGTTGAGCCTTTTGGAACAAGGGGCGCCATTTGTCGCGGACCTGACGACACAGGCCGCGAGCGTCGATGGGCATGAGCCGCACCTGCTCCGCGCCGGCATCCGCGCGAGCCAGAAACAAGAGGCTGTCGAGCAGCGAGGACATGTGCAGCGCCTCGACGCCGATAATCTGTATCGCTTCGCGGTATTCCTGACCGGTGCGCTTGAACTGAAGCGCAAGGTCGGCCTCGGTGCGGATCAGGGCAACCGGGGTGCGGAGCTCGTGCGAGGCATAGGCCGTGAAGTCGCGCACGCTGCGCACGCCGGATTCGATTCGCTCCAGCATTTCGTTCAAAGTGGTGGAAAGATGGGCCAGCTCATCGCGTGTCTTCAATTCCGGAAGCCGGGTCTGCAGGTTGCCATCGTGGATGCGCTGCGCCTCCCTGGCGATCGCGGCTACGGGCGCCAGGGCGCGGCGGCTCACAAAGTGACCGGCGATCCCGGCCATCAGAAATACCGCCGGAGAGATCAGCAGCAGGCCGTTGCGGAACAGCACCAGCGTTTGATCGGTCTTGGTGAGTGTAGTCCCATCCTCTACCACGAATGAGTGACCGTTGAGGGTAAACGAGCGGCCAAGCGAGCGAACGCGCTTCGGTCCTGCGCTAAACTCCATGATGCTGCCCTTTGGCGGCAACGCCTGCGCGGAGGGCTCATCATGGGCCGCGATCAACATGCGCCGCGAACGGTAGATCCAGCGTCCCTGGTCATCGCGGATCTGCAGCCATTTTCCGTCGTCCTTGAGCCCGAACTCAGCTTCTGACAGCGTTCGCGCGCGATCGTAATCGTTGCCCAGATCGTGGGCGGCAAAAAAGTCGCGCACGTCGTCAGCGTGTTCATCGAGCTCGTGATCGACTGTGACGTAGAGGCTTTGCCTGGCCATGAAATAAGAAGCGCAGCACAGCAGAATGCCTGCCAGCGAGAAGATGGCGAAATAGCTGATGGAAAGCCGTATTCGAATCGGCAGATGCATCCTGAGGGCCCTCGGCGTAGCGCTATTGTAGGCCCGACCCCAGGCCACTATTGTTAAGCGGAGGTTACAAATGAGGTCTACTGGGTCAGCGCGTACCCGCTTCCCTTGCGGGTATGGATCAGCGGCACGGCCCCGTCCCGATTGAGCTTGCGGCGCAAGGAGGAGATGTAGACCTCGAGCACGTTGGAGAACTTCTCCCAGTTCTGGCTGTACAAGTGTTCCAGAAGTTCGCTCTTCGAAAGCACGGCGCGCGGGCGGTGGGCCATGTATTCCAGCAGCCGGTACTCCATGGCAGTGAGCGTCAACGCGCGGCCGGCGCGGGTGACGGTCATTTCCTCAGTGTGGATGACCAGGTCGTCGACTTCGATGGCAGGCGCGGACAATCCGTGCGCTCTCCTGATTAGTGCGCGGCAGCGGGCCACCAGTTCGCCCAGGTCGAAGGGCTTGGTCAGGTAGTCATCTGCTCCCGCCTCAAGCAACGCAATGGTCGTTTCCTTCTCATCGCGCGAGGTCAGGATCATGACCGGCACAGGGATGCCCCTGGCCCGCAAGCCGCGGAGCACCTCCAGCCCGCTTATTTTAGGCAGCATCAGGTCCAGCAGGATCAGGTCGTAGGGGTTCGACTCGGCCAGGAAGAGTCCATCCTCGCCATCGAGAGACACGTCGACCGCATAGCCCGCCGACTCGCCCAAAGCGCGAGCCACGTTTTTTGCCAACCCCGCATGATCTTCCACCACGAGAACGCGCACGAAGCTTCCACCTGGCGTCAACGGCCGATTTGGAGAAGTACGAATTGGCCGTTCTGGTTTGCGACAGTGTAGACCAGATGGCGCGCCGGGTCCAGTGCCATCGTCTTCGCACCCACGAGGGTCTTCACGGTTTCCAGATTGCGGTAGGTGTCGGCGTCGACCTGCTCGACGATTGAAATTGAGCCCTCCTTGTTGGAGGTGAAGACAGCGTGGATGCCGGGGTCGAAGGCTGCCGCATCCACACCCAGCCCAATGGCGAGCTTCTGTATGTTCTTGCCTGTGTTCGCATCTACAACGATCAGAAACCCATTGTGACATGCGGGGAAGAGCCGCGCATGTTCGATGTCGATGGCAAGCCCCGTGGGTTCGGTGCAGCCGGCCAGATCCCATGTACCTAGAACCTTGCGCGCCGCCACATCCACTTCGGCGATCTGCGCCTTGTCTTCAAGATTGACAAAGACTTTGCCCTTGCCGTCGGAAACGGCGGTCTCGGGACGGCCGGGAAGCGGAATTGTGGCGATCGCCTTCTGTTGTGCGACGTCGATCATAGTGATGCTGTTGTCGGCTCCGTTCATGGTCAGCACCGTTTTCGAGAATGGTTCCCACAGAACTCCGTCCGGCTTGAGGCCGGTGGGCACGTTTGCGATGACCTTCAGCGTATCCAGATCGAAGATGGATGCCGTGCCGGCCTTGCCGTTGCTGGTTAGGCCAAGGTGGTCGGCCTGCGCCAGCGCCACCCCGTGAACGCCCTCGGTATTAGGGATCTCGCCGGAGAGCTTGCCCGCCGCAAGGTCGACGACCATCACGCGCGTGGAGCGTGCGATGAACAGGCGGTTCCCATCGGGATCGAAGCGAAGGTAGTCCCAGGAACCGTCGCCGCCCAGCGGGATGGTACGAGTTACGTGAAAATCAGCCTGCTGCTGCGAGTGGGCCGCCAGCCCTGTCAACAGGGAAAACACTAGAGCCATCATTGTCTTGGAACCCTTCAATCTCATGCCTGTCTCCCTCAATTTATTACGCCGGAAATCTCCGCGCTTCCAAATGAATGATGCATTTGCGCACCTGAAGCCAGGCTTAAGAGCGGACGCTGGTTATGACAATTCATCGGATTGTCACAGCCGCTTCAGCCACCTTTCAGGCGCCATGGCTCACTGTAAAGATGGGTTCTCCCGCACAGGGGGATACGATTTGGAGGCTGCAATGCTGAATTTTCTTCGTTGGCGCGTGCTGTTGGTGTTCGTGGTTGCATTTGCTGTCGCACAGGGAACGATTGAAGGGCAATCGCTAAAGGCGACTTTAGTCGGGAGCGTAACCGACGCCAGTGGCGCGGTGCTGCAAGGGGCTCGTATCGAACTGAAGCCAGGCGCAATCTCAGTGATTTCCGACAAGCAGGGCGAGTTTGTGATTCCCGACCTGGCCGCCGGCACTTATCAGCTGTCCATAACGTTTGTTGGTTTTGCGTCTTACTCGACTGCCGTGACAGTGGCGTCGGGGCAACCTGCCCAACTGAACGCGGTCATGCAAGTCGGGTCATCGGCGCAGGAGATCCTGGTCACCGCCACCGACGCCCATGGCGATGCGGAGTCGATCAATCGCATCGACAGTTCGGAGAACATCCTGAATGTCCTGACCAACGACCAGATCATGAGCCTTCCTAACGCGGATGTAGCCGACGCGCTGGGCCGTCTCCTCGGAGTAACTCTGGAGCGCGACGAGGGCGAAGGAAAGTACGTCCAGATACGTGGTACCGAGCCGCGTTTGAGTAATACCACCATTGACGGCGTGCTCGCGCCGTCTCCCGAAGCGCAGGTGAACCAGATCAAGCTGGACACCATTCCGGCCGACTTGGTGGAGTCGGTGGAGATCAATAAGACTCTTTCAGCCAATCAGGATGGAGATGCGATCGGCGGATCGGTCAACCTGGTGACGAAATCCGCCGGTAATCAGCCGACCATCACCTCTTTCGGCAACTATGGCTATACCCCCATCCTCGATGGCCGCCACGCAAGCCAGTACGGCATCACCGCGGGCAAGCGCTATCTGGGCAAAAAGCTGGGTGTACTGGGCAACTTCACCTACGACTACAACGGCCGAGGCATTGATGACATCGAGCCATCGCCCGACCCCGGTACCCTAACACCGAGCTACGACGGCATCGACCTGCGTGAATACCGCTACGACCGAACCCGCTGGGGCGCGGCTGCCAGCTTTGACTACAAGCTTTCCGAGGGCTCCTTGCTCTTTGTAAAGACTTTCTATTCAGACTTCAAGGACTACGGTGACAAATGGGTTTACTCGCTGAACGATCAAGTCAGCCCGGCAAGCACGTCAACCGGCGATCCGGCCACATTCAGCGGAGACACGCCGAAGTACAGCACATCCAAGCGTGCTCCGGATTACGGGCTGGGGCTCATTACCGTGGGCGGCAATCACCTCTTCAGCAACTCGTGGTTCAACTGGGAGATGGCTGTTTCGCGCGCCCGCCAGCTGGCAGCCGCCGGAAACCCGGGCGCCAAGTTCAAGGCCGCGACCTCGGCGCTGAAGAGCTTTGCCGGAGACAATTGCTACTACGATCCGGGAGCCAATCCGAGCAAGTACCGGCCGGAGTGGAATCCTGCTTGCACGGCCTCGGGTTCGCCCGTATTTGATCCCACACAGTGGAAGCTCTCGGAACTGGATCTGACCAGCGGGCAGACTAGTCAGATCAACCTGCAAGGGTCCGCTGCGTACGCTTTCAATTACCACCTCGGAAGCCACTTCTCGACATTTGAGCTTGGCGCCAAGGTTCGCAATCAGCACAAGGGGCAATACGCTTATTCGCCGACGTACGATAACGAGCCCGGCGGAATCATGATGAGCCAGTTTCTAAGCCCCATTCATAACAATCATTACTATGACGGAAGCTACAAGATGGGACCGCTTACCGATTACGATTCGATTGTCGCTTTCGCCAATGCCAACCCGTCACTCTTTCCTTTGGACATTGACGCGACCCATATTGGCTCCGACGCGAGCAACTTCAACCTGCAACAGCGGATTACGGCCGGCTACGTAATGAATACCGCGCAGTTCGGTAAGGTGCATCTGCAAGCCGGCTTGCGCTTTGAGGCCACCAACGTGCAATCCACCGGGTACCAGGTGACAACTAACCCTGATGGCAGCTGGGGTGGAACCGCAGCGGTGCCGGGGTCTCAGGCTTACCTGGACGTGTTGCCGAGCGTTCAGGTACGCTTCGCCATCGACAGTGCCTCCGACATTCGCGCCTCTTACGGCCGCGGAATCGCGCGCCCGGACCCGCAAGACCTGATTCCATACATCAACCTCGATACCACCCAAAGTCCTCCACTTCTGGGAATCGGCAACCCCGCGCTGGTGCCCGAGCACGCAAACAGCTACGACCTTCTATATGAGCACTACCTTACGCCTCTGGGGCTCTTCCAGGCCGGTTTCTTCTATAAGTCGCTCTCCGATCCACTTGCCTCGGAAACGCGAATTCTTGCTTCCGGCACTTATGCCGGTTACAAACAGACCCAGCCCACTAACGCCGGTAGCGCCTGGGTATCTGGAATTGAGATCGCCTATCAACAGAGACTCTCTTACCTGCCCGGCCTTATGAACGGTCTCGGATTCTCAGGCAACTATACATACAGCGCCTCGCGGGCAACAGGCGTCGACCCGCTTCGCACGGACAGCCCGGCGCTGCTCCGCCAGACTCCCAACACGTGGAACCTGGGACCGAGCTACGATCAAGGCCGGCTCTCGGTCCACTTGGGCCTCGAATACAACGGAGCGAGCATTTACTCCTACCAATATGAAAACCTCGCTTTTGCAACAGACTCCGACGGCGTTCCTATTACCAACTCAAACGGAACGATTCAGACAGTTGCTAGCCCGCAGGTAGGCGGCACTGAAGGCCCGTTCGGCGATAACTATCTCTACCCGCACCTTCAGGTGGATGCGCAAGCCGGCTATCGGCTGCCAAAAGGATTCGAAGTGTACGCGCAGGGGCTCAACCTCAACAACGAAGTCTTCGGCTTTTACTTCGGAAGTCCTCAGTACGTAGTTCAGCGCGAGTACTATCACCCAACCTATGCAGGCGGCCTTCGCTGGACCTCGGGTCGCGAAAAATAGTTTGCTTCACTCATAAGTTGACCGGCGCAAAGGGCCTCTCACTCAATGCGCCGGCCTGCTCTTTTTCGAAAGCTTCAACACTCTTTTTGAGGGATCAAATGAATTTTCGCGTTCTGTCCCGGCTGTTCTTTTTCCTTTTGGTTGAACTGTTGCTGTGTGGAGGGGCGCCCCGGGCCCGGACGGCGGAAGCGCCTTCGGGAAGCAAGGACGCGCAATTGCGGTTTGTTGTCATACTTGCACGGCACGGAGTTCGGTCGCCCACCGGCAAGGTTGCGCAGTACGGACAATATTCAGCCGCGCCCTGGCCGGCGTGGGATGTTCCGCCCGGCTATCTGACTCCGCATGGCTATGAGCTGATGAAGCTCTTCGGCGCGTACGATCGCAGCAAGCTGGCCGGGCAGGGGCTCCTCGCTTCTTCCGGCTGCGGCGATGCGGCGCATGTCACCATCCTTGCTGACAGCGATCAGCGGACGCGCGAGACCGGCAACGCTCTCGCTGAGGGAATGTTGCCGGGCTGCACCATCGATGTTCGTGCACTCCCAGAGGGCACGGACGATCCCCTGTTTCACTTCCGCGGAGCCCACGCGGAAGCCCCGCTTGCAACAGCGGCCATTGCGGGACGCATCGGCGGAGACGCGAGCAATCTCACCGAGGCTTACCGGCTGCAACTCTCCGCGCTCGATCGCGTCCTTGCGGGCTGTGGCAAGTTGCAAGCGGCGGGCGACAAACGGACCTCGCTGTTCGACATTCCGGCGAGCCTTGCTCCCGGCAAAGGCGATCATTCTGTGGAATTGCGCGGGCCGCTGGCAACGGCTTCCACGCTGTCAGAGAACCTGCTGCTCGAATACACTCAGGGCATGAGCGCGGAAAACACGGGATGGGGCTGCCTGGATGGCGCGACGCTGCGCAACATTCTTCAACTGCATGCGGCCGAGTCAGAGATTGCGCAGCGCACTCCGATTTTGGCGCGATCGACCGCGTCGAATCTGCTGGACCACATTCTGAAGGCGCTCGAACAGAGCGCGACAGGGAAGCCCGTTGCGGGCGCACCCGGCACGCCCGGAGACAAATTGCTGATCCTGGTCGGGCACGACACCAACATCGCGACTGTGGCCGGTGCTCTGGGCATCGACTGGATCATTGACGGTCGCCGCGACGATACGCCACCGGGAGGCGCGCTGTTTTTTGAGCTTTGGCGTTCGCAGTCTGACGCCAGCGAGTTCGTGCGCGTTCGCTACACCGCGCAGACCCTTGAACAGATGCGGGAAGCGCAGCCGCTCACGGCGCAAAATCCGCCCGCCGATGCGCCCGTGTTTTTGCCTGCGTGCAGCCGCGAAGACCTGTCGTGCACCTGGGCGTCGTTTGACGCTGCGGTGCGCGCCGACATCGATCCGGCCTATGTGAGTGCGCAGCCTTGATTTGAGTTCCGTCCGCCGCCCTCCGGCTTAAATCATACCGGCAGCTTCAATGCCTCAGCTTGTGTGCGCGTCTCGCTGACGAAGGCTTCGTCTTCAGCCGTCTGCGGTTTAATGGAGTTGAGATTGATGGCCACATTGGCCAGCGCGCCGGTGAGAGCCGCGCCCGAGAGCGCAATCGACGTTTCGAGATCGGAGCTCATGTTGGGGTTGGTGATGAGCTTGAGTGCTGTGGCGATCTGCGCTGTTTCCACGGCCATTTGAGCGACGCCCAGTGGCACACTGGTGGCCTCTCGCAGCGCGGCGACGATCAGGCGATTGCCATCGGGCGATTCCTTCGCCGCTTTGTAGGCCTTCATGACCAGCGTGTAGGAGTCGGCGTCGGCGTCGATGGCGGCTTTCAGTTCTTCGCGAAGGGACGTGAGCCGGGCTATCGCTTCGCTGAATTGTCCTTCATATTGGAGGTAGGCTTTTTTGCCGCGCGACATAGTGGCAACCATGCCGGCCAGCGCAGCAGCCATGGCGCCGCTTGCGGCTGCCGCGCTGCCTCCGCCAGGAGTCGCAGTGGGCGCGGCCAGTTGTTCAAGGAAGGGGCTGATCCCTGCGCTCAAGCCGCCCACAGCAACTTTGCCGCTTATCACCCCGGCCAGACGGTTCTCGAGGATGAGCGAGGAGTCAAAGTTTTCCACCTGCAGAAACCACTCCGCAGCCTGTTCAAGAGCCAGCTTCGGAATCAGTCCGACAATTTCGCTTGAGACCGGGACAACGCCGTAGCGCGCGGCCTCCCGCTTCACGAACTCGAAGACGCGGTGAATGGGAGTCTGTTCGAAGTCGGTGAGGTTCATCGAGACCTGCGCCATTCCACGCACCAGGAATCCGGCGCCCTTGACGAAGCGCAAGCCGCCCGAGGAAAAGCGCACCGCCTTGGCAATCTTCTTTGCAATCGCCACGTCGCCCGTGTTGAGAAAAATATTGTAGGCGATCAGCGGCTTGCGCGCGCCCACCACGGTTGCTCCCGCCGTCGGATGCACGCGCGGCTCTCCGAAATCGGGCTTGCGCGCTGGGTTGGTTGCGATCTCGTCGCGGATCCCCTCGAACTGCCCGCGCCGAATGTTCTCCAGATTCTGACGATCGGCTGTGGCCGCCGCCTCCTCGTAGAGATACACGGGAATTTCGAACCGCTTCCAGATCTCCGCCGCCACATGACGAGCCATGGCAACACAGTCTTCGATCGTCACGCCTTCAATAGGAATGAATGGAACCACGTCGGCAGCGCCCATGCGCGGGTGCGCGCCCTGGTGCCGGGTGAGGTCGATCAGCTCGGCCGCCTTGCCCACGCCGCGAATCGCGGCCTCCTGAATGGCATCGCGCTCGCCAACCAGTGTGATCACGCAACGGTTGTGGTCCGAGTCCATCTCGCGATCAAGCAGGTAGACACCGGGAATCTTCATGACCTCGGCGATAGCGTCGACTTTGGCCGCATCGCGGCCCTCTGAGAAATTGGGAACGCATTCAACTAGAGTAGTGGGCACGAAAGAAGGATAAAGAGGGCGGCTCGATTGGGCAACCCATGCGTGCGCTCGATTGCCCTCCAACCCACGCCCGCTCCCCGGTAGTATTCTGAGAAGCGGTTTCAGGAGAGATCATGACGACGGCCCCGGTGATTCGCGCCCCTCGCGGCAGCCAGTTGAGGTGCAAAGAATGGCAGCAGGAGGCGGCGCTGCGCTGCCTGATGAATAATCTCGATCCCGAGGTGGCCGAGCGTCCTGCTGACCTGGTGGTCTACGGGGGGATCGGTAAAGCGGCGCGCAACTGGGAGTGTTTTCACGCCATCGTCCGCGAGCTGGAGCGACTGGGCAGCGAGGAGACGCTACTGGTGCAGTCGGGCAAGCCGGTGGCGGTATTTCCCACGCATGAGTTGGCTCCCCGGGTACTGATCGCCAACTCCAACCTGGTGGGGAAGTGGGCCAACTGGGAACACTTCAACGAACTCGACCGCAAAGGGCTCATGATGTATGGGCAGATGACCGCGGGGAGCTGGATCTACATCGGGACGCAAGGCATCTTGCAGGGGACATTTCAGACGTTTGCCTCCCTCGCGGATCGCCACTTCGCCGAGCCGGGCGCGACGGGCTCGCTGAAGGGCAAGCTGGTGGTGACGGGCGGCGTAGGCGGCATGGGCGGAGCCCAGCCCTTGTCGGTAACGTTGAACGGCGGAGTGATTCTCGCCATCGATGTCGACCGCAGCCGCATCGAACGCCGCGTTGAGACTCGCTATTGTGATACTGTCACCGAGAACCTCGAGGAAGCGCTTCAACTTTGTGAGCAGGCACGGCGCGAAGGGCGGCCGCTCTCGGTTGGGCTGGTAGGCAACTGCGCCGATGTGTTGCCAGAGCTCGTTCGGCGAGGCGTTCAAGTCGACGTAGTGACCGACCAGACCAGCGCTCACGATCCGCTGAATGGCTATGTGCCGCAGGGACTCACGCTAACCGAGGCTGCGGAGTTGCGAAGCCGCGATCCGGCGGAGTATGTGCGGCGATCGACCGCCTCCATGGTTGTCCATGTCAATGCAATGCTGGCCTTGCAGCGGGCTGGCGCCGTGGCATTCGACTACGGGAACAATATCCGGCGCTTCGCCTTCGATGCCGGCTGCGCGGATGCGTTTTTGATTCCGGGATTTGTGCCCGAGTATATCCGGCCGCTTTTTTGCACCGGGCAAGGACCCTTTCGCTGGGTGGCGCTTTCGGGAGATCCCAAAGACATTGACCGCACCGATGAGCTGGCCCTCGAACTGTTTCCGGAGAACGAGATTCTCACCCGCTGGTTGCGGCTGGCGCGCGGGCGATTTGCTTTTCAGGGGTTGCCCTCGCGAATCTGCTGGCTGGGTTACGGCGAACGCGCGCGCATGGGCGAAGCCATCAATGAACTTGTGCGCAAGGGCGAAATCTCCGCGCCGGTCGCCATCGGGCGCGATCATTTGGATACAGGTTCTGTGGCGAGTCCCTATCGAGAGACGGAAAAGATGCTGGATGGGTCAGATGCCGTGGCCGACTGGCCAATTTTGAATGCTCTGCTCAACACCGCCAGCGGCGCAACCTGGGTCAGCTTCCATCATGGCGGCGGCGTGGGGATGGGGTACTCGCTCCATGCCGGCCAGGTGACGGTCGCGGATGGAACCGAGATGGCCGCACAGAAGATTCGCCGGGTATTGAACAACGATCCCGGTCTCGGCGTCGTGCGCCATGCCGATGCCGGCTACGGGCTGGCGCGGCAGACGGCCCGGGGCCGCGGCATCCACATGCCCATGGAAGGAAAGTAGCGATGGCGGGCGCGATTGCCGTTGTGAATATAGGCCAGCTTGCCACGATGGCAGGTGCCGCCCGTCCGCGTGTCGGCGCCGAGTTGCGCGAATTGGGCTTAATCTCGAACGCCGCACTGCTAGTGGAAGATGGGCGTATTACCGCGGCTGGGTCGCACGCGGAATTGAAGGAACGAATTCCGCAAAGAGCGGAAATTGTGGATGCCCACGGCCGCTGTGTGACCCCCGGCTTTGTCGATGCCCACACGCATTTCGTCTTCGCGGGCAATCGCGCCGCGGAGTTCGAGCAGCGGATCGCGGGCGCGACCTATCAGCAGATTGCCGCTTCGGGCGGAGGAATTCTAAGCACCGTGCAGTTGACGCGCGCTGCCTCGGAAGACGAGTTGCTGACTGAAGCGCGACGGCATCGGGACTGGATGTTGCGTGTCGGCACGACGACTGTCGAGGCTAAATCCGGCTATGGGCTTGACCGCGCGACTGAACTCCGGATGCTGCGCGTAATGGCACGGCTCAGCGCGGAAGGGCCTATGCGGATCGTTCCCACCCTGCTGGCTGCGCACACTATTCCGCCGGAATTCAAGGATCGCCGCGACGAGTATGTCCGCTGGATTGTGGAAGAACTGATTCCCGAAGCGGCGGCGCATAAGCTGGCCGTCTATTGCGATGCGTTCTGCGATGAGCACGCATTCACCGTGGATGAGACGCGTGCGGTGTTGACTGCGGCCGGCGAAAATGGGCTCGGCCTGCGCGTTCACGCGGAGCAATTTCGCGCCGGCACAGGAGCGGCGCTAGCTGCGGAACTCGGCGCCGCGACGGCTGATCACCTGGAGAGCGCGTCGGATGAGACACTGGCGCAACTGACCGCTGCGGGCGTGCAGCCCGTTTTGTTGCCGGGGTCGGTATTTGCGATCGGCCGCGCCAACTATCCGCCCGCAAGGAAGATGATCGAGCTGGGGCTCGCCGTAGTGCTGGCCACCGACTTTAATCCGGGTTCTTCGCCCATTGCGTCCATGCCGTTCATTCTTTCGCTCGCCTGTTTGCAGATGCAGATGTCGCCGGCCGAGGCGCTCACCGCTGCCTCAGTCAATGCGGCATGGAGCCTTGGTTTCGGGCACGGTATCGGATCGCTTGAGCCCGGCAAAGAGGCCGACTTTCTGATTCATGAATTTACCGACTATCGTGAGCTGGCGTATTTTATCGCTGCGCCGTTCAGGCCGCGGGTATTCGTGGGCGGGTCTGAAGTGACGATCTAAACTGCCGCCGGCCTCAAACGATTTTTCTGCTGCCATCGCGCCTGTAGCCGGGCTACAATGGCTGTGCTTTGGTGACGGCGCCTGAAATCGAATCGAATTGCGGGGGGAAAACTTCATGCGAAAGTTGTTAGGGCTGTTGCTGGTTGCTTGCGCGCTTTTGGCTGCTCGGCCAGCGTGTGGCCAGGTGAAGATGTCGCGGGATCAAATGCTCTTCTACACGTCGGACTGGAAAGGGGACCGCTTCCCCGACGGACGCCCCAAAGTGCCCGACTCGTTGCTGAAGCGCGCCCTTGACATGACCATCGAAGACGTGTGGGAGTATCTGCGCGATCAGGGATACAACAACCAGTTCGATGCGGGCTGGCAGGCGCTGCATATTGAGAAGCCATTTGCGGGCCGCGCGCTGACCGCACAATACATGCCCACCCGTCCTGACATGCAGCGCGCCATCGCCGCCGAGGGCAGGGCCGAGGGCAGGGTCAGCGGCACCAATAGCTGGCCCATCAATGAGCTGCAGATTGGCGACGTGTACGTTGCCGATGGGTTCGGAAAAATTGTCGAGGGCACGCTGATCGGTTCCAACCTTGGCAATGCCGTGGCGGCCCATACCCATACCGGTTTTGTTTTCGACGCCGGAATTCGCGACCAGGAGGAGAACCGCGAAATTCCTGACTTCAACGGGTTCTACCGGGGATACGATCCATCGGCGTGGGCCAACATGGAACTGACTTCGATCAATGTGCCCATACGTATCGGCAGAGCAATCGTGCTCCCCGGGGACCTTGTGCTGGCGAAGCCCGAGGGGGTGTTGTTCATTCCCGCCATTCTCGCTGAGGATGCGATCAGCACGGCCGAGTTCACCGCGCTGACCGATGACTATAACTTCGAATTGAATCGCTCGGGAAAAAACGGCGCGCAATTCGAAGGGGGATGGACGCCGGAAAAGTATGACGCCTTCGCAAAGTGGATCGATGCGCATCCTGACAAGCTGAAAATGCCGCGCAGCGAGTTCGATACACTCCTGGTGAAAGCGAAACAAAGGCATCGCTAAACCAATCGCAAACTGGGACGGCAATGCCGATCCCTGAGAAGGGACAATGTAAAATGCCTCACGAAGGACCTCGCTTCAATCGCCGCAGCGTTCTCAAATCCTCGCTTGCTATGGTGGCCGGAGGCGCACTCGGCGGTAGCGCCGCCGCGGAGACGGATTCGCCCATCAAGAACGTGAACCTGGCTTCCAGTCCTTCGAGCCTGAAGATTACCGACATGCGCTACGCGGTGATTGTGAAGCCGGGGCCGAGCCCCTGCGCGCTGATTCGCATTGATACCAACCAGGGGGTGTATGGGCTGGGCGAGGTGCGCGACGTCGCGGGCCCGCAATACGCGATGGTGCTCAAGAGCCGCATCCTCGGCGAGAATCCGCTGCGCATCGATTATCTCTTCCAGAAGATTGCGCAGTTCGGCGGCAACTCGCGGCAGGCCGGAGGCGTGTGCGCCGTTGAGATGGCGCTGTGGGATATCGCCGGCAAGGTGTACAACATCCCGGTCTACCAGATGCTGGGCGGCAAGTGGCGCGACGAGATTCGCATCTATGCGGACACTACGGAATCTGAGGATCCAGCCGAATATGGACGGCGCGCGAAGGAGCGCAAAGCGATGGGGCTGACCTGGATGAAGATGGACCTTGGCATCAATGTGCTCGACGGGATTCCGGGCGCGGTGATGCAGCCGCCGGGCATGAGCAACTGGGAATTGCACACGCAGCCGAATCTCTTCATCGCTACGGAGGTCACCGACAAGGGCATTGACCGGCTCTGCGAATACGTCTCGGCCGTCAGGGACAACATCGGGTACGATATGCCGCTTTCGATGGATCACCTTGGGCACATCGGCGTGAAGTCGGTGATAAAGCTTGGAAAAGCCTATGAGAAATTCAACCTCGAGTGGATCGAGGATGTGATCCCCTGGTACTACACCGACCTGCTGAAGGAGATTACGCAGCAGAGCCCAACCCCCACGCTTACTGGTGAAGATATTTACAAGGTGGAGGACTTCGAGACGCTGTGCAGGGAACACGCGGTCGATAAAATTCATCCCGATCTGGCGACCTCGGGCGGAATTTTGCAAACCCATCGCATCAGCGATATGGCCTTCCGGTATGGCTTGCCCATGGCGATGCACTTTGCCGGCACGCCGGTCAGTTGCATGGCCAACGTGCATTGCGCGGCGGCTTCGCGTAATTTTCTGGCGCTCGAGAACCACTCGCTCGATGTGCCCTTCTGGCAGGACTTGGTCACCGGCATCGAAAAGCCGATCATCAACAAGGGTTATATCAAAGTGCCGGAAACTCCTGGCCTGGGAGTCGAGCTCAACGATGATGAGCTGAAGCGGCACCTGAAGCCGGGGACCGGCTACTTTGAGCCGACTCCGATGTGGGACGAAGCACAGTCCTGGGACGATGCGCTTTTCAGCTAACGATCGATTTCAGAGAACGCTCCCGTCACTCGATTACTTTGAATCGGCTGAGCGCCTCCTCGTTCACGGTGATACCGAGCCCGGCAATGTTGTCGTCGAGATCGATCGAGCCGTCGACGGGCTTCGGCTCGCCGTCGAAGATATACCAGAACAGCTCGTTGCCCACCTCGACATCGACTGGCGGAAAGAACTCGGCCATGGGTGAATTCAGGCTGGCCATCACCACGTGGAAGTTGTGCATCTGGCCGGCGTGGGGAATCACCGGCACCGAGAAGGCCTCTGCCATGGCGCATATCTTGCGCGCCTGGCTGATGCCACCCACGCGGTTGGTGTCGAACTGGATGTAGTCCAGGGCGTGCCCTTCAAGCAGTTCGCGAAAACCATAAATGGTGAACTCGTGCTCTCCTCCTGCGATGGGGACGATGCCGTAGGACTTCAGCTCCGCGTAGCCGCTGATGTCGTCGGGGATTACCGGCTCCTCGAGCCAGCGCAGGTTGAACGGCTCGAGCAGCGGAAGCATGCGCCGGGCGTAATCGAGAGTCCAGCCCATGTAGGCATCGGCCATCACGTCGATTTCGTCGCCCACCGTTTCGCGAACCGTGCGCACCAGGTCGACGTTGCGCTGCATGCCCGCGGCCCCATCGGTCGGCCCCCAGCCGAAGCGCAGTTTCATGGCCTTGTAGCCCTCAGTCTTGTAGCGCGCGGCCTCCGACGCCAGCTCGTCGAGCGGAGTGGAGTAGAGACGGCTGGCGTAGACCGGGATGCGCTGCTTGGTGCGGCCGCCGAGCAGGCGGAAGACGGGTTGTTGAGCGGCTTTGCCGAGCAGATCCCACAGCGCGATGTCAACCGCGCTGATGGCCGTCATGCCGATGCCTTTGCGGCCAAAGGCCACGGTGTTGCGATACATGTGCTGCCACAGGAACTCGATATCCCAGGCCTCGGCGCCGATCAGCAGCGGCGCCAGATATTGGTCGATGACCTGCTTTGTCACCAGCGGCGCCAGGGCCGCGTTGCCGATGCCGATGAGCCCGGCGTCGGACTCGATCTCGACGATCAGCCAGCCGTGAAAGGCGAAGCTCTTCATGGAGGCTTCGGGGAGCGAGAGCAGGTCCATGGGGTTGGTGCAGAAGTGCGGCGGAAGCGGCGTTGTTTCGCCGGACCATTGCGCAACGCGGGTGCGGACTCGTGTGATTTTCATCGGCGATATTGTTCCTTCGACTTTTTAAAGAAGTGTACAGGTCCAGGTCCACGAGTACACCTGGGCGATGCTTCGCCGTGAAGAGGGCGTACGGATCGAGGTCGCGACCATCTGAGACTCTACGCTGGTTGTGGGCTGCCGGGCAACGGGAAGCAGCCGTGCGCGAGCATGATGTTCACAGGATAGTAAACTGAGGTCGGCCTGCAGGCGGAAAGTCCCGACGTTCGGAGCGTTGATTTGCGCCTTCGGTGCGGCGGCAGATTGTGAAACGGGGTGAGTGATGTCGTCTGGATTTTCGATCATCAATGGGGAATCGCGAAAGGGAAACGGAGAGACTTTCGCCGCTGTCGATCCCGCTAACGGCGTTGCGCTAGACCCGGAATTTCATTCCGCGTCCTTGGATGATCTGGAGTTTGCGGCCGGGCTCGCCGAAGAAGCGTCTGCGATTTACGGAAGGTCGCCTGGAAGCGAGAAGGCGCGATTTCTCATGCATATTGCCGCAGGATTGGAGGCCATCGCGGTTGAACTGGTGGAGCGGGCGCGCCGCGAAACGGCGCTGCCCGAGGCGCGGCTCAAGGGCGAGCTGGCGCGTACCGTGAACCAGCTCCGGCTATTCGCGCAGTTGGTTGCGGAAGGCTCATGGGTCAATGCGCGGATCGATCCGGCGCTGCCTGAGCGCAAGCCACTCGCCAGGACCGATATCCGTTCGATGTTGCGTCCGCTGGGGCCGGTTGCGGTCTTCGGGGCAAGCAATTTCCCGTTAGCCTTTTCGGTGGCCGGCGGCGATACGGCCTCGGCCCTGGCGGCAGGGGATCCGGTGATTGTGAAGGCCCATCCGGCGCATCCCGGCACCAGCGAACTGGTCGGACAGGTTGTGAGCCGGAGCGTGCGTGAGTGTGGCCTGCCGGCCGGCGTGTTCGCTTTGCTCTTCGACGCCGGCACCGAGATTGGTAGCGCACTGGTCGCACATCCTGCCATCAAGGCGGTTGGCTTCACCGGTTCGTTTGCAGGCGGAAGGGAATTGATGCGGGTTGCCGCAGCGCGGCCGGAACCGATTCCCTGCTTCATGGAAATGAGCAGCGCCAATCCGTTGTTTGTGCTGCCCGGGGCGCTCGCCACGCGTGGAGCTCAGATTGCGGGCGGCCTCTTTTCTTCGTTCACGTTGGGCGTAGGCCAGTTCTGCACCAAGCCGGGCTTGGTCTTCCTTCCCCGCAATCAAGATGCCGATGCGTTGGTGAACGCGCTCAAAGCTCAAGTGGAGAAATCGGCTGCTTCGCCCATGTTGACTGCCGGGATCTGCCGCAATCACACCTCGGGCGTGGCCAGGCGCGCGGCTCACGAGCACGTGGAAACGCTGGCCGAAGGCGCTGCTCATGCGGCGACAGAAGGAGCATATGCTGCTCCGGCGCTGTTCGAGGTGGAAGGGCAGCGGCTCCTAGACCACCCCGAGCTTGCCAAAGAAATTTTCGGACCCAGCACCCTGATCGTTCGTTACCAAGGCGAAAGAGAAATGCTGGCGTTGGCGCGGTCGCTTGAAGGACAACTCACGGCGACCGTGCACGCAACCGAGGATGACCTTGCCGCCCACGCGGAATTGATCTGGATTCTGGAGCGGAAGGCGGGCCGGCTGCTGGTCAATGGGTTTCCCACTGGCGTTGAGGTCTGTCATGCCATGGTCCATGGCGGCCCCTGGCCGGCGACCAGTGAAAGCCGCATGACTTCTGTGGGCACGCAGTCAATTTTCAGGTTCGCCCGGCCGGTCTGCTATCAGGATTTTCCCGGCTCGGCCCTCCCCGATGAGTTGAAGGACTCGAACCCGCTGGGAATATGGCGGCTGATTGACGGACAGTTCACGCGCGATGGGCTTGCAGCGAAGGCGCCGGAGGCCGTAGGCAAAGCGTAAGGGCTCCGGCCACCATGAGCGCAAGTGACATCGAAAGAAATCCAGCGCGGGAGTTGCCGGTCAGCGCCTGGAGCCAGCCAACGAGCCAGGTGCCGGCGAATCCGCCCAACGCTCCGCAGGTGTTGATCACCCCAATGACTTCTCCGGCGACCGTGCTCGGCAGCATCTCCGGAACAATGGAGAAGAATGGGCCGTACGGCGCGTACATCGCGCCGCCGGCCACGATGAGCGCTGCATAGGCGAGCCAGAAGTTGTGCTCAGCGGTTGCGTAGGAGCAGAAGAGCGCAATGCCGGAGACGAACAGGAATGGCCACACGAAGGTTTTACGGTTGAGCGCGCGATCGGAGTAATGTGCCACCGCCAGCATGAGAATCACGGCCAGCAAAAATGGAGCGGCGCTCAACATGCCGATAGCTTCGATCCCCCGCGACGAGCCGGAGCGGATCATCTCCGGAATCCACAGAACGAGCCCATAGACGCCAAAGCTCCAACAGAAGAATTGGATGCACAGCAGCCCTACTGCCGGGACGCGCAGGGCCGAGGCCAGACCCGTATGGCTAGGCAGCGAGGTTTGTTCCAGAGCCAGCTCCTCGGTGAGCAGCCGGCTTGATTCAGGGCTAAGCCATTGCGCCTGGGACGGCCGATCGCGCGCTACCAGCAGCCAAACCAATGCCCAGAGGACGGATGGAATTCCTTCGAGGATGAAGGTCATCTGCCATCCCACGGCCTGGATCAGAAACCCCGTGACCGCGGCCATCCAGGTGACGGTGACCGGGTTGCCGAGGACGAGAATGGCGTTGGCCCGTGATCGATCTGCCCGCGTAAACCAGTGGGTGAGAAGGATGAGCATGGACGGCATTATGAGGCTCTCTGCTACGCCAAGCAGGAGCCGGTCGACGACCAAAAGCCAGAAGTCGCGGATCACTCCGGTCAGCGCTGAGAAGATGCCCCAGCTGATGAGCGCGAAAAACACCAGCCTGGTAGCGCTGCGGCGCGCCGCGTAGACCGCCGCCGGAACCTGGAAGAGGAAGTACCCGAGAAAGAAAGCCGAGCCCAGAAACGCGGCGCGCGACTGCGTAATGCGGAGAGACTGCGCCAGCCCCGCAGCCGCGCCAAAGCCGAAGTTTGAACGGCCCAGGTAAGCCAGGCTGTAGGTGACGAAGACGATCGGCATCAAATAGAGCCAGCGTCGTTTCAGCTCTGCGCGATATTGAGCGGTCGATGCGGTCTGTTCTCCGGCCACACACGATTTATAGCACTCCGCGAATACACTCGACGAATGAGCGCAGCGCGGCCGGCCTGTCGAGTCGGGCCGGGTCGGTTTCTCGCCTACGCTACAAGAATGTAGAATCGAACCGCGAACGATACACCAGGCGATCAGTGCAATCCAGGGGACCCGCTATCACAATTATCTCGCTCGATTCAGTACTGGAAACGGCGGACGCAGGGCTGCTTGACGTGGCAACTCATGCGGCCGGACCTGCGGGACTGTTGCCGATCTCAGCCGAAATGCTGCTCACCGAACCTTCGGGAAACCTCTTTGGGCTGACCCAGAATGCGGGCATGGGATGGAATCCCGAGCGGCTCCTCGATCCCGAGTTCCTCATCTTGAGTACGCATGGCGGCCTGCGCGCCGAAAATGGCAAGCCGATCGCGCTCGGCTTTCATACCGGTCATTGGGAAGTCGGACTGCTGGTGGCCGAGGCCGCGCGTGAGTTGAAGTCTCTGCGCGCCATTCCCTTTGCGGGCGCCTGTACCGACCCATGCGATGGGCGCACCCAGGGAACCACCGGCATGATGGACTCGCTCCCCTTTCGCAACGATGCGGCGACGGTGCTGCGCCGGTTGATTCGCTCGCTGCCCACCGGCAAAGGCGTGCTCGGCATCGCCACCTGCGACAAGGGACTTCCGGCTATGATGATGGCCCTGGCCGCATCAGGCTCCAGGCCTGCCGTGCTTGTTCCCGGCGGTGTCACGCTGCTGCCGGAGTCGGGCGAGGACGCAGGCAAGGTTCAGACCATCGGCGCGCGGTTCGCGCAGCATCAGATCACGCTCGAATATGCGGCTGAGGTGGGTTGCCGCGCTTGCGCGTCACCGGGCGGAGGCTGCCAGTTCCTGGGCACGGCGGCCACGGCGCAGGTGGTTGGCGAGGCGCTTGGGCTGGCTCTGTCACACAGCGCTCTCGCGCCTTCGGGCCAGCCAGTCTGGCTCGATGCGGCGCGGCGGTCGGCGCGGGCGCTGTTCCGGCTCCATCAACTCGGGCTCGGCGTCTGCGATGTGTTGACCGAAGCCGCGGTTCGAAACGCAATGGTGCTCCACGCGGCGTTTGGAGGCTCGACCAACCTCCTCATCCATTTGCCCGCGATTGCTTACTCAGCGGGTATGCCACGCCCAACTGCGGCCGATTGGGTTGAAGTCAATCGCCAGGTTCCGCGGCTGGTAGATGCGCTGCCCAATGGCCCGAGCGGCTTCGCGACGGTGCAGGTGTTTCTTGCTGGCGGCGTTCCTGAGGTGATGCTGCACCTCAGAGATGCCGGACTGTTGGATACGTCCGTGATGACGGCTTCAGGAGCGACCCTTGGGGCGAGCCTCGATTGGTGGCGGCACAGCGAGCGCCGTCAGGCCCTGCGCCGCAGGCTGCTCGATCAGGACGGCATCGACGCCGCCGAAGTGATCATGTCTCCTGACAAAGCGCGTGCGCGAGGACTGACCGCGACCATCTGTTTTCCAATGGGAAACCTGGCGCCGGAAGGCTCGGTCGTCAAAAGCACGGCCATCGACCCTTCGCTGGTGGGTGACGACAATGTCTATCGCCATACGGGACCGGCCCGGGTTTTTACCCTGGAATCCGACGCCATTGCAGCAATCAAAACCGGTCAGATCGCGCCGGGCGACGTCGTTGTGCTGATCTGCAGCGGCCCCGCGGGCGCCGGCATGCAGGAGATTTATCAGATCACGTCGGCCCTGAAGCAGCTTCCGCATTGCAAGCATGTGGCCCTGTTGACCGATGCGCGATTCAGCGGCGTCTCCACCGGAGCCTGCTTGGGTCACATCTCGCCCGAAGCGCTCGCCGAAGGCCCCATCGGCAAAGTGCGCGATGGAGACCTGATCGAGATTGTGATCGATCGCACCGCGCTTGCCGGATCGATTCACCTGGTCGGCGAAGGTGGCGAAGTGTTTGCCGCCGAAGAGGGCACGCGCCGGCTCGCCGGGCGCAGTCTTCGGGACGATCTGCGGCCGCATCCCGAACTGCCCGATGACACGCGCCTCTGGGCTGCGCTGGTCCAGGCCAGCGGCGGTGTGTGGGGCGGATGCGTCTACGATGTGGGCAGGATTATTTCGAAACTGGAGAACCGGCCTTGAAGCTCTACCGCACCAGCAACGGAAATTATGTTGAGCAAGATGGAAGTTTTTATCGCGTGCCTGAGCGGTCCTGGGATGCGCTCATCACTCATCGTGATCTGCGCGGCTACCTGTCGTCACTGGTCGATGCCGGCGACGCGGTGAGCGATTTCGCATCCGCTCGGATTGACGCGCCAATCGGAAGCCAGGAGGTGTGGGCCGCCGGGGTCACCTATTTCCGAAGCCGCAGCGCGCGCATGGCGGAGGCAAAGGATGCCGGAGGCGGCGACTTTTATGACCGCGTCTACTCGGCGGAACGGCCGGAGTTGTTTTTCAAGGGAACCGCGAGCCGCGTGGCCGCCACCGGCAGCCATGTCAGGATTCGCAGTGACGCCAAATGGTCGGTTCCCGAGCCGGAACTCACGCTGGTCGTCAACCAGAACGGCCGCATCATCGGCTACACCGTCGGCAACGACATGAGTTCGCGCGACATCGAGGGCGAGAACCCCCTGTATCTTCCCCAGGCAAAGGTCTACGACCGCTCTTGCGCGCTGGGTCCGTGCATCCTGGTCAGCGACGAGCCGCTGCCCGCCACGACGCCGATTCACCTCGAGATTCAGCGCAAAGGAGTCACCGCGTTTTCAGGCGCCACCACGCTGGCTGAGTTGAAGCGCAAGCCGGCTGCGCTGGTCGAGTACCTCTTCCGCGAAAACAATTTTCCTTCCGGCGCGTACCTGATGACCGGAACCGGAATTGTTCCGCCCGACTCATTTACTCTTCTCCCCGATGACCGGATTCGCATCACCATCGACCCCATCGGCACGCTTGAAAATGAGGTGGTGCAGGGAAGCGCAGTCCACCAGGCGTAACGAGGACATTTCCCCGAACTCAGAGAGAGCGCACTTGCCAGATCAGCATTTGAAAACACAGGCACGCATTCCCAGGCGCCGCTGGCGGATCGCTTGGCTGCTGGGCGTCGGCGTGCTGGTCAACTACTTCGATCGCGTCAACCTCTCGGTCTCTCACCAGGCCTTGTTCAGGGACTTCGGCGTCTCCGAGGTCATGTTCGGCTATCTCTCCGGCGCCTACAACCTCACCTACGCATTTTGCCAGCTTCCGATCGGAGTCGTCCTTGACCGGTTCGGCGTTCGGCGCATCGGGCGCATCGGCACATTTCTATGGAGCGCGGCTTCGTTCGCCGCGGCCATCACACCCAACTTGAGCGGACTGTTTGCCGCCCGGTTTCTGCTCGGCATCGGCGAAGCGCCCACCTTTCCGGCCAATGCCAAGGCCATCGGCGCCTGGTTTCCGTCGAGAGAACGAAGCTTCGCCACTTCGCTGTTTGACGCCGCGGCCAAGTTTGCCTCGGTGATTGGAATTCCACTCATGGGAGTGGTGTTGATCAAGGCCGGCTGGCGCGCCAGCTTTGCCCTGACCGGCGTGATCAGCTTCGCTTATTTTCTGTTGTTCTCAAAGATTTACAGAGATCCTGGGGATGACGCCCCGCTGAGCGATGAAGAGCGAGACTACATTGAGACAGAGGAGCAAAATCCCGATCAGAAAGCTCCCGCCATCCGAGCGCCGTCAACGCTCCTCAGTCTGATCGGGCAGCGCAAGGTGCTCGGCCTGGCGCTTGGCTTCGGCGCCTACAATTACACGTTCTATCTTCTGCTCACCTGGCTGCCAAGCTACTTCTCAATGGCCCTGCACATCGATCTGCTGCACTCTTTCTTCTACACCGCGGTGCCGTGGACCTTCGCCACCTTCACCGATCTCGCCATCGGCGGCTGGCTGGTGGATTATCTCGTCCAGCACGGATGGAATGCCAACCGGGTGCGCCGCGTGGTGCTGATCGGCGGCACCACATGCGGTCTCGGCATCCTGGGCGCCGCGCAGGCCCACGAGCCCACGCAGGCCCTCATCTGGATCAGCATTTCGATTGGCGGCCTTTCAGCGGCAGCGCCCGTCGGCTGGTCCATTCCGTCGCTGATCGTGGGGCAAAACGACGTCGGCAAAGTCGGTGGAATTATGAATTTTTCCAGCCAGATCTCGGGAATCTGCGCGCCCATCCTAACCGGCTACCTGGTTTCGGCGTTTCATTCCTACGCCTGGGTGTTCGGCATATCGGCTGCTTACCTGGCGATCGGAGTCGCCGGCTACGCCTTCCTTCTCGGCCGCATCGAGCCTGTCCACCGAATCGGAGAGGCTGGCTGAGGAAAGAAGCTGGCACCGAACTGATTCGTACACATAAACCTTGCGGATTCAGTCATCCTTTCGGCTGCTGCGGCGTCCAATCGAAACGGGGAACACGTTTGGGGCTGTCCTTCCCAGATTGACATTCTGGATTCGTTGGTTCATTTTCTTCCTGCTGTAACATGGCAGGATGCACAATGATCAGATGGGGGAAGCACTGTAGTGCCACGCATTCATTTCCACCAGCAACTCGCCGAACTCAAGGACAAGCTCCTTGCCATGGCTGCGCTCGCCCAGCAGGCGGTCGAGTCCGCGGTGGATGCCTATCTGCAGCGCGACAAGGGCCTTTGCAAGTATGTGAAGCAGAACGAAGCCGCCATCAACACCGCGCAGCGCGCGCTGGATGAGATGGCCTATGAGCTTCTGGCCAAGGAACAGCCGATGGCTATCGACCTCAGGTTCATCCTGGCGGTGATCAAGATCAACGGCGACCTGGAACGGATCGGCGACCAGGCCATGGCAATCGCCCGCAGAACCAAGGACATTCTCTCCGCCGAAGAAGTCGACCTGCCGGTGGATTTCGCCGCCATGGGCGAGTTCGCGGCCCGCATGATTCGCACCGCGTTGCAGGCGCTGCTCGACGGCGACGCCCGGCTGGCGGATTCGGTGCGCGAAATGGACGACGAGATCGACCGCATGAACCGCCGCGCTCACTCCGACCTGCTCAAGCTGATCGAAGAGAAGCCGCACCTGACCAGGCAAGCGATGAACGGCATCCTGGTGGCGAAGAATCTCGAGCGCATTGCCGACCACGCTTCAAACATCGCCACCGACGTGATCTTCTGGATCCGCGGCGCCGATGTCCGTCACCAGTTGAGCATGTCGATGGACTGACTGTCGGCAGCAGTTGACCCGCTCCACAAGCCCACAGCCGGGTGCCCCATGTCTCGCTTTGAGACGTGGGTTCGCCGGCCGGGTGCGCCAGGTTCCGCCTCCGGACCTGAGAATCCGCAACCCTTCCCCGTGCTCCGAGTCCCGTCCGGATTCCCGGCCATGGGCCAGCAACCGCGCCGGTTCGTGGAAAACGTTCGCAAAGCTGACAGATGGGGGATGAGCCTGCCACAGACATGTAGCGGATTCCGTTCCAATGGCCAAGGCATTTCGGAACCTGAAAGCCCACTTCTCTATCGAGGAAATGTAAGGGAGCGATGCAGGTGCCCCAAGAACGGGTCCATAGGGTCCGGCGGCCAGATACGAAGAGCGATTTCGATGACTGCCGACGGCCCGTTGTTTGACCTTGCCCCCGCAAAACGTATCCCTTAGCAAGCTGCTCTAATAGCGAAAGGGAAACGAAGATGAGGCAGGGAACGCGTGGTCGTTACACGCTTGAGTTCAAGCAAGAAGCGGTCCGACTTGTG
>Ga0302320_10006883_pt1 | contig 25127 bp, 17 predicted proteins | sample Bog_T0_3_FD_202130 | JGI IMG/M metagenome (GOLD analysis project Ga0302320, IMG submission 202130) | Peat permafrost microbial communities from Stordalen Mire near Abisko, Sweden - Bog_T0_3 | ecosystem: Environmental > Terrestrial > Soil > Wetlands > Peat | place: Sweden: Abisko, Stordalen Mire... | reverse complement strand
TGGGAGGAGGGTGGGCTTAAACTCTTAGGACACTCGGGGCAGCGAATGCCTTGATGCTGGGGGGAAATCATGCAGTGGACAGCACCCGCTTTTGAAGAAGTTTGCCTGAATTGCGAAATCAACTCTTACGCGAGCGCCAAGCTCTAACCGTCAGCCCTCCCTAATCTCATCGTTTATCCACACGCGGGTACGAGTGTGCTCTTTTGGCACCTCCGTCCTAAACCCCAGGGAGCGAGCTTTTAGCGCCCTAACCAGCCTGTGCCGTGGCAAACCCCTGATCATCCTGACCCGGATGCGGAATAACTTGAACACTGTGCTGAAGAGCACGATCCAGGGCGTCGGCGAGGGCAATGGGGAAGCCCGTAATCAGAAGGTTGATATCAAGCTGCAGGTGCCGCTGCGAATACAAACGGTGAACCACCAAGGCTCCGCGGTGGCGATTGGCGGAGCTCACCAGATCGAGCGATAGAGTCCAAACCGGCAAACCGTCGAGAGACCTCGATCCCCTGCTCTTACCCCCTTGAAAAAAGACTTCTCCCCGGCGGGGTTGTGGGCCTGACTCAGAGGCGCGAAAGGGATAGGCTTCGCCGGGAAAGAGCTTGAAGCGAACGTCGAATCCATCGAAGTCGTTGGAATTGAAGGCGGCTTCCAGAACGCGGCAGACTTGTTCGTAGTCCCGAGCGGCTTTGAGCTCCTCTGTGGCTCGCCGGATCGCGAGGTTATTGATGACGATCTGGCGCTGTTCGAAAGTGCGCTGGGCGACGCGAGCAAGCTCGCCCAACTCGAGGTAGCCAAGGCGTTGAACGCCGATCCAGATGCCGGTTCCAAGCACGGCGAGCACCAATCCCAGAGAGCTCCCTGTGGGCCAGAGCAGGAATAAACTCAGGAGGGCGAACACGGCGGAAACGCCATAAAGCACAATCACGACCTGGCGATGCGTCAGTCCGTGCTGCAAGAGCTTGTGATGGATGTGCTCGCGGTCCGCGGTAAATACGGGACGGCCGCTGACCAATCGTCGGAGAATGGAGAGCGACGTTTCGAGAATCGGCAGGCCGAAGGAAACTACAGGAATGGCAACGGCGACGATGGTCGGGGCCTTTTCCGCCCCTTCCAGAGCGAGCGCGCTGAGCAGAAAGCCGATGAAGAGACTGCCGGAATCTCCCAGGAAGATGGTCGCAGGATTGAAGTTGTAGCGCAGAAAACCCAGGATGGCGCCAGCCAGGGCAATGGTCATCACCGTGACCAGGGAAAATCCGTTCAGCAGCGCAACTACGAATGCCACAAGGGTGGAGAACAATGCCGAACCTGCCGCCAGACCGTCCAAACCATCGATCAGGTTGAAAGCGTTGGTGATGGCCAGCACCCACAGAATCGTCAGCGGCAATCCCACAAACCATGGCAGTTGATGCTCACCGAACAGTACGGGGATGTTCAGAATGCGAAGACCACCCATGAACAACATGGTGGCCGCGACACCTTGGACCGCGAATTTGACATAGGGGCCGACAGTGTAGAGATCGTCATACACTCCCAACAGGAAAACGAGGGAGGCGGGCACCAGAATGGTCAGCAGAGTCTTCAGAGAAAAAGCGGAGTGCAGGTGGGGAACATAAGAGGCCATGACTGCGGCCGCCAGCATGCTCAAGGAAAAGGAAAGGAAAATGGCCACGCCACCCAAGCGTGGCAGAGCCTTGGAGTGCAGATGCCTCTCATGAGACGGGACGGCTACCCACCCGCGCTGGGTTGAAACATCCCGGACATAGCGGGTGAGGACGAACGAGAACAAGAGCGACAGGAAGAAAATCGCAAAGAAGACTACCGTCAACTGCCCTCCCTCGGCCAGCTATCACGAACGTCGGCGCGCCATCCCTCAATTACTTGACACCAAAGTATTGCATCAGCGGAATGCTGCTTGGTAGTGAGTGAACGGGTTCCGTCTGCGTTTTAAGGGTTGCTGAGAAACCTAGCAGCCTTAGGGGGCCAGTTTCAATCCCCCGTCTGAGAAATCTGTGGAAAACCTCGGTCGGCGGCCTATGGTGGGTCCAAAACAGGGCACCAGCGGAGACATCCGGAAACAAAGCGACGTGCTCACCGCGGGGCACGCTGTGCTAAACTTCCAGCGATCCTTCTTCCACCAGAGGCCCGTTGATGGAGTTCGGCAGATTCGGTTTTGCCTGTAGCCGTAGCCTGGTCGCTTTCGCTGTGTTGTTGCTTTCCGGTGCGGAGTTCAAGGCTGCGGGACAGCAAGCACCACCATCTTCATCGGTAGCTACGCCGGAATTGCCTGCGGCTGAGCCGATCTCGCAAGCTGCCGTTGGCAGTGTCCCCAGAAACGGTGACACCCGAAAGGCTGGCGCGAGCGACGATCCGGTGAGCTCGGTTGCCCCGGCCGCGATGGCCCCGGCCAATGAGAATTCTTCTCAGCTGAGGCTGGGTGCCGGGGACTTGCTCGAGGTCAGCATCTATAACGTGCCTGAATTGGCGACTAAGGCAAGAGTGGGGAATTCAGGGGATGTCTACCTTCCGCTGATCGATTACGTGCATGTGGGCGACCTTTCGGTGGAAGAGGCGCAGGCTTTAATCGAGAAGCGACTGGAAGACGGGGGTTTCGTCCGCAGCGCGCACGTTACCATCCTCGTCGACGAATCCGCTTCCCAGGGAGTAACGATCCTTGGCGAGATAGTCAGACCCGGCATTTATCCGGCGATTGGGGATCGCAGGTTGTACGACATGATCTCGGCGGCGGGGGGATTCACGGTTTCTGCGGGACGCAAGGTGAGCATCGTTCGGCTGCACAGTTCCGCGCCGATCACCGTGAATCTGCCCAGGAATCTGGCTGACGATTTGCAAGATAACATCCAGATCCTCCCCGGAGACACCATCACGGTACCCCGGGCACCAATCATCTATGTCGTGGGGGACGTGGGCCATCCAGCCGGCTTACTTGTGGATAATGGAAGTTTGACTGTGCTACAGGCGCTGGCGCTCGCGGGAGGGACGAACCACACCGCGAAGATGGGTGGTATCCGCATCATCCGCAAGGGTCCGACGGGAATGACGGAAACGCCCGTTCCGCTGAAAAAGATGCTGGAAGCGAAGGCTCCCGACATAAACCTTCAGGCCGATGACATCCTCTTCGTGCCGCTCAGCGGAGTTCGATCCGCAGCTGGAACAGGTCTTAATGCGGCGATATCCGCGACAGCCGGATTGGCGATTCTCGCCGCTCACCCGTAGGTGAGAGCGGAGGCTCATTCAGGCGGCAACTTCGGTTTCGCGGCGTTCCGGCAGATTCAACAAGCGTTCGAGCACGTGAACGTATTTTGCCGCGCTTTGACTGCGGGAAAACTTGTGCACGATATATTCCCTGCCGTTCTGTCCCAGAACGCGAGCCTCTTCCCGGTTCCCTGCCAGAGAACGAACCGCACTCACCAGAGCGTCTGCATTCTCCGGCTCGATGACAAGTCCGCCACGGGCTTCCTCCAGAATGCTGCGGGCTTGCCCATCGACTCCAAGGATCACGGGGCGCGCACACGACATGAATTCCAGCATCTTGGTAGGGATCACCGTCTTAAAGACATCCGCTTTCTTGAGCAGAACGAGGCAAACATCTGACGCGCAGATGTAGGCGGGAATCTTTCCGCGAGGCTGCTGGTCGATAAACCGCAGATTGTTCAGACCGCGCTCCCGCGCCAGCGCGAGGATGCGCTCCTTATCCGCTCCTTCTCCCAGCAGCAGAAAAACAATGTCGGGATTGACGTCCCTCACCTGATGGGCAGCGGCGACGATGGTTTCCAGACCGTGCGCCATTCCCATGGTGCCGATGTAAGAAACGACAAACTTTCCTTCCACGCCCAATTCCCTTCTCAGAGCGGTTCCGGCTTCTGGAGCAAAGAGGTGGGTCTCGACGCCGTTCTCAACCACTGAGATTTTTTCTCGAGGCACACGCCAGTGTTCGACCAGGTAGTCTTCAAAAGCGGGCGTAACCACGACAATTCGATCGGAACGGCGATACAAGAAGCCTGCGATCTTCGCGAGAGAGCGGTGCAACAGCGAATTGCCGTCACCCATTCCAACCGCGGCTAGAGATTCTGGCCAGAGATCGCGCACCTCGAAGACAAAAGGTACGCGCTTCCACCGCGCCAGCCACCAGCCGGAGAGCGCAACCAGCAACTGTGGCGAGGTTGCAATCACAACGTCAGGCTGCGAGATAAAAAGACCTGTGCTTGCAGCCGACACGCAAAACGAGGTGTAGTTCAGAATTCGCTCATACGCCTTCCGGTTGGGAAAAGGAAACAACCAGGTGCGAACCACGTTGACACCGTCGGTGTGCTCGCGAATCACCAGGCGCCGGAACTTGCCGCGATATTCAGGCGGCACCAAGCCGGTGGGATGATTGGGAAATCCGGTGAGCACGGTTACTTCGTGACTCGCAGCGGCCCAATGCCGCGACAATTCGGCGGCGCGCGCGGCAGGTGCACCCATCTCCGGCGGAAAATATTGCGAAACGTAAAGAATCTTCATGAGACGGTGAACCAATATTCAGCAAGCCCGTATTCAGGACGCTTGATCGATGCCGCCGGAGTCTGGAGCGTCATCGTTCGCGTTAAGGTCTTTCATTGCGACGCCCGCTGCGACGGGCACGGCGATGGGTTGTCCCAAACACCGCGACTCTTCCAGCGCGAACGTAGTCAGCATTGTCCTCACAACTTCGCGGAAGGGGATGGGCGACTCGTCGCCGGTTTGAATCGCGGTAACGAAAGCTTGCCACTCGCCGCGGTGTCCTTTGTCCTGACGGAGGAGCGAGCGCAACACGCGCTTCTTTCCGCCTCGAACGAGTTCCAGCCGCCGAAAATCTTCTAGCACTGCCACGTTACCTCCACCGAAGACTTCGATTCGTTCTTTTGAATATGATCGATCGCCGTTTGCAAGATAGCTGATGGTGCCCTGGGAACCGTCCGCAAAACGCAGCGAACACACCACGTTGTCATTGCTGTATTGACCGGGGTTGGAGAGGCTGCGAGTCTCAACCTCGACCGGGGACGAGTCGGTCAGGAAGCACAGGAAGTCCACAAAGTGGCAGACTTCTGCGATGATCCGGCCTCCCCCCTGCTGGGGATCGTTCAGCCAATGATCCGCAGGAAGAAAGCCTGCATTCACCCGATAGTGAAGCGCGATCGGTTCGCGAACTTCCTGCAAGAAACTCTTCATTCGAACTGCCATTGGCGCAAATCGGCGATTGAATCCAACCATGAGAAGCCGGCGAGCGGAGGTTGCGTCATCGTGTACGTCGACAATTCTTCTGAGCTCTTCCTCATTAAGGCACAAAGGTTTTTCGCAGAAGACATGCTTGCCGGAGTTAAGAGCTGCGGTTACCTGGCCGGCGTGCAGGTGATGGCGTGTGGTGATGACCACGGTGTTAACGGTGGGATTGTTGAGGACTTCCTGCTCATCGGTGGTGCAGGAGCGAAATCCAAATTTCTGGGCGGCATATCGAGCATGGGAACCACTTGCAGCGCCCGCTACGACCATTTCTACACCGCCAACTCGCTTGATCGCCGGCAGGAGCGTGCTGGTGGCGAAGCTTCCAGCGCCCAGAAGACCGACCTGAATCGATTTTTGGCTCACGACCGGCCGATCGGGAGTCGACAGGTTTACATGGCGAGTATCGTCGGCATGGTCCGGATACGTGATCAATACACCCAGAAACGCCTCATGGGTTTTGCCCGTGATCAACTCGTAGGCGGAGTGCGCGCGTGCGATGGGGAAGCGATGAGTAACCAGCGATTGCAAATCAAGTTTGCGATCCGCGAGAAGTTTCAGGAAAGCTTCCATGTTGCGCGTTTCGGTCCAGCGCACGTAGCCAATGGGATAGTCAATCCCCTTCTGCTCGTATGCCGAGTCGTAGCGGCCGGGTCCGTAGGAGCGGGAGACGCGAAAGTCGAGTTCCTTCTCATAGAAAAATCTCCGCGGGATCTCCATGGCAACCGTTCCCACAGCGACGACGACAGCGCGATTCCGGGCCACTGCTCCCGCGAGATTCACAGGATCATTGCTGGCAGTTTGCGCGGCGATGAGGACTGAGTCCGCGCCGTGCCCGGCAGAGTGTTGCAAACATAAATCCTGAAAGCCGGAAGAGGAAGTGCTCACCGCGTCGGCTCCCAGGCGCAGAGCCAAGTCCGCCCGCTCGGCGGAAATATCCATTCCAAGCACGCAGCAGCCGGCCGCCTTGAGAATCTGCACCGTTAATTGACCAAGCAGGCCCAGGCCGATCACGGCCACAATGTCGCCCAGCTTGGCGTCGGCGGTCCGCACACCGTGAAGAGCTACCGCTCCGACCGTGGTGAAGGCAGCTTCGTCAAAACTCACAGCTTCGGAAGGAATGCGCGCGACCAGAAGGCGGGGAATGCAAGCAACCTCGGCGTGCACAGCGTGACCCGCGCCGGCGCATGCCACGCGATCTCCAGGATTGATGTCGGCAATGCCTTCGCCCACCGCGACGACGGTTCCGGCGCTGCTATATCCCAAGGCACTGGGTTGATCGAGACGGTTGCGCACCGTAGACACAGTTGCCAGCAATCCGTCACGGCTGATCTTGCTCAGAACTTCGCGCACGAGATCGGGGCGCACTCTCGCCTTCTGCAGCAAGTTCTTGCTGGCGAATTCGGAGGAAGCACGCTCCGTGCCCGCGGAAACCAGGGAAGCGGCAGTGCGAACCAACACGCAGCCCGCGAGCAACTTCGGGGCCGGCACTTCGGCCACGGTGATTTCAGCGCTACGGGCATCCTGAAAGACTTGTTTCATGCGATTGGCACTCTCACGGCGGACGGATTTGATTCTGCGGTATGCGTCCCTTTCTCAGAAACCTTCACGCGATAAACCTCGGATTCATGCCGCAAAACAACTATCTCTCCGTCTATCGACTCAAGCTTGCATTTTTCATCGGTAAGAACCGCGGTGACGAATCGAACCGGCAATTGCGATCGAGTCTGGTAGATGATCGAAACCGCCGGCCGAAGATCGCCATACGTGGGCGACTCCCAACCGAGCAACTGCGTATCCGTGTCCGCCGAATTTCCCTCTACCCGGACTCCCGCTCGTACGATCGCGGCGTTTCCCACTGAACTCGCAAAAATGCTCCAGCGAACTCGCGACTGCCCCGCCGTGAACATCACTTGAAAAGGCGAGTCAGAAACCTGGTACGGCAAATCGGCTGCCAGCCAATGCAAGCGCAGGTCATGCACTCCGCTTCCCTCCATGTCATCCACGATCACCCAGCCAGAGCCAGCGAGCCATTGGACCGTGCGGTGGTGCGTGACGCCGAAACGTTTGTAGCCATCATGCTCACCCTCAAAGCGATCGGCGTAAGGCTGACCGGGCGAAGAGTGCGAGCGACCCGAAGCTTGCGCCCAGTCGACCCAGAGAAAGCGTCCAGCCCGTCGCATCTGGTCGTGATGATCGACGGTCACGGTGTTATGAACGGCTGTACCGGCGAGTCCATTATTCCATGGCGGAGGCGCATTGTAGAGATATGTTCCGGCATCGCGGGCCAGATTGATACCTCGCCACCACAAATCCACGTGCAACTGATCGGCCTGAAAAGGACGGCGCGTGTACCGGCCCGCGCGAATCAGCGCCCATGAACTCTGATCTCCAAGACGGAAGTATCCGGTTTCGGCGGACGGAGGCAGAGCCGGAGCGGTTTCTTCCACAGTCGTGGGCTTCGCCCCGAACCACAGCGCGGCTTCGTCCCAAGGCCCGGGCTTTAGCGCAGGACGATCGAGAACCGCGGCGCCCAACTGCAGCAAGGGACGAAAATCGCGATACTGGGAGACGGCGAGCGGAAGGATCTGGCTGCCATCATCGGAGCCGTAGTTCGGCGTAAGCCCGCTCTCCGAATCTACCCAGGCGCGCATAAATTCAAAGGCGGCCTGCGTGCGCTGACGAATTTCGTCGGGGAGCGGAGCATGATGAATCTCGGCAAGGCGCAGCGTCCACAGCAGCAGATGCAGAATCATGCGCTGGTAGTTGAAGGAATGCTGCTGCGAAACCCCCTTGATCGTGATCTGATCGAGAACAGCCTCCTGCAACAGATGCACACCAAGAGTCTGCCAGACTTGCGCCTCTCTCAATTCTGGATAAAGTGTGCCCGCGGTCCAGAGTCCGACGGCCTCGCTGATCAAGTGATTGCTGCGCTGGGAGCGGGCGTAACCGAGGGTTTGCGCGGTGCGCCAGGCATGCGCAGCGATCATGGAGACGAGCAAAGCGACGCGCTCGTTGGTCGTCGAGGGAGAATTGACGAACGCATGCAGCGCAAACGTCCAGGCCAGGATTCGCAAGGAACACTCTTGGCCGCAAATCCAGAGTGGACCGGCCATCGGCGGGCTGTGGAGGGCCCAGTCCTCGATTGCGTTCCAGAAGGCCTGCGGAAAACGCTCGTCGCCAGTGAGAGCGTAGGCGCGAACCAGCGGATAGACAAACAAGAACCGGGAAGGCTCGAGGATGAATTTCAGGTCGCCGTAGGCGGGCGAGGCGAAACGCATCTGAGTCCACGGCTGCCGCGGTGAAACGCTCTGACCGGTTGCAGGATTGCGAAACCACTGCGGCGGGAAGTCGCAAGCGAAAGACAGTTGACCGAAGAACGGCAGATTGCCTGCAAGAATCCGCTCCGCTTCGGCGAGAACAGTCTTTTCTTCGTCTGGGCCGATGATCTTCCGGATGCTCGTTCCCAGGGTCCGCGCGTCAGTAAAGAGAAAGCGCCGTCTGCCGTCCCGGCGTGAGGCCACCATTTCTTCTGCCCGGGCGCCGGGCGCGATCCGCTGCAGGTCCCAGGAATTCCAGCCCTGCACGGACCGCATTCTCCACGACATCAGGCCGCTGCCGCGCTGGAGTTCGTATTCCAGGCGCAGCATGCCGTCGCGCATGCCGAAGGTGCGGCCGACTTGCAGCATAGTGCCAATCTTACTCATTGGCTTACCCATTCACCGTCCCCGGGACGGCCGCCAAACGGCTCTGCGTAAGGCGTTCGGCCGCCCGCGCCCGCAGCCAATCATGCATGACAAAGAATTGATGATCTTTATCGAGATCGGCCTGGGGTGTCGCCACGATGGTGCCGCGATCGAGACCGGCTACTACCTCCGCGGCTTTCTCGATGCCAAAGGCGATGAGCCGGTTGCGCAAATCGCTTAGCGATTCGCACTGGGGTGCGTGGGGAAATTCGTATCTCTGAAGAATCGGGCCGGTATCGATTCCCGTGTCCATGAAATGGATCGTGACGCCGACTGGAATATGTTGCAGCAATGACCACTCCGGACTACTCATGCCCCGGATTTCCGGCAGCAAGCCCAAGTGCGCGTTGAGAACTCCGAGACGAGGTACCTCCAGCAATTGCTTTCGCAAAATGTTGCCGCCGGTGAAAACGACGAGGTCGGGCGACCACGCTTTAAGACGCGCAATCGAATCCGGCGCGTTCTGATCGTTGCAGACCGCAATCGCGAAACCGTGAACCGCCGCCACTTCCCGCAAGCTGCGGAATACTCCGCCCTGATGCTTGAGCACCGGCTCCAGGTAGGGATTCCGCAGTTGTGGCTTCTCGTCGCTACGATGAGGAATCAGTTTGGTGCGCGCGTAGCGTGCAACCTCTCGCACACCCCATTGTTCAAGCTTGCGCTGCAAAGTTCCGCGGTCCAATGTTGAAAGAGCAAGAGCGCCAACGGGAACATGCCGCAACTCGGCCATGCGCACTGCCATGGCGCACGCGGATTCGCTGTATACACTCGAGGAGAGAATTACGATGCGCATGGCCATGCCTCGACCGTGGATGCGTCAAAGGACCGCGTCAGGCGCTGTTCCAGGAGGAGAGCGTCTGCGAAGAACTTGCATCCCCAACTGATGTAGCGCAAAGGCTGATAGCGACCCCAGATTGGATAGGATCCGCTGACCCCGCCGACAATCCCCCGCGGCCCGCTCGCTGGAATCAACGGTTTGAGCATCTCGTTCATCTTGAGCGCGGCATTGAGATAGCGCAGGTCGCCCGTCACTTCAAACAGGCGCTGCCAGACGCATGACATTTGCGCGTTTCCCGTGAGACAAGTGAAGCGGTGGCCATCTTTGAAATCCGCCTCGTAGGCGCCCGGCAAATATTTGTTGGTCTCAAACTTCCGCAGCAGCACCCATGCCGATTTCGCAACCGTCTCGATAGCATCGCTGCGCTGCCGCAGAATCGCGCACTCGAGAACACCCTGGAGCACGTAGGCGATGAAGTGCAGATAGTTGGGATGGCATCGCAGGTTGATGCCGTCGATCCAGCCATTGGGCCTGAAGTGTGACAGCACCCAATCCAGATTCCTCTCAGCCGCCGGGCCGTAGCCCGCGTAGTCGTTCTGCTCATGACTCGAACACGTCGCGCGTTCCGACAGCTCAGCCAGTGCCCACGCCACCATGCTGTAGTAAGTGTGAGCCGCATCTTGATAGGCACCGGGCCCAGACCACGATCCGTCTGCCTGCTGCACTTTGACCAGCCAATCGCCAGCAGAGACGGATGCGCGCAGGGTCTCAGGACGATTCGTTTCCGCGTGAGCGCGAACCAGGCCTTGCAGGATTTGGCCAGTGTTGAAGACCGATGGCTGCGCTCCGCTGCCGTGCAATCCGGCGGGAAACGCGCCGGTCGGCATTTGCAGAGAAAGCAGCCACCGCGTGGCTCGCTCGGCAGAAGCAGCAGCGCGATCGTCGGCAGACGAACGCGCAAAATCATACAGCGTAGGAACAATGTAGCCGGTGACCTCCGGGTAGGATTCCGAGTATCCGGTCAGCAGGCTGTAATAGGCGGCAATGCCGCCGTCGGGGCGTTGCGCATCGAGAATCCAGTGCAGCAGTGACGTGAGCGCTTCTCCGCTGGCCAGCTTGGTCGTCGTATAGGAGTACAGATGCCGATGCTCGAACGTGACCCGGGCTTTGTCGAACACAAGTTTCCGGATCAGCGGAATCATGCGCTGCGGACGGCGCAGCAAGCCCGACGCTTCGGTCAGCGCTTTCGCGATTTGACCGGTCATGGCCTGGTCCTTGCGACTGTTCACGCGGTGGCCGCCTCGCGAGATTGACTGAACTCTTCGCTTCTCTGCTGTGCTCCGGCATCGAGGAAAATGCGCATCCAGCTCTCCAGAGTCAGGAACTGCCAGATCTGCATCGACCAATCTTCGGCTCCGCTCCGGTGCTCGTCCACGAAACGACGCACCGCTTCCGGGCGGAACAAACCGCGCCTGCGGATATTTGTCTCAGAAAGCAGATCGTCCACCATCTCCCGCAAATCGTGGGCCAGCCAGTAATCCACGGGAGCGGCGAAGCCGGCTTTCGGCTGGCGCAACACTTCGGCAGGCAGAACATCGCGCATCGCCCGACGAAAGATGTGTTTCGTGGTTGGCCGGAAGAGTCCTTTGAGCTTGAGATCCGGCGGAATATTCCAGGCGGCAAACTCGGCAAGCTCCCGGTCGAGAAATGGAACGCGCACCTCAACCGACGACGCCATACTCATTTTGTCGTTGTAGTTCAGGTTCAGACTGGTCATGAAAATCTTGGTATCGAGATAAAGCATCTGGTTCAGGAAATCCGCGTCACGCACTTCGTCGAAGCGGGAATGGTGGCGAACCGCGGGATCGGAGGCACGCAGCTCATCTTGCAGCGCAGCCGCATACAAACTCATCTTCTGCTCAGCATCGAGATACGTGCAATTGCGAATGAAGCGTTCTTCCGCATCGAGCGATGCGCTGCGAGCCATCTTCTTGGCTAACCGGACGCTTCCCTTCATCGCCGTGCCGCGCAAGCTGGGCAACGCATTCACGCCGGACTCAATCCCAGTCCGCAGCAGACCGGGAATTCTCTGATACGCGCTCGCCCAGCGGTGCGCGGTGTGTTTGCGATATCCGGCGAACAATTCGTCTCCGCCAACGCCGGAAAGCATCACGGTAGCCTGCTTGCGCGCCTCGCGGCAGACCAGATATGCCGTGATGATCGCGGGATCGGCGGTGGGTTCATCCATGTGCCAAGTCAGACGAGGCAGCAACTCGGCAACATCCGGTTCAACCACAATCTGTTGATTCTCGCAGCCGAGTTGCCGGGCTAGCCGCGCCGGCACGTTGGGATCGTCGAGCGCGGTTTCGCCGACTCGATACTTGTGCGGGAAGGTAATCGTGTAAGTCCGGACGGGCTGTTTCGTCGTCTGGCGCGTCATGGCCCGGCACATCATGGCCACAATGCTGGAAGAATCCAACCCGGCGCTGAGAAATGCGCCGATGGGAACGTCGCTCACCATCTGCTGTTCCACCGAATGTCGAAAGCGCTCGCGAAGTTCGTCGGCAAGATCGGCTTCGGATCGTGAGTAGTTCGCATCGGCGCGAGGAAAGCTCAGATCCCAGTACTGCCGGATTTTCAATTCACCGTCGCGAAACGTTGCGCAGTGCCCCGCGGGAAGCTTGTAGATCCCACGAAACATTGTCTTGGGATCTGGAACCCACAAAAAAGTCAGATACTGATGCAAGGCCTCCAGATCGATCTCCGCCTTGATCTCCGGCACGTGGAGCAGGGCTTTCACCTCGGAAGCAAATGCCAGCTTTCTGCCGTGGTGAGAATAATAGAACGGTTTTACTCCGAAATGATCGCGCGCCAGAAACAGCTCCGGCTTGCCCGAACGTAGGTCGCAGATGGCAAATGCGAACATGCCATTGAGCCGATGAACACAATCGGCGCCTTCCTGTTCGTAGAGGTGGATGATGACTTCCGTATCCGTGTTGGAAGCAAAGTGGTGGCCTTTGCTTTGTAGCTCACGGCGAAGTTCGGCAAAATTGTAAATTTCGCCGTTGTAAGTGATCCAGACCGTGCGGTCTTCGTTGCACATCGGCATGTGGCCGTCGGCGGAAAGATCAAGAATGGCAAGGCGGCGGCTGCCGAGGCCAACGTAAGAACCATCGGGGAATCTTCGCTCCCACAAGCCTGAGTCGTCGGGACCGCGATGCGCCTGGACGTGCGCCATCCGGCCGAGCACTTCCCTGTCCCCACAATTGGCTAGTCCGGCGATCCCACACATGCGCCTGGTTCCTCTCCGTCCCTAAGACTTCAGTTCGGTTCTGCAGTTTCAGTTCTCTGGCGCTTCAGTTCGTAAATCTTGGACTTGGTGTGAAACATCTGAACCGCCTGAAACCCGCAATAGATAAGGCCTGGCGCGCCGTCCAGGAACCCGAGCCGCCAGACATAACGATACAGGAAAAGCAGCACGGGAGAGCCCGGAACGGCAAAGAGTTTGCGCTTCAGCCAGCGCCGGCGCTGGGCCTGGGTGCCGAAAAGAGATGGCGGCAGCTCTTTGTCATCGCCCTCCAGCAACACACGGGATTCCCAGTTGGAATACTCGTCATGCTTCTGGATGTAGCGCGAGAGCGATTCCACGTTGTGATGGATCAGCGGATTCCGCAAGGTTGCGGTCGCGCCCTTGACCACGACGTGCTCATGCACTTCCATGTCAGCCATGGAAGCGTTTTGGTCCTTGAGGCGGCATTCATAGCGTCCTTTGCCGCGGCGAAACAATGACAGCTTCCACAAACCTACGTCTCCATGACGCAGAGGCCGGCCCAGAAACCACGTTCGCAGCAGGATGGAATACCCGTCGATCGCCGGATTCTGGATGGCCAAACGAATTTCATGGGCGAGCTCCGGCGTGAGCACCTCATCCGCATCGAGAAGCAAAACCCAGTCGTAGGCGATTGGCAAGGTGTTCATGGCCCATTGCCGCTTTTTGGGCCAGCCGCCTTGATAGTGAAACTGCACGACCTGGGCCGCATGGGATCGAGCGATCTCCACGGTATCGTCTGTGCTCTGGGAGTCGATGACATAGACCTCGCCAACCTCCCTCAGAGCCTGCAAACACCGGGGCAAATTCTTCGCCTCATTGCGCGCTGCAATAATCACGCTCACCGGGAGTTTGCCGGCGGGAACGGGACTCGCGGGTTTTCGAACTTCTTCGACCTTTTCCATTGCGGACAATCGTTCTATGGCAATCGTTCAACTACGGCAATCGCTCACCTCGAAAGATTCTGTTCACACCAGCATTGCAGCACGTACAACGACCACGGGCGGGACCAGGAAGTACGGCCCTGGAGAAAATCTTTCCACACGCCGTGGGCCGCCGGGGCGCTGATCAGAGCACCCAGAGCGCCGTCCGCAATCTTGCGCAGCGATTCTTCCACCACTGGACGCAACGCATCCCGCAGCCAGTACTCGAACGGCAGGGTGAAACCTCGCTTCGGGCGATGGACAATCTTGTCAGGCAGTTGCCCCTTGAGCGCTCTAACCAGCAAAGGCTTTGGCGTTCCCGGATCCAGTTTCCACGATCCTGGCAGGGCGAGGAGACGGCGCGCCAATTGATGGTCGATCAACGGCACGCGCACCTCCAGACCGTGCGCCATGCTCATGAAGTCGGAATCCCGCAAGAGTGTGTTGAGCATATAACATCGCGCCTCCAGATAGGAAACACGGTTGATCGGGTCCAGGCTCTTGGCTTGAGTCAAGCTCTCAGTCAGTGGTTTTTCCGCACGCAGGAAAGCCGAGGTCGTCTTTATCTTTGTCGTCTTTGTCTTTACTCCGGGGAACAATTCGTCCAACTGTTCCGGCGTGAACAGCATACGCGACAGGAAATAAGGATGAAGGATTCGTCCCCCGTCGCGGCCAAGAGCAATCAGCTTGCGATTCTGGTCACCGGGCGGCGCGAGGCTCGCAAAAATGCTTACCAACGGATTGCGGACCGCTCCAGGTACGCGCTCCCACACTTTGGCAAGTCGCTCCATCCGCGGCACGGTGCGGAAACTGGAGTAGCCGGCAAACATTTCATCGCCGCCCAGTCCGGACAGCGCAACTTTGACACCGGCCGCCCGGGTTCGCTCCGACACGAAGTACGTGTTGATCCCATCGATGGTGGGCAAATCCATTGCGCGGATGGCGGGAGCTATCGCGGCAAAGAAGTCTGACTGGGAAACGGTAATCTCGTGGTGGTCGGTGTGAAACTGCTGCGCGATGGTGCGGGAATACTCCGCCTCAGAGTAGTCGGCCTCTCGAAATACGATGGAAAACGTGCTGGGCCGCACACCGCTTCGACTAAGAATGCCGACCAGGCTACTGGAGTCGATGCCGCCGGAAAGAAAAACTCCAACCGGAACATCGCTTACCAATTGCATACGCACCGACTGATCGAGAATCTCCGCAGTCTGCGCTTCGCGTTCGCCGCGCGTTTTTGCGCCGGCATCGCAAGCGTGATTGCTCACGTCAGTCAGCTCGGGATCGATTAGGTCCCAGTACTGCACTTGCTTCGCCTGACCTTGCTCCCAAGTGAGATGGCAACCGGGCGGGAGCGCATTCACTCCTTCGATCAGCGTGTTCGGATCGTAGAGCGATCCGAAGGTCAGATAATTCATCAACCCTGCGGGATCGATGCTGCGCGGGACGAGGCCAGTGCCGAGCAAGGTCCGGACTTCCGAAGAAAACATAAAGTAGCGATCGGAGTGCCAGAAGTAGAGCGGCTTGATGCCCATCGGATCGCGAGCAACGAAGAGGCGCCGACGCCGAGCATCCCAGATTGCGAAGGCGAACATCCCGCGAAATTCACGCAAGCATTCTTCGCCCCACTGCCCATAAGCCTTGAGGATCACTTCGGTGTCGGAGTGACTGCTGAAGTTCAGCCCCTCGCGCTCCAACTTGGCGCGAACTTCGCGAAAGTTGTAGACCTCTCCGTTGTAGACGATCCAGTTGCCGGTTGCCGGATCGTTCATGGGCTGATGCCCTTGAGGAGACAGATCCAGGATTGCAAGGCGGCGATTCCCCAAGCCGATTTCGACGGCTTCCTGCGCGGAATCGTGCAGAATGACGGTGCCGCCGTCGTCCGGTCCACGGTGGGTGAGGGATTGCGTCGCGCGCTCCAGCAATTCAGCGGGCACGCGCGCATTAAGGCCAACGATGCCGAAGATTCCGCACATCCGAACCGTCACTCCCTCGGGACTTACGCAAATCATCTTACGTGAAAGGACCGGGTGTTCGGTGATTGGCGCGGAGGCGACTGGTGGAGGATTTGTCTACGACCCTTCAATCGCGAGCCGCTGTCTCAGCAAGACGCCGAGCCAGTTGGAGCAGTTCCGCAACGTGTTTATCCCAACTGAAATCCTGCGACCGCGCAATCCCCATTTCATGCATGGACGTGGCCTGTTCTGTCGATTGAGAGGCTTCCATGATCCGTTCTGCCAGAAGTTCCGCAGAGAAGCGCGGGAAATAAAGAGCAGCATTCGCGCAGATCTCGCGGTGTACGGCTAGGTCCGATGCGATCACAGGAAGACCGCTGGCCATCGCCTCAACCAGCGGGTGAGCAAAGGTCTCGGCGTAGGCGGGAGTCACATAAACATCGCACGCTCGATAGAGGTGATGCAGTAAAGCGTAAGGTACAGCGCCCAACTCCACAACTTCCTCGCCAAGATTGAGTTGCCTCACTAATTCAGCCGCGGTATCTGCGTGGTAAGTTCCTGGATTGTCTTTGGAATTCAATTTGCACGTGAGAATCAAGCGGACAGTTCGAGGGTGCAGCTTCTTCTTCAAGAGCGCAACGCCGCGAATCAAGGTTTCAAAATTTCGATAATAGTTGTAGTGGCTGACGAACAGCAGACGGAGCGAACCTTCCGTCGCAGCGAGTTGTTCTTGCACTTCTTGCGATAGCGGCGACAGGTCGCGGAAGAAGGCTTCGTGATCGAAACCGTGATGGATGCAGACCGCATTGTTCCCGGTCCAGCGCCGCAGCTCGTTGGCGAAGGCTTGGCTGGGAGCGACCGTGCAGTCCGCCGCGCGCACGGACCATCGCGCAAGCGTGGCCTTCACTTCGGTATCGAGCCATAACCGATAGTCACCCCGATCTCGTAGATCATGCAGAAAGTCGGACGAAGTGTAGAGCGCGTTCCGGCTGAGGAGGATTTGTGGCACGGGCGAGCGGTAGAGCGCAAAATTTCCGGTCGACAACAGGACCACAGCGCCGGAGCGGCGGATCAAGTCCGGAAGCTTGCGCTGCTCGTACCAGAATCGTCTCCCTGAACCCGCGGGACAGTTTGCGCGCAGAAGAGTAACGTCACCCGACTCCGTGATCTCACCGCGCAGTTGTTCGCTGACCAGCAGCGTTGTTCTCACGTCACTCCGGGCCGCGAGGCGAGGCAATACGTTGCGGACATAGGTGAGGCCACCTCCTGCACTGGCCGCGAGCGCATTAATGAAAAGGTGAATCATGCAAGAGGGATCATACTTCGGACTGAAAGGTTACTCGATATTCGCATCCTGCGTGACTCGCAACATCTTGCGGAGACGCCTTCGTCGACTACTCCACCACGGATCCATCAGTCCCGAATAAAGAAAACGGTACTCCGCTGCGGAGAATCTCACTTCGATCTCGCGGCGCCATAGCAGGCTTGGGCTGTCTTGGCGGCGGACGATGGCCCCGCCGCAGGGACAGAAACAGAAACGATGGTAGCGCTGTATTACCCTCCAGGCGTTCGCATCAACCGCATCCCACCCAAATGTCCAGGCGAACGCATCGACCGGCTTCCTTGTCCACGACTGAAGCTTGCGCGCGCTGTCGCCGATCTCGCGCTCCAACTGGTCCGGCGACAGTCCCACTAACCGTGAATGGGTAAGCGTATGGTTGCCGATCGCATGGCCTCGCGCCGCCAGGTCTGTAATCTGGCTGGGAGTCATCGGCTTCCAGTCTTCCCATTGTTCGTCGCCAGGTCTGGAGTCGGGATTGATCCTCGATCGGTAAAAAGCGAGAGCCTGGTCGGCAGCGCATTCGGCAAAAGCCGGCACCACAAAAAACACACCGCGTCCTCCAAAAGACTCCAGCAGCGGCGCTGCCACTGTGTAGTTGCTCTCTCTGCCGTCATCAAAAGTAAATAAGACGGGAGGCTTCGAATTCGCTTCGGATGCGGGGGGATCGTCCCATAGCTTGGCGAAACCCTCCAGAGTGGTAATCGTAAAATGTTGGGACGCCCACTCGAGCTGCTCTCGGAACTGCGCCTCCAAAGAAGCCGGCGTTTCATGTACTTCGACAACCAGCCCATGCGCACCGCCCTTGAGCTTCTGAAGGCGGAGCGCCGACTCGTCGACACGAGCCAGAGCGGCCGTTTGAATCAGGAATGCACGAGCTCGACTTCTGAAGTTCATTGAGTACAGTTCATTCCGAAAAGTTGGTTACGCTCCGCCGCAGCTCTCTAGATGAGTCCGTCGCCGTCTGCCGGCACGGGATACCAATCGTGCGTTGGCAGGAGCTTGGCTTTGTCGAGGATCCACCCGATCGGCGCGTCGAATAAGCGATACTGAAAGCCTCGTTCGCAAAATACCTTCCTCCGGCCTGGGTCCTGGCTGCGCAGCACGATCGCATCGACGATCTTCCTGTAGCGCGCGATCAATGCTCCGACGATCCGCAGCCACTCCTCCGGACGCACTTCGGGATAGACATCGAGCACATTGAGCGTGTTGATTTGGCCGCGATATCCCCGGGGGCGCTGATTCACGGTTACCAGGATTTCGCGGTCGGGATTGCGGCTGCGAAATGCAAATGCCGCGGTTGTTGCATCCCTGCCCGAGAAATAGCGCCAGCGCACGTAGGGTAAATCACGCATGGAGGTTAATTTGGCGGAAGGATCGTGGACACCCAGGTCGTTCACCTGGTCCGCGGATTCAAGCAGTTGAATCGCGTCGGAAGCGAGGGAATCGATCTTGAGCGGCCGAACCAGGCCAACGAGGCCAGAGATAGGACTCCCCGCCAGACGCGCTAGCAGGCGACTCGAGCGCCGTCGATGCGCGAACTCCTCGGCCACGGGCGGCCAGCGAAGCACACCGAACAGTTCGCCGTCGGAATATGGAATGGGGCTCGCTCCTGCCGCTTTCCACAAGGCTGCAGCTTCGGCGTTGGCTGAGGTTCCAAATAAAGGCAACTGCTTGGCGAGCCGGCAATACTGCAGAAAGATGCGTCCTCCGTGACCACGATGATGATCGTCTACATAGAACGAACTGGAACCCATGAGGAGGATTCTCCGATCCTCGAAGCGAAAGGCCTGCGGGCTGCACAAGATGCATCCCACGAGCTGATCGGCAGAGCGCAGTCCAAAACCCAGAGGGTGCTGCGGCAGGCGGGCTGGGTTTTCCAGCAAGAACCAGCGAAGGTGCGCCTCTTTCATTTCTGCGGTGGTTTCTTTGGTTCCGCCGGACTGAACCGCAATGAAGCGCGCAACTTCTGCAAGGTCCTTTTCAGAAATCGTGACGAGCTCCGCGTGCTGAGTTCGTTGATGTGGGATTGGCGTTGGAGTGGTCATCGCGCCGCTTCCTCGTAAATCCTCATCAGATTTTCAGCCTGATGGGACAAGGTCAGCTCGTCGAGGATGGTCTGCCGGGCGGCCCGACCGATTCGCGCGCGCAGTTCCGCATCTCCCAGCAAGGCCTGCAGCCCGCGCACGAGATCCTCCAGACCGTCGATTGGAATCAGCCATCCATTGCTGCCGTGATCGATGACCTCATCGATGCCTTGCCCCCGGCAAGCAATCACGGGCTTGCCGCTGGCCATCGCTTCCAGATAGACACATCCGAGGCCCTCGAATCGGCTGGGCAGAACAAAAACCGTGCAGGTGCGCATGGCTTCCGCCACGTCGGAGCGGCTTCGCCGTCCCAGAAAATAAACTTGGTCGCTTATGCCCAGATCTCGGGCCAGAGCGGCGAAACGGTTTCGATCCGCGCCTTCCCCGATCATGCGGCATTGCAGGCCGGGATGTGAATCCTTCACTTGGGCAAACGCTCTGAGTACCAGCTCGTGGCCTTTTCCCGCTAGCAGATTTCCGACAACCAAAATTGTCGGCGTCTGCTCTGGCGTAGCACCAGGCGCAAACAGGTTGGGATCAGTGCCGTTGTAGACGACCTCAGCGGCAACCGTTGAGCCCATCCCGCCCGTCAGCAATCGCCGCACCTTATCGCTGATACAGATCACCTTGCGCGCGCGCTCATAGACATTCACGGAAGCTTCCCGTCGCCATCCCGCGGCGATCCCATCCTGGAAGCACCGGTTGAAGACGTCCAGGCCATGAATAGTAACAACAAACGGAACGCCCAGGCGCCGCGAAACAAATGCCGCGGCCTGTCCGCAAGGCAGCGCGGCATGAGCGTGGATCACATGAATCGGCGATTGCCGATGAAGTTGCCGGACCCTGTTAAAAAGAACCGCACCCAAAAACTTCCCCGCACTCGACAAACCGAAGTTCCCGGGCAGTTGCGGATAGCGGATCCACTGCGCGGGAGACTCGGGGCTTGCCCGTCTGCGGGAATGATAAATGGAATCGACGCCAATCACCGATGACGACACGCCATATTGAGTGAGCTGTCGAAGACTCTCAGCGACAAAGCAGCCGCTCACTTCGTCCCCATCGGAGGGGTAAAAGGGTGAGAGCGTCAGAACATGCAGCTTCGCGGTTATGTCGTTCTCCACTACGTTCCAGGTTCGAGCTGAGGTGGGATGCGCAACGTTTGAAATTACCTGCTCTCACTGGTCTCGGTCGAGCGCTGCAAAATCAGCTCGGCAAGGCCTGCAATGGTTACAAAGCGCGGATCCTGCAAATCGCGATCGGAAAACTGTATGCCAAAACGCTGTTCAATGTCGGTAACAAACTCGACGACCTCCATGGACGTGAGCCATCCCGCCTCGAAGTAGTCGACGTTAAGTAGAGATTCGCGCACTTGCTTGCCGATCTTCGCCCTGCTCACGAACCAATCTGTAAGCCACTCCCGAACCACTTCGCTCAAACTCTTCCCTCGCTTCAACTTTAGTCTGCTTATTTTTCAATCGCCACACAACGCGCCGGCGAGCCGTCACAACCTTTCAATTTTAGCGGCATCACGATGAGATCCACTTCCGGAGCCGTTAAGGCTTTGAGGTTGGCGAGGTACTCCACCAGCACAACTCCTGCTCCCAGCAGCACTTTGTGATTGGGAGAATCTTTGGGAGTTCCCCGCGAGTGGGCTGGGTTATCCGGTGAAGGCGTGTCCATGGCGATGAGCCGCACGCCTTTTTCCAACAGCCATTGCGCGGCGTTTTCGGAAAGAAAAGGATACTCGTTGTAGAACTTCATGTTTCCAAAATATTCGGACCAACCGGTGCGCAGAATTAAGCGTGCCGGCACTTTCTCGCCCAGTCTTTGCTTGAGATCCGTAACGTCGATCTCCTGCAACGGCCGGCAGCCGGTAAAATCCGCCACTGTCGCCGGACCGATCAGCACGTCCAAAGGAACTTCATCGATGGTCCTGCCGCCTGGAATAAAATGCCGCGGAGCATCCGCATGAGTGCCAATGTGCGTTCCCAGGACGAGCTTTCGAGTCTCGCGGCCTTCGATCCCGTGGCGGCCGAGAATCGTGATCTCAACCACGGGATGCCAGTGCGTCGGAAATGTCATCATGCCTTCTTCAATGGGCAATGAGAGGTCGATGATTTTCATGCGTCTATTCTTCCGAAATTTCGTGTGATCTTTGGTACAGAACAATCAGCGCGTCACCACTGAGTTCTCCGTGGCTTGGGTCCGGGAAGTCGGGGTCGAACCTACTTGCAGCTTCTCCGCCACCAGTTCGCGAATGCGAGCCTTCTGCACTTTACCGTTCGCAGTTCTGGGAAGTTCATCAATCGCGATGTATCGGGCAGGCTGCTGATGTTGCGCCAGATTTCGCTTCGCGTGCGCGACTACCGAATCCAGCATGGATTCGAGTTCCACGCCGGCCTCAAGTTTCAAGACAGCCACAATGTCCTCGCCGTAGAGCTCGTGAGGAATACTCACCACGGCCACGTCCGCGATTCCGGGTACGTGCATTAGTTCCTCTTCGATAGCCGCAGGGCTGATATTCACGCCTCCGCGAATGATGAGGTCTTTCTTGCGTCCGGTAATAAAGAGAGAGCCGTGGTCGTCAAGATGGCCGACGTCACCGGTCGGAAACCAACCCGCAGCATTCATTCCCAACAGGGCTCCGTCGGCATCGAGGTAGCCGGCCATCAGGTCAGGCGTCAGGATTTCTACTTCGCCGTCCGTGCCAGAGGGCACGGGTTCTTCCTGATCGCTTACCACTCGAAGTGCAACTCCCGGCAACGCCTCTCCAACGTAACCACTTGCTCCGAAATCGCCTCGCGAACGGGCGGTGACAAACAGAGTCTCGGACAGACCGTAATTCTCAATCACGCGCACTCCATACCGGGCTTCAAACTCATCCTTCACCTTTAACGGCAGCGGAGCAAAGCCGACAAACGTGTGCCGTACTGAGCTGCGGCAAAACTCCTCGCCGGTGCGGCCGCGATCCATTCTCAACAGAATCGACAAGACCGTCGGAGCCAGCCACAGAGTATTCACGTGGTTGTTCTTCGCCTTGTCCCAGAAATGCAGGCTTGATCGCGCATCGAACACGTGATCCACGACAATGCTCGCGCCGCAGAGAAACGGCAAAACTAGCAGGTTGTAGAAGCCACCCATGTAGGCCATCGAAAGCGTCAGGTAAAACCGTGAATCCTGGTCGATGTGCTGAGCACCCGCGAACGCGGTGGCATTGCGGAACATGCGTCCCAGCTTGAGCGCCAAGCCTTTGGGTTTCGCGGAAGTACCGGACGTGTACATGATCACAACCAGGTCTTCGCCGTCCGCTGTTTCGAGCGGAACGAATTCCTTCGATTCCGCGAGAACATCGATTCTGATCTGGCCGAGCCCCTGCGAGTCCGGTTCTTGCACCGTTACCAACCGCAATACCTTCGTCTGAAAGCCCGCAACGGCGTCGGCATTGGTTGCGCTCGTCACAATGAGCGCAGGCTTGCAACTCCCCACAATGAATTGGACGTCGCCCTTGCTCAGTGAGGGATTGATGGGGACGATGACCGCGCCGAGATAAATGCAAGCGAAATACAGGACTGCAAGCTCGCAGCAGTTCGGAACCATCACGCCGATGCGGTCGCCCTTCTGCACACCCCGCCGGCGGAGCTCCGCAGCCAAGGCGCAGGCTTGCCGGTGAAACTCGCCGTAGGTGATTTCGCGACTGGTGATGGCGTCCACCAGGAAGACCTGCTCCTGGCGGCGGGCCACAACGTCTGTAATCATTTCGCGGATCGTCATTTTGCGGATCGTCATTTTGCGGGCCGTCGTTGCATCATTGCATCGCCAATGGACTGGGTTGAGCCAATTTCAGGAGATTCGAGATAGCCACCCAGCGGTCGATCTGGCCCCGATAGGCCTGGTTGGGATCGAGCCGCAGAACTGCCCGGCCTGGAGTATCCATCTCGAAGCGGGGAAAGTGGCCAGCCGTGATTACGACTCCCTCCGGCAACAGGAGCTGATCAATCGAAGTCGAGTCCGCTCCGCTCGGTGGACAAAGAAGCAGCGCGACACCAATCCCCAAGTCGAAATGCATGCGGTCGGAAAAATCCGCCATCTGCCAACAGTTTGCTGGCGCCTCCGGGGGCAACTCTCCATGCACCACAACGTTGCTGAAAGTCTCACAGCAATGTCGTAGCAAGGCGCTGCTCGGACTTCCGTAGATCATCAGGCAGAAGTCACCATAGCGCTGGGCCGTAGTCATCACAACCTCTTCCATGTAGCTGGCAAACAGGCGCTTCGAACGCACCGGCAGGATTCTCTCGGCACCCACGATATCTTTCAACGACGCAGGCCACTCCGCCGCCCACGACCCCCCATCCTTGTCGTTCAGATAGAGCGGCACGCTGTTGCCGGTCATTCTCAAGACCTGTTCCAAAACTTCGAACGATCCGTAGACCACTCTGCCAAGCACGACTGGACCTTCGGCGAGCACCAGGTCCGCCAAGACCAGATCTGGAGAAGGCGATTCCGCGGCAACCAATTCCAGCGCGGGGCGGGCGCGTCGCTTGGCACACGTAACATTCATTCCGTCGACCAACGACTGCACCGCCGAGAGCGAACTGCTGATGCTGTGCGCGGAAATGCCGGGCACAGAAAACGAAGTCAGCATCTCGCGCGCTTTCCCCGGCGTCGCTTTCGGAAGGCTGGCAGCTACACGGTTCAGATTCTCTTCATCAAGATTGACAGGGTCGAGTTTGCCCATGGCAACGACTAACCTGCGCAGCTCGACTCCATGCTTGCGCGCGGCCGCCGTGACTTTGGGCAGGAATGAAGAATGAAACTGGCTGCATCCCATGGCGACCGACATCATGTCGTAAAGCTGCATTTGCGACATCAGCGGGCCCATGAATTCTTCCGCAGCGTCCATCACGTCAAAGAGATCGATTCCAGTTTCAATCCCAAGATTATTGAAAACCGCCACGGCGATTTCGGTGGGAACGTTGCCCGCGCTTCGGCCCAATCCATAGAGTGTGGTATCGATGAAGGTGGCGCCGCAACGAACCGCTTCCACGCTGTTGGCAACGGCGAACTGCAGGTTGCTGTGTCCGTGGAAACCCAATTGGCAGTCACAACGATCGCGCGCGGCATTGAAATATTTGCTCACGTCCTCCGGGAGCATGCTGCCCGCGGAGTCGACGCAGTAAACAACCTCCGCTCCGGCGGCCGCGCCCGCTCTGGCCTTCTCGCCGAACGCGTCGGGCGAGATGCCGTAGGTCTTCATAAAATTCAGGCACGGCTTCAGTCCTAATTCCTTGGCCAGAGTTAAGTAGGGGAAAGCATCTTCAATTTCCGGGGCATTGTAGCCGATGCGGACGAAATCAAGGCCCGCCGAGCGGGCGGACTTTAATTGGTCGGCGGTACCGATACCAGGAATGAAAAAACATCCAATCTGGGCATTGGGCGCGGCCCGCTTCGCGGCTTCAATCAATCGTTCATCCGAGGTCGGCATCGTGCCTTTGCCAGCCTTCGCCGCGCCTAGTCCCACTCCGTGACCCACTTCAATCCAGCGAAAGCCAAGCCGCCCCAGAACACCCGCCAGGATCAAGGTATCGTTCTCAGTGAACTTGAAGTCGACCGCGTAGCTTCCATCCCGCAGCGTGCACTCCAGGATCTCCACTCGCCGGCCAGAAAGCCCTAAAGGCGTTAGCTCCTCTTTGGTTCGCGACTCTACTCGATCCGCCA
>Ga0302320_10006882_pt1 | contig 25127 bp, 24 predicted proteins | sample Bog_T0_3_FD_202130 | JGI IMG/M metagenome (GOLD analysis project Ga0302320, IMG submission 202130) | Peat permafrost microbial communities from Stordalen Mire near Abisko, Sweden - Bog_T0_3 | ecosystem: Environmental > Terrestrial > Soil > Wetlands > Peat | place: Sweden: Abisko, Stordalen Mire... | reverse complement strand
GGCTCGCTTTTATTGCGGCCGGAACCGGTGGCCGGACCATCCCACATCAGGAATCGAAGCGCCAGCCAGCGAACGGGCGATGGAGCGCGAGCGCTGGTTCGCGCGCGTTCCAGGCGCACCAGAAGCCCGCTCTTGCGCCAGGAATCTGTCTGCCGCGTGGACACGGCGGCGTAGCCAATTTACACACGCCGCCGTTCCGGGACGTGCGGGCGGCCTCCAACGGGTGAGCGGCCCGTACTTTTTTGACAGGCATCGAAAAAAGGAGTGGCAGTGACCGGGGCGGACCGGGAGCGGACGTTCTACGAACGGCAATACAAGCCGCTGCTGGCGGCGCCGGCCGAGGCGCAGCGCGTCGACCGGCAGGTGTTGCGCGGCAATTGCGAAGATCCGCGGCATCCGTTCTATGAACGCGCGGCGCTGTACAGGGCCACCCTGCTGGCGCTGCTCGAGCAGCCGCTGGCGGGCCTGCGGGTGCTCGATTACGGCTGCGGTCCGGCCGATTTCGGCGTATGGATGGCGACCGAGGGCGCCGCGGTCACACTACTCGACCTCTCGCCCACGGCGATTGAACTGGGGCTCGTACGAGCGCGGGCCAGCGGCGTCGGCGAACGAGTGTGCGGGCTGGCGGCGGATGCGAGCCGGTTGCCGCAATTGGAAACGGCTTCCTTCGACCTGGTTTTCGCCTGCGCCGCGTTGCACCACACGCTGAAATACGCGGGCGCGGCCGAGGAACTGGCGCGCGTGGTCCGGCCGGGAGGAAGGCTGATCCTGTGCGAGACCTGGGGCGAGAATCCCCTGCTCCAGGCGGCCCGGCGGCTGCGCGCCCTGGTGGCGCGGGAGGAGGAGGATCAGGGCGAAGAGATCGTCTTATCGCGCCGGCAGTTGCGCCGCTTGGAGCCGTGGTTCGGTGAGTGGCGGATCGAGACCTTTCACCTGCTCGCCATGGCCAAGCGTCTGCTGCGCGGACGATTGGAGCGGGCCTGGGCGCGAGCTGCCGTGCGGGCGCTCGAAAAATCGGACCGGGCGATCCTCAGCGCCGTGCCCGCGCTGCGCTGGTGGTGCGGGGAAGCTCTAATTATCGGCCGGCGTACGGGTGCAACTGAGGCTGGGGAGCGCGCAGGCGTCAGACCTGCATGATCTCTTTCTCTTTCCCTTTCGAGAGCTGATCGATCTTGGCGATGTAGCTATCGGTCAGCTTCTGCGTTTCTTCGATGGCGCGGCGTTCATCGTCCTCGCTGATCGTTTTATCCTTCAACAGCTTCTTGGTACTTTCGTTGGCGTCCCGCCGCACGTTGCGGACCAGGATGCGATGGTCTTCGGCCGCATGGTGCAGGTGCTTCACGAGTTCCTTGCGCCGCTCCTCGGTCAGGACGGGGATCGGCACGCGGATCATCTTCCCGTCGTTGCTGGGGTTCAGTCCAAGGTCCGAGGCGCGGATCGACTTTTCAATGAGCCCGATCTGAGAAACGTCGTACGGCTGGATGGTGATCAGGGAAGGCTCGGGGACGTGCAACGTAGCCACGTGGTTGATCGGCATCGAGGAGCCGTAGGCCTCCACCTGAATACCGTCAAACAGGTTGATCGACGCGCGTCCGGTGCGCAATGTGGACATCTCGTGCTGCAGTGCCGCGATGACCTTGTCCATGCGCTGCCGGGCCACATTCTCAATATCCTTCAGGGATTGGGGATGGCCGGCGGGCGCCGCGCTCTGCTGTTCAGGTTTCATCCGTTTATCCTTCCGTCCTGTGAAGTTTATCAACGAATCACGGTGCCGACGGGTTCGCCCATCGACATCCGCATTATATTGCCCCGCCGGGTCAGGTTGAAGACGCGGATGGGCAGCTTGTTGTCGCGGCACATGGCCACCGCCGACGCGTCCATCACCGCCAGGTCGCGGGCCAGCACTTCGCTGTAACTGACTTCTTCGTAGCGCATCGCGTCGGGGTGCTTCTTCGGATCGCGGTCGTAGACGCCGTCCACGCTGGTGGCTTTGGCGAACAATTCGGCCTGGATCTCGAGCGCGCGCAGGCTGCCCGCCGAATCGGTGGAAAAGTAGGGATTGGAAGTGCCGCCGCCAAACACGACCATACGGCCTTTTTCGAGATGGCGGATGGCGCGGCGCCGAATGTAGGGCTCGGCCACCTGGTTCATCTGGATGGCCGTCATGACGCGCGTGGGGATGCCCTGCTTTTCCAGCGCGTCCTGCATCGCGAGGCAGTTGATGATGGTCGCCAGCATGCCCATGTTGTCGGCTGTGACCCGATCCATCTGGCTGGCCGCGGCGGCGACGCCACGGAAAAAATTGCCGGCGCCGATCACGAGGCCGAGCTGCACGCCCCGCCGGGCCACCTCGGCGATCTCTTCGGCCAGGGACCGGACGCGCCCGGCGTCGATGCCGAAACCCGCCCCTCCGGCCAGCACCTCGCCGCTCAACTTCAGCAGGATGCGCTTGTAGCGCGGCGCGGGATCCGGCTCAACTTCGGGCACGGCCAAGCCTCCTCACTCTGCGGCGGCTTCTTCGGCAGCGGCGTTTTCGCCCACCTTGAAGCGAATGAAAGCGGCCACGGTCAGAGTATCGCCCAATTCCTTGGCCTTCGCCGCGACGTGCTGGGCGATGCTGATCGCATTGTCCTTGATAAACGGCTGGTCGAGCAGGCAGACCTCTTCGTAGTACTTCGACATGCGGCCTTCCACGACCTTGTCGACGATCTTCTCCGGCTTGCCTTCGGCCAGCGCGCGGGCGCGTTGAATATCGCGCTCCTTCGCCAGGAACTCGGCAGTGACATCCTCGCGCCGCAGGAACTTCGGATCGGCCGCGGCCACCTGCATGGCGATGTCGTGCACGACGTCCTTGAACCCTTCCTTGGCCCCCGTCTCCGGCTGCCCGCATTGCAGATCCACCAGCACCGCGAGTTGCGCGCCGGGGTGTACGTAGCTGCCCAGCAGGCCCGCGGCCGCATGCCGCGCAAACCGGGCGATGTTCATGTTCTCGCCGACCTTGGCGATTTTGGACTTGAGCAGCGCCTCGACCGTGAAGCTCGGGTCGGCCACATAAACCGCGGCCTTCAGTGCCGCGACGGAAGCCGGCGCCTCGGCCAGAACCTGCTGGCCGAGCTGCGCGACCATCTGCTGAAACTCGCCCGTACGAGCCACGAAATCGGACTCGCAATTGACTTCAATCAGCACGCCGGTCTTGCCGTCGGCGGCGATCTGCGCGCCGATCAGACCCTGCTTCGTGCTGCGCGTGGCCTTCTTGGCGGCGCTGGCCATACCGCGCTTGCGCAACACCACCTCCGCCTCGCCCATGTCGCCTTTGGCTTCTACGAGAGCGCTCTTGCACTCCATCATTCCCGCCCCGGTCTTCTCCCGGAGCTGCTTGACAAGCTGCGCACTGATCTCTGCCATGGATGAATCCTTTAAATGACGAAACTCTGCACTAATAAAACTCTACGCATTGGAATGTCCGTCGAGGGGCCGCCGGTCTCAGGCGCCTCTCGAACCAGGGACGCCGCGCTGGACGTCCCCCGGTACAACAACTATTTCTCGGTGGCCGCCTCGGCATCCTTGACGCCTTTCGGCAGCGACATGGAAGGCAGGTCGATGTCGGAAATGCCCTCGGTGAGCACATCCTCGTTCAACCGCGGGTCGACATAGTGCGCGAACTGCGACATGTCCTCGACCGGGCCCTCTTCGGTGATGACCAATTCCTTGGGAGCGAAATCCTGCTCGCTGGCGAGCGCGCGTCCTTCGACCACGGCGTCGGCGATTTTGTTGGTAAACAGGCGGATCGCGCGCAGCGCGTCGTCGTTGCCCGGAATCGGCCAGGTCACTTCGTCGGGATCGCAATTCGTGTCCACGACCCCAACCACCGGGATGCCCAGCTTGCGGGCTTCCTTCACGGCGATGGATTCTTTGTTGGAGTCGATCACGAAGAGCAGGTCTGGCAGTTCGGTCATGTTCTTGATGCCCGCCAGATTCTGCATCAGCTTGCCGCGTTCGCGCTCCAGGCCGATCAGTTCCTTCTTGGTGCGGCGCTCGCGGCCGCCCGTCTCGTCGTTGAACAGCTCGTCCAGTTCCTTCAGCCGCTTGAGCGATTGCTTCACGGTCAGGAAATTGGTCAACAAACCGCCCAGCCAGCGGTTGTTCACGTAGAACTGGCCGCAGCGCGTGGCCTCTTCGGCGATCGCCTCCTGCGCCTGGCGTTTGGTGCCGACGAACATCACGGTCTTCCCCGCGGCGGCCTGCTCGCCGACAAAGCGCATGGCGTCTTTGAACAGCTTCAGGGTCTTCTGCAAATCGATGATGTAAATTCCGTTACGTTCTCCGAAAATGTATTCCTTCATTTTCGGATTCCAGCGCTTGGTCTGGTGCCCGAAGTGAACGCCGGCTTCGAGCAGTTCTTTCATTGAAATGGACGGCAAGTTGTCTCCTTAATGACTTAATTTAGGGGCGCTTTCGCTAACCCGAGGTGGACACAAGACCAGCCGCCCCAGGAGGTCCGCCGGCGAACCCCAACGGGATGCCATGGCGGGAAAGGGCGGCTGGGCCAAAACAGAGAAACCGGAGCGATCAGCGCTTGGAGAACTGGAAGCGGGCGCGCGCGCCGGCCTGACCGTACTTCTTGCGCTCGTGCTCGCGCGGATCGCGCGTCAGGTAGCCCAGGCTCTTCAGCTTCCCCCTGAGTTCCGGGTTGAACTCAGTGAGCGCGCGGCTGATGCCGAGCCGCACCGCGCCAGCCTGGCCCGTGAGCCCGCCGCCCTGGGTATTCACCATGACGTCAAACTTGTCGGCCGTTTCGGTCGCCAGCAACGCCTGCCGGACGATGCTCTTCGACGTGTAAGTGTTGAAGTGCGCCTCCAGGGGTTTGCCGTTAACCGTGATTTTGCCCGTGCCGGGCCGCAAAAAGATCCGGGCTGTCGCCTGCTTGCGGCGGCCGGTCGCGAGATATTGGATCAAAGCCATTCTTGTTCCTCAGTACGATCCGCGGCGCCGTCAACGGGCGGACGTCGCGGCCAGGGTTTGGGGCTGCTGGGCGTCGTGTGGATGCTTGTCGCCCGCATACACCTTCAGCTTCCGGTACATCTGCTTGCCCAGCTTGGTCTTCGGCAGCATGCCCCGGATCGCCTCTTCCACCATGCGCACGGGACGAACGGCGCGAACCTCCGCCGCCTTGTCCTCGCGCAGCCCGCCGGGATAACCGGAGTGCCGGTGGTACACCTTCTGGTTTTCCTTGTTGCCGGTCAGGACGGCCCGATCGGCGTTAATCACAATCACGTGGTCACCGGTATCCAGGAAAGGCGTGAAAATAGGCTTAGTCTTGCCCATCAGGATCCGGGCCGCTTGAGTAGCTAGCCGTCCAAGTGGCGCGGTGCTGGCGTCGAGGATAAACCAGGAACGCTTGATTTCGCTCTTGGACGGAAATACGGTCTTCATAGACAGACGATCTCCGTGCGTATTCTCCGAAACTACCATGCTACGAACGGCGCGCGACAGGAGTCAAACCGCGGGGATTCCGCGAGAGACGCGCGCCCAAGGCGCGGCCGTCAGGAAACGAACAACTTTCAGTATGCCATAGAACTGCGCCCGGGCGGCAAGTCGGGGCGGGGATCGGTGGTGGTCAGCCCGAAATCGGTGGCAGCAGACCATTTCCCGATATGCTCGGACCTAAATCGATAATGTGAACGGATCGGAACCTCGGCACGGCCGGTGACGTCCACTTGAAAAGCATTTTAGGATCTATGACTCTCATAAAATTGCGTCGCGGTCGAATCGTGGCAGCTTTCGCCGGCGTGGCATGTCTTGCGGTACAGCTCGCAGCGGCGGAGACGGGACTCCGGGTCGGAGGAGAGGCGCCGCCGCTGAAACTGGTCTTCCCTTTCACGAAGCCCGCGGATCAGGCGGTCACCCCGAGCATGGCTCCGCGCCGAGCGCGCGTGCTGGAGTTCTGGGCCACGTATTGCGTTCCCTGTGTGGCGGCAATTCCCCACCTGAACCGGCTTGTAGATCAATTCAAGAATGAGCCGATCGATTTCATAGCCATCACCGCCGAGGACGAATCCTTGGTGCAGCGCTTTCTCGGCACGCACTCCATGGGCGGCTTGATCGCTCTCGATGAGGCGGGCCAAACCGGCAAGTCCTACGAGCTGACATTCCTGCCGATGACCGTACTGATCGACTCCAAAGGCAAGTTGGCCGGTGTCACCAGCCCGAGCCACATCGATGCGGGCGTACTGAAGTCGCTCATTGCCGGCCAGGCGATCAACCTGCCCGTGCCCATAGGCCTCTACCGGCCATATGGGGTTGGGGATGAGTCTGGCAACCCCAACCCGCTGGTCTGGGCCGTCGTCCGCCCAAGCCTTGAGCAAGGCGATGGCGACATCAGCAGCGGGGAGGGCAAGTTGATCATCCAGGGCGCGAGGCTCCGCGAGGTGCTGGCGCGCGCCTACGGTCTCCCCGAGCGCCGCATCAACGTGCCGCAGGACCTTGACGCACAACGCTACGATGCCTTGATCGAACGAGCCGGCGCGACCGACGACGCGCTATACGAGACGCTGAAGCAGCTGTTGCCCATCGCAGTGAACGGCAGGATTGAGTTGGAAACGAGGCCCGCTCCGGTGATGATTCTCAGCCTCCCTCCGGGTAAGCAGACCCGGCTGAAGGAGAGCAAGGCAACGGAGTCGGACGAGAGCGGCGGTGCCGGGTCCATACGATTTGTTGCGCGACCACTGCGGCATCTTGCGTTGGGGCTCCAGTACGAATTGGGGCGAGACGTTGTGGATGAGACAGCTCTGCCAGGCCTATACGATCTGACACTGAAGTGGGATCCTGACAAGCCTGAGTCGATCTTCGGGGCCGTTGAATCGCAATTGGGCCTCGCCCTAACTCCCGGCGAACGCCCGATGACTTTCCTGGTCGTTAAGGAGAACTCGGGTTCCACGGCCAAGTAACACCCTGCAGGCAGTGAGCGCCGCGAGAAGGCGCGCGATGCGGGCTTGGGCGCAACGCCGACTAGGATTTGGCTGAAAAGTGGCATTACCGGACAAATGGCTGATGGCCCTATCCGCGTTGTCGAACCATAGCCGCGTCCGACGGATGAATTGATCCACTACCCGGGAAGCGGCCCCCTGCGCGCGTCAAAGAAGCTTCGAAAGGACCTCGGCGAAACTGTCGAGGTCGGCCTCGTTGTTATAGAAATGCGTCGAAACCCGCAGCAGGCCGTGGCGCGCCGAAACCAGCACGCGCTGCTGTTTCAAACGCGCCGCCAGTTCGGAAGCGTCGTGGCCTGGAAAACGCGCGGCGACGATGGCCGTGTTGTCGTAGGCCAGCGGCTCGCCGCCCAGCGCGCGAATGCGCGCGCGAACCTCGCGGGCGAGGCCCAGCACGCGCTCCTCGATGCGCTCGGGCCCCAGTTCGAACATCAGTTCGAGGCTGGCCGCGAGGGCGTAGAGCGGCAGCGAGGCGAGCATCCCCGCTTCGTACTTCTCGGCGCCGTCCATGAGCTCGGGCGCGCCTTCGTGCAGCCAGTCCACGCGGCGCCAGTCATGATGGCTGCGCCAGCCGATGGCCAGCGGCTCCAGCCGCTGGCGTAACGCGGGCGCAACGGCCATGAACGCGGCGCCGTTCGGGGCGAGCATCCACTTGTAGCAATTCACCGCCAGCAGGTCGGGCTGGATCTCCTGGAAGTTGAGCCGCAGCGCGCCCAGGCTTTGGGTGGCATCGAGGTAAAACAGAATGCCGCGTTTGCGTAACTCGGCGGCCAGCTCCGCGACCGGGGCGCGGTAGCCCGTGCTGTAATTCACGGTGCTCAGCACGACCAGCCGCGTGCGCGGCGTGAGCGCTGTCAGCAGTTCGTCGTAGCTGCAGCGCACGGCGCGCACACCGCGCCGCGCCAGGTGTTCGACGGCATACAGATGATTCGGGAATTCGCCCTCGGCCGTGACCGCCTCGTCGCCCGGGCGCCAGTCCAGCCCGGTGAGCAGATGGCCCAGCGCCCAGGAGGAGTTCGGCAGGAAGGCGATCTCGGCCGGAGTCGCGGAGATGAACTGCGCCAGCCGGGCGCGCAATTGGTCGTGATCGGCAAACCAGGAGAGGAAATCGGAGCACGCGTTTTCGCGGCGGTTGGCCAGGTGGCGCGCGATGGCCTCGTCCGCGCGCCGGGGGAGTTGGCCGAAGGTTGCGGTGTTGAGGTAGGTCCAACCGGCAAGCGACGCGAACTCCTCGCGAACTGCTTCCCAATTCGGCTGCGGCGCCGTCATGAGCGTGCGTGGGCTTTGGCCGCGCGAACCTTCTCCGCAATCCAGGCCGGCGCTTCGGCAATCGGCACTTCGAGGACCTGCCGGGTGCGGCGATCCACGACCTCCACCAGGCCCAAGGGCAGTTTCTTGCCCACATTGATGCGGTACGGAATGCCGGTCAGGTCGGCGTCCTTGAACTTCACGCCGGGGCTTAGGTCGCGGTCGTCGTAGAGCACGTCGACGCCGGCCGCTTTGAGCCCGGCGTAGAGCTGATCGGCGCCGCCCCGCAAGCCCAAGTCGCTGTACTTGATGGGCGTCACCACGACTTCAAAAGGCGCGATGGCCGGCGGCAGCGACATGCCGTCCTTATCGGCGTACAGCTCGATGGCGGCGCACAGAATGCGCTCGATGCCGATACCGTAGCTGCCCATGATGACCGGCGTTTCGACGCCGTCCTGGTTCAGCACGTTCAGTCCCATCGAATGCGAGTACTTGTAGCCGAGCTTGAAAATGTGGCCGATCTCGACCATCTTTTTGATCTCGAGCGGCAGGCCGGTGTTCGCCTCGGTATCGCCCACGGCCACCTGCCGCAGGTCGTAATAGGCGCACTCGAAGTCCTCGCCGGGCGTGACGTGCCGCAGGTGGTAATCGTTCTTGTTGGCGCCGCTGATCATGTTGACGCGACCCTGCAGGCACTCGTCGGCGAGCAGGGGTAGGCCCGTCACGCCCACCGGCCCGAGCGAGCCGGCGTCGGCGCCGAACCACGCGTGGATCTCCTCGGGATGCGCCGGACGAAACTCCTGGCATCCGGTCGCGCTCTGAAATTTCGTCTCGCTGAGCTGGTGATCGCCACGCAGCAGGGCCACGTAGGGCTTGCCGTCGCCGACCACCACCAGGGTCTTGATCAACGCTGTCGCGGGCACGCCGAGAAACGCCGCGACCTCTTCGATGGTCTTCTGGTTCGGCGTATGAACTTCCTCGGGCGCCAGGTCGCCCTGGGGGTCGGGAGCGGCGGGCGGGACAGGCCGCGAGACCGCCTTCTCGAGATTCGCCGCATAGCCCGTCTCGCGGCAGAAAGCCACGTAGTCTTCGCCGGCTTCGGTCGCCACCATGAACTCCTGCGACTGGCTGCCGCCCATCGCGCCGGAGTGCGCCTCGACGGTCAGATAGTCGAGCCCGCAGCGGTCGAAGATGCGGCAATAGGCGGCGCGGTGCTTTTCATAACTGACATCCAGCCCCGTGGACGCGAGGTCGAAGGAGTAGCTGTCCTTCATGATGAACTGCCGCACTCGCAGCAGACCCGACTTGGGGCGCGGCTCGTCGCGAAACTTGGTCTGAATCTGATACCAGATCTGAGGCAGTTGCTTGTAGCTGCGCAGTTCGCCGCGGGCGATCGAGGTCATCACCTCTTCGTGCGTCATGCCCAGACACAGCGCGCGGCCGAAGCGGTCCTTGAGCTTGAAAAGGTTGTCGCCCATGACCTCGTAGCGGCCCGACTCCTGCCAGATTTCGGCCGGGTTCAGCGCCGGCAGGTAGAACTCCTGCGCACCGATGGCGTCCATCTCCTGGCGGACGATCTGGGTGATCTTCAAGATCGCGCGCTGGGCCAAATACAGGTAGCTGTAAATGCCCGAGGCGAGTTGGCGCACGTAGCCCGCGCGCAGTAGAAGCTGATGGCTGACCACCTCGGCTTCGGCCGGGGGCTCTCGTAATGTGGGAATGAAAAGATGACTCCAGAGCATGCTAAGTCCTGATTTTCTGTGGTGTTAAACTCATTAGTTTAGCACGCGGCCCAGGCCCGGCCCGCATGTTAAACTTGGATTTCCCATGAGAATCGCGATTGGCGCCGACCACGCTGGGTTCGAGCTAAAAGAACATCTCAAACGTATGCTGGCCGCCGGCGGCTACGAAGTCGACGATCTCGGCACTCACGACACGGTCTCCACCGATTACCCCGATTACGCGGCCGCGGTGGCGCACGAGCTCATGCAGGGTAAAGCCGATCGCGGCATCCTGGTCTGCATGACCGGCATGGGCATGACCATGGCGGCCAACAAGGTCAAGGGCATCCGCGCCGCGCTGGCGACCAATCCGGAAGAAGTCGCCCTGACCCGCAAGCACAACGACGCCAACGTGCTGGCCTTCAGTCAGCGCTACACGAAACCGGAAGAGGCCGACGAGATGGCGCGCATCTTCCTCAACACCGGGTTCGAGAGTGGCGGGCGTCACGAGCGCCGGGTCGACAAAATGATGGCGCTGGAACGCGAGGATGACGCGGGAGCCACCGCGCCAAAGGGGGAACAGGCATGAACGATCAGCAGCGCATGAGCCGGACTCTGGAACAGGTCGATCCGGAGATTGCCGCCGCGATTCGCAACGAAGGGCAGCGCCAGCATTCGCGCATCGAACTCATCGCCAGTGAGAATTTCACCTCCGAGGCGGTGCTCGAAGCCACCGGCAGCGTGTGCACCAACAAATACGCCGAAGGCTATCCGGGCAAGCGCTATTACGGCGGCTGCGAGTTCACCGACGTAATCGAGAATCTGGCGCGTGAGCGGGCCAAGCAGTTGTTTCACGCCGAGCACGCCAACGTCCAGCCGCATGCGGGCTCGCAAGCCAACCAGGCCGCCTATGCCGCCGTATTGCAGCCCGGCGACACGATTCTGGGTATGAACCTGGCGCACGGCGGCCATCTCACGCACGGGCATCCGCTGAATTTCTCCGGCAAAACGTACAAGGTGGTGGCCTACGGCGTCCGCCGGGACGATGAAATCATCGACTACGAGGAACTGGCGCGGCTGGCCGACGAGCACAAGCCGAAGCTGATCATCGCCGGGGCCAGCGCCTACTCGCGGATCATCGATTTCGCGAAGTTCCGCGCAGCCGCCGACGCCTGTGGCGCGCTGCTTCTGGTGGACATGGCGCACTTCTCCGGCCTGGTCGCCGCGGGGCTCTATCCGAACCCTTGCGAGTGGGCCGACATCGTCACGTCGACGACCCACAAGACGCTGCGCGGGCCGCGTTCGGGCATCATTCTGAGCAAGGCAAAGTACGCCGCCGCCATCGACAAAGTGGTCTTTCCGGGCACCCAGGGCGGTCCGCTGGTGCACGTCATCGCGGCCAAAGCGGTGTGTTTCCTGGAAGCCATGAAACCCGAATTCGCCGAGTATCAGAAACGCGTCGTGGTCAACGCCAAAGTTCTGGCCGACGCGCTGACCGAGGCCGGCTACCGCATCGTTTCAGGCGGCACGGATACGCACCTGGCGATGGTCGACGTGTTCTCGAAAGGATTGCGCGGCAAGCAGGCCGAGAAGGCTCTCGACGAAGCCTGGATCACGGCCAACAAGAACGCCATCCCGTTCGACACCAATCCGCCGATGAATCCCAGCGGCATCCGCCTGGGCAGTCCGGCGGTCACCACGCGCGGTTTCGGCGAAGCCGAGATGCGCGAGGTGGGCGCGCTGATCGCGCAGGTTTTCTCGGCGCCCGACGACCTGGATAATCTGGCCGCGGTGCGCCGCCGCGTACAGATTCTCACGGAGCGCTATCCGCTCTATAGCTGGAAACTGGCGCCCGCGGCCGTCTGAAGCGCACGGGAGGACGCCGTATGCCGTTGCGGATCGCGTTTGACGCCCGCCACGTCCGGGACTTCGGCTTCGGGACCTACATCCGTAATCTGCTCCGCGCATTGGCCGGCATCGGCGTGCCGCACCGCTTTCTTCTGATCTCGCGCGAGGAGGACCGGCACGAGTTTGACGGACTGCCTTCCAACTTCGAACGCGTGCCCTATGAGAAGCGCGACACCGAGTGGACCGACCAGCTCCGATTCCCGCTGCTGATCCGGCATCTGGAGGCGGATCTGAGCCACATTCCCCTGGCCCAGGTGTCGCTGCTGATGCCCCGCCCATACGTGGTGACGGTTCATGACCTCAGCGCGCTGGTCTTTGAAGCGCCGGCCGGATGGCGGCATCAACTGCGCATCATGGGGTTGCACCGGGCCCTGGAGCGCGCGGAGCGCGTAATTGCAGTTTCGGAGTCCACGCGCCACGACGTGGTCAGCATTCTGGGGATTGCGGGCGAGAAGGTGGTCCGGATTTACGGCGCCACCGATCCACGCTTCTCCCATCACCAGCCGGGCGCGGATGCCCGCGCCGCCGGGCCCGCGGCCTGGGAACTCGAACGCCGGCGCATTCTCGAGCGCTACCAGGTCAGCTACCCCTTTCTGCTGTACGCCGGCACGATCCGCCCGCAGAAGAACATCCCCCGGCTGATCGAAGCCTTCGCGCTGGTGAAGCGCGAACTCGCCGATCATCCCGACTACGCCGACCTGCGGCTGATCATCATCGGCGACGAAATCTCGCGCTATCCTCTGGTCCGCCAGACCGTGCTGCAATCGCGCGTGGAAGGCGCGGTGCGGTTCCTGGGCTTCGTCCCGCTCAATACGCTGCGCGTTTTCTTCGAGGCCGCCGCCGTGTTTGTTTTTCCCTCGCTCTATGAAGGCTTCGGCCTGCCGCCGCTGGAAGCCATGGCTTCCGGCACGCCGGTGGTCTGCTCGAAGTCCACGTCGCTGGCCGAAGTCGTCGGTGAGGCCGCGGTCATCGTCAGCCCGGACAACGTCTTCGACATCGCCCGCGGTATCAAGGAAGTACTGCTTTCGCCGGCGTTGCGGCAGCAGATGATCGCTCGCGGCCATGCCCAGGTCGCCAAGTTCACATGGGAAGAAACGGCGCGCCAGGTCACCGCCCTTTACGAGTCGGCCGCGGGCGGCGGCATCAGGTAGCCGGACTGGGCCAGCGGATTGATCCGTCGCGGATCTCCGCCCATCCACACCACCAGTCCGCGGATATGCGCGTCGGCGGTCGAACCCTGCAACTCGATCCAGTCCGGCCCAATGGCCGGCCGCAGCCCTTCCTGACCGAGCACAACCAGGCGTCCGGGCTCATAGCGCAACCGCCGCAGCCAGCCGCCGCCACCCCAGCGGATAGCGTACCAGGCGTCAATCCGGACCTGCAGCCGGACCGCCAGGCTCGTCTCCAATAGAGCGCAAGTGGCCCCCGGAAACTGCGTCGCCAGTTCAGCGTCCGCTCCCAGTTCGGCGAACACGGGCTGTCGCAACTCACCGCTGGAATGGGCCGGCAAAGGGATCCAACCGGCGTTGCCCCCGAGTTCGGGAAAGGGATGCGCGGGCCCCAACGGTCCGGCCAGCAGCGGCACGTAGCGGATCGGTTCCGGCGTCGGCGCAACTCGTTCCAGCGCGCCGCCCAGTTCCGCCCCCGTGGCCAAGTCGAACGGCGAAATTCTGAGGAACTCCAGCAGGCGGTCCGCCAGTTCCACCGTCAGGGCCCGCTTTCCGCTGACCACGTTCTGCATATGCGGCTGCGAGACGTCGATCTCTCTGGCCAGCCGCCGCACCGTCAGCGAGCCGGCCGCGATCTGGAACCGCAGTCGTTCCAGAAGACGTTGAAAAAGCGGCTCAAACGACACTTGTGGCGGTGGCCATGGCATATAGCTCGTTGAAATAGGTGCGTACTAGATCATACTGGTGCCCTACCCCGGTCTTGTCAATGAACGGAAAATAATCTCAGCGGATTTGTGCCGATAAATCACTGCAAATAAAAGCTCAACGGACAGAAATAGTACCAAAAGGCCCGGTAGTACTATACAGACGTCTCCTCGTCAGTTGACGGAATTCGACCCTGGTCCCAAACTTCCCACAGAGCGTTTCCCCGGCTGTGTGAGGCAGCCGGTAGAGCCGACGAAAGGACCGAATCAATGGAGTGGACCCGATCGGAAACCCTGGCGCTGGCCGTTCCCAACTGCACGCATTGCTTTGGGACGGGCATACGCAGTCTGAAAAGAGGCGAACCGCACGCATGCAATTGCGTGTTGCGCGCGATCTTCCGGGCGTGCTACGCCCGGTTTCGCCATTGCGCAACCAAAGAGAAGTACCTGAGCAAGGTGTCGCTGGATTGCACCGCTCGCGGCGGCCGCCGCGTCTGGGGCCGCAAGGATGAAGAATACGTCGCCGATTTCACGCTCGTTTCCCGCCGGTCTCTGACACCGGAAGAATACAAGCTCTTCAGCTTTCATTTCCTGCTCGGCGCCGATTGGCGTCTGTGCTGCCGCCGCCTGAACATCGACCGCGGCAATTTCTTCCACTCGGTCTACCGCATCGAACAGAAATTGGGTAAGATTTTTCGCGAACTCAAGCCCTATGCCCTATACCCTTTGGACGAGTACTTTCACGGCCGTCTTGAAAACGACTGGCCCCCCGAGCCGGAACCGCAACCCAACCTGATAGCGCTGCGTCCGCAACTCCCGCAGTTCTGGGCCTTGCGGCCGGCCGCCTGACACATTGCCCGCCTGAACACGCGCCGGTCCCTCGGAGGTCAAGCGGGACCGGCGCCGCGGAGCTGCAGCGGTCAGCGTTTCTGCTGGAAAAAGCGTTCGATCAGCGCCACCGAATCGCCCCCTAGCAGGCCTTCCTCGACACTCATCCGGTGATTCAGCAAGTCGCTGTCGGCCAGGCGGAATTTGCTCCGCACTCCGCCGAAGCGCAGATCGCGGCTGCCGAACACCAGTCGCCGCACGCGTGCCTGGACCAGCGCGCCGGCGCACATCACGCACGGCTCCAGCGTGACGAAAACCTCGGCCTCGCTCAGCCGGTAATTGTTCACCGTACGGGCGGCCTCTCTTATCGCCAGCATCTCGGCGTGGGCGGTCGGATCGTGCAGCCCGATCGGGCGGTTGAAGCCCCTCCCGGCGATCTCTTCCCCAATCACGACCACCGCGCCCACCGGCACCTCGCCCGCCGCTTCGGCCTCGCGCGCCAGCCGCAACGCTTCCCGCATGAACATTTCGTCGCGTGTTTGCGTCATTTCATCCCGCCCGGCCAGCGCCTGATCCCTCTGTCCGGGAATGCGCGACCCGATGCCCTTAGAATAAGACCTTAGAGCACTGCCGCCGATGCGCTACCTCGGACTCATCTTTAAGAACGCCTTGCGCAACCGGCGCCGCAGCCTGCTGACCATCTCCTCGCTGGCCCTGTCGCTGTGCATCCTCGGCGTCCTCATGGCCCTCTACTATGCGCTGTTCCACGGCGAGGCGCCCAAAGCGCAAATGCTGCGCGTGGTGACGCGTCACAAGGTCGCCATCGCCTTCGCCATGCCGGTCTACTATCGCGACAAGATCGCGCGCCTGCCGGGCGTCAAGCAGGTCTGCACCTGGCAGTGGTACGGCGGCGCGTACAAAGATGAGGAGCGCGACCGGTCGAAATTCTTTCCGCGCTTCGGCGTCGAGGCCGATCGTTTCTTCGAGGTCTACCCCGATTACCGCGTGCCGGCGGCGCAGAAACTCGCGTTTCAGAAAGACATCGCCGGCGCGCTGGTCGGTGCGCACCTGGCCGCGAATCAGGGCTTCAAGCTCGGCGACAAAATCAAAATCAAGGGCAATATCTTCCCCTTCGACCTGGACCTGACCGTGCGCGCCATTTACGATTCCGACATCGACGCCGATAACCTCTACTTCCCGCTGAAGTACCTTCAGCAAGCGCTCGAGGCGCGCGGTTCCAAACGCAGCTACGCCGGCACATTCACGAGTCTGGTCGACTCGCCCGCAGACGTGCCGCGCGTCTCCACGGCGATCGATGAGATGTTCGCGAACGCCGAGGCGCCCACTCACACCGAGAGCGAGTACGCCTTCGGCCTGACCTTCCTTTCGTTCCTCGGCAATATCAAGCTCGCGCTGATTTCCATTTGCGGCGCTGTGACTTTCACCATCCTGCTCGTCGCGGGCAACACCATGGCCATGTCGGTGCGCGAGCGCGTTCGCGAGGTCGGTATTCTGAAGACCCTGGGCTTCACGCCGCGCGGAATTTTGTGCCTGTTGCTGGGTGAATCCGCCGTCATCGCGATGCTCGGCGGCATCATCGGCCTGCTGCTCGCAAACCTCCTCATCGGCGTGCTCCATCACGGCCCGGCCATCGTGCAGCAAACGAAGACGCTGACGCTGCAGCCCCCGGTGCTGGCCATTTTGCTGGGCTTTTCCGTTTTCATCGGCCTATCCAGCGTGATCGTGCCCGCCTGGCGCGCCTCGCGCATGTCGATTTTGGAGGCTCTGCAGGACGCGGATTAGCGCGCTCTCGAGAAGCTCCCGATGCCGATCCCGATCACTTACAACATCCGCAATCTGGCCGTGCGCAAGACCACCACCGTCATGACCGCGCTCGGCATTGCGCTCACGGTCGCCGTGCTGTGCGCGGTGCTGTCGATGGTCGAAGGCCTGCGCGTCGCCTTCACGAGCTCCGGCCATCCGCTCAATCTGCTGCTGATCCGCAAGGGCAGCGGCGCCGAACTGAGCAGCGTCGTCTCGCGCAACGATTACAACGAAGTCATCCGCTTCCGGCCGGGCATCGCGCGCGATCCCGACGGCCGGCCCCTGGCCTCGCTGGAACTGGTGACCATCATCAACCTGCCCAGCCTTGAGTTCCCCGAGGGCGTCAACGTGAATGTGCGCGGCCTCTCGCCCATTGGTCTGGAGCTCAGGAACGAAAGTCGTCTTGAGCGCGGCCGCTGGTTCCAGCCCGGCCGCCGCGAGATCGTCGTCGGCTCGGAGATCGGTTCGCAAAACCCCTCTGCGCAGGTCGGCAAAAGCATCCGCTTCGGTCGCGGCGAATGGCGCATCGTCGGCGTTTTCACGAGCAGTTACCCGGCCCGCAACAGTGAAATCTGGGGCGACCTCGACCAGGTGCGCTCCGACCTGAATCGCTTCGACGCCTGCTCCAGCGTCCTCCTGCGCGCGGCCAATCCGGTTGCGCTGCGAGCGCTGGCCAGCGAGTTCGCGGTAGAGCAGCGTCTGCAACTCGAAGCTCTTCCCGAGACAGAATACTTCGCCAAGCAGACCGACTCCGGCGATATCATCCGCTACCTCGGCACGTTCGTTGCCATCATCATGGCCGTCGGCAGTTGCTTTGCCGCCATGAATACGATGTACGCCGCGGTGGCCCGGCGTTCGAAAGAGATCGGCACATTGCGCGTGCTCGGATTCTCGCGCTTCTCCATCCTGCTGTGCTTTGTCCTTGAGTCCGTCCTGATCTCGTTGCTCGGCGGCCTGCTGGGCCTGCTGCTGATTCTGCCGCTGCACGGTTTGTCCACCGGCGTCGGCAGCATGACCACCTTCGCCGAGACCTCGTTTCAACTGGCCATCACACCCAAGGTCGTCATCAGCGGCCTGGCGTTCGCGCTGATCATGGGCGCGCTGGGCGGCTTTCTGCCCGCCTTCAGCGCGGCCCGGAAACAGATTCTCGTCGCGCTGAGACAAATATAGGAGCATCCCGTGCAACCCGAATTGAAGAGCCTGAGAATCCAGCGCGGTGGCGAGACCGGCCTCGAGACCGAGTCCCGCTCGTCGCGCTGGTCGTTGCGCTGGATCGTCACCGGCGTCGTCCTCCTCCTCGTGCTGGGCGCGGCGTCCATGATCTGGAAGCGCGCCTCCGCCGCGCCTGTCGTCGATACCGTCAAGGTCGTCTCCTCGCAGATCACCGGCGGCCGCGACGTCGTTCTGAATGCCACCGGCTACATCGTCGCGGCCCACAAGATCGAGGTCGCGGCCAAGGTCGTCGGCAAAGTCGCCTGGATCGGCGTGGAGAAGGGCGATCGCGTCAAGGAAGGTCAGGTCCTGGTGCGGCTCGAGGACGATGAATACCGCGCCCAGTTGCAGCAGACCCGGGGCCAGTTGGAGAACCTACAGGCGCGTCTGGCCGAGCTCGAACACGGCTCCCGCCCGGAAGAGATCGCCACGTCTCAAGCCAACCTGAATCAGGCCAAGGCCGATCTGGAAAACGCGCGCGTGACCCTCGAGCGCACCGGCCCGTTGACGCGCGAAGGAGTTCTCTCCAAGCAGGCTCTCGACGACGCCGAAGCGCGCCATCGCTCCGCCATCGCGCGCGTGGATTCGTTGCAGAAGACTTATGACCTCGTGAAAATCGGCCCCCGGCAGGAGCAGATCGACGCCGCCCGCGGCGCGGTCGTGCAGGCCCAGGGCGCGGCCGCTTTTGCCGCGACGCAGCTCTCCGACACCATCATCCGCGCGCCCGTCACCGGCACCATTCTCGAGCGCGCCGTGGAACGCGGCGAATTCGTCACCACCAGCTTCGTGGGCGAGCGTGGCGCCAAGGGCTACGTCGTCTCGCTGGCCGACCTGAACGACCTGGAGGTCGAGCTCGACATCTCGCAGAACGACTTCGGCAAGCTCTATATGAAGCAGGACGCGATCCTCACCGTCGATGCCTATCCCGACAAAAAATGGCAGGGCTGGATCAAGGAGATGTCGCCCGAAGCCAATCGCCAGAAGGCCACCGTGCAGGTGAAAGTGAAGGTCGCCAACCCGGATCAGTTCCTGCGGCCCGAGATGAATGCCACTGCGGCGTTCCTCGGCGCAGAACAGTCGGGCACGCCCGGCCGGCCTTCCGTGCACATCCCGCCGGCCACGCTGGTCGATGGTCACGTGTGGGTCGTGGCGAACGGCGTAGCCTCGCCGCGCGATGTGAAAACCGGCGGCAACACGCCCGCGGGCATCCGCGTGGATGACGGCTTGAAGGGCGGCGAAGAACTGATCGTCAATCCGCCCACCGATCTCAAGCCCGGAGCGAAAGTTGCTGTGCGGGGAGCGCAGCAGCCGTGAGCGACGTGGTCGTCTGTGCGCGCGGCTTGACCAAGAGCTTCGTCCGCGACTCCTACGAGGTGCTCGCGCTCGATGGCGCGGACATCGACGTCTACCGCGGCGAATTCATCGCTCTGATGGGCCCCTCGGGCTCCGGCAAGTCCACGCTGTTACATCTCACCGCGGCGATGGACCGGCCCACCTCGGGCACCATCACCGTGCTGGGCCACGATCTGGCCTCGCTCAGCGAACGCCAGGTTGCGCGTTGGCGAAACATTCACATCGGATTTGTTTTTCAGACTTTCAACCTGATTCCGGTGCTGACCGCGCTTGAAAACGTCGAACTGCCGCTGAAGCTCACCCACCTCAAGCGCGGCGAGCGTTTCCAGCACGCTACCACCGCGCTGCGCCTGGTCGGCCTCGGCGACCGCCTGCAGCACTATCCGCGCCAGTTGTCGGGCGGCCAGGAGCAGCGTGTCGCCATTGCCCGCGCCCTCGTCACCGACCCCGACCTGGTGCTGTGCGACGAGCCCACCGGCAACCTCGACGCCCGCTCCGCCCAGGACGTGCTCGGCCTGCTCGGGCTGTTGAACAAGGACTATGGCAAGACCATCGTCATGGTGACCCACGACCCCCACGCGGCTCACCACGCTTCAAAGATCCGCCATCTCGAAAAGGGCAAGCTTCTGCCCGAGGGCCAGGTGCCCGAGGACTGGAAGCTCTGATCTCCCGGCCCACGCCGCACTGCAAAGCGGCACAATGGGAATTCACCCGTGAAGCCGCGTCTCGCCATCTTGTACGAACATCCGCGCTGGTTCGAAGCCCTCTTTGCTGAGCTGCGCGCCCGCGGCATCGCCTTCGACGAATGGAAAGCCGAGTCGCTCGCTCTCGACCCCGAGCGCACCGAGTGGCCCGACCTCGTGTTGAACCGCATGAGCCCGTCCGCCCACTGGCGCGGGCACGGCTGCGCTCAGTTTGCCGTGTTGGAAATGCTGCGCCTGCTCGCGGCCCGTCGCGTGGAGGTCATCAACGGCGCGGCGGCCTACGAGGTCGAGATCTCGAAACTGCGCCAGTTGGAAATCTTCGCGCGCTGCGGGCTGCGCTCGCCCCGCACCCGCGCCGCCAATAGCGCCGCCGTGCTGCTCCAGGCCGCCGCGGCCCTGAAATTCCCCGTCATCTTAAAACCCAATTGCGGAGGCTCGGGCAGCGGCATGCTGCGCTGCGACTCGCCGCGCGACCTCGAGCAGCGCGTCGCGGAAATCGATTTCGGCGCCGACAATGTCGTTCTCGTGCAGGAGTACCACGCGCCGCGCAACGGCTTCATCCAACGCGTCGAGGTGCTCGGAGGCGAGGTCCTCTACGGTCTGCGCATCGAGGCGACAGCGTTCAATCTCTGTCCTGCCGACGCCTGTGCGCCGGGCCAGCGCCGCGTCGAGCGCTTTGAGCCGCCGCCGCACATCGCCACCTCCGCGCTGGCCGTGGCCCGCGCCGCGCGCCTCGACGTGGGCGGCGTCGAATACCTCGAAGACGCCTCCGCTGAGCCGCTCTTCTACGACATCAACGCGCTCTCCAACTTCGTCGCCGCCGCGGAATCGGTCGTCGGCTTCAACCCCACCGCGAGATTTGTCGATTATCTGCAGCGCCGTCTCGACGCGCTGTGTTGGGCGCACGCCTGAGGCTCATTCAACGCGAGGCGCCCGGCCTTCTTAATGCCGGAAGTGCCGAACGCCGGTGAACACCATCGCCACGCCCAGCCGGTCCGCCGCGGCGATCACCTCCGCGTCCCGCACCGATCCGCCCGGCTGGATGATCGCCCGCGCGCCGTTCGCCACCGCGGCTTCGAGTCCGTCCGGAAACGGGAAAAACGCATCGCTCGCCACGCTGCACCCTTCCAGCGCCAGCACCGTTTTTTTGGCGCCGATCTCGACCGAGAAGACCCGGCTCATCTGGCCCGCGCCGGAGCTCGACAATTGCCCTGCCCGCGCATATACGATCGCATTCGACTTCACGTGCTTGCACACCTTCCAGCCGAACTCCAGCGCCCGCCACTGCTCCTCTGTAGGCTGCGCCGCCGTCACCACGCGCGCCGTATCCTTGTTGAACGTCTCGCTGTCGGGCGACTGCGCCAGGATGCCGCCGCTGATACTCTTCACCACCAACTCGCCGGCGCTGCGGCCGCCCGCCACCTTCACCAGCCGCAGATTCTTTTTCGCCTTGAGCAGCGCCAGCGCCTGCTCGGAATACGACGGCGCGGCGATCGCCTCGACGAATAGTTTCGCCACTTCCTCCGCCGTCGCCGCGTCCAGTTCGCGATTGAACGCCAGCACGCCGCCGTAGGCCGAAACCGGGTCGGCCTCGTAGGCCTTCCTGTAAGCCTCCACCAGCGAATCCTGCTCGGCGCAGCCGCACGGATTGGTGTGCTTGATGATCGCCGCCGCCGGTGCGCTGAATTCCTGGATCAACGCCCAGGCCGCGTCCAGGTCCACCAGGTTGTTGTAGGAAAGCTCCTTGCCGTGCAGTTGCTCGGCCCCGCCGATGCCGTTCGCGCCGGCGGCGTACAACGCGGCCTTCTGATGCGGATTCTCCCCGTACCGCAGCGCCTGCCGCCGCGGCAGCACGATACTCAGGTTGGCCGGCAATTCCTCCGGCTGGTCCACAAATTTGTCACCCACGACCTCCACCCGCGCCAGCCGCGCCGTGATCGCCGCATCGTAGCGCGCCGTCAAGGCTAACGCCTTGCCCGCCAGGTCCCACAACGTTCGCTTAGATAAGGAGCCGCCGGAGTCCTCCATCTCCGCCAGCAACGGCTTATAATCGGTCGGCGCTGTCACCACGGCGACGTCCTCGAAATTCTTCGCCGCCGCGCGAATCATCGTCGGCCCGCCGATGTCGATGTTCTCGATCAGCTCTTCGAGGGTCGCGTCAGCCTTGGCCGCCACCGCGGCAAAATCGTACAGGTTTACTACGACCATGTCGATTGTAACGATGTCGTGTGCCGCCAGCGCCGCCATGTGCTCCGGGTCGCCGCGTCGCGCCAGAATGCCGGCCGCCACGACCGGGTGAATCGTCTTCACGCGCCCGCCCAGCATTTCGGGGAAGCCGGTCACGTCGCTGACGTCCGTGACCGTCAGCCCGGCCCCGCGCAGCAGCTTCGCCGTTCCGCCCGTGGAAATCAGCTCCGCGCCGAATCCCGCCAGCCCTTGAGCGAACTCGACCAGCCCGCTCTTGTCGGTGACACTTAGAACCACACGCCGGATCGAAGACATAAACCCATCATTCTCGCACTTCCGGATAGCGCCGTTTTGGAGCCATGCTGCCAACTTGCGCCCCTTGCAAACAGTCGCTTTTCCTGTAGAATGGAATCCGAAATACTAGATTAACTCTTAGGAGGCCGAGATCATGACCAGATGTCTGAAATTCGTCCGCTCGCTCGCTGTCATGGCTGCTCTCACCGCGTGTGTTTTGCCCGCGGCGTGGGGACAGGCCACCTCAGGGGCGCCTGCGGCCGGAACCTTTACCATTGATGGCGCTCAAGTGGGTGTGGCGCCGGACGGTTCCACGTGGCAGACGCTGCTATGGTTCATCAACGTGTCCGCCAGCTCTCAGAACGCCGCGCTGGTGACCCTGCAGGATGAAACCGGGAACGCAGTTCTTGTGAATTGCGCGGCCGCCAACGGCACTACTTCGACCTTGTGCGAGTGGGCCGGAAATTCTCTCCTCGCCTCCGGCGCCGAGCGCATCGTGTTGACCGGCCTGACTCCTACTACGCCCGTCGCGCCCTTCAAGATCGTGCTCCTCTCGGGGGGCGGCTATGCCTTCACCGCCATCGTCCAGCACATCGATGCCCACGGCAATCTCCTCTCATCCGCGGCGTTGACCGACCCTGGGCTGCTTGTGCCGGGCGTCACCTCTTCTTACGCCGCCGGCGTTGACGAAGAGCCGTGGGTCGACGAGTCCATCCTGCTCGCCAACCCTTCCTCCAGCGCATCCATCAATATCACCCTCGACGTCTACGACGGCCAGTCCGGTGCCGGTTCGCGCGCGCCCATCGCCACCAAGCAGATTTTGCTCCAGCCGCTGGGGCGCGTCTCGGGCCTGCTGACCGAGCTCTTCCCCGGTGTGAACTTCGTGGAGAACTCGAGCAGCGGCAATCCTGTCGGAACGCCTGGTCTGCTTCAAGGTTTCCTCACGGCCACGGCCAGCCAGAACTTCGGCTTCGCCGTCCTGCGGGAGGACATCGCTCCCAGCGGCGCCATCATTGCCACTCCCTGGTCGGCCTTCCCCGCCGTGCCGGCCGCCACCGGCCCTTCCTCTTACCTGACGGTGGATCCTCAACCCAGCGCCTGCAGCGGCCTGTATATGGGAACCATCACCGCCAGTGCCAGTGTCCCCTGGTTCGTCTATTTGCACGTCGGCCCGGCGAAGTACCTCGTCATGGGGACGGGCAGCTATGTTGACGCCAACGGTTCTCCCGAAACCACCACGGTAAATTGGCTGGCCCCTGGATATTCCTTCACGCTCGAAGCCCAGGCCGGTGGACTTCTGCAGTCGGTGACGCTGACGCCCCCCGCTTCGTGCAGCGCCCACTAAAGACGGGCCTGCTTCTTCTGCCTATGCCAGTTCTGCGGCGGGCCTCCTCCTGAGGCCCGCCATCCTCTCCCTTCCCGTCTGGCGTGGCTTTCCACTTCCTCCCAAACTGTCGTCGTCTCGATCCGTCGAACCGCGCCTCCGGTCCCAGCCGCGGCCTCATTCGAGAACTCATTCTCACGCCCCACGCCATCCTCTCCGGCGCCGGCCAAAAACCGCTGTTGGGCTGCGATGGGAATGGTGTAAAATATCATCGAATCGGACAAATGGCGCTGGATCTCCGGCATGTACCGGCTGGGGACCAAAACGCGGCCGCCATATGACTAAACGCGTTGTTTCGGAGGAATCGATCGCGCCCCGGCCCCGTCCCGAATTCGGCCGAGGTGCTCTGTGCTGAAGGGATTGTCCGGCTGCGCACTCCCGCTGCGGACAGCCCTTGGTCTGTGTTGCGCCTCGCGCCTCATCGGCCGCGCGCTCCGCGTCCCGCTCCTCGCCGTTCTCGCATTGCTCCCCGCCCTCCACGCGCAACAGTACGGCTTCCAGAACTACGGCGTCGAGCAGGGGTTGACCAATCTCGCGGTTTCAACTCTATTTCAGGACCGCACCGGATTCCTTTGGGTCGGTACCGGCAGCGGCGTTTTCCGTTTCGACGGCCAGCGCTTTTACCGCTTTGGACCCGACGAAGGGCTGCCCCGCACTCTCGCCGTCTCCATCGGGGAAGCCCCCGACGGCAGCGTGCTGGTCGGATCCCCGGCCGGGCTCTTCCGTAATCGGGGCAGCCGCTTCGTGCCCCTGAAACTGCCCGGCGCAATCGCCGTCAACCCCCGTCAGGGCGTGGCGTTCGACGGCGACGAACGAACCTACGTCGCCACCGACAAGGGCCTCGCCGTCCTCACCCTGGCAGCGGATGCGGCCCTGCAGGTGCGCCTGCTCCCCGTCCCCGCCGGCGTCAAGCAGCCTCTGTTCGCCGCCTTGTTCGCCGGCCCCGGCGTTCTCTGGTTCCGCTGCGATCAGGCCCTGTGCCGGCTGGAACGCGATACTGTCACCACCTTCGCCGAGCCGCAGGGCCTCCCGCCGTCGGACTGGAATACCATCGCACTGGATGGACCGGGCGATCTGTGGGTTGCCAGCCGCCGCGAACTGGCCGTCCGGCATCCCGGGGCGAAGCGCTTCGAACTGGCCACATCCGCCCTGCCCGCGGGCCCGCTCGGCCTGGCGCTGAGCGTGGACCGCCAGGGGCGGCTGCTCGTTCCGGTCAGCACCGGTCTGGCCATCCACGAGGACGGCCGTTTCCGGATCGCGGGCCAAAAGGCAGGTCTGAGTCCGCCCGTCAACTCCGTGCTTCTGGACCGTGAAGGCTCGCTCTGGCTGGGTTACGCCGGACGCGGCCTGGCCCGCTGGCAGGGCTATGGAGAATGGGAAGCGTTCTGGGGCGACAGCGGCCTGACCAGCGACCTCATCTATGAGATTCTGCCGCTCTCCGACGGAGTCTGGGTCGGTACCGAAGGCGGCTTGTTCCACGGGCGCAATACCGGCGATTCCTGGAAGTGGGAGCGGATTCTGAGCGTGGGCGCAATCCCCGTCCATGCCCTCCAGCGCGCGCCCGGTGGCCGCTTGTGGCTCGGCACCGAAGGCCGTGGCTTGGCC
>Ga0302320_10006880_pt1 | contig 25136 bp, 20 predicted proteins | sample Bog_T0_3_FD_202130 | JGI IMG/M metagenome (GOLD analysis project Ga0302320, IMG submission 202130) | Peat permafrost microbial communities from Stordalen Mire near Abisko, Sweden - Bog_T0_3 | ecosystem: Environmental > Terrestrial > Soil > Wetlands > Peat | place: Sweden: Abisko, Stordalen Mire... | reverse complement strand
TTCCAGCTGGGATGGATGGCCAAGCTCGAAGCTTCCGTTTCCTTCTCCATCCCGGACAAACGCAAGCACCGCCAGCCCCCGCGAAAACGCTTCCAGAAACTTCTGCCGGTTCCCCATCTGCACGGCAAGCGCCCGAACGCGATCGGACTGGCTAGCCTTCCATGCATAGATTGTAGTCGGAACCTGAATGACCTCTTCAATTACCAGCGAATTGTTCGCGCGGCCCTCAAGCACCGACTGCACATGCGGTGAATCCAGCCGCCACTCCGCCAGCAGCCGGTCGGTGGGAAGCCCGCCCTGCAGTCGAGATGAGGATACACCATAGAAATCCTCAAAATAGCTGCGGACGACTGCGCCCAGCTTATGAATATTCAAAAATGCGTTCTTGATCTCCAGCGGATCGAAAGTCCACTCAATCAGCCGGATGCCGCGCCTCAATGCGTCTTTCCGCTGCTCCAGTTTGAGCTGCACACCCAGCCCGCGGTTGCGGTACCCCTCCTTCACCGCCATCATGTGCGAATGCAGATAAGGCCTTGGTTCTCCCTCGCCGTTCTGCGCAGGAAACTTGATTCCCGGCAGCGCCAGCACAAACCCCACCAGCGACTCCGGCCCACCCTCGTCACCCGCGCCGGCAATTTCCGTGTCGAAGGCCCCAATCACCTGCCCGCCCACCTTCTGCCAAACCAGGAACGCCTTGCGCGGAATCACGTCGGACGGGTCATATCCCCATGTCTCTATCTGCAGCCGCACGCAAGCTTCCAGTTCGCCTTGCCCGCCGCAACTGCGGATCACAATCATCGCCCCGCCCCCGGCGACGAGTGACTGTAGCAGCACAGCTTCGGCAAGGTTTTGAAAGGGCACGACTTTAGTCGTGCCGCAAGCGCCCCAAAATGCGCCTGGGCTTTAGCCCCTGCGGGACCGTCTTCTATCATCGCGATTCCACGCCCTCCCCGGCTTCCGGCATCCTCGCCAGCTTCTTCTTCGCCCCCACCCAAAGCTCCTCAAGCTCCGCCGGCCCTAACTCCTCCAGCGGCCTTTCCGCCGCCTGCTCCATCAATTGGAAGCGCTCCCGAAACCGCCGGTTGCACCCGCGCAGCGCCATCTCCGCATCTACACCCAAATGCCGCCCCAGGTTCACTGCGGTAAACAGCAGATCCCCCAGCTCCGCCTCCACAAAAGGCATCCGCGCCGGATCGCCCGAAGCCGCCTCGGCCTCCAACTCCGCCGTCTCCTCCACCAGCTTGGGCAGCAGATCCCGCCAATTCGGCCAATCGAATCCAGCTTTTTGTGCCTTTGCGCCCAGCTTGGTCGCCTCCGCCAGCGCCGGCAGCGCCCGCTGCACGCTGTCGAGTCGCGAACCCGGACCGGAATCCAACGGCGCCCCCGGCGCCTTTTCAGCAGCTTTAATCTCCTCCCAGTTCTTCAGCACCACTGCTGACGATCCCTGCACCGCGGCGTCGACATCCGCCCGATTCCCCGCCGCGCGCGAAGCTTCTTCCCCGAACACATGCGGATGTCGCCGCACCAGCTTGCGATTCAGATGGTCGAGAACATCGCTGATGGTGAAATGGCCCTCGTTGGCCGCCATCTCCGCATAAAACAACACCTGCAGCAACAGATCGCCCAACTCTTCGGCCAAATGCGGAAAATCCCGCCGCTCAATGGCGTCGAAGACTTCGTAGGCTTCTTCCAGCGTGTATTTGCGAATGGAATCGAAGGACTGTTCGCGGTCCCACGGGCAGCCGCCCGGAGCGCGCAGCCGCGCCATGATGCTCGCCGACTCCGCAAACAGCGCAGCCGCACGCGCCGGATCGGTGGCAGTCGTGGTCGCGGAAGCCTCCGCGTTTGCGTGGGAGCTCTCTGCCGGAAGGCTCATGCATCCTTAGTCTACATCGCGAGAAATCTGCGTCCCTGTCCGGCCCTCGCACACGTCCGTCACCTGCGCGGGATTTGCAGTTCCCGGCAGATCACCGTGCTGCTGGTTGACTGAACTCCGGCCTGCACGCGAAGCTGTTCAACCAGTCTTCCGAGTTCAGCGGGATCGGCGCAATCCACCTGCAGCCGCGCGTCAAAGGTTCCTGTGATCGAAGCGGCCTCGCGAATGCCGGGAATATTCCCAAGCGCCTTCTCGAATGCCTCCATGGTCGTTCCCTGGCGCAGCTTTATGTCCACAAAGGCTTGAAGCTTCAATCCCAGGGATGCGGGGGAAACCTCAACGGAAAACCCGCGAATCACGCCAACTGCCTCCAGGCGCCGCACCCTTTGGGCAGCGGCATTGGCGCTGAGATTCACGATCTTTCCCAGTTCCTGATAGCTGATTCTGCCGTTATTACCCAACGCACTGAGGATTCGCATGTCACGCTCGTCCATCGCGGCAATTTTCTCATATTCCTCTGCATTTTGCATTTCGGGACGAGATAAACGCACAAAATTTGCCATTTGAGTGTATTCTCCACACTGAAATACGCTTTTCTAATGATAAACCTGTCTATGGCTGCAGAGGCAATCCACTTCCCGGCCCAACGCACCTCAAGCTTCCCGGGCCGGCTTCAGGAGGACCCCATTGACACCCAAGCGTGGTTTTAGATATTCAAGCGCATCCTTCCCTTCAACGCGGCTTGGCGCTTTGCTCGTTCTGCTGCTTCTTTGCGCCATGCCCGCCTTCGCGCAGACGCAAATCCCCGACACGCCCGCCGGCCACACACTCGCCGCGTGGCTCGACGCCTTCAACAGCGGCGATCAAGCCAGGATCGACTCCTACATCAAGACCCACGATCCCAAGTCCACACCAGACTTCTTCCACAGCTTCCGTTCTCAGACCGGCGGCTTCGATCTTCTCGCTATCGAGAGCAGCGAGCGGTTGCAGATCAAGTTCCGCGTCAAGGAGAAGGCCAGCACCACCGTTGCCATCGGAAATATCCTGCTCAATACCGCGGAGCCTCACATGGTGGACAACTTCGGCCTCCGCGCCATTCCGCCGGGCACGGTGGTCGAGAACGTCAAGATCGACGCTGCCGAGCGCCAGCGGGTCATCGAGGGCATTGCCTCCAATCTCACCGAATTCTACGTCTATCCGGAGGTCGGGCAAAAGATGATCGATGCCGTTCGCGCACACCAGAAGAACGGCGACTACGACCAGATCGTCGATGGCGACGCCTTCTCGTTTAAACTCACCGCCGACCTTCGCGACGTGAGTCACGACAGGCATCTCCACGTCAACTTCAGCTCTGTCAAGAATCCGCTCGAAGGCGACGACGACCCCACCCCGGAGCAGAAGGCCGAATACCGCAAGGAGACGGAGCATGACAACTGCGGCTTCCGCAAAGTCGAAATCCTCCCCGGCAACATCGGCTACCTCAGATTCGATTTCTTCGGCGACCCCGACGTATGCGGCCCATCGCTCGTTGCCGCCATGGGATTCCTGGCCCATGTGGACGCCATCATCTACGACATGCGCGACAACGGTGGCGGCGATCCGGCAATGGTGGCCATGGCCTGCACGTATCTGTTCGACAAGCCAACCCACCTCAACGATCTCTACGACCGCAAGGAAGATAAAACCACGCAATATTGGACGCTCCCCTACGTCCCGGGAACATCGTTAGCCGGCAAGCCGGTCTTTGTCCTCACCGCGCATCGCACCTTTTCCGGCGCAGAGGAGTTCACCAACGACCTGAAGACGCAGAAGCGCGCCACCATTGTTGGAGAAGTCACCGGCGGAGGCGCTCACCCGGTCGCAGACCATCGCATCGACGATCACTTCACGATCGGCGTTCCCTTCGCCCGCGCCGTCAATCCCATCACCCACACCGATTGGGAAGGAACCGGCATCACGCCCGATGTGCCCGTGATGGCCGCCGACGCGCTGGAGACAGCGGAAAAGCTGGCCGCTGACAAGATTCAAGCTGAACCGAAGCAACCTGAAAACAAGCCTCTGGGACCCTGACCGCCGCGCATAACAGTTGATACAAGCCGATCGCCTTGTATCAACGTGTAAAGTTGATCCATGAAAAACCTCTATGAAGCCCCAGCCGCGCTTGAAATCAAGCAACGCATTGCGCTTCTCAAGCCCGAAAGCCCGCGCCAGTGGGGCAAGATGAACGCCGCGCAGGCCATTGCCCACTGCGCCGCGAGCGTGGAGTGGGCCGTCGGCGACCGCGTTCCTCCGCGCATGTTTTTCCCCAGCCTGATGGGCCGCCTGATCAAGCCGCTGGTGGTTGGAAACGACAAGCCCTTCCGCCGCAATTCGCCTACATCTCCCGATCTGCTGGTATCCGGTCAGCGCGACCTGGACGTAGAAAGCCAACGCCTCTACGTGTTGATAGATCGCTTCACCGCCGCCGGCCCCATCGGCTGCACCACCAACCCGCACAGCTTCTTCGGCCGCATGACGCCCGAACAGTGGGCGATCCTGACGTACAAGCATCTCGACCATCATCTGCGTCAATTTGGCGTGTAGCGCCGCTCTTAGAACTTATCCGTATATAAGTAGCCTCCAGGTCGGCTGTCGTGTGGGCCTCCGGCCCGCACACGGACTCTGGCGGCGTGGACGCCGCCAGGACAGCCGGTCTGGAGACCGGCGCTACTCGAATGCGCAATTTACGGATAAGTTCTTAATCCACCAAAACCTTTGGGTGCCCCATCCTTGCCAAGCCATTTTTTTGTGGCAAGGGTGGGAAACCACGCACCCCGACCCGCCTCGCCGTATACTCAACCACGCGCATGATTCGCATTCTTGGCACAATCTTCGCAGGACTGCTGGGCCTGGCCTTCGGCAGCTTCCTCAACGTGTGCCTGAGTCGTTGGCCGGAGGGCGAGAGCGTGGTCAAGCCGCGATCGCATTGCCGCAATTGCGATCACACGCTCACCTGGTGGGAGAACATTCCGATCGTGAGCTGGATTGCCCTCCGCGGACGCTGCCGGAAATGCGGCACCGGAATCAGTTGGCGCTATCCGCTGGTCGAGCTGGCCGTGGGAATGCTTTGGGGCATTGTCGGGTGGCGACTGTTTGGCCAGTTTGAATTTCTCGAGGTTGCTCCCTATCCGAGTCTCGGTCTCCCTGACTTCGGCTTGGTGCCCGCATTCGCGACTATGTTTTTTCTCTTCATACTCGTCGGAGTTGCTGTCTTGGATGCAGAGCACTTCTGGATCGCGGATCGGGTAGTATTACCCGGAACTGCGCTAGGCCTCGTGCTCCCCATTCTCTTTGAATCGCTTTTGCAGATGCCCCTCCGTTGGCAATCGACATTCTGGATTGCAATGGGCGAACGCCTGCTTGGGGTCATTGCCGCCGCGGGTGTAATCCTTCTCATCCGCTGGCTCTACCAGCTCATCCGCCACCGCGAAGGCATCGGGCTGGGTGACGCCAAGCTGATGGCCCTGCTCGCCGCGTGGCTCGGACTTCCCGGTGCGCTGCTTTCCCTTGCCATCGGAGCTATCCTCGGCTCCCTCGCGGCACTCGCACTGCTGGCCGTCCCAGCCTCTCGCCGCAACTCGGAATCCTGGGCCGCGACCAAACTCCCCCTCGGCACATTCCTCTGCGTCGGCGGAATCATCAGCGCTTTATGGGGCCAGCCGCTGATCGCTTCCTATCTCCGCTGGTCCGGCTTCTGAACGATCTCGTTTATGTCCTTCCGAGCGAGCAGCGTAAGCCCTTTGTTTCTGTCAAACACACAACGAAGAACCATGCGTAAGTCCTCTATTTTCAGCAGTTCATTTATGAATTATCTTCCTAACTCGCTTATTATCATGAGGTTGGGGGAAAATCAGGGGAGGGGTGGGGTCAGTGAGCATTTTCCCGAGAATCGCTTTCGAGCCCCCAGCACCCGAAAGAGAACCTCATACACTCATTGTCGCCCGGGAAGTGGTAATGATCTGCAATTAATTGATGGGAAAGTGGGGCTTGCTTCGCCGTTTTTCGCGACAGGCGCTGCTCACTTCGCCGGAAGCGCCGGCGCAGCCGTCTTGGCGTTGGCTATCTCAGGCTCTTTCAGCGCTTTGCGCGCCTCTTTGCCGTGCTTGCTGTCAGGGTCGTAATCCACCACTTTCTGGTAGTAGCTCCGCGCCTCTGCAAGATTGCCCAGGCGCCGCTCGCTCTCAGCCAGCCCCCAGTAGACCTCCGGCTCGTCGGGCGCAAGCACCATCGCCGATTCAAACCGCGACAGCGCCGCCTTCCAGTTCTTTCTGTCCAGTTCGTACTGGCCCACCTCGATGTCTTCGGCAGAGGTCTCCACGTGCTGCGGCACGGGCGGAGCCGCTTTACGCCTTTTCCCCTGCGGCTGATCGTCGTCCGGCCCAGGGATAAGCTTGTCCATCCCCGCCTGGCTTGAGCTGGAGTCAGGCGCGGCGTCGCTCCCGGCCTCCGCCGCCGCGCCGTCGGGGCTGCGCACCGGGTCCAGGTCTTCACCGGGCAGCGAACGGCCGGCAGTTCCTTCCCCGCCGTAGGTACCCTCCGGCAACGCCGGCGCCTCTTTCGAAGGCATCACCGGCACATTGCTCGTATCCTCGGGAAAGGGATTGGCCGGCGCAGGCTTGGGCGGCTGTTGATTCGGATTGGCCGGCGGGTTCTGAGGTGGCTGAGACTGCGCATGCACGTGTGCTGCCGCCAGCAGGCAACCCGACAGAACCAGCCCTCTCCAACTGCTCCGTTTCATCTCCACCAACATCGCCTCTTCAACAGCTCTCTTAATGGTACGATGCGGTTTATACCGCAAACTCCGCATCGTTAGATTTCAATCCCGCAAAAGCCCGTACGCCAGGTTTCGAGTCCCCAAATTCCGAGTCAAAGGAAAGCATCGCACACAGCATGGCCCTGATCATCCGCTCCTCCGCCATCCACGCCGCAGGCTGCTACACCACTACGCCCATCGCCAAGGGCCGCCGCGTGGCCCAGTACACCGGCCTCCGCCTCAGCAAGGCCGAAGCCGATACGTCTTACGCGGACTCGCCCATCACCTACCTGTTTGGACTGGGGGCTGGCGAGATCGTCATCGATGGCCACTGCATGGCCATGTTCATCAACCACAGCTGCGACGCCAACTGCGAAACCAGCGAAGTGCGCGGCCGGGTGTGGATCAAGTCCATCCGCCCCATCGCCGCAGGCGAGGAGATCACCTACGATTATTGCCTCTACGACGGCGGCGATGACGAGGCCATCTGCAACTGCGGCGCAAAGAAATGCCGCGGAACGATGTATTCCAGAGAAGAAATCCGCCGCCGCAAACGCGCCGCGAAAAAGGCCGCCGGCAAGTCCACGAGAAAAAAACGCGGCAAGCGAAATTCTGCGAAGACCGCATCCAATCGATAAGAGCCGGGTTTCCATAACCAGAATATTTGCGCCCTCGGTCCTATACCTCTGTCGAAGGAATCTGAATGAATTGCCCTCGAATCCTGCTCGTTGGCTTTTCCATTGGCTGCGTGTTCGCCGCCGGAACCCTGCTTCGCGCAGCGCAGCCCGGCAACTTGGTGATTGGAGTCAACGTCGTCAATCCTTTGCGCGCAAAGGTCGCGGATCAAGACGCCGTCATCGCCCAGCTCAAGAAGGCAGGCGTTCGCGTCATCCGCTGCGGCATCACCGCTGACGACAAGGGAATCGACTTCGCCAAGCGCGTTTATGTGGCCGGGATCAAAATCGAGCTTCAGGTTGGCCCGCAATATCCTCCCGGCGCGCCCAAGCGCATATATCAGCCCGACGAGTATCCAGGCATGTGGTCAGGCTCTCCGCTGTCTTACGCCGACCCCGAGCTATCTCGAGCCAATTTTCAAACCCTCATCGAAAAGCTCGAAGCCAACAACATCGTTCTCTCCGCCTTCGAACTCGGCAACGAGATCAACTGGGCTGCATTCAATCCGGAGTTTCCCTTGCCGGGCGAAGGCAAGGTCTTTGACCTGAACGATCTTTCCCACGATCCTGAAGCGAAGCAGGTAGCCAAGGGATTTCTGCAGTATCTCAAGATTCTGGCGGTCCTCAAGGACGTCCGCGATCATTCGCGGCTGAATCGCAACACCCCCATTCTCACCGCGGGCCTGGTCAACGCCGCCGATGGCGATCGTGCGTGGAACAACAAGAAAGAGGACAAGGTCAGCCTTCCGGCCACGCTGGCGTTCATGCGCGCCCATGGCCTCGATTCCCTGGTTGATGCGTATGCCATCCACACTTATCCTTCGTCCGCGCAGCCCGGAATTCCCGCCGCGGACGCCAAGAGAACGGCCGATTTCAACAACGTAACCATGGCTGAATGCCGCCCCGCGGGAAGCAAAGACGGCAAGCCCTGCTGGATCACCGAATGGGGCTTTCCGAACAACGACGTCTCCTGCCCCACGAACGACAAAAGCCGCACTCAACTTGTGAAGCAGATGCGCGCAGATTTTGCCAAAGCCGCCGCGCAAGGTCGCCTGGTTGGCGCGATGCTGTTTACATGGGATTCGGACCCATGGTCGAAGTCCGTGGATAAAGACAGCGTCTACCGCTGCGGCGCACTGACCGAGAGCGGCCGCGAAGCCTTAAATCCTCTGGGCCAGGAGTCGCCGCCAAGTGCCGATCCCCCTCCCGGTCCGAGCGCTTCGAGCAATTCGATGAAGATCCGCGTCGGCACTCCGTTGATGGCGCGCGGACCGGCCCCGAACATCGCCGACAATGCGTTCACTGAGATTCAGCTACCCAATGGCCTCTTTCGAGGCTTTACCGCCGCTGCAACCACCTTCGCCATCGACGGCAAACAGCCATACGACATGGGCGGCAAGGCCGCGACAGTGTTGAAACCTGGCCCCGCGGGAAGTCCCGACGCGTGCGGGCAATGGATCAACCACGTGGAGTTGGAATCCAAGACGCTCTACGGCTGGGTGCACAACGAAACGGCGTGCGACTACGCCAAAGGCGGCCAAACTCATATGATGATGACCATCGCCTCCTCCGCCGACTATGGCCTCACCTGGAAAATCCTCGGCCCGATCATCCGGGGCACCGATCCGTCTGTCGCAAACAAGGAAACAGGCGACAGTTGCGCCACAGTGGTGCGCGGCCACGACGGCTACGACTACGCCTATTGCGTGCATAACGGCGGCCACTCCTGGGACGGCGGTTACGGCTTCGTCGCGCGAGCGGCCACTTCCGATCCCGGCCCCGGCAAATGGAAGAAGTATTTCAACGGTTCCTGGTCCGAACCCGGCGTCGACGGCAAGTCCAGCCCATTCGGCGGCGGCGTGGCTTACTGGACCACCACCGGTCAGACCGTCGGTATCAACTGGGTCAAGGGCGGCTTGGGACTGACTGCGTCCTCTGACTACTTCCACTTCACACCCATCTTTTCTCAGCCTCTCATGCTGACGGAGACCGGCGACTGGTCGCGCAAGAACGGCCTCGAACTGGTGTCGTATTCCGTCCTGATCGACGCCAAGACCGGGCTCAACCAACTCAGCGACCACTGGCTGATTGCGTATATGTACCTGAACCCAGGCGAGAATTTCGGCAAGCGCTATCTCGTCTTTCGTCCCGTCGACATATCATGGTCACTCGCCCCCGGCGAGCCGCAGGTGGGCGAGATGCTGACCCAATGGTACAGCGCCGCGCAGCACGATCATTGGGCCACCACCGCCCCGGTTCCGGGCAACTATGCCGCCTATAAACTCGTCGGGCCGCTGGGCTACATGATGACGGCGGCGCCGGACCCCAAACTTCCTTCCGTCGAGCTGGAAGAATGCGTCAGCCAATGGCCCGGCCACCCCGACCACCTTCTGGACAAGAAGGGCGTTTGCGAGGCGGATAAGGAGTACAAGTTTACACGGCTGCGGTCGGCGGGCTGGGTCTTCGAAAAGCCGCAAGCGAACACCAAGGCCATTTACCGTTGTTACAGCGCGGAAGATCGTTCTCACTTTGCCTCGAACGACCTTGATTGCGGGAAATTGGGAAAGATGGAGCGGGTTCTCGGCTACGCTTTGAGCAAATGAGTTCTCGCTTCGGGCAGACGGAATTCATACATTAAACTCTGAAGGGCAGAAGGTCTCCGCAACCGGCAAAAAAAGGCGGCGCGAATAGAAATAAGCGCGATCTCCTGTCCAAATCGTCACCCTCCAGGCGTCACTCGAATAGCGGACCATGATGGCCGCGCACAACCAACTAGGAGGATTCACATGCAATATCTTCTCTTGCTCCACGCGGAAGAAGCCGGCTTCATGCGCATGACGCCGCAACAGCAACAACAGGGCATGGCTGCCTACATGGCCTACACCGAGGCGCTCACCAAGGCGGGCGCGATCAAGGGCTCCAACCGTCTGCAGCCCGTCGCAACCGCCACCACGGTGCGTGTGGTCGATGGTAAGTCGCAGGTGCTCGACGGCCCCTACGCAGACTCGAAAGAACAACTCGGCGGATACTATTTGATCGACGTGCCCGATCTTGACGCCGCTCTATCCTGGGCGGCTCGCTGCCCCGGCGCAAGTCACGGCATTATCGAAGTGCGGCCTATCTGGACAATGGGCGAGCCCGCACCCGCCGGAGCGTAACAGCATGGTCTTGCCGGAAGGCAGCGAGCAGGCGCGGGCGGCTACCGAGGAGGTTGCGCGCAGAAGCTACGGCAAGCTGGTTGCCTTTCTTGCCGCGCGTACCCGCGATGTGGCCGCCGCAGAAGACGCGCTCTCAGAGGCGTTCGCATCGGCACTCACTGATTGGCCGCGCAATGGCTGCCCGCGAAACCCTGAAGCGTGGCTCCTCACCGTTGCGCGGCGCAAGACCGTCGACATGTTTCGCGCTGCGCAACGCCACCTGTCTTCGCCGGACGAGCTGGAGTCGATTGAAGCCGTTCTGGCGGCGCCTGCGGAGAGCGAAATCCCCGATGAGCGCCTGGCCATGATGTTTGCCTGTGCCCACCCCTCCATTGACGCGGCCACGCGCGCGCCTTTGATCTTGCAGGCGATTCTCGGACTCGACGCCAAGCGGATAGCGTCGGCTTTTCTCGCTTCGCCTGCGGCCATGGGCAAGCGGCTGGTCCGCGCCAAGGAGAAGATTCGCCAGGCCGGCATTCCCATCCGCGTACCTGGACGCGAAGAGCTTCCCGGCCGGCTCGACACCGTTCTCAACGCCATCTACGCGGCATTTTCCGAGGGTTGGACCGATCCAGCCGGCGCCGATGCCGCGCGCCGCGAGCTTACCGGCGAAGCTCTCTATCTGGCGCGGCTTGTCGTGTCGCTCTCGCCGCAGGAGCCTGAAGCGCTTGGATTGTTGGCATTGATGCTTCATGCCGAGGCAAGACGCCGTGCACGCCGAAGCAGAGCGGGCGAGTTCGTCCCATTGGCCGAGCAGGACCAGCTTCTTTGGGACCATGCGCAGATCGCCGAAGCGGAAGCGCTGCTGCACCGCGCCGGTTCCATGCGGCGCATCGGCCGGTTTCAACTGGAGGCGGCCGTGCAGTCGGCTCATGTGGACCGGTGCCGCACCGGGGCCGCCAGTTGGTCGCATGTGGTAGAGCTTTATGACGCGCTCCTCGGGTTGACGGGGTCACCAGTGGTTCTGATCAATCGAGCGCTGGCGATTGCCGAGGTAGAAGGCGCGGCCGCCGGCCTCAATGCGATGCCGGATGAGGCGGCAGATGCACGGCTTACCGAGTACCAGCCGTATTGGGCGGCGCGCAGTGAACTGCTGGCCAGGACAGGAGAATTCGCCCAGGCCCGCCGCGCCAACGAGATCGCCATCGGCCTGGAGCGCGACCCCGCGGTGCGGCAATTCCTGGAACGTCGGCGAGCCGATTTACCGGAGTGATCTTCGCCCGCATTCGTCTTTGAGTTTCTCCACAACCTGGACCGCGGCACCAGACCGGGGCGGAACGATAGAATCGACTCCAGGCAGTCAGTCCGCCGCGGGACTTCGTGCCCCATGCTTCGCGTTCTGTGCGAAGGGTGGGAGACCTCAAAGCTTGTTCGGACTGTCCATCGAGGAGCGCACACTCATGGGTTACCAGGTTCTGGCCCGCAAATACCGTCCGCAGCGCTTTGCCGACGTGGCCGGCCAGGAGCACGTCACGCGCACCCTGATGAATGCGCTGGCGCAGAACCGTATTGCCCACGGGTACATCTTCTCCGGCCACCGCGGCATCGGCAAAACCACCATCGCCCGCATCGTTGCCAAGGCGCTGAATTGCCGGACCGCAATCGGGACCCCGGAGCGCCCTACCCCCGAGCCTTGCGACATATGCGACTCCTGCATTGAAATTCGCCAGGGCAATGCCGTCGACGTGATCGAGATTGACGCCGCAACCAACCGCGGCATCGACGAGATTCGCGAGCTCCGCGAAGCAGCCCGCTACGCGCCTTCGCGCGACCGCTACAAGATCTACATTCTCGACGAAGCGCACCAGATCACCGAAGCCGCCTTCAATGCGCTTTTAAAGACGCTTGAAGAACCGCCCGCGCACGTCATCTTCATGATGGCAACCACTGAGCCGGAGAACATTCCGCAGACCATCCGCTCGCGCTGCCAGCACTTCAGCTTTCACGCCGTAAAGTTCGATGACATCCTGGCGCAGTTGCGCATGATCGCCACGCAGGAGGAAGTTGAAGCCGAAGACGCCGCTTTGGCGCTGCTGGCCGAGGCCGGCGACGGCTCCATGCGCGACGCGCTCTCCATCATGGACCAGGCCATTGCGTCAGCGCCGGTCGAGAACGGCCGCGCCGTGCTTTCCGGTGTGCAGATTCGCGAGTTGATGGGCTCGGTTCCCAACGCCGTCTTCGAGCGACTGCTTGAAGCGGTAGCTGCCGGGCAGAGCGCCGAACTGATGGAGCAGTTGAATCTGCTCGTGAACGCCGGCCACAGCCCCTCATCGCTGGCGCGGCAGATGGTTCGCTACCTGCGCGACGCGCTCATGGCCAAGCTGGGCGGCGAGCAGACCGAGCTGCTGCAAATCTCCGGCGACGAGCGCGCCCGCGCCACGCGCACCGCGCTCCTGTTCACTGAAGAAGAGCTGACGCGCAATCTGCAAATCGTCCTGCGCACCTTTGACGATTTGAACTACAGGCAGGAGCAACGCTTCCATCTGGAACTGGGCCTGCTCAAGCTGATTCACGCGCAGCGCCTGCTGCCGCTGGAGGAGTTGCTCAGCGGCGCGGCTGCGGGATCAGGCAGTCGCGGCGGCGCGCCTTCGCAGACTCATCGCATAGCGGCGGCCCCAACTCGCGCATTGCAGGCGCCTTCTGCCCCACCGCAGGTGGCCGCACCGCAGGCGCCGCCATCGATCTCGCCGTTTGCGCCGGCGACTGGCAGTCGGACCGCGACCACGCCAGCCGCACAGCCACTGGCAATCCACAAAGCTGAGTCCGATTTTGCGACCCATTCCACCACCACCACTGCTGCCGTCTCCGCGCGCAGCGCCGCATCTGCGAACGAGGGCGAACTCGCTGCGAATTACGGTTCTGTTGCGACATTGACTGAGGAAGCTCCGGTCGACTCCCCTCAAGTGCAACCTGTTGGCACACCGACTGTTGAAGCCGTTCGCCTGGCCATCGGCACAGCCCTTGCCGAGGCCGGGCATGATTCGGCTTCGCAGTTGCTCGGCGCCGGCAACTGGACCCTGGAAGCGACAAGCCTGCGCATCGAGGTTCCCGGCGTGGGCAAGAAGATGCTCGCCCTCACCATCAACGCCGCCGCGGAAAGAATCATACGCCAGGAGTTGCAGCGTCTGGCCGCGCCCGCGCGATTTCTGATTGTTCCCGGTGAAGGCGCTGCATCGTCCGCTCCAGCAGTGGCCGCTGCGCCGTTGGCCGGAAGCATCCAGGAAGCCGCGTTGTCGAATCCGCTGGTTCAACGCGCCAAAGAAATCTTCAATGCCGAAGTCCGCAGTGTCGTCGATCTGCGTCAAAAGTAGATACGCGTTTTCATTGAGGTGCAGAGACCGTGTTCAATCCGCTCAAGATTCCCGAAATGCTTTCCCAGGCCAACCAGATGCAGGAAGAGATCCAGCGCAAGTTGAGCGAGACAATTGTCGAAGGCTCGAGCGGCGGCGGCGCCATTGCCGCGACCATGAACGGCAAGAAGCAGCTGCTCAAAATCCGCATCGATCCGGCGGCAGTCATGGGGCTCAGCGGCGCCAATCCGGACGTGGAGATGCTTGAAGACCTGGTCGTTGCTGCTGTAAACGACGCCGGCCGCAAAGCCGACGACGCCATCAAGAGCAACGTGCAGGGCATGCTCGGCGGCCTGAAGATTCCTGGGCTGAGCTGATTCAGATAAACAACAAACCTGGGTGCCCCATCCTTGCCGCGTAGTTGTTTCTTGCGGCAAGGGTGGGAAACCCCCGGCTTCGCCACCCCAAAATCAAGTTTCTCGGAGGCAAGATCCGTGTCACGCTACGCCGAGCCTATGGCCCGGCTCATTGAAGAGTTGAAGAAGCTGCCCGGCGTGGGCACCAAGAGCGCCCAGCGCTTCGCCTTCCACATTCTGCGCTCCACGGACGACGACGCCGCCGCGCTCGCCGAAGCCGTGCGCGGCCTCAAAGCTGCCCTGCGCCTGTGTTCCATTTGCAACAACGTTACAGACGTGGACCCCTGCGCCTACTGCACCAGCCCCACGCGCAACCAGCGCCTGGTCTGCGTGGTCGAAGAGCCAACCAGCATCGCTGCGGTTGAGCGCGCCAAAGGCCAGCAGGGCGGCTATCAGGGCGTCTACCACGTGCTGCACGGCACGCTCTCGCCGCTGCATGGCGTGGGTCCCGATCAGTTGCGTACCGGAACCCTGATAGCCCGCGTCGAACGCGGCGAAGTGGACGAAGTGATCCTCGCCACCAGCCCGACGCTCGAAGGCGAAGCCACGGCCAACTGGCTGGCCAGTGCGCTGCGCAGGCCTTCGCTGAAGATCACGCGCATAGCAACCGGCGTCCCCGCAGGTAGCGACATTGAATACGCCGATGAAGTGACCATGGCCCGCGCCATGGAAGGCCGACGGGAACTCTAGTCAGTTGTTGGATTAGCCGCGCAGCTTGGTCAGCAGATCCTGCGGATGCACGGGCTTGGCCAGAATCTCAAACTCATAGCCCTTTACGCGCGCCTTTTCCAGCAGATCGGCTGTGGCCGCCTGGCCGGAAAAGAGCAGAATCTTGATTTTGGGAAGCAAGGCGCGCATCTGGATGGCGGTGTCGATTCCGTTCAGGTCGGCCATGATCACGTCGGAAATCAGCATGTCCGGCACATACGTTGCGGCCAGCTCAAGCGCCTTTTCACCGGAATAGACGGCGCGGGCTTCAAAGCCGCTTTGGTTAAGAATCATGGCCAGTGTGTCGGCAATTACTCGTTCGTCGTCGGCAACTAAGACCTTTGGTTTGGCAGAATTTTCCTGCATAATCTCCTGGATGCATCCTTGGAAATAATAGATTCCGCGTGATGGCCTATTGTCGCGCTTCGGCCGGCCCGGATCAACTCATCATATACGGGCGGCTGGCAACGCGTCTTCTTCGATGATACGCTCTGTTTGTCAACCCGTTCGAACCGTTGAGCTTCCTTGAGAATCAAACTCTCCAGTTCAGGCGACCCCGAGCCGCTTTAGATCAGAATTTTCTTCGCACCCAGGGGATTCATCTGGGCGCAACCGGCAATCCATATACTTGCAACAACAACCGGCCGCTGTCGCTGCAGGGCGGACCATCCACTGGAGAACCATGCATGCAGGAGACAGGCACTCAGAATCAGACCTCGACCAACCCCGGAACGGCGGCGGCTGAACCCATCATTCGCGCCGAAAAAATTGAGAAATACTACTCCCAGCCCAGCCAGAACCGCATTCAGGTCATCTCCGCCACTGACCTTTCCGTGGTTCCCGGAGAGATTCTCGCTCTGCTCGGCCCCTCGGGCTCCGGCAAATCCACCATGCTGCGCATGTTGACCGGGCTTTCGACGCCCTCCGCCGGACAGGTCTACTGGCATGAGAAGCCCATCGCGGGCGCCGAAATCAACGTGTCCATTGTTTTTCAGAGCTTCGCCCTGTTTCCCTGGCTCACGGTTCTCGAAAATGTGGAAGCGCCGCTGCAGGCCCGCGGGGTGAGCCCTGACGAGCGCCACGAACGCAGCATGAAGATGCTGGACACCGTGGGACTGGATGGTTTTGAGGCAGCTTATCCGAAGGAGCTCTCCGGCGGAATGCGGCAGCGCGTCGGCTTTGCCCGCGCCCTGGTCGTCGAGCCCGAAGTCCTCTTCATGGACGAGCCTTTCTCCGCCCTTGACGTGCTGACCGCCGAGAACCTGCGCTCGGAACTGCTGGAACTGTGGGCCAACAAGGCCATGCCCACCAAGGCCATTTTCCTGGTGACGCACAACATTGAAGAAGCCGTTCTGCTGGCCGACCGCATCATCGTCCTGGGCCGCAATCCCGGCCACATCCGCACCGACTTCCGCGTACAGTTGGCCCAGCCCCGCGACCGCAAATCCGAACCGTTTACCCAGCTCGTCGACTACATCTACAAGGTGCTCACCCGGCCCGAAGTGGCTCCCGAGGCGGCGCCGGACCAGACCACCGGCAAGGTTCCGCGCGACCAGCGCCTGATGCACTACCAGATGCTGCCGCATGCCCGCCCCGGCGGGGTGGCCGGATTGCTCGAGCTGCTGCTGGACAAGGGCGGACGCGACGACATATACCGCCTGGCCGACGACCTGGCCTTCGAGATCGACGATCTTCTCCCCATCGTCGACGCAGCCCAGTTGCTCGGCTTCCTGAAGGTCGAGGAAGGCGACGCCGCCATCACCGAGACGGGAACCGAGTTCGCCAACTCCGAAATTCTGCGCCAGAAAGAGCTTTTCCGCGACGCCGCCGTGGCCAACGTCCTGCTGCTGCGCCAGATTCGCCGCGCGCTGGAATCGAAGAGCGACCATACCGTCCCCGAGGACTTCTTTCTCGACATGCTCGACGAGCAGTTCAGCGAGGAGGAATGCCTGCGCCAGATGGAGACTGCCGTGGCTTGGGGCCGCTACGCCGAGTTGTTCGACTTCGACGCCGGCCGACGCCGCTTCATTTTGCCCGACGCCCAGGAAGAAGAGGCCGCTGCGAACGAGGAGGAAGAATGAACCTCCCTCACCCCTTCGCCCGCACCCTGGTCACCTCGCGCACCTGGCCTTTCATCATCGATCTGGGCGTGGCGGCTTGCGGCCTGGCCATCTTCTTCGCCATTGTCAGCACCGGCAAATACTGGCTCAGCAAGCCCGCCCCCGTCGTTGAAATCTCGCACTCCATCAGCGCCCTGCCCATTTATGCCTTCTATTCCATCGTTCGCATCGGGCTCGCTTACCTGCTCAGCCTCATTTTCGCCATCGCTTACGGTTATATCGCCGCTTACAATCCCCGTATCGAGCCCTGGATGGTCGCCGTCCTCGACATTCTGCAGTCCATCCCCGTCCTCAGCTTTCTTCCCCCGGTGGTCCTCTTTATGGTCGCCCTCATCCCTGGCCATCAGCTGGGGATTGAAATGGCGGTCATCCTCCTGATATTCACCGGACAAGTATGGAACCTGGCCTTTAGTTTCTATTCGTCTCTCAAGAGCATTCCCCGCGAGATGGTCGAGGCTTCACGCATCTATCGTTACTCCGCATGGCAACGTTTCTGGCAACTTGAAATGCCTTACGCAACCATCGGCCTTGTCTGGAACTCCATTGTCTCCGTCGCCGGGGGATGGTTCGCTCTCATCGCCTGCGAAATCTCCCCTTTTGCCAATTACACTTACCAGCTCCCCGGCATCGGCAGCTATTTGCAGGTTGCAACCACATCTCGCGATTACAAGGCCCTACTGAGCGGAATCGCCACCATCATCCTTATCGTCGTAGCCACCGATCAGCTCGTCTGGCGGCCGTTGATTGCCTGGAGCGACAAATTCAAGTTCGAGCAGGTCGAGTCGGCAGACCGGGTAACCTCGCCCATCCTCACGCTCTTGCGACGCTCCAACCTGCTTAGTTCGCTGCCCAGCCGGTGCTGGTCGAGCATCGAGGAACCCATCTATCGCCGTCTTTCCCGCACCCTGGAATGCCGTGTCGTGCACCCGGTCGACGAGGAAAAATCCAATCGCCCCTCCCTCACTCTCTGGTTCCTGGCAATCGCAGCAATCGGGGTGGTCGGCTGGGGAGCCCTGCAAGCCGTCGTAATGCTTAAAACGGTCACCTGGCCGGACATGAAGCTGCTGCTCGAAGGCGCTGCGGCCACCTTCGGCCGGGTAAACGCAGCGCTGCTCATCTCCGCAATCTGGACCGTCCCGGTCGGCGTCGCCATCGGACTCAACCCTCGTCTTTCCCGCATCGTCCAGCCCACCGCACAGGTGCTGGCTTCCATACCCGCCACGGCATTCTTCCCCATCATTCTTATCGGACTGGTCAAGATCGGCGGCGGTATCGGCATCGGGTCAATGATACTCATGCTGCTGGGCACGCAGTGGTATATCCTCTTCAACGTCATCGCCGGAGCCATGTCCATCCCCTCCGACCTGCGCGAGGTGAGCTCGCTCTTCCACTTCACCCGCTGGCAGCGCTGGACCAAGCTCATTCTTCCCGGCATCTTCCCCTACCTCATCACCGGCATGGTCACCGCCAGCGGCGGCGCATGGAACGCGTCCGTTTATGCTGAGTATTCGCACCTGAAAGACAGCACCCTGCAAACCATCGGCCTCGGCTCGGAGATCAGCTCCGCCACCGACACAGGCCGCTTCCCTATCATCCTTCTCGCCACGGTCTTCATTTCGCTCATGGTCGTCACCATGAACCGCCTCGTCTGGCGCCGTCTCTACCGCCTGGCTGAAACCCGGTATAAACTCGAAGGCTAAATAGAGCCGGACGTTCGAGGTGAACCCATGATTCGAGTTGGCTTGGTTGGATTTGGCTTGGCCGGACGCGTCTTTCACGCGCCCCTGATCTCCTCTGTCGCAGGCTTGGAACTGGCCGCAGTCCTGGAGCGAAGCTCCGACAATGCCGCCCAACGGTACCCCGGCATCATCACCTTCCGCACGCTCGACGAAATGCTCGCCGACTCCTCGCTCAGCCTGTTCGTCGTTGCCACCCCCAATGGAACCCATTTCGAGGTCGCAAAGCAGATCCTCGAAGCGGGAAAAAACGTGGTTGTGGATAAACCCACGGCCATCACCTCAGCAGAGATCGCACAACTCATGGATCTGGCCGCCGCAAAAGGCAAGCACCTGATCCCATTTCATAACCGGCGCTGGGACAGCGACTTCCAGACACTTTATAAACTTGTACGCGAAGATTCAGTGGGCCGCATTGTGCATCTCGAATCCACCTTCGACCGCTGGCGTCCAGTTCCCAAGACCGGAGCGTGGAAGGAAGACCCCGCGAACGGCGGCATGTTGCTCGACATTGGAACTCACCTGGCCGACCAGGCAATGTGTCTCTTCGGTAGCCCCGAGGGTGTATCCGCCGACGTGACTCGCGAGCGCGACGGAGACGCTTCAAACGATTCCTTCACCGTTCGGCTCCATTATCCTGATTTTTCCGTTACCGTTGCCGCCAACGTACTCTCCTCGCTGGCGAGGGCCCGCTTTCACCTGCGCGGCACGAAGGGGAACTACTGGAAGTGGGGCCTGGACCCGCAGGAAGCGGCGCTCAGCAAGATCACCCGCATCGACGACCCTGCCTGGGGCCACATTGCTCCCAGCGACTGGGGTACGCTCACCGTGGATGTGGACGGCTGCGCGGTCACTCGGCCTGTATCGCCCACCTCCGGCGACTATCGCCTCTTCTACGCGGGTGTACGCGACGCGCTTCTCGGCAAGCCCCATGCGCCTGTGCCGGCACTGGCCGCTTGGCGCGTTGCCCGCCTGCTGGAGTTTGCCGCGGAGAGCTCGGAAAAGCGCCGGGAAATACCCTGCGACTGGAGCGGCGAGCCCGATTGAATTACGAATCCCCTGGCAACGGCCAAAGGCTACAGCTGCGCTGAATCTGCAATCGGTTGTTTTTCCGTATTCGCGATTCCCCGTCTACGTCTTTTGGAAGGAGCCCGTTCGGGGCGCACTGACATCTTGGACCCACCGCCGGGCAACTCCTTTACCGGCTCCTTCTCCACCAGCGGCACCCAGAAATGGAAAGTCGCTCCCGTGTCAGGCGCGCTCGCCGCCTCGATCCCTCCCCCATGCGCAATCAGAATGGCGCGCGTAATCGCCAGGCCCATCCCTGACCCGTTGTTCTTGTGCAAGCCCCTTTTGCCGCGGTAGAACTTTTCGAAGATCAGTGGAAGATCCATCGCATCGATGCCCGGGCCGTTGTCCTCTACGCTGAACTCCAGCCTTCCCGCCCATCTCCAGCTCTTCAGTGCGATCCGGCTGCCCGCGGGCGTATGGCGCGCCGCATTTTCCAGCAAGTGGCGCAGCACACGCCCCAGCAGGTGCGGATCGAACCACGCCGGCTCATCATCGCCTTCCACAACAACGTTCACCCGGTGCCCCCCCAGGATGCGGCGCGATTCTTCCAACGCCTGGTCCAGCAACGCACGCGCATGCTGCGGGACCGCATGCACCTGTACCACGTTGGCATCGATCTCCGCCATCTCCACGGCTTCGCCGATCAGCATGTCCAGCCGCGAGGCCTCCTCGTCCACGATGGCCGCGAGATCCAACCGTCCCGCTTCGTCGAGCCCGCGAGTTTCAAGCAGCGTCGTAGCCGCGGCTCGGATCGAGGTCAGAGGCGTGCGCAATTCGTGCGTCAGCGAGTCAATCAGCGCAGTGCGCAGCCGTTCGCTTTCGCGCGCAGCCTCAATGCGGGCGGTCGCCTCGATGGCCATCGATCGAGCCAGCACAATCGCCACCTGCGCGCTCACCGCCGTGGCCACTTCGCGGGAAAGTAGCGCCGGCCGCCATCCCAGAGCGCCCACCGGCCGCAAGCCCAGCATCAGCGGAGTAGTGAAGAAGCCCATGTTCAATGAGATGGTCGGATTCTGCCCCTGCGTCAACGCCCGCAGAATAGCCTGCACACTGACTGGGACATCGGCAGTGGAACCGTAAAATTCATCCTGATCGCGGACATAGAGCACTACTCCGTCCAGGGCGAAGATGCGGTTGATCAGGCGCGGCAAATCGTGGATCAGCCCCTGCGCGTCCTCGTGCAGCATCATCTCCTGGCTCAGCTCGTATAGCCGCTCCACGTCTTCGCGGCGCCGCTCGGCCTGCTGGGTCTGGCGCCGGGCCCGTTCCGCAACGCGCCCGACAACCAGGCAACAGGCCAGGTAAGAAAGCATGGCCACCCAAGCCTGCGCTCCGGCAAGCTGGAACGTTCCCACCGGCGGAAGAAAAAAGTAATCGAACGCCAAAGCGCAGGTAACAGCGACGTAGAGCGAGAGCCAGATGCCCGCCTGTGTCGCCGACCACACCACCAGCACCAGGTACACCATTCCCGCCGCCGTGGGGTTGGCGCCCAGCCGCACCAGCAAAAATGTTGTGGCCACGGCGAACAGGGTGGCCACGAACCAGTGGAAGACGCCTCGTGAGTCCGACAGCCCGTGCATGATCTCCATCACAGGAATCATACCGGGGAAGGCGGATGATGTAAGCTTCGGTTGGAAGATGAACGTAGGGAAGAAGACAAAGAATGCCGGGAAGAATTCTGATCATCGACGATGAGTCCCAGATCACGAGGGTCTTGCGCGCCGCGCTCTCCGCGCAGGGCTACGACATCCGCACCGCCAACGATCCCGAGGAAGGCCTGCAGCTTTATCGCGACTGGACCCCCGACCTGGTGATCACCGACCTGATGATGCCGGGCATGTCTGGAGTGGAGGTAACCCGCGCCATTCGCGTGCGGGCATCCACGCCCATTCTGGTGCTCTCTGTCCGCGACCACGAGCGCTCCAAGGTTGAGGCTCTGGACGCGGGCGCCGACGACTATGTGACCAAGCCTTTCGGAATCCAGGAGCTGCTCGCACGCGTTCGGGCCCACCTGCGCCGGGCCCCGGAACGCACCGCCGCCGCCCTTGAGGTCGGCGACTTTGTCATCGATGCGACGGCCCATTCCATTTCCGTGCTGGGCAAGCCAATTCACCTCACGCCCAAGGAATTCGACCTGCTCGTTCACCTCGCCCGACACTCCGGAAAGGTCATGACTCATCGCGCTCTGCTCACCTCCGTGTGGGGAGCGCAGTCGGCTCACCAGCCGGAATATCTGCGCGTGTTTGTCGGGCAGGTGCGCAAAAAGCTGGAGGCCGAGACGGGAAGGCAATACATCCAGACCGAGCCCTGGGTTGGCTATCGATTCATTCCTGAAGGCTGGAGCGGCAACGAGGAATAACCGCGCCCCTGCTTACGCTACGTCCGAGGGAACCTCAAACGTGACCAGCTCCGAACGGAAACCGCGGGTGCGCACGGCGCCGTAGGCAATGCCGGCAATCATCCACGCCGCGCCCAGCACCAGCGCCGGATTGCTGAGATGAACCCAGATGAATCCGCAAATCAGAAAGCCCAGAGTGGGCACAATGTAGCCGCCGATGTGGCTCGCCTTTTCGTGGCGCAGATGGTGCACGAAGGCCGCGGCGTTCACTCCCATGAAAGCCACGAAGGCGCCAAAGTTGAGGCACTCCGCTCCAATCTCGTAAGCGCCGCCACCCAGGCGATCGGCAAAGAATTGCAGCAGCGCCGCGCCGGCAAATGCAAATGCGCCCACCGCCACAATGTTGTTGCGCGGAATGCGCCGCGTGGGTTCAATGGCGCCAAAGAACTTTTTCGGCAGCGCGTTGCCACGGCCCATGCCGTAGAGCAGTCGCCCGGCCGCCAGTTGCGACCCCATGCCCGACCCCATGTTGGCAATGAGCAGCGTGAAGTTAACGATTTGAAATAAAATTGCCCCGCCGGCCTGGCGCGAGACCATCGCAAAAGCCGAGACCACATCGTCGCTGCCGAACGGCTTCGATCCCCAGATCAGTTGTGCCGCATAGACTTCAAGGCTGGACAAAACGCCGGTAATCAGGCACACCAGCACCGTGGCCAGCATGATATTGCGCCGCGGATTCTCGACTTCCTCAGAGAATGTCGACACCGCATCGAAGCCGATATAGGTGAGCACCGCAACCGATGTCCCCGCGAAGATGCCCGATGCATGAAAATTGCCCGGCTCGTAGAAGGGATGCGAAAAGAATCCGGGATCGTGATGCACTCCCCACAGCGTGCGAATCACTGCGGCAAGGAAGAGAGCGACCACGACAACCATACCTGCGCACAGCGCCTCGTTCATCCGCGCTGAGGTCTTGATGCCGCGCAGATTGGTCCACGTGAAGAACGCAGCGAAGAAGAGAATCCAGATGTAATAAGACAAACCGGGAAGAATATTCATCGCCGCCTGCGCGCAGAATGCCGTGCAGATGAGCGGGTTGATCAGGTAGTCCATCACCATGCCCCAGCCGACCACGTAGCCGAGCGCCGAGTGCATCTCCTGGCCCACGTAAGTGTACGCCGACCCCGCGCTGGGATAGATGCGCGCCATGCGCCCATAGCTGATGGCGGTGAACAGCATGGCGACCATTGCAATTAGAATTGCGGTGACCACATGCCCATGCGCCTTGTTGCTGATCACGCCGTAGATGCCCATGGGCGCAGTCGGCTGGATGATCACCATGCCGATGATGATCAAGTTCCACAGGCCGAGCGTGCGATGAAGGCTGGCGGCCTTGGGTTGCGTGTTGGTCGCTGCGTCTGCCATGCGATTCCTTAGAGCTTGTTCCGAACACATGCCTTGTAACAGGGCACGACTTCAGTCGTGCCGAAAACCGCCAATAATAAAGTGCGGGCTTTAGCCCCGGAGGGATTCCCTGCTTCGTCAAGACGATCGTGCCAAGATCCCCTACTGCGTCGCCTCGCGAACAGTCGGCGTAACATCCAGCGATCCAGCATTCCAACTCCCAATCTGCACCCTTGGCATATCCGGCGCATCCTCCGGCAGAAGCGCCGTCAGCACGCGCTTCTCACCCGGCACAAGCTCTATCCAGTTATCCGACCAGATCACAGGTGCAATCAGCCCGCCCGATTGCGTGCGCACTGCCGCGTTGACTTGAAAGGCCAACGCTTTGGATGGGTTTTCGAGTTCCACGCGCAACTCCCTTCCACGAGCGGTCATCTGCAAAGCCGCATGGGCAATCAGTTCCGCCGCAGGCAGATTTGCGAGCGCGGTCAGATCTTCATGGCGCGAGGCCGGCGTGTGGGTGTAGTCGGTCTTCTGCCAGTCAAAGGTAGTCAGCGTTCCGGGAACCCAATAGAAATTGCGGCTGACCATTTTGCCGGCGCTGTCCGTCAGCGTCAAGTCGATGAAAAACGTTCTATCGGCGTTGGAGTAGAGACTTTCCGAAACGGTGAAGACAATCTGCGAACTGTCCTCGCCCGCATCCACAGCCGCCTCTTCGCTGTACAGGTCTTTCCACGCGACGTTATGCACATGCACGCTGGCATGAAGTCCAATTACGCGCTCATAGGTGCTGTTCACCACCACAATGGACCTGTCGTCGTAGGAGTACTGAATGTGGAGGGGTTCGCACGCCTTCTTGGCGCCGAAGTATCCAGCGCCGGCATCGAGGTAATAGTCATACAAGTGCCAGATCATCGACGGCCACGCGTTGTTGAGCATCCACTGAATCACGCCGGTCGAGGTGTATTTGTTTCGGCTGTAGGCCTCAAACATGGCGCGCTCGGAATCGTACTCCATGGTCGCGGAGATGCGCTCGTAGTCTGCGGCAGACTGCGGCTTCGCATACACGGCGGCCATCGCGTCATCCATCACTTTCAAGTTAGTAAATTCACCGCCGCCGAAGTGGTAGCTCCAGTCCGCGCTGGGCGGCCATGCCTTCGCATCCGGCAAGAACTTCTCCCTGCTTGCCAGCGACGGAATCGCCGGCCCTGGGCTGGTCTCCGTATTGAATCCGTACGCGCCGCCGTTCTGCTTGTCCACATACCAGTAACTCGGCGCAACGTAGTCATAGGGTCCAGTCATCTTCACGCCGTTCGCGCCTGAGTTCGCAGTTACCTGCGCGGATGCGGCGGAAAGGACTGGGTTCGGCCAGTGCACCTCTGATTCGACGTCGAGATAGGCATGCTCCACGTTGGGCGGCGGCGCATTGTCGCTGCCGTTGAGCCACACCAGCAGGCTTGCGTGTTGGCGCAGCCGCAGCATCTGCGACCGCAAGGACGCGGTGGCAATCGCAA
>Ga0302320_10006879_pt1 | contig 25139 bp, 17 predicted proteins | sample Bog_T0_3_FD_202130 | JGI IMG/M metagenome (GOLD analysis project Ga0302320, IMG submission 202130) | Peat permafrost microbial communities from Stordalen Mire near Abisko, Sweden - Bog_T0_3 | ecosystem: Environmental > Terrestrial > Soil > Wetlands > Peat | place: Sweden: Abisko, Stordalen Mire... | reverse complement strand
CCGGAGCCGTGCGCCCCGATCAGTGAGAACTTGCCCAGACCCAACGGAACGTGCGAGGTGACGTACCAAAATGCACCAACTAAAAAAAGAACCAGAAGAATCGGACGCAGTTTCATTCGTGTCGACCTGAAGAACCTTCCTGAATATATACGGATCGTGCTCAATCCGCGTTCCCAGGGGAGCGGGTTGGCCGTCCGTTCTTATTCTAAAGACAATCCACATGGAAATTTGTTGCTCTCGGCCTTGAGCTGAAGCCAAAGGGCGTCAACCTGAATGTACAGGGAAGATTTATCTCCTGTGTTTTCAATCACATAATCGGCCCGTGCGACCTTTTCCGCATCCGGAATCTGGCGCACCAGCCGAAGCCGAGCTTCTGCCTCGGCGGCCTTGTGTGCTTCGCCGGACGGATCGACTCTGCGAGCATGGCGGGCGATTTTCACTTCGTCCGGAGCGGTCACCACGATCACCCGATCCATGCGCCGTCGCCAGTCGGCCAAGACGCCTTCCGTTTCGCCGCGCGCACGGGCGTCACGTTCCACTTCAAAAATCAGTGCCGACTCAACGACTGCAACCGCCAGCGGATCGCGCGCGAATACTTCGTCCATCCATACCCCCTGCGCCTCAATCACGGCCGGGTGCACAATCGCATTCAGTTCGTTAACGCGCCCACCTTTGAAGGCCAACTCCGCAAGCAGGACGCGATTGAGCCGGCTATCGGGGCCAACCACACCCGGGCCAAACACACGCACAATCTCTGAATAAACCTGCTGGCCAGGTTCCATGAGTGCGCGGCCAAGTTCGTCGGACTGGACTACTTCGGCGCCTAATTCGTGCAGGTGCGCCGCCACGGTGCTCTTGCCGCTGCCCAAACCGCCGGTGAGTCCAACACGCAGCATTTCTAGAGTCCCCGTCGCATTTTGGCGGCTCGAACGGTGTTGGCCATCAACATTGCAATCGTTAGCGGCCCAACGCCGCCGGGAACAGGTGTGTAGGCGCCCGCGACCGCAAACGCCTTCGGGTGCACATCGCCCACGATTGTCGATCCGCGTTTCGCGAATGCTGCCTCGCGCCGGGCATCGCCGGCAAAGTACTTCTCGAAGTCTGCTTGCGTGGTGATGCGGTTGATGCCAACATCGATCACCGTCGCTCCTGGCTTCACCATCTCGGGGGTTATGAAACCCGGACGGCCGATGGCTGCCACGAGGATATCCGCTCCTCGCGTCACGGCACCCAGATCGTGGGTCTTCGAGTGGCATATGGTTACCGTCGCATCTTGATGCAACAGAAGCATGGCAGCAGGCTTGCCCACAATGTCACTGCGCCCAACCACTACGGCGTGTTGCCCGGCGATTGCAATGCCGCTTCGTTTCAGAATTTCAATAACCCCTGCCGGCGTGCACGGCGCCAACCCAGGACGCCCCGCCTGCAATCGACCCGCATTCACAGGATGAAATCCGTCCACATCTTTCGCGGGCGAGACAGCATCGAGGAGTGCCTTCGTATCCACCTGCGTAGGCAGTGGCAACTGGATCAGGATTCCGTCGATATCATCACGATCGTTCAGGCTCTTCACCACGTCGAGCATCTCTTCGGTCGTTACTATTTCGGAAGGCGTGATGAGCTCGCTGAAGAGGCCGAGATCCGCGCATGTCTGCACTTTGCTGCGTACGTAGATTTCTGAAGCAGGCACGTGCCCCACCAGCACCGCCGCAAGCCCTGGCCGAATACCTTGCTTGGCCAGTTGCTTTCCTTCTTCCGCCACTTCCTGCTTGATGGTTGCGGCGATGGCTGCGCCGTCGAGAAGTCTTGACATGCTCTGCTCCAAAGACCATCCTACCGTGTCGCGCGGCTCCGGTGGAGTGCGCAAATCGACCGCCGTTCATTGAAGGACGGCGGTCGAAGGGTAGTCAATCGATGAATGGCAATTGGGGAGATCAGGGATGCGGTCGCTGTCTCCCTCTTAGCGATAAAGTGGGACCGGCTTGACGGGACGTTCCTCTGACCGCACCTTGAGTTTGCTGGTGTGCACATCGTAGTCGGCCGTGGGCAGCAGAGAGCGCAGCACAAAGGTCTCTGTGCCGCCGCTCTTGAGTTCGCGGTACCGGTACACACCCACTTCTCCCTCGCTGGTCTCTGTTCCGCCCGCGGGAGCATCCAGAAAGCGCTGTGCGTCGGAAATGGTGGGCGTTCTATGCTGGACTTCCGCCGTGAGACTTTCAGCAGCGTAGGATCGCACGAGCTTGGTCCAATAGCGTGACAGGAGCTCAGTATCGGCAAATAAATCGGCCCACACGATTTCTCCTCGCACAGCCACCACCACGCCCACCGCGTGTTCCTGCTTGAGCTGTGTCAGCACCTGTTCGCGTGCCTGCATTCCCTGCGCCGCCGCCTCGTCTACCTTGGCGCTGACGGAGCTGTCCTGCATCACCTTGGCATAGCTGGTTGTGTTCATCGGTCGAGAGAAGATGCCTTCGCCCGCGGCAATCCCATTTGGTTGAGTGGGCCGAGCCGGTGGAGCGGCCGCAACGCTCATTTGCGAAATGCTGCCGCGCACGGAATCCCACACCCGCTGCTGATCCTTTGCGACCATGGCCTGCTGGCGCACGGTTGGCTGGACCATGAAGCCGTGGGCTGGACCTTTTCCGGCGGCGCCAAACGTGACCGAGCTTTCAGTCCATCGACCAGGCTCGATGCAGAACACCGAGAGATCGATGGGGTCGCCACCTGCGGGAACGATACGATCTTTGGCGATCACGCGATCCTGCTTGCCGCCGGTAACAATTTCGCCCGCCAGCAGCAACAATGGCTGCTTTGAATTGTTCACCAGCACCAGGGTATTCACCTGGTCTCCGCGGGTGCCTTGATTCGGGTAAATAGGGCCGCCACGCGGGCGCACCAAGCCGCGTACTTTTCCTGCCTCGGTCACTTCCACTTCACCGTTCTTGATTCCTTCGTCGAGAGTGATAAAGGGCGACCCGCCTGCCGACTTGCCACCTCGGACCACTGGAAACAGCAACAAATTGCCGCTTTCAAACGGCGCCAGGACCCGGTAGGTATCGTTGTTGCCCTCCACCGGTCCACCGGCTGCCTGTACTCCGCCGTGTTGCTCAAATGCGGCGAGCGCAAACAGCATTGCTCCCGCGAAACCCAACCTGCAAGGATGATTCATAAGTACCCTCCGCCGGCTGAATTGTCTCCGGCTCCTGACTCAGGAACGACGAACCGCACTTTTCTTGCAGAGTTTTTTTGGCGTATCTTCAGGTCGTGGGGACATTGCCTTCCCAATCCGTCGAACCGAGTCCGCAAGCAGGTGCTTCCGCGGCGCCAAGCGGAATCGATCCCACGTTGGTTGAAATGCTGAGTGAGGAATGCAACGTAGATCTTTATGGACTGGGGCGCGCCGAGTTCGCTCAAGTACTGCTCGCGGTGGGAACGGCTCAAAATTTCGGGCTACCGGCGGGAACCGCTGCTCCTGCTCAACAACACGCGGTCTTCTTTCGCAGCCTTCGCCTTGCCGACCTTGTGCTGGCGCAAGCGTGTGCGCGGGGCAACGCGCGCGCATGGGAATACTTTGTGGCCATCTATCAGCAACCCCTGCTGCGCGCAGCTATCGCGATTACCGGTAGTGACACGCTTGGCCGCGACCTGGCTGGATCGCTATACGCGGAGCTATACGGCTTGAATACGCGCGACGAAGCACGACGCTGTCCGCTTGAGTCCTATCGCGGGAGAGGGTCACTCATTGGCTGGCTCAGGACTACACTCGCCCAACGGCACGTGGATTATCACCGGCGCATTCATCGCGAGCAGCCGCTTGAGGATTACGACGGTCCGGTTCTTGTACCAGATCCAGTAAAGCCGGGTGCGGAACTGACAGTACTTGGCAAAGCCATCCAGGAAACTCTTGCTGCATGTGAGCCTGAAGAGAGATTTCTGTTGGCTTCCTACTATCTTGATGGACGGACATTGCTGCGGATTGCTGAGGTTCTCGGAGTTCATGAGGCCACAGTGAGCCGCAAGCTGCATCGTCTGCTCGACAACCTGCGCAACCAGGTCCTGGCAAATCTTCAAAGTGCCGGCCTTAGCAGGCGGGCCGCTGAAGAGGCGCTGGGCACCGATCCGCGCGATCTCGACCTCAATCTTAAGAAACTGTTGCAAAGTTCTCAAACGGACACGTTCCAAGAGAAGGCTGCTTTATGAACTCCCCTCCCCAGCTCGATCTCCATCCCGACGCGGACAGCATCAATGCACTTGTTGAGCAGCTGCTGACGGAGCCGGAACGCTCGCAGATTCTAACTCATCTGGCTGGATGCAGCCGCTGCCGCGAGGTGGTGTTCGCCGCAAAGCAGGCGCTCTTCGTGATGGAACCGGAGGCGCTGGTTGCAGCGGCAGCAGCTCCTGTTCAAATGGTCGCAAGTCCTGCGGCCGTCCGACCTCGGTCCGTTCCTGGTGCGTGGCGGGTGGCTCTAATTCCGGCTGCTGCACTTGCGGCCGCCATTGCGATCTCGGTGTTTGCCTACTTTGCACACACCAGGCAAGCGTCGGAATTGGCAAAGAATGGTTCGCAGGCGGCCCCGCAAGCTGCGGGGATTCGCCAGCAACCCGCAGCGCATGAAAAACCGATTCCGGCAAAGCCAGCCGTGGCTTCCAACGAGACAAAGCAGGCCGCAAGCAAGCCGCATAGCTTTGGCCGCGGGGACGGCGGACCAGCGCTTTCCCAGGTCGTGCATCCGAACCAGCCAGTGCCGCGTGCGCCCATTCCGTCGCTAACAACGGACAAAAACGCAATCATGTCGGCTCCGCGTCCGCTTGAACAGCAACTTTCCGCGGCCCAATTCAAACCGGCACAGCAGACGGGAACTCCGCATCGTGTCTCCGGAACAGCGGCAGGCGTTGCCGCCAATCCAGACAAACCGCAAACGCAGGTCGAAGGCGCCGCGCAATCAAATACGCCGAATCCAACTGAATTTGACACGGCTTCCATCTCGCAGCTTCAAGTCGAATCCGCGAGCCAGAACAATTCTTCACTTATCGGCCGTCGGGCGATGGGCAAAATGGTCGCCGACCTCAAGGAACAGCCGTCCATGTTGCCCAGCGGTTTGCGCGCCACATCTATCGTCACAGCGCAGCATCGCACGTTGGCTGTCGACTCCCTCGGTGCCCTGTTTCTAAGCACGGATGCCGGCCTTCACTGGGATTCTGTCTTGCAACAATGGGAAGGACGCGCGCTTGTTGTCCGCACTCTGACGATTCCGCAGGTCAAACCTCCCGGCGTCGGGGCGTTCGATTCTGCACAAGCTCCCAAATCGAGCGCGCCCGGCGCCGGGACTGCTACGTCTCCATCGGCAATAAGTCCGCTGTTCGAAATCGTCACGGAAAGTAATCACGTCTGGGTCAGCGCTGATGGAGAAATCTGGAAGCAAAAAACTTTCTGATTCCCGGCGGGTGAGGTCGGCAACACGATTCGACAGCTCATTTGCCGTGATGGAATTGCTCGACCGTCTTCTCAGTGATTGTTCGTTGCCGCACAGGCGATGAAAGAACCGTGGCTGTAGATGTGCTTCCAAAATGACCGAGCTTGTCTAGAAAGCTTTCAAGATGCTCCACAGAGACAACGCGCGCCTTCACAATGAAGGAGTCGGAGCCGGTGACGCGATGGCACTCCAGCACTTCCTGCCAGGTCTTTACGCGATCCTGAAACGTGCGCACAAGCGACTCAGGACCTGCCATGGAAAGGCGGACGTAGATGAGGATAGGCAATCCAAGGCGCTCCAGGTTGATGTCGGCATGAAAGCCGCGTATGACGCCGAGCTTCTCCAGCCGATGCACGCGTTCCGCCACCGCCGGCGTGGTGAGACCAACGCGGCGACCCAGCTCCGCCCACGAGAGTCGCGCGTCCTGCTGCAATTCTTCAATAATCTTCCAGGCAATTCGATCCAGCTCAGCTGGTTCATAAGGATGGCTGTAGCGGCTTGTATTCGTCAATGCTCACCTTCGATTGAAAGGACATTACCATTATTTTCTTAATTATGTAAATCAAGATCCGCAAGTTGGCATCGAATTGAATTGTCAGCAGTCACGAATGAGTGCGATACTCCCGGTCGTCAAGGCAGCAAGGAGCTTCCCAATGGCTCAATATCACAGCGGATTCGGCAATGAGTTTGCCAGCGAGGCAGAGCCCGGCGCACTGCCGAAGGGCCAGAACGCCCCGCAGCATGCGCCTCTCGGCCTGTATACCGAGCAAATCAGCGGCACGGCTTTCACGGCGCCTCGGGCGCTCAACCGCCGCACGTGGAGTTACCGCATTCGCCCTTCGGTGATGCACGAGCCATATCGCGAGTTTGAACAATCCACCCGTTTGCGCAGCGGCCCATTTAACGAAGTGCCGACGCCACCGAATCAAATGCGTTGGAATCCGCTTCCGATTCCCCAAGACCAGACTGACTTTGTCGAAGGCCTGGTAACGCTGGGCGGCAATGGCGACCCGGCGATGCAGGATGGCGTGGCGCTTCATCTCTATGTCGCCAATGCATCGATGAAGGATCGCTTCTTCTATAACGCTGACGGCGAAATGCTGATTCTGCCTCAGCAGGGGATGCTGATTATTCGCACCGAGCTAGGCGTAATTGAGGTTTCTCCCGGCGAGCTGGCCGTAATTCCGCGCGGCATCAAGATTCGTGTAGAGGTCGGGGAGGGCGGTGCCCGCGGTTACATTTGTGAAAACTACGGCCAGCCTTTCCGCCTGCCTGACCTGGGGCCCATCGGTGCTAATGGTCTCGCAAATTCCCGTGACTTCCTGACACCTGTTGCGGCATATGAAGATCGCGGAGGTCTCTTCGAAGTCATCTCCAAATTTCTTGGACGGCTTTGGCGCGCGGAGATCGATCACTCGCCGCTCGACATCGTTGCATGGCATGGCAATTATGCGCCGTACAAGTACGACATGGCCCACTTCAACTGCATCAACACGGTGAGCTTCGATCATCCGGATCCCTCCATCTTCACGGTGCTCACAGCCCCTTCGGGACTCGCCGGCACCGCAAACGTGGACTTTGTGATCTTTCCACCGCGATGGATGGTTGCCGAGCACACCTTCCGCCCGCCGTGGTTCCATCGCAACATGATGAACGAGTTCATGGGCCTGATCCTCGGGCAGTACGATGCCAAGGCGGAAGGCTTTTTGCCCGGAGGCGCGAGCCTGCACAACTGCATGTCCGGGCACGGTCCGGATGCGGAGACGTTCGAACGAGCCAGCAAAGCGGATCTTAAACCGCAATATATTGATGGCACATTGGCCTTCATGTTTGAGACGCGACTTCCGGTGCGGCCCACGCGCTTTGCGCTTGAAGAGAAAATTCTGCAGCACGAATACTATGAGTGCTGGCAATCGCTCAAGAAAAACTTCAATCCGGGACGTTCGTCGGATGGAGGTGAAAATTTCCAGCCATGAGCAGGATTTAATGGAGCAGTTTTCAACCTCTGGGTGGAAGCGCACAAGCTGGATCGAATCCGCCAACGATCCTGCTAGTGGATTCCCGCTGCAAAGTCTTCCCTACTGCATTTTTGCCGTCGATGCGCGGCCTGCTCGGCCGGGCGTGGGCATCGGCACATTCGCTCTCGACTTGGAACACTGCAGCCGCAGCGGGTTGCTCGAGGGATTGCCCGCTTCAATTCAAGCCGGTTGCCTGCAGCGCACGCTCAATGCTCTCATCGCTTGCGGCGCAGCAGCACATGCGTCTCTTCGCACTCGCATTATGCATTTGCTGGACGCGCAAGCGGACCGAGCCACCCGGGACGCAGTCAGCTCTGCGCTTTTCCCCGTGAAGGATGCCGCACTGCTCAAACCGGTGGAGTCACCCAACTTTACTGACTTCTACGCTTCCATCCATCACGCCATGAATGTCGGACGCCTGTTCCGGCCCGATCGTCCGCTGCTCCCGAACTACATGTTTGTGCCCATCGGCTATCACGGTCGCGCTTCTTCCATTGTGGTGAGCGGAACACCGGTGCGCAGACCGCGCGGCCAAACCAAACCTGGTGCGGACGGAATTCCAGGCTTTGGCCTCACTCGCTTTCTTGACTACGAAGTTGAAGTCGGCATGTACATGATCGGCGGCAACACCCTGGGCGAACCCATTCCCGTACGCGACGCCCTCGAGAATGTTTTCGGCTTCTCGCTTGTAAATGATTGGTCGGCACGCGACATCCAATCGTGGGAGTATCAACCGCTGGGGCCTTTTCTCGGGAAGAGCTTCGCCACAAGTGTCTCGCCTTGGATTGTGCCATTGGCCGCGTTCGAGCCTTTTCGCATCGCGGCGGCGCTGCGTCCGGCAGATGATCCTTCGCCACTGCCTTACCTTTTCGACCCTGTAGACCAATACACCGGCGCCATCGATGTCACGCTCGAAGCGTTCCTGCTCACTCCGTTCATGCGCGCTGCAGGGCTCCCGCCGCATCGTCTCAGCCACGCAAGTCTCCGCACTCTCTATTGGACCCCGGCACAGTTAGTCGCGCACCACACCAGCAACGGCTGCAATCTGATGCCGGGAGATTTGCTCGCCACCGGAACTGTCTCGGACCGCGAGCCGGATTCGCAAGGGTGCTTGCTCGAACTTACGTGCGGCGCCGCAAATCCGATCAAGCTGCCAAATGGTGAGAGCAGAATCGCGCTAGAAGACGGCGACGAGGTGATTCTGCGCGGTCTTTGTCGTCGCAAAGGGCTACCCGAGATCTCGCTAGGAGTTTGCAAGGGCACCGTCCTGCCGCCAGCATAGATAAAACTTTAGATTCTTAAGTCAGAAGCGGGTGAGACCTATAGCTTTATAAGCCATTCCTCCGATCTTCCTTTCTTCCTGTATTCAAAACTTCCATACTGCGGCCTATGCTTTTGCATCAGACTTGATAGGGGCCTTCCCTGATTTTTGGTCCCAATGCGGTCTAGCCGGAGGCTCCCAATGGCGTCGTTTGCGCCCAGTATGGTCAATAATTCGCAAGATTTTCTTCCCCTCAAAGGGACCGACCACGTGGAGTTTTATGTTGGCAACGCACGCCAGGCGGCGTACTACTACCGAACCGCATTCGGCATGAGCCTGGTGGCCTACGCCGGCCCTGAGACAGGGCAGCACGACCGCGCTTCCTACGTGGTTCAGCAAGGCAAGATCCGATTCGTATTCACCACATCGCTCCGGCCGGGCTCTCCGATCGCCGATCACGTTGCTCGCCACGGCGACGGTGTCCGCGTCATTGCACTCGAAGTTGAAGATGCGCGGCAGGCCTGGCTGGAAACCACATCACGCGGCGCGACCTCGGTGAGCGAGCCTAATGAGATATCGGATGCACAGGGTCGCGTTATGACGTCGTCGATTGCTACCTACGGCGATACGATTCACACCTTTGTTGAGCGCGGTCATTACAACGGGCCCTTTCTTCCTGGATTTCGTGGCGAACAGCAGGATTTGGTGGCGCGCCCCACAGGCCTGAAGCATGTTGATCACATGGTGGGCAACGTGGGATGGCATGCGATGGATCAGTGGGTCGAATTTTACGCGCACGTTATGGGCTTTCAGCTTTATCAGCATTTTGACGACAAGGACATCTCAACCGAGTATTCGGCTTTGATGTCGAAGGTGATGGCGAACGGCAACGGATACGTTAAGTTCCCAATCAACGAACCGGCAGAAGGACGCAGAAAATCGCAGATCGAAGAATATCTCGACTTCTATCAAGGCCCCGGGGTGCAGCATATTGCTCTGGCTACAGATGACATCCTCGGGACGGTCTCGCGCATGAAGCAGCAGGGCGTGGAATTTCTCACCGTGCCCCACAGTTACTACTCCGAGCTATCTGGCCGCGTTGGCCGCATTGACGAACCAATTGAGGGGCTGGAGCGTCTCGGCATCCTGGTTGACCGCGATGACGAAGGGTACATGCTCCAGATCTTTACGCGGCCAGTGGAAGACAGGCCAACGCTGTTTTACGAAATCATTCAGCGAAAGGGCAGTCGCAGTTTTGGCAAAGGGAATTTCAAAGCACTTTTTGAAGCTATCGAACGCGAGCAGGCACTCAGAGGCAATCTTTAATGGCCACTGTGCTGGAGTTACCCAAGGCCGCTTCCTTCCTGATCGAACAGGATTATTCCTCCTACTCCACAGAGCAGCACGCGGTGTGGGCCGAGTTAGTGCGCCGCCGCATGCCGCAACTTGAACAGCATGCCGCGCACGAGTATCTTGATGGCTTCGAATCTCTTTGTCTTCCCTTCGATCGCCTGCCAAATCTCACCGCGGTTTCATCCAAGCTTCAGCGCCGCACGGGCTGGAATGCAACTCCCGTGAGCGGTTTCATGCCGGCCCCCGCGTTCTTTGAGATGCTTGCGGCTCGCCGTTTTCCGACCACTACGTGGCTGCGTAACCGCGATTCGCTTGAATACACACCGGAACCGGATATTTTCCACGACGTCTTCGGGCATGTGCCCATGCACGCGCATTCTGTTTTTGCAGATTTTCTCGCGCATTACGGACAGCTTTGCGCGCGCATGACCTACGACGCTATTCTTGAGCGCATCGGCCGACTGTTTTGGTATACCGTTGAATTCGGGCTCATTCGCCAGGATGGCCGCGTAAAAGTCTACGGGAGCGGATTGATTAGTTCGAACGGCGAATGCTCCAACGTTCTCAACGGCGATTGCGTTGTGCGACCGTTCGATCTCGATGAGGTGTTACGCACGCCTGTCAAGGTCGACCAGATGCACCAGTTACTCTTTGCCATTGAAAGTTTTGATCAAATATATGAAGCGATGCACACGCTTGAATCTCGTATCGATAGTGGATCGCGCTTAAGCGACTAACTAATTCTCTGCAAGAAATCAACGCGGCCGAATCTATCAGATTCGGCCGCGTTTTATTTAGCTCTGCTCTTATTTTGCTTCGAGCAGGATTGATTTTCCTTTAGCTTTAGAGGATCTGAGGAAGTAGATGCCGCCGTAGATGCCCCAGACGGCGGAGATGCCGAGTGCGAGCAGGGGTTCCTTGAAGGTTCCTAGTCCGAAGACTGGACTGATCAAGTAGAAGGCCATGCAGACGAGGTTGGCGATGAGTCCGAATCCCGGAATCAGGGTGTGGCGGATGAAGTTGTGGTCGGGGCGGTTTTGGAAGGCGATGATGCACAGCAGGCAGCTGAGCGCGTAGAGAATGAAGGTGCCGAAGTTCGATGTCAGCGTGATGGTCAAGAGCGAGTTCGGCAGCGCGGCTAACTGGTCATGCGACAGGTAGCCGAAGCTGGAGAAGATGCCGTGGGGCAGTGCGGCGATGGTGGCGTCAGTGGGTGCGCCGGCATCGGCGAAGACCAGCGAGACGGCGATGACTCCGATGACGGCCGAGATGACAGCCAGGGTCCAGATGGCGCTGCGCGGGGTGAGCGACTCGGCATGCAGGATGCCGAAATGCTCCGGTGCCTCGTCGTCCTTGCCCATGGCGTAGGTGACGCGAGCGCCGGTGTTCATGCAGCTCAGCGTGGTACCGATCAGCGCCAGGAACACGGTAACGGCCTCGGCCAGCATGAAGTACTTGCCGTGGCCCTGGCCCAGCAGGCCGTCGCCGACGATGATCATCATGTCGCCGATAGGAGCCGCCGAGCCTGCGGCCGACTGCATCGTATACCCGGAGTTGAGAAAGTAGTTGGCTGCGAAATACTCAATCAGGTAACAGACCAGGCCCTGGATGAGCAGCGAGGCGATGACGGCGATGGGAATGTGCTTGGTGGGATTCTTGGCCTCGCCTCCCATCGAGGTCACCGACTCAAAGCCGACCAGGATCAGGATGGCGACCGTGGCCTGGATGAATACAAAACTGAACTTATGCGGTGAAACCACGGAAGCGGCGTTGGGGTGAGTGAGAAAGGCGCCGGTGGCGTCCGTGGTGGGGTAGGTGATCTGAAAGGGAACGGGCTTGCCGGCGGCGTCAAGCAGCGGTAGGGGCGTTCCGCTGGCGTCGCGGAGCGTGGAGCCGTCCTTGGCGGTGGCGAACTGGTAGGTATAGGTGGCCAGCGACTGGGTGTCGTATTGGAAGCCGGGGGTGCCGGAAGGATGGCTGGCGCGATAGCCCAGGGCCAGTACGCTGAAGACGATCAGCGCGGAGATCTGCACAACGTTGATGGCCATGTTGACGGCCGTCGATGCGCCTGCGCCCTTCTGCGCGATCCAGGCAACGAAGAACGAGAACACGATAGCGACCAGCGCCATGAACACCGGGCCGGGATTGCCGCCGGAGATGAAGGTGGGATAGAGGAAGCCGACCACGTAGCCGACGAAGATGCCGGTGGTGGCCACCATCACGCCGGGATAGACCCAGTAATAAAGATGCGAGCCCCAGCCAACGATGAACTTGGCCACGCGGGCGTACTTGAACGCCTTGTCTTTGGAGAGCAGGGCCTGCTCGGCGTAGTAGTAGCTGGAACCGGTGCCCGGATAGAGCTTGGAGATTTCGGCGTAGGCAACGGCGGTAGCCAGGCAGAGAAGCAAGGCGGCAAAGATACCCAGCCACATGGTGGGCGCGGTGGTGCCGGTGGTGGCCTGGATGAAGAAGGTGAGCCAAAGAAAGGCGCCGGGGGCGATCAGCGCCATTGCGTTGCTGGTAAGCCCGGTCAGGCCAAGTGTGGCCTGCATCTGTGGTGCTTTTTGTTCTGCCATGAGCATTCTCCTGGAGACGGTTACTTGTTTGCTTGCTCCCGGAGGATGGAACCGGGATGTTGATCAGAGGGGCGAAATTGGAAATTGCAATTGGAGCAAACCCATCCATCCGAAGACTTTGCAATTCGTCTAACTAGGCCTGCTCCTTTTAGCAAATTGCCGAGTTCATATTTGCTTGGAGACGCGGGTTACCGCTTCGGTCCGAAGAACGCGATGAACGCGATTGTCAGAGTGTTTTGCGAATCAACATAGCTCAATTGATCTTTGTGGAAGAAGGCAACATTGGAAAAATCGCCGCGATATTCAACTCGAGTCAGCAGGCCTTCAACCCACTTGTACTCGTAGGTCCCGGTGAACTCGTATATGTGCTGCACGGTGCCGGTCTGGAATCCATTGGGATCAGTGAAGTACTCAAATCTACCGGCGATAGCCTGTTTGCCCGAAGCTTGTTCATGAGCCGCGAAGGCAACGCCCTGCCAGTGATTCAAGTGATTATCGCCTGTCGTGAAGGTACCTTCGCCATCGTCCACCGTGACAATTGCATCACGGTTTTGGCCGTAATCGTAGTTGATGTACGCGTTGAACTTTGCGTTCGGCGTAAAGAGCAATGTGGTGTCAAACAGGTTGCGGAAGCCGGAGGTTGTCCCCGAATTCTCAGGGCCCCCGTAGTAGTTCACGTTCCATGTATACTTCGGCTTCACAAGCGCGCTGGTAATGCCGACTGTTGCGCCACCATTGGATTTACTGATGTTGTTCCAACCGTTGACTACCTGAATTCCGATTGTCTCCGTCTTCGTTACCGGCATCGATGCGCGCGCGCCAAAGTGCCAGTAAGGGATTGCATTTACGAAAAGCAGGGAGCGAGAATAGTTCCAGTTATCCTTCGCCTCAATTACTTCAGCTCCAGCCGATGTTACAAACTTGCCGAAATCAAGTTCAAAACCCTTTGCCTTTGGTGGCTTCAGGCTCAGAAATGCTTGTTCGATGAAGTTGAGCTGATCAGAAGAACTGCTGTTGGTCGGAGCCGAATTGATCAGATCGTTCGTACGTCCGTAGACGAAGTCGACGTGAGCGCCTACCGGATCTGGATCGTGATTCAAAGTCAACTTGGCCGCACTCAAATTGAACTGATCGGTTTTGTCATTGAAGTTATACAGCTGATTGACTTGGTCGAAGCCGTCAACTGTGGACGGCCGGTTGAAATTGAGGCTGTAGTACCCGTCAATGAATCCGCTGATGTCCATTGGACCTACGCTCCATGTGGGCGCGGCTGGCGCGGCCGCTGGAGCTGCGGGTGCCTGCTCAGCCGGAGCGGGGGCCGGTGCAGGCGTTGGTGCTGCCGGAGTCTGCGCGCTGGCCATCATGGCTACTACCATGGCCGCTCCTGCAGTGGATTGGAGTATGCGATTCATCTTCATATTCATCGGCACTGTTCCTCCTAAAAGAAAAGAAGTCTGTTGAATGACAAGGTGTGTTCAACCTGGAATGGAGGCAGGGACGGGGCGCCCTGTCTGGCGTGATCTACCAGCAGGTAGCCGAACCTACAGGCTTCCATCTCGAAACCCCAAATGGGAACTGTCATGCTCCCCTGGGATCCGTCGTCGGGGATTAACACTAGTAACGCAAAGCAGACATAAAGAACAAATGAGGATTGCAAAAAGAAATCCTCACGTCTCTTGTAAGAGAGGACCTGCTTTCGATTGCAGACCGACCGATAAACCATGTCGAGTTCGGAAATCTCGGATGGAAATCGTCGAAGCATCGATCGGGGAAAACCAAGGCTGCAGACAATATCGCGCGGCATACTTAGCCGCCGTCAGTAAAGACGCGATCGCAGTGTTATCCCCGGAATCGAGTGCACCGATGTTATCAATGTAAGAAATTGCGGGCCCGCTTCGCGAAACTCGGTACCGAATGCAGCGAGGTTCGCTCTAAATTAGGGAGAACGATTTCAATCACGGAAATGTAAGTCGTCGCGGAGTTATTCCCAGAAGCACCTATCTCGGGGCAATTTCAAGAGTATCTGAGGATCTATACGGCCGTGATTCGGCGTCACGCGCAAGTCTATCTGGGCGGTCTCGGCGGTTAACAAATATCTTATCCAGGCTAGCGATTGCTCTACGGGAAGCTATTGGCTTCCTGGCTGATCTGCAGAACGGCCTAAATATTTTCTGAGAATCTGGTCAGTTAATTACATAGTCCACGGCGCGATTCGAGTTGTCAGCAGAGGCATGTTTTCTTATTCGATTGGAAGATGGTCGAACCGAGTTCAGCTGATTCAGTTCCTCACAAGTTGCGGACGAGAAGTTCGTTCGGCTTCGGCGATAAGCAATGCACTCTGGCCCGGCTCGTGATCGAGAATCGGCTCTGATGCTTGACTTTGCACTGGACGATAAGGAAGGAACACGCGGAAAGTCGAGCCGCTAACTGGGTTTCGCTCAGCCCAGATTCGACCTGAGTGTTGCTGCACAATCGTACGGCAGATTGCCAGGCCCAGCCCCGTTCCGCCATGTTGGCGCGAGTCGGAGGCGTCCACCTGTTGGAATCGCCCAAAGATTGCTTCAAGTTTGTCGGCGGGGATTCCACGGCCTGGATCAATCACCGAGAGGATCACCCCACTGACCTCGGGCCGAAGCAAGACCGAAACCGTTGAGTTGCGCGGAGAAAATTTGACTGCGTTCGATAGCAAGTTTGTGATTACCTGGAGCAGGCGATCGGGATTGGCGGCAACTTCCACCTGAGTTGAATCGTGGATCAACTGCACACCCGCAGCTTCTGCCACGAGTGTCATTCCATCGATAGCCTGTCGAACAATCTGCCCTAATTGCACGGGGCGAAAGGCGAGTGGCTCCCGGCCGCTCTGAATTCGCTCAAGGTCGAGAATATCGTTGATCAGCCGTACGAGGCGCGCAGAGTTGCTGCTGGCGATGCGCAACAGGTTGGAGGCTTTGTCATTGAATTGGCCCACGTTGCCTGAAGAAAGCAGTCCCAGCGCTCCGTGAATGGAGGTAAGTGGCGTTCTTAATTCGTGGCTGACGGTCGAGATGAATTCTTCCTTCAGCTTGTCAAGAGCGTAGCGCTGGCTGATATCGCGGAAGCTCAACACGGAGCCAGAGAGACGACCGTGATCCAGAATTGGAGTCAAGGCAAAATCCGCGCGAAATGAGCTTCCATCGACACGAAAGATATTTTCCTCGCCGGAAGAAGCCATCAGACGCAGCCTGCCCGTTGCTCGCAGCAGAGCGCAGTTTTCTCCGCATTGACTGCCGGCAAGCGCTGATCCGTGCAGAAGCGCATGCACCGGCTTTCCTGTGAGGCTCACAGCTGTTGTGCCCAACAGGCGTGCCGCGGCGGGATTTGCGAAACTCACCATTCCGTTTCGATCAAGGCCGCAAATACCGTCAGCTACTGAGTCGAGCAGAATTTCCTGCTGGCGAAAGAGCTTTTCAACCCGCTCACGTTCTCTTGAACGAGCCAGCATCTGTCCAAGCGAACTGGCCACTGTTTCAACGGCTGCCATTGCTTCACGATTCTCGCGCAGGCAAAAATGGCAGTAGAACTCCAGAACTCCCAGAATCGTGTTTCCCACACGCACAGGCACCGCGCATCCAGAAACCATGCCATGTCGCAGGGCAGCCTGTGTATGCGGGCTGGCGGGAACTGAAGCAAGATCGGCGATCCAAACCGGGCGCCCGTCTGCCCAAACACGGCCGGGCAAGTCCATTCCGCTTGTCAGTACCAACCCCATGCTTTCCTGGATCAGCGTCTCCGCGTGCCTGCCTGGCGCGTTCCAGGCTGAGCAAAATTTGAGCTGATTCTGTTCGGAGCTAACTTCCCATTTGAGCGCAACGTCCCATCCCTGAGACACGCAGAGAGCCTCCAGAACTCGCATCGCCGCGATTTCCGGAGATGTGCTTTCGCCCACAATTTCACTCAAAACCAGTTGCAGCGCCACACGGCGCTCGCGCTGCACCATAAGGCGCAAGACCAAGACTGCGGCAGCCGCACCAGCGGTGAAAATTAGTAGCTTCTCAAATTGTGGCCCGACCACCATAAGCGGAGCGAAAACCCGCATGGCAACCGCTAAGGTGAAGCCCGTCAGCACCAGCGGGATCAGGGAAAATCCGCGTCCAGTTGCGCGCGCGGATTTGTCCGTGTCGATCGTTCTGACCCCTGTAGAACGGTCCCCCATGCATCTCCCCACAAGTCGGCCGGAATCATTTCTATTCTTTTCCGCGCCGGACCAATCTTAATGTCCCTACGACAAATAAACTTCCTTCATAGAGAGCAAGTCAATAACCATTTTGGATGGATGTCATTCTTCTTTAAACTCAGACGGTTACGGGAAGCCTTAAATACCATCAAGTGTATACGGTTGTTTACATTCAACCCTATATCGTTACAGGTCTGGCACGCTCGACTTCTTGGAGAGCGAATCTTCGGCTTGATTTCAGTCGCCTGGGTGAGCCTGAATGCCTCTCAACCCTCAAGACCGTTCCTGTCCCATTGCGCGCAATTCGCGGCCGCCTCGTACGTGCTTTGCAAAAATTGGAGCAGAGCAGCGTCTGGGTCCGGCAGCTGACGCATTTTTTCATAAGGAAGCACGAACTCGCCCAGTTGCGAGTTATAAGAAGCTTGCGAAGGCGAGATGGATTGCTCGGCATATCCCTTCGGCTCGGGGTAGGAATAGCTGTAAAAACATGCGTCCATTCCGGGTGCGCCGGGCCAGAATCCGCAACTGCTTACTTCGTGAGAATATGCGTCGCGCGTCACACGATCGGGAAGCCCCGCCATGCTCGGATGCTCCGGCGCCTTCCGCCCGGAAAACCGCGTGCACGCCAGGTCCAACGCTCCCCAGAAGAGATGAATCGGGCTCACTTTTCCTTTGAAACGGGAACGAAAAACGGTGAAGACTCGAGTGGTTTGCAACGCTACACGCCAGAAGCGCTGCGCATATTCAGGATTGTAAGCACCGTGGAGAACGTCGCTCTCAAAACGAATTGGCTGCGCGACCTCAACCGGCATAGTCCAAATATGCACAGGAGTTCCAAGAGCGTCCAGAGCCGCCATGAGTTCTTTGTAAAACTCGGCCACTGTCATTGCCCGGAGTGCAATGAATCTTCGCGCACCTTCTGAGGTTTCCGCTAAGAGCTCGTGATGGACAAAATCAAAGTCAATCTGCAGCATGCGACTACCATGCGCCATTGGCAATGTTGTGAAGCCGAGAATGGTGGGATACAGCGTCACGTTCCAGCAATGATTGATGGCGGGCACCAGTGCAAGGCGAATCTTGCCGACAATCTGCATCCAAAGCTGCAAAGTCGCACAGGCGTCGCTCCACTCTGCTTGCGGCAGAGCCGGCCAGACTTCGGCTTGACGCGGGTCTATAGTGAGCTCAGCTTGCCGCGTAGATTTTCCTTGCACCATCGCCGCTCCATCACCGCTCGCGATCCAAGCTCCTGAGAGTCTTGGTGGTCTAATGCGATTGCGATGAAACAGGCTGCCGCGGATGGGAAGTCGTGCTGCCCTCCGTCATTCGCAACGCCCATTTGATCGCTTCAAAATACATGGTGCGCACGTCTGGATCTTCCCATGACTCTTCAGTATGACCCAGCGTGGAATAAAAGACTCGACCCTTGCCATACATCTTGCTCCAAGCTACCGGAAAGTCATGATCGGTCCGGTGAATGCGTGGATTGTTGTCGTAGTTAAGCTTTGCGGGATCCAGGCTCAGCAACACATTCACGTTGTCGCGCGACCAGGCTTTCGGTTGATAGATCTCGTCATATTTGACGAACGCGGCAGGTAAGTGGCGCACAGCCGGGAAGCTCGGATCTTCATTGACGATGGGCGCATTGAAAGTCATCCACGGATGCTGATCGAAATATCCGCCGATCATTTCTCCGTATTCCGGCCACGTGTAATTTGTGTCGAGGGCCGCATGAATTCCCACGAAGCCTTTCCCGTCATCCTTGATAAACGAAAGCATGTCCTTCTTTTGATCGGCGTCCATCTCCAGTTCACCGGTGGTACTCGCAAAAATCAGGACATCAAAGTAGTCGAGATTCTTTGCATTGTTCTTCAGTTCTTTTTTTGTAAGCAGTTCAGTGTCGGTGCGAATCATGGTGTCCCACAAGCCGCTTTCCTTGCCCATGTTGTAAATGGCTGTCATCGCGGCCGAAATCGAATCGTGCTCAAAGCCCCTGGTCTGCCCGACAACAAGCACATGTTTGAGGTGGATTTGTTTCACATGAGGCGCGGTAGGCATGGCGGCATCCCCGGATGCCTGCCCTTCGATTCGAGTTCCCTGGCTCAAGATAGCCAATCCAAACAGTATGGGGAAGGCAAAGCGTTTCACGAAAAATTGCACAGCGTCTCCTTTTGAGCACCATGGTTCGCAGCAAAGTCTATCTGAATTCATTGACCGCCGTCACTGGTGCTCATTGCATTTAGCTACTTTGGTGCATCAACGCTGCGAGTCAGGAGACCGCTCAAGCTCTGATTCCTCAAATGAAAAAGCGCGGTCGCCTGTTCCAAGGAGCCGCGCTTACGTTGATCTCGAACCAGTAACCGGCGATTCGTACTCGCTATTTATCTGAATCGACGAATTCTCAAAGTGTGCCGCCCCGACCGGTAAAGACCGGTCACATAAACCGTTGCTCGATCCTTTGTTGAAAATATTAGTTGGCGGATGCGCAGCAGGGGCGTCCCGCCGGGAATGTCAAGAAGCTTCGCGATGCGATGGTCGGCATGGGTCGCATCGATCTCCTCATCCGCATACGCGAGTTCAACACCACACTCGCGCTCCAGCACTCCGAACAGGGAAGACCGATCCAGCGGAACATCCATCAACGTCCCGAATTCCTCAGCCGACAAATAGCATATCTCTAATGCCACGGGTTCATCGCCGGCAGAGCGAACTCGTTCAATCTTGATCAATCTGCAGGTGGGTGACAGGCCGAGACGAGCGGCGATCTCCTGCTCGCGATTCACAACGACGGAAGAAATAATCCGGGTATGTATCATCAACCCAAGGCTCGCCATTTGCTCCGTGTAGCTGAGCAGTTTATTGAAGTGGATCTGCGGCGGCGCCACAAATGTGCCGGCTCCGTGCCGGCGCTCCACAATGCCTTCCTGTGCCAGGTCAGCAAGCGCATGTCGCGCGGTCATCAGGCTCACACTATGGATTTTGGCAAGCTCTCGTTCGGAGTCCACAACGTCGCCGGGCTTTAATTCACCGGAGTCAATCTTCTGGCGGATAGCGCTCTGAATCCGTTTGTAAGCCGGCTCGTCCTTGCGCGCGCGCATCATCGTTCCAGCGTCGTTCATAACCTGCCCGGCACCATTCACAGGATGTTCCCGAGTGATCTGCATTCAAGATACCTCAAATAAACCAGTTGCGTTACGGACAAGTAGCTATAGAGCTTTTGATTACCTTCCGACTGTAACCTATCGTTGCCTCTATCGTCGATAACCTATCCGATTCAACATCAAATTCTGATGCAATGAGCAGAGCGCTAAACCGCGGTGGGCTCATAGTTGCCTAGCTATAAGGCTTCCGCGTTGCAGCGCTAAATTTTCGCAGTGCACTTTTCCACAGCGCGGCAGAGTTAGTATTCGGTTCTGCGCTTTTTCGCTTGACTCGTCACTTCTCAACTGCTATATAGTACTTCACGGACATACTATAGCTGTCCGAAAAAAATTAGTAAACCTGATTCGCATTAAAAGGAGGATCTCAGTGAAACGGATCAATCGGATGTTGCTCATCGCGTTCAGCGCGGCTTGTACTCTCATCCTGATGCTGGGTGCATCGCCAGCTTTATTGGCGCAACAGGCTGCAGGCTCCATCACCGGAACTGTAATGGACCCTGCCGGGTCTGCTGTTGCCAATGCCTCGGTGACTGTTCGCGATGTCGACCGCGGCACTACCTGGACAACCAAGACCAGCGAATCCGGTCTTTATGAGTTTCCGCAGATCCCCGTGGGCAATGTTGAGGTCCGTGCGGAAGCCACCGGCTTTTCAACGGAGGTCCGGAATTCTTTCAACCTCATCCTGAATCAGGTAGCCCAGGTGAATTTCCACCTGGCAGTTGGAAAAGTAAATGAGACTGTCAGCGTCACATCGGCCCCCCCTCTGCTGCAGACTGGCTCAACTGAGATTGGCACATTGCTAGATACCAACGTCGTGAACTCACTGCCGTTGGCCTCGCGCGACATTTACCAGTTGACGTTGCTCGCCCCTGGCGTGATCAGCCCAAACATTTTTGCGTTCGAGTCTTCGCAGACCACCTTCGGAACGGGTCGGCCGTATGTCAACGGCGCGCGCGAACAGGATAACAACTCGTCGCTCGACGGCATGGACGTGAACCAGCCGGACAACAATGACGTTGCTTATGTGCCTGCCCCGGATGCGATCCAGGAAATGAACGTTATTACCAGCAATGCACCGGCTGACTACGGCAACTACATCGGTGGCGTGATCGTGGAGTCCATCAAGTCCGGAACAAATCAGTTCCACGGCGATGTGTTCGAATATTTCCGCAACACAGATCTCGATGCGAACACCTGGCAGGACAAGGCCAACGCCTCCTTGCTGGTCCCGTCCTCCAGCAATCCCAATGACTACGTTGCAACGGGAGTAACATTGCCGCGGCCGGTGCTGCAATGGAATGAATTCGGCGGTACGGTCGGCGGACCCATTGTTAAGAACAAGCTGTTCTTTTTTGCTGACGAGCAAACTGAAATCAACAACACACCAAGGACCGCGAACACCAATAGCATCATTCCCACGCAATATCTGACCGGTGACTTATCGAATCTTTGCACCGGCCAGGGAGCTACCTTCGTCAATGGGGTGTGTTCAAATCCAGCGTTGCAGCTTTACAGCCCGGTTTATCTTACTGGCCCAAACGCGGGCCAGGTCGCTCCCTTGGCAGGTCGTCAGCCCTTCCCAAATAACCAGGTGCCGCTGAACAGCAAAGTGGCGGCCGCCATGGTTGGATCCCCTTTATTCACGCAGCAATTCGAGCAGCAGAGCTATTACACAAGCGGCTACGTCCATGCTTCTCAGGGTGATGCAAAAATTGACTGGCAGCCCACAAGCAACGATCACATCATCGGCCGCTACTCACAGATGTACACCATCAACACAAGCAGCAACGGGACAAATGTATTGACTCCCAACCTGACCCGCGAATATCCGTTGAAGAACTTCGTGGCGGATTATGTCCGCACCATCACGCCCACACTCGTGAACGACGTGCGCGCCGGCATGCAAATCTTCCCGGCAAACGACCAGATCTATACCAACGCGACCAGCGTGAACTTGCCCACTCAGTTTGGGCTTCCTGGAGTTCAGGAGAGCATCCTTCCATCCATGTCTTTTGGATATGGTTCGGTTGGAAACTCCGACGGAGTCGAAGTGTTTCACGACAGCACGATAGAGGCCGAAGACTCGTTGACATGGACTCATGGCAAACAGACGATTCACGGTGGGTTCGAAATGTTCCACTACATCATGAATGATGTGTATGCGGGCAACCAGGGCGCTGCTGGTTCATTCACGTTCAGCGGCCAGTACACGGGTCAGAACGGAGCCATCGGCAACGCATTTGCGGATTTCCTGCTTGGCTTGCCGCAGCAGGTATCGCAGGGCGTGCCCTTTAACTTCCATCTCCGTAACAGTCTCTTCGGAGGCTACGGACAAGACAACTGGCAGATTACACCGACTCTGACACTGAATCTCGGCCTTCGCTATGAGCTAACCACGCCGCGGGGCGACAAGAATGCGCAGAACAACGTTAACTTCGACCTGCTCACTGGCACACCTGAGATCGGAACCAACTATCAGACCTACAAGGGAGTCGGAAATGTTCAGCCGCGTATCGGGTTCGCGTGGCAACCAGGTTTTGCGCCTGGAACCGTTCTACGCGGCGCCTATGATATTTCCAGCTACATGGAAGGCAACGGCGTGAACAACATGGCAGTTGTCAATCCACCAAATGTTGAACTGCATAATGAATTGAACAACTCGGGCGCTGCATTGCAATTCCCGGTTACAACGCTCGATCAGGGCTATACGCCCTTCTCAGCTGCTTGCACCTCCGCACAATTGATGGACTTTGCGCCGGCTTGCTTCGCCAGCGGACAAGTTCACGCTACCGATCCGCACTTGCGGCCGGCCGTCGATCAGCAATGGAACCTGGTCATTCAGCATCAATTCAAGGCGAACACTACTGCATCTCTCGGGTATGTGGGAAACAAGATTGACCACATGTCTGACATTTATCTCTACAACCAGAAGGAGCTTAATGCCCAGGGCCAGGTCGTTCCCGGTCCATACATGCAGCCCATCGTCAATGCGGGTGCGCAGGCTCGCTACAACGCCTCCGACGGCATCTCACGCTACAACGCGCTTGAAGCAACATTGTCGCAGCGCAACTATCACGGGCTTGATCTGCAGGCCAGCTACACCTGGTCAAAATGCCTCGCCAACTCTCTCGGATACTTCGGCTCGTATGGAGATGAAGAGGGCGCGGGCGAATCTCAAACGCAGGCCACGCAAAACTTCTTCCAGAACGAGTACGATCCGAAGGCTGATTACGGCCGCTGCACCACCGATACGGCCCAGGACTTCAATGCGTACGGCGTTTACAACCTCCCCTTCGGTCGAGGAAGACAGTTTGGCGCGAACATCAATCGCGGACTCAACGAGGTGGTCGGTGGCTGGCAAACCGCGGTCGACTTCACAGCTCGCTCGGGGTTTGGAATTACTCCGTTCGCCGGTGAGTACCAGGGAGATTCAAATCCAAACTCAGCTTCTACGCTTACCGGATCGTATCAACCGCGTCCAGATTGCGTCGCTGGTCAGCTTGGCTCGCAGAGTATGCAGACGGTTCAGATCGGCGGCAGCATCGGCAGAACAAACCTCAACCCGAATGCCGTTACCGAAGTTGCGGATGTGTCCGCCGGCGGATCGTTCGGAAATTGTCAAAATGGTTCGTTGCGTGGACCTAGCCTGAAGACCGCCGATCTCAGTTTGACGAAACGGTTCCCGGTCACCGAAGGCATCAACCTGGCATTCATGGCGCAGTTTATCAACCTCACAAACACACCCATATTCAGCGTTCCGGCCAGCTGGTGGGGGCAGTACAGCTCGTGCAACAGTTGCAATGGTGTTCGCACAACCGGTCCTTTAGGTGGTGGGGCAAACAGCGTGGGCCTATTTGGGTTGCTTGACGGATCGAATCCCGGCCGCCAGGTTGAACTCTCACTGAAACTGAGCTTCTAAATCAAAGTTGGGGCGTTGCGCTGCGCCAAGTCGTAACGCCCCAGCATCCAGCAACGAAATTGAAACTTGAACTTCACAGTGTCTCCTCACCCTCGGGGGTCCTGATTCAATTGCCTCCGGGGGCCCATTTTCTGTTACCGTTTCAATCGGAAGAACTGTCAGCTATTTATGGCTCTGAATTGCTGAATTTCGGGGTGTATTATTTCAACCTTTCCTCATGAGATGCTGCGCGAGATCTACGAACAACCTGAGGCGATTCGCCGTACGTTGGCGCTTTATTTGACAGCGGACGGATTGAATTCCGATGTTGCTGAGCGGCTTGCCGGCTGGTCGATTCCAGAAGGTGAAATTCTGATAGCGGCTTCGGGCAGCAGTCGACATAGCGGACTTGCCGCTGAAGTTCTGCTTGAAGACATGTGTGGGCTTGCCGTTGATGTCGAGTATGCGAGCGAATACAGCTGCCGCGTGAGCAGCGATTTGCGTCTGCCCAGTGTCCTGGTCTTATCGCAGTCTGGCGAGACGTCTGACACGCTTGCGGCTTTGCGCGAGGCTCATCGCCGCGGCCACAAGACGCTGGCCATCACGAACGCGGCGGGTTCCTCAATGGAACGCGAAGCTGATGTATCAATGCCTCTGGCTGCCGGCGTTGAACGAGCGATTCCCGCCACCAAGAGTTTCACTTGCCAACTGGCCGTGCTTTATCTACTTGCTCTTTATGAAGGCGCACGACTGGGCCGCATGAGCTCCAGCGCCCTTGGCAATCACATCGCAAACCTGCGGGCTTTCCCAGCCGGCATTGAAACACAGCTTGACGGTTGGAAAGAGCAGATGGCCGCTCTCGCGCGCAAATATAAATCAGCCGCCACGTTTCTTTATCTTGGTCGCGGGGTTCATTACGCAATCGCCCGCGAAGGCGCATTGAAGCTGAAGGAGGCATCCTACGTTCATGCGGAAGGTTATCCGACTGGCGAGTTGAAGCATGGACCGAATGCTCTTGTCAGCGACCGCGTTCCTCTGGTTGTGCTTGCGACTGTGGATCACAGCCTCGACGGTTCCGTCCTTCGCTATGAGAAGACCCTGCATCTGCTGCGTGAAATGAAGACGCAGGGCGCAAAGGTTATTGCCATCGCGAACACCGGCGATACCGATGTGGCGGATCTTGTGAAT
>Ga0302320_10006878_pt1 | contig 25144 bp, 18 predicted proteins | sample Bog_T0_3_FD_202130 | JGI IMG/M metagenome (GOLD analysis project Ga0302320, IMG submission 202130) | Peat permafrost microbial communities from Stordalen Mire near Abisko, Sweden - Bog_T0_3 | ecosystem: Environmental > Terrestrial > Soil > Wetlands > Peat | place: Sweden: Abisko, Stordalen Mire... | reverse complement strand
TATCTCGACAGCCAGGTCCGGCCCGGTTCTCTGAGTGAAGTGGATCACCAACTGCTTGACACCATAGCCACGGAAGCCTCGGCGCTGTTGCACAATGCCTTGCTCGCGGAGGCAGAGCACAAGGCCCGCCAGGCTCGCGAAGAACTGGCCATCGCGGCCAGAATTCACAGCAGCCTGATGTCCGCCGAATTGCCCGCGCTTTCCTACGCCAGGCTGCAAGCCAAAACCATCCCCTGCCTGGCTATCGGGGGGGATTTCTATGATGTGGTGGTGCTAGACGATTCTGTATGCGTAACCGTGGTGGATGTCTCCGGCAAAGGTGTCTCCGCCGCGATTGTCGCCGCAACATTGCAGGGGATCCTACATGCCCAATTGCTTGCCCGGCAAAGCTTTCCCGAGATAGCTTCCATGATCAACCAGTTTCTGTGCACGCGGAATGTGGGCAAGTATGCCACCATGATTGCGCTCAGGCTCTTTCCCGATGGCCGCATCGAGTATATGAACTGCGGCCACATTCTTCCCGTGTCGATCATGGGCGCCAAGGTCCGACTGCTCGAAGCAGGAAACCTGATTGTCGGACTGATCGCCGGGGCTAACTATTCCTCTGCCTTTGACCGGTTGCAACCGGGGGAGCGGCTTCTGCTCGCTACAGACGGCATCACCGAGGCGGAGAACAGCAACGGGGACCTTTTTGGCTATGACGGGTTGAGCGATGCCGCGCACCGGCATCTGGATATCGGGGCCGTTCTCGACCATGTCGAGAGATATCACGCACCAAGTCCTGCTCAAGATGACTGCACACTTGTGGAGATCCGCTACACGGGCGGGACGTAATGGGAGCGCCTTTCGCGTGCCATCGGTTTGTGGATGATAATCAGCCCGATGCTTCAACAGCGACGGCCAACCGATCCAACGCCTGCTTGAGCGCCCTCGCCGAAGACAATGCATGCAATACGGTAAGCGGATTGGCCACGGCTAACGAAATGGACACCATCGTGCTGCCCGCTGCTGCAATCGCGCCGGCAAAAGCCGCGCGAAGTGCGTATGCCCTTTGCAGCGAGTCAAGATGTGTGTTAGCCAACTCGGTTGCAGCCGCGGATAAGGTCGAATTGCTCCACACCGATGTAACCCGGCCGGCGTAGTTGATGACGCTCTTTACCGTCAATCCATCGGCGGAAGTCTCGATCGTTGCAACCGGCGCCAGCCTGGCGAGCGTCGTCTGAATCGAAGAAACAATATCCGCCAGTGTCTGCTCGGCGTTGGAAAACGGAGACAAACTCGAGAGCAAGCCGTACGAGTAACTTGGCGTGGCATCCGGTTGCATCGCGGCAGGATTGCGCGCCGCTCCGTCGATGCCTTCAATCTCAGCGCGCAACTGGATCGCCGTTGCCAGCCGGGAATCGGTTCCCGTCATAGCGACTTCACTCCCGGAACCAGGCTCGCAATCGCAGACGCTGCGGTCTTCAGCAACTCAACGCGGTTGGCCAGCGCTTTGTCGAAGGTGTCTGAGTGAATCTTCCACAGCGCGTCATCTACTTTGCCATCCTGTTCAGGCACACAGACCACAGTATTCCCGTCAAGGTTCGCGATGGTCACGGCACGCAATTCAGCGCCCGATAACACGCCGTTGACGTATTGAACTGCGGCGATGTTATCGCTGACATAGGTGCTGACATGCACGCTGGTCACGGTTTGGAAGGAGTCAGCGAGCCAGGCGCCGATCTTCTGCGCTGCATCTTGCAACGACGCGGCTGCACCGCGCACCGAGTCGATCACGCCATAATCGACCATGGCTGGGTTGACGGGCGGCGGCGGGAAGGATTGCGGTGTGGGCGGTGGAGCGGATTCGGGAGCGACGGGCACGGATTGAACCTCCAGAACTGGCCGGTAGGCCGGTTCCAAATCTTTAGCGAGCATAAGGCGGACAGCGGGATCGCCAATGACCGAATAGCTGCGCGCGTCGTTATTGGCGGTCCATAGGCCAGAGACTTCATAAGGATCGACCTGCTTGCCGTATTTGATGTCCTCAAGCGTGGTGGACAAATCGGAAGACAACTCCGCATAGCGGCCGTTGAAGTACTCGAGCGCCGAGCCAACGGGATGGCCTTCCATCAGCCGCCGGATCGTGCTCTTGAACACCTCGGTCTGGCTGCCGGCCTGGTCCCAGTGAAACGAGCAGCCCCATGCGCGCTCCACGTGGCCGATTACCGCCAGCGCCCCGCCGCGCGGATGCGCGATGAGACGCTGCGGCAGCCGGCCAAGAAAGCTTTTTGGCGCTATGGCGGGCGGCGGCCCTGGAGGTGTGCCCGGCGGGGAAAAGTCGCTCAGTTGCGGCGTGCCCGCGCCAAAGCAGGCAAAATGCATGGCAATGGTGCCGAAGATCCGCGCGTCGTCGGCAACATCCTCGCCTGCAAAAAAGAAGCCGTCGGGGATAGGTTCCTTGAATGAAGGTCCCGGCCAGTCCTGGCAGAGCAACGCGCCCTGCTGGGCCATTTGCCGCGGGTCGCCGTTGTTGTACAACATGCCGTGGCTGGCGGTGAACAGAAACGCCGGAGCTTCGCCCAGTAACGATGCCAGCCTGGTCTTGGTCGCATCGCCGTTCAGATACTTCTCAACCGTCCAGCCGTTCTGGGTTGCGGCCCACTCCGCCAATGGCTGTGCCAGTTCATCGTGGCTCAACTGGGTAGCGCCATCGTCCTTGTTGGCCACGCCGAAGATGGCCGCGCGCTTCTTAAGCGCCAGCGTGCCGGTCTCGGCTGCTACGACCGACTGCGCGTAGACCGCATACTCGGCAATCGATTCGAAGTGGATGCGCCCCACGGCGTATTGCACGTCCACTTGATACTGGAATCGGAATGGGATGGTGTCAGGGTCGCCCACGAGAAGCAGGTAATAGGGCACCTTCGCCGGATCCACCGGCCCCGGCGCCGCACCGTGGCGCACGAGAAAGTCGTTCTTGCTATCTCCCGGACGGTAGGCATCGGGGCCAAGATACTCGCGATAGCGCTCGCCCGCCTGCTCCTTGCGATGCTTAAGCAAAGGAGAGAGCGCCTCGTAGATCGCCGGATCAGCGCCAAAGGCAAACACCACGCCCCAGCCGGTTTGTTCAAGCTTCTTTGGATCGACGCCCTCCTTGGGCGCATAATTCGCCATCGAGTCCATCTGCCTGCGCCGCTCCAGCTCCTGCAGGTGCGCAAGCTCCCCCGCAGTCGGCGGCGGCTTGCCCTGAATCGCCCGCGACAGCGCTTCGGCCGTCATTGGCTCGATGCCATAGCGGCCGGTGGAGCCGTTGATGCCGTTGAATGTCAAAAGCGCTTCGGGATCGCTCATTTATTCACCTTGAAATACAACTCAGTTAAGCCTGTACGGAAGGAGATCTTGAGACGATGCCAACCAAACAAGAGAATCCTTCTCGGCTTCAGCAGATTCTCCTGCAAGCCTGATTTCCGGCGCCGATGCCGCGCCGGAAAGCGCCCCGGAAACCTCTCAGGGGATGGGCGTATTATCGGGCCCTGAAAAAACAGCACCCTCGCCAGGTTGAATCACCAGCACTGGCGGGTCTGATGGCCTGCCGAAGTTGTATCGATTCGGGGCCGAATCCCCAGGCGCCTGGGTAATTACCCCATAAGCACTGCTTCCAGGGGTCGAAAACGTATAGGTGAGGCTCTGACCGAATGACACGTCAACCCGTGGGCCAGGCGTGGGCGAAAGAATCGAAGCGGTCTCGGACGAAAAGTAGAGTGCGGAGTCAGCGCCCTCGTCAACCGTGAAGGTCACTGTGTCCGAAGCGGCAATGGTCACTTTGGGAACGCTTGGAACCCGCAGTCCCATTTCATCGCGAATCACTACTTTTGTGTTTGGCATAATGGAAAACCTACTGCTTTTTCCCAACCGTGTCCAGTGAAAGTTTCGCCTGTTCCGACTTCAGCGCATCTTTGAAATTGTGATCACTGCGAAGAGACGCAAGCTCCGGGCTCCGCTCCAGTTGGTTGGCATGATAGCCAAGCGCCAAAGCCCTCGCAATTAGGCGAATGGCATCGTCGCGATGGTGCAAGATCTCGTAACCATCCCCCGCGCGAAAGAGTACGCTGGGATTACTGGGCGCGAGGGCAATCGCCTGGCGCAGCAGAGGAAGGCTGCGATCCGCCTGGCCGGTATCTGCGTAATAAGCCCCCAGGTCGACAATCAACTGGGCGGAGTCAGGTGTTTCCTTGCGTGAGTTTTCCGCCAGTTCGATGGCTCTTCTGTAAGCCCTCATCGCCTCGTCATGGCCAGCCGGACTCAATAGATAAACTGAAGCGAGATTACCCCAGGCAACATAGTTGGTTGGATTGAGATCGCGAGCCTTCCTGCTCATCTCGACCGCATCGGAGAATTTTCCCTTTGCCGTTAGAACCTCTGAAAGCGACGAGTACGCAAAGAAACTCGGCTGAATTTGCGCGGACTTCTGCAAATTGCTCAGTGCGTCGTCGTAGCGGCCCAGTTGCAGAAAAGCCAGCCCCAGATCAAGCAGCGCATTCGAATTATCCGGAGTCAAATCCACCGCCTTGCGATATTGCTCCGCCGCATCTTCAAGTTTCCCGCCAGAATAGAAATAGTTGCCCAGAGCCACTTGCCATCGCCAATCATCCGGCGCAAGATCGATGGCCTTCTGGACGGACGCGATGGCGTCTGTGCTGCGTCCTTCAGCTTCAAACACCTCGGACTGCGCCGCATAAGCCTCGGCGCTGCGCGGATCCAGTTGCCGTGCCTTTTCCACCTCTGTGGTCGCAAGCGCCGTATTGCCCGCCATGGCATCGATGTGCGCCAGCGTGATGTAAGGAGGAGCCAGGTTTGCGTCGATCGCAATGGCGCGATTGCAAGCCGCACGCGCCTGGTCCAGCAATCCGGCTGCGCGCGTCACACGATACTGAAGGAAATCTGCGCGGCACAATCCAGCCTGCGCCAGCGCGAAAGATGGGTCCCGCTTCAACACATCGTCGAGCAGCGCAATCGCGTCAATAACATTCTTGCGCTTGTCGTATCGAAGCAGAAGACCATCTGCCTTTAGATACTCGTCATTCACTCCTGTTGAAGCGGCCTGGCCCTGCGCTGATCCCGGTAACGCGCTCCTGTGCCGCAGATACCCGAATGTTCCGGCCGCGAGGATCAAGACCGCAGCCGCGAGCGCCTCGGTCTTCCACGCTCGCCACCGCTTGGCTTTCGCTGGTTGCGCGGTGCCCGCAATATCGCTTGCAAGCGGAGAGCCCAGCACCTCTGAAAGCGCGCCCGACAACGCCCCCGCGCTGGCGAAGCGTTTCGCGGGGTCGGCATTGATTGCCGTATCGACGACGCGCGCGAACGACTCGGGAAGATCGGGACGGTAATCGAGCAGCGACCGGCTGGTAGAAGTACTCCGGCCGGACGATCCGGGCATTGAACCGGGCATTGAATGGGGCAATGCCGTCGCTGCCGCAGTCGCCTCATCGCCGCTCAACTCCGCGCGCGCCTTGCTGCCGTCCGTACTGGGCTCTGTCGGAAACTGGCCCGCGGCGAGATAGAACAGCAGAATCCCGACTGCATAAATGTCGCTTGCAACGGTTGCCTGGCCGCCCGCAAATAGCTCGGGCGCCATGTACAGCGGCGTTCCCGCAAGCTCGCTTTGCCACTGCGGCAATGCGCTCAGGCCGAAGTCCATGAGCAGAATCCTGCCGCCCGCTTCGCGCATCACGTTTTCGGCCTTGATATCGCGGTGCAACAACCCGGTGCGATGAACCGCGCTCAGCGCCTTGGCAACATCGAGCCCCACCAGCGCAGCCTCGCGATAGCCGAACGGCCCCTGCTCGCGAACAACCAGCGCCAGCGTTTTCCCATGAACGAAATCCGTCCAGAATCCGACCAGGCCGTCGTGCCTGTCCACACCATAAATGGGCACAATGTTCGGGTGTCGGACGGAGGCAAGAGCGCGTGCCTCGCGCAGCAAAACATCGAACTGCGCTTCATCGTCAACCGATCGCGGCAACAGCAGCTTGAGCGCGATCTCCCGCTGCAGGCGCGGATCCCAGGCTCGGTAGACTTCGCCAAAACTTCCCCGGCCGACCAACTCCAGCAACTCGAAGTCGCCCCATCTCCGGCCCGTCCCAAACGCCTGCTCGCGACCCTCCGGTTCAATCTTCATGGCCGGATTGGAGGCCTCATCCATTGAATAATCTGCGGGATTCTCCAAACTGCCCTGAGTATAGCAGCGCGCTGGAAGGCGAGCCGAGCTAGCCATTTCCGAGCGCCAGGCCGATTGCGACAATCCCGCGCAATGCGAGTCGCCGCCGCCTGCCGTTACCAATGGGTCCAGATATTGCCTTACCGACGGACGGCATAAATCTCTTTTCCGGAATGCGGACGACTGCGCCAGTATTGCGCAAAGGCCAGCGCTGCCTAATCAAGCGACGCAGAAAACTCACGTCTGTGAAACGCTTTCAAAAGTTGAAACACTATTACGGTGGCAGGTTTCTGGAAATCCATGTTAGGCTAATCCGCAGTCGGAGCAACTCCCCTCGGTTGCTGCTCGCTCCGGCTCCTTCAAGACATCCTTGCTGGACGTGTTCCCAGTGTCCAACGGCATCCTCATTGTCGAGCATTCCTGTCTGTCATCGGAATTCGGTGGAGAGCTTGGTCCGCTCTTTCCCGAGTCGGCGAACCCGCGCCGCTTGTCGTGGGATTTCTTCTCGCCGGAACAGCTGCGCAACGGCAAAGACGGCCTGCTGATCGCCAATGCAGTTCAGGAAAACGCCAAGGCCATCCAGTTCTTTCACTGGCTCAAGGAAAATTCAATTCCAATTCCGGTTTTTGCAATTCTGCCGGCAGAGGATTGCGCCTTGATGCGGGCGGCCACCGAGACAGTGGACGACTTTCTCCTCTGGCCAGTCCGGCCCGAGGAACTGAAGCGCCGCATTGCGCGTTTTCTGGGGCCGAGGTCCGACGATCTGGCTGAGATTCAAAGCCTCTTGGCGGCGGAGATCGGCCTCGGCCGATTGGTCGGCAAGGATCCGGCTTTCCTGCGAGTAGTGGAGCAGATTTCCCTCTTCGGAGCCAACGACGCCCCGGTGCTTTTCACAGGCGAGACAGGGACGGGCAAGGAGCTCTGTGCCCGCGTGACCCACCTGCTCAGCAAACGCCACCTCGGCCCATTCATTCCGGTGGACTGCGGCGCCCTGCCCGATCACCTCTTTGAAAACGAGGTCTTCGGCCACGTGCGCGGTGCATTCACCGACGCTCGCACCGACCAGAAAGGCCTCGTGTCACTGGCCCAGCACGGCACTCTGTTTCTGGATGAGATCGACAGCCTTTCGTTGGCCGCACAGAGCAAGGTCCTGCGCCTGCTCCAGGAACATACTTACCGGCCCCTCGGCTCAGAGGTCTTCAAGCAGGCCGATGTAAGAATCGTCACCGCCACCAATCGCAATCTGCAGGAGCTTGTGGAGCAAAAGCTGTTTCGCTCCGACCTCTTCTTCCGCATCAACGTACTGCGCGTGCGCATGCCTTCGCTGCGGGAGCGCCGCTCTGACATCGCCGTGCTCAGCCGGCATTTCATCGACGAGATTTCGAAGTCCGCAAACCTGCCCAGGAAGGTTCTTTCCCAGGCTGCGGCAAACAAGCTCGATAAGCATGATTGGCCGGGGAACATTCGCGAACTCTACAACACCTTGCAGCGCGCGGTGTTGTGCTCGCCGGGAGCGCAGATTGCCTCCTCGGCCATCGACCTGCCTTCGTCCTCAGACAGCGTTGATGCTGGCGCCGGAGAGACCATCGCCGAGAAATTCTCCAGCGCCAAGCTGCGCGCAATCCAGTGCTTTGAGCGCGACTACGTGAAGCAGATGATGCAGAAGCACGAAGGAAATGTAACTCAGGCTGCCCGGGCTGCCGGCAAAGACCGCCGCGCGTTTGGCCGCCTGGCAAAGAAATACCGCATTCCCGCCGCATCCGCCTGACGGGTCGCGCGCAACCCATCCCTGGGTCGTGCATGACCCACCCCGAATTTGCCGGAATTTCCGTGGCGGCGACCTGTTTCCGTCCGAATGCTCTCGTTCTTACCGGGCCGAAAGCATCCCTCCCCCTACCCGAATCGCCAATAGCCGCGGCGTAAAGTGCACATTCCACACCTGTGGAAATCTTCGGGCGTTTGGAATGCAAGCTGCTTATGCAGGGTCGAAGGAAAACTTTGTCGTGGCGAATCGGAAGGCTGCGAATGTGCCTCTAGTCAAAGATATCCTGCGCTACTTTCTACGCAATCCGGAGGCAGTCGACAGCCTGACCGAGATTGCACGATGGCGGCTGATGCAGGAAACAGTCCGGCGCTGCGTCGAGGATACGCAAGTCGCGCTCAACTGGCTGATCGAAGAGGGATACATGCGCGAGGAATCCAGGGTTGGAACGGAGAGCCTCTTCCAGCTCAACCCCGCGCGGCGCGAAGATGCGGAATCGTTCGTGGAAGAAGGAATAGGGACTGAGGGACTCAGGGACTAGGGACCGGGGAGTCGTCTCGCGGAAAGGTACGAGGAGAACGCTGTGGCTAATTACCAGGCCGTGTATGCCGTCGGGGATGCGCTGGTGCAATACCTGACGCAGAGCTATGCCTCCGCTGGACTCGGCCTGCCGTGCACCTTCAGCCTGGTGTCGAGCGAAGACATTGCCAACGAAAGCACCACCAATCTGGACAAGGTCGTCTCCCTCTACTTGCACCGCATCACCACCGCTGAGTACTACCGCAATGTGACCCGCCTGCAGGACCTGCCCAACGATCAGCCGGTGCTCTATCTCGATCTGCACTATCTCATCTCCTACTGGGATACGGCGGCGCAGGGCGCGGAGGCTGAGCAAAAGATTCTTGTCTGGACCATGCAACAATTGCAGTCCAATCCCATCCTCGACTACTCGACGCTGTTCCTTTCATCCGCCGCCGCCGGGGCTGGATGGAACAAGACGGATACCGTACAGCTCATCCCCGCCGACTTGAGCCTGCAGGACGTGCTCGACATCTGGGATGGTCTCGGCCCGAAATACCGGCTCACCGTCGGCTACGTTGCGCGCGTTGTGCGCATCGACCAGGCCGTGACTCCGGGCGGGCCCGTGGTGGCTACGCGATTCGCGATTCAGAACGGGAGCGCGGCATGATTGAGAACGTAGATCGCCGGATTCTGGGCGCCTTCGTCTGCGTGGATGCCGTCACCGGGAGCTCCGTGGTGCCCGCCATCCCGGTGACCGCGCCGCAGTGGACCGTGAAGCCCAACCGAAGCGGAACGTATGTAATCTTCGACGGCCCCAATCTCAATCCCTACACCGGCCAGTTCATCCCGTCCGGAACTTGGCCAGCCGCGACGCCATTTGAAGTAACGCTGCAGGACCCAAATCATCGTTACCTGCCCCGCCGGGCCGGCATATCGGCTCCGGCCGCGATCCCGGTAATCCCGCCCGTTCCGGCCACTCCCACGGGCGTCTTCGCACCTCAGCAGATCACCGTCTATCCCACCCCGGCCGCGCAGGTCGGTCCGAACTGGGCAACGATTCGCGTGTCGGTCACGCAGAACGGCACAAATCCACCGCAGGGATTGCCGTACGTCATCCTGCGTCTGGTCAACACCGGCACCAGCGAAGTAATGGCGACCGGCCAGACCGACACCAACGGCGAAGCGCTGCTGGCGTATATCGGCCAGACCGTCACGGTGAACACGGGAGCGGGCGGAACGGTGACCACGCCTTCGATCGCAGCCACAATTACGGCTTACCTGCTGCCCGCCAACCTCAATCAACCGTCCGGCTGGGTTCCCAACCCGGATGACATTTTGAACAATCTGGCTGCCGCCGCACTTGTCACCAGCAGCCAGGCAATCACTGTTATCTCGGGCCAGGAACAGTCGTTGAGCTTTTCTCTGACGGCTCCAGCCTAGCAATCGAATTCAATAACCGGACCAAGGAGGATGACCGTGCCAACTTATCTAGCACCAGGGGTCTACGTCGAAGAAACCAGCTTCAGCGCACCCACAATTGAAGGTGTAGGAACCACCACCACGGCGTTCGCCGGCCCCACCCTGACCGGTCCCATCGGCGGGATGCCCTACGGCGGCCTGCCTGTCAGCGGCAGTGCCACCGCCGGCGCCCCGGCGGCAGGCGTTCCGCAGTTGCTTACCAGCTTTGGCGACTTCCAAAACATTTACGGCGGCTACAGCAACCTGGCGCTGACCACCTCCGCGCCCCTTGCCGCCAAGAACATCAATTACATGGCCATGGCAGTCCAGGCCTTCTTTACCAATGGCGGATCCACGCTTTATGTGTCCCGTGTTTTCGCCAACAATCCCGCGGCCCACCCCAATCCACCGACCGTCGTCATCGACCCGGGGATCGCCACATCTGGTACAGCGGCGGCCGGCAATGTCGTGGTTGCGGCAAGGTTTCCAGGAGCCTTCCTGAACGGATGGCCGGTCACTGTCTCGCTCGCGGCCACGAAGGTGTCGAACTTCAGCAACCTGGCGAATCTGCCTCCCGGATCGCTGCTTGGCACGCCCTCCACCGCTGGGAGCCCACCAGTGCTCTACGCGAACGGGACCACCACCGCGTTCACCTCGAATGCGAAGGTGCCATCGACACTTACCGCGGCAACGCTGCCCGCGAAGCTCTACCTCATCACTCTGCAAGTTTCCGCGCCGGGCGCGGGCGGGCAGCAGATGGTCTACACCGGCCTTGGCCTCGATCCCACCCACCCCAACTATGTCGGTACTACGCTGGGAGCAAATCCGCCCCGGCCCATCGATCAGTTGCAAAACCAGATCTGGTTTGACATCGGCAGCTCACTGCAAACTGCCGAGAGCCTCTTCACCGCATTGTTCCCCGTCTGGATCGACCCCTCGTCCACGCCGACAGCATGGACGGCGAGCACCGCATTCACAGTTGGCCAGTACATCCTGGATTCGAACAAGAACGTCCAGGTTGTGACCGTCGCCGGCACGTCGGAAGCTGCAGCGCCCCCATGGAATCCGACTCCCGGCCAGACTACTATCGATGGCGCTCCTGGCGTGACCTGGACGAACCTCGGACCATGGGTCGCATCCGGCGCAACTCCGTGGTATCTGCCTCCTGCGTTCAACATGGCAAATGGAAACGACGGCGCCGAGCCCATGGAGACGAATTACGTCGCCGCTCTCCAGTATCTTCAGGCCCTGGAAGACATCGCCATCGTCGGTACGCCCGGCTCGTCGATCTACGCCGACAGCGAGGACATCATGATCGGCGCGCTTATCCCCCATGTAGAGGCGCAGCGTGCTTATCGCGTGGCGATCCTCGAAGCCGGCCCCAACCTGCTCGACTCCGACTACATGAATGTTCGCGCGCAAATCGATTCCAGCTACGCCGCGCTCTACGTTCCCTGGGTGAAGACGCCCAATCCATTGGCTGTCGCCGGCACCTCCACACCGGCCCAGGTCCTTGTGCCGCCGACCGGCTTCATGGCCGGCATCTACGCCCGCAACGACAACGAAAACAGCGTGGCTAAGGCGCCCGCGAATGAAGTGGTGCTGGGCGCCGTCGACTTTGAACGCCACATCAACTTCGCCGAGCAGACGATCCTCAATCCGCTGGGCATCAACTGCCTTCGCTTCTTCCCCGACCGCGGTTACCTGGTGTGGGGGGCGCGAACCGTCAGCTCCGATACCGAACTGATGTACATCAACGTGCGACGTTACCTCATCTATCTCGAACACTCCATCGACAACGGCACCCAGTGGGCGGTCTTCGAGAACAATGGCCCATCGCTGTGGGCGCGCGTAGCCGACACCATCGACTCGTTCCTCAACAACGAGTTTGCGCAGGGCAATCTGCTCGGCACCTCCGCTTCGGATTCGTACTTCGTCCGCTGCGACCGCACCACGATGACGCAAAACGATCTGGACAACGGGCGCATGATCTGCCTTATCGGCGTTGCACTGCTGAAGCCGGCCGAGTTTGTGATCTTCCGCATCGGCCAGATGACGGCCAGCGCACCAAGCTAAACGAGCAAGCAGACTTGCTCAACAGGAATCAATAAACGAGGAGAATTCCGATGCCAAACCGCACTGCACCGTACCCAGCGTATAGCTATCTCGTCGATCTGAAAGGCCCGCGTGATCCTGAAAAACCGTTGGGCGGCTTTTCCGATGTCGCCGGCATGAAGACCGAACTGCACATCTCCGAATACCGCGACGGAAACGACAGCGCCAACTATGTGCACAAATACAGCGGCATGCACACCAGCGGCGACGTGTCGCTGAAGCGCGGCCTAGTGGATACGTCGGACCTGTGGGCCTGGATCACCGATGCCCGCACCAACGGCTCCAGCGCGCAGCGCGATGTGACCATCACCTTGCGCGACGAAGCCAACAACCCCGTTCAGGTGTACAAGCTCTACAGTGTCACCCCCAAGGGCTACACCGGACCGACGCTGAGCGGCAAGGGTGCAGGCGACGTTGCCATCGAAGAGCTCGTTCTCGCTCCCGAGACAATCGAGATTACGCAGGCGAGCTAGTTATTTGACGGCTTGCCTGAAAGTGGATGCCCCAGGTCTCGCTCTTGAGACCTGTTTTGTCACGCCAATCACGTATGAGGAGTCCCATGAGCCGGGTCATCTTTCAAAACTCGCCAGCGCCGCCGGCATTCAACCGGGTCCGCGCAGACATAGCCTGCTTCGTCGGGCTCGTCCGCGTGCTGCCCGGAGCAGCCGTGCCGGCAAGCGTGGCTTCGTGGCTCAGCTCTCTCGGCTACTCCTCCGGCCCGTCGCCATACCCCAACCAGATTGCCACGCTCACCAACATTCCCATCCCGGTCAATAGCTATGGCGAGTTCACGGCGCTCTTCGACGACGGAACCACAGGCGCGGGATATGGCACAGACTATCTCGCCACCGGCGTGCGCAGCTTCTTTGCCCAGGGCGGCAGAAAGTGCTACGTGGTTCGCGTGGACGACCCTGTGACGAACCAAGATGCGCCGCACACCGTGTCGGCGAAACTTCAGGAGCTGCTGCCCAACAGCAACTTCGCTCCCGATCAGGCGCAGAGCTGGACAGGCGTGGGCAGCCTGAGCGTGCTGGAGGATGCATCATTTCTGCTGACGCCGGATCTGCCTGTACTCAGCGCCTCGCAGCCCAGCGGCGCAGCGGGCCAAGTGCCCAACCCCTCAACCGGCCCCGAGGAATTCGTTGTCTGCTCGCAAGGGAGCATGGTTCCGCCGTCACAGCCCGCGCCTCCTGCGGGACCCGCGCCACGATTGGCCTCCGCCGATTACGGGAACTGGGCGAGGAGCGTCGCCGCCATCTTGAATTACCTCGCCAACGGCATCACCAACAATCTGCTTCATCTGCGCGAGGTGCAATACATCGCCGCTTTTCCCATGCCGCAGGATCTGGACCCCGCAACCGCAGCCGAAAACCCATCGAGCGACGAGATCGCCCAGGACATTCACGACGTCATCACGCAGTGGATGCCGGAGAACGTAATCTCTCCTGGCGGAGTACCGGCAAAAAACATCTCGAGCGCTTTTCTGCAGCTTGCCTATCCCTGGCTCAAGACTTCCGGGTCGGGCATCCTGCTGGAATCGCTCGAGGCTCCCGACGGCGCGCTGGCCGGCCTGCTGGCGCGCAATGCGCTGGTCAAAGGCACGTTCACCAGCGCCACCAAGATTACGCCTGCCGAGATCTACGATGTCTCGCCCACGCTGCCTGCGCAAGAAATGCTCAGCTCCGCACAACCGCTCGTATGGGACGCAAATCCAGTGCAGCCCAAGGCGCTCATCGAGCGGCTCAGCTTGTTCGGGTTTACCCCCTCCGGCTTGCAATTGCTCTCGGACGTGACCGCCTATCCGGGCGAGAGCTATCGTTCGGGCCCCGTCAACAGGCTAGTCGAGGTGATCTGCCGTGCCGCGCGCCAAATGGGCGAGGGCGCAATCTTCCAGAACAACGGCCCGGCTTTGTGGGGCCGAGTGCAGCGCTACCTGCAGAACCTGATGACGCGCCTCTGGACCCTGAACGCACTAGACGGAGACACGGTGAGCGATGCTTTCTCTGTCCGCTGCGACAAGACCACCATGACCCAGAACGATCTGGACAACGGCCGCCTGATCGCCTACGTCACCTTCACCGCGGCGTCCACCATCGAGACCATCACCGTGCAGTTGGCGATGGCGACCAGCGGCACAAGCGCGCAGCAAATCACGGCCACTCTCGCGGAGGCAAGCTGATGTCGACCGGCGCATTGATTCCGCTTCACGTATTCAAGTTCGAGGTGGACTTTTTCACAGACTCCCTCTCGAACAGCAGCAGCAACACGCAGTTCCAGGTGTGTTCGGGCTCGTTCGCCGAGTGCACCGGCCTTGAAGCCACGATGGAGCCGAAAGTCATCAAGGAAGGCGGCCGCAACTACGGTGCGGCGCAGCGCGCAGGCGGCACCACATTCGCCACCGTGGTGTTGAAGCGCGGCATCAGCAGCAACCAGAACATGTATCAGATTTTCAACACGCTCGCCACAGGAACCTTCGCGCCACGCATGCAGGTCACCATCAACGTCTTTGACGTGAACGGCACCGCAGTAATGGCCTGGCAACTGGATAAGGCCATGCCGGTGAAGTACAAGTTTTCAGACTTGAACGCCAAGAGCGCCGAAATTGGCATCGAGGAATTGCATTTAGTCCATGAAGGCCTGTGGTCGGTCACGCCCACAGTGCAGCAGATATAAGCCATGCCCCAGCAGCCTCCACAAGTCGCCAAAGCCACACTCGCCGCACTTCCCGGTGGAACGCCTTTAACGGTGCATTTCAATCCCGCGTCTCTGGTCTATTCGGTGGAGAATTCAAACCCGCCGCAAGCCGGCCAGCCCAAGAAAGCGCAGTATGTCGCGCAGTTCTCCGGCAAGCTGACGATGGATTTGCAATTTGACACCACTGACACTGGCGCCGACGTGCGCACTGTGACCAACCAGGTGGCGACGTTCATGCAGGCCTCGGTCAATGCCACCGCGGCCGCCGCCAGCGCGGCTCCGCCAAGCGGCAGTAACAACTCGGGCGCGCCGCCGCCCAAGGCTCCGCCGGTGCTGATGTTCCAGTGGGGAACCTACCAGTTCCAGGGCATCATGGACTCCTTCAAGGAGACCATCGACTTCTTTTCCGCCGACGGCGTAGCGCTGCGCGCACTGGTGAGCATTCAACTCTCGCGCCAGGACAACGTCTTCGACGAAGGTGCGAATTTATCGGGACCTTCGAACGCGGGAAGTCTGGTTCCCAGCTCGAGCGGCGACAGCGCGCTTTCCATGGCCACGCGCGGAGGCGATCCCAGCGCTCAGCGGCAGTTGGGCACGGCGAACGGGCTCGACAGCCTGCGCTTCACCGGCGGCGCATCGATGCAGGTAAGCGCGGGCGTTCAACTCAATCCGCCCGCTGCGTTTGTGACGAATTCTTCAACATCGGCAAGTGCGGGATTGAATATCGGAATTTCGGCCGGCGTCTCTGTCGGTGGCTCCGCCGGAATCTCCATCGGCGCGTCAGCAGGTGCATCCGCCGGAACATCCGTCAGCATCTCCGCTAGCGCGACCAGTGCCCTTGCCCCTGCATTCGGCGCGTCGGCTTCCGCTGGAGTCCCAGCTACCGCGGGAGCGTTTTCCGGTTTGCAGACGGGCCGGGCGGTCGTCAGCACCACGTCCAACCTGAACCCGCTGCAGATGCTGCCCGCAACCGTCGGCACCGATGTTTCCACCTTTGCCGGCGCCAGCTTCTCGCTCGGCGGCATCGCCAACAACACCGGCTCATTCGGGCTTTCAACGGATGTCGGCACAGAATTCAGCTTTGCCAACCGGCTCACATTCAGCAGCGACGACTAGAAGTCGTGCATTAAAGACCGGCTTTGTAACAGGGCACGACTTCAGTCGTGCCGAAGAGGCGAAATAAAAGTTTGGGGGCTTCAGCCCCCGCGGAATTAGAGGCGAACAACATGGCAGTCACCATCGATGAAATGCACGTTGATGTCAAGCAGGCTCCAAAGGCGGAAAGCGCGCAACCAGCAAGCGCGGATCCCAAAAAGGATGTGGACTTGCACCATGCATTGCATATCCTTCACCAACGCAAACTTCGACTGCGGGCGGATTGAACTATGGCGGAGACTCCACTGACGCAGGACGCCGTTTACAGCGCGATTCCAACCGTGCAGATCGACGGCCAGGCCAACGACAAAGTCACGGCCCAGATGCTCAGCATGGAAATGCGCGAGCAGGAGGGCGGCATGTCGTCCCTGGAGATGCGCTTCAGCAACTTCGGCTCCTTCTCCACCGGCCTCGCCGACATGGTCTTCGAAGACGGAGCGATATTGAAGCTGGGCGCGGCGGTGCTGGTGTGCGCGGGCGACGCCAGCTCTCCGACAGAGATTTTTCGCGGCAAGATCACAGCCCTCGAAGGCCGCTTTCCTGACACCGGGCCGCCGGACCTGGTGGTGCTTGCCGAAGATGCACTGCAAGGCGCGCGCATGGCGCGCAGCACCAAGAATTGGGACTCCGCCACGCTTACGCAGATCGCAACGCAAGTGGCCTCCAACCTCGGGCTCACTCCGGTTCTCGCCGGCCTCGACACAGGCATCGGAACGCAGTTGCAATTCAACGAAAGCGATCTCGCCTTTCTCCGCCGCCTGCTTGCGCGTTACGACGCCGACGTGCAGATCGTCGGAACCGAACTGCACGCCTCGCCGCGCAACCAGGCGCAGCGCAACTCCATCGAGATCGACCTGAACAGCCAGCTCAAGCACGTGACCGTGCTGGCCGATCTTTCCCACCAGGTCACGCAGATCACCGCGACAGGTTGGGACTACACCCAGGGCCAGGCCATTAGCGTCACCAGCCAGACCACCAGCTTCGGCCCCGGCTCGGGCAAGACAGGCCCGGCATGCTTGCAACAGGCGCTGAGCACGCGCTCCGAACAGCTTGGCCAATTCTCGAATCTCAACCAGCAGGAAGCGCAGGCCCTGGTAGACGCCGAGTTCGCGCAGCGAACACGTTGCTTCGTGGTCGCGCACGGAGTCTCCGAAGGCAACCCCAACCTGCGCGTTGGCACCTACCTTCAACTCGTCGGCCTCGGCGCGCGCTTCTCCAACACCTACTACACCACCGCCACCGTGCATCGCTTCGACACGCAGGGCGGCTATGAAACGCGTTTCACCGCCGAGTGCGCTTACCTGGGAGGTGCATAGTGAGCCGCCTCTTGCAGGAACACACCTTGGCGATGCTCAGCTCGGGCGCATTTCTGGCCACGGTAATCGACGTGCAGGACCCTGCCGGCCTCAACCGTGTTCAGTTGAAGGTCTACAACGTAGATGGCGTCAATGGCCAGGACGGCCCGGTGTGGGCGCGCGTCGCAGTCCCGTTCGCCGGCGGCAACCGCGGCTGCTTCTTCATGCCCGACGTGGGCGACGAAGTGCTGGTGGTGTATCTCTCCGGGGACGCGCGTTTCCCCGTAGTCATTGGCGGATTGTGGAATGGACACGACACGGCGCCGGACAAGTTCGGCGGCTCCGGCGCAAGCGTCGATCGCTGGACGATCACTGGAAAAGCAGGCACGAAGATCGCCATCATCGAAGATTCCACCGGTCCGACGATTCAGTTCACAACACCCGGCCAACTGACCGGCAAAATGACCGACTCCGACGGCTCAATCGAGTTCAGCGATGCGAACGAGACGTCCGTCCGGATCGACGCGAGCGGTGTCACCATCAACGCGCCCACCGCGTTGGTGCAGGTAACAGCGGCAGCCAGCATGAGCATCACCACACCCATGCTCACCGTGAGCGCGGGCATGACCAATTTCACCGGCGTCGTGACGTGCCCGACGATCATCGCCACGTCCGTAGTGGGAACAACCTATACACCGGGAGCAGGCAACATATGGTAGGCCACGAAATCTCGGTGCAGGGCGTTGATTTGATGGGCCTCGAACACAAGAGGCCCGTCATCCTGCAAATGAACGACGACGATTTCCCAACGAGATTCCTGCAGGACCTCGCGTCGCAGGAGCAGCCGAAGATCTCCAATGCGGTTGTACTGAATGCGCAGCCGTTGATGCTCTATCAACCAGTGCAGCGAATGTTGAACGTCGCCATGGTGGACCTGAATTGCGACAGCCTCTGTTCCCCGCGTCTCGATCCCAAACGCATCGCCTCCGCAGGTGTGGTGATCCGGCGGGTCTATCGCGTTGCGGGGCCGGCAAGTGGCCAGGTCACTGAGGAATTTCATACGCTATCCGGCTGGATGCGCAATTCCAAAGGCCAGTACTCCTGGACCAGGCTGAGTCCCGATCGGGAAGACTGCGATCCCGACCCAACCCAGCGTCCGCAGCTCCATTCAGGACAGCCGAGCCTCGACCTGCAACTTGCCGCGCAGGCGTTGTCGGCAGCCAGCGCGGAAAGCACCACGCCTGCGTTTGCCGCGCCGCCGGCCACTTGTGCGGCGCTTGGCAGGACGGTGATCTACGCAGTGATTCCCACTGCCAGCAGCGAAGTGAGCGACACACCACCCAAGTCACCGCCATTGATTGACAGGAATGGCCTGGTCACCAGTCTGCCCGCGCTGCTCCGATCGAAGAAATACTCCTCGGGACTCACCGTCCCTTCAGTCTCCTCCATCGACTACCGCTGGATGTCCGACGAATTCTTGAACGATCAATATCCACCCGTTGTCACGACCTCCGCAACCAAGCCGCCGGTGTCCACGCCCAGCGCCGAGTTCACATGGTTTCATGGCTTCGCCACTGCGCTGCGCATGCTGCACACGGTCTTCAATGCCTTTGATAACCAGAACGAAGGCGCAGAAATCTTGAACTTGTTGAACCAGAACAACGTGAGCTTTGCGGATGGTCATAACGAGCAGATGGGCGATTTCTATCGCAAGGCGAAATCGACGCTTCTCGACAGCAACAGCTATCCGAGCGCCGCGCAAGCAGCGCCTTCTTCGAGCAACACACTGACCATGCCGGCACACTGGGACTCGCTCAGCCACGGAGACGAGAAGGCCCTGGTCGATGCACTCGTCAAAGCGCTGGGCCCGGCTTCCAACGGAATGCTCGCGCCGCAGGGCCGCTTTCAAGACAGCACCCGCTACTACAAGCTGCGCATGTTCTTCCGCATCAAATCGGAGTCCGGCAACTGCCCCCCAAAACTGGTCTGGAGCCAATATAGTCATCACTTCCAGATTGCTCCGTGGCATGCGACAGGCAATCGTCCCCACCCGCCCATTCCATTGCCCGATCCCACATCGGCGTTCATGAAGACCGCAAAACCCAATTGCAGCTTCCAGGTTCCGGGCAACCTGATGAGCGCCATGCAGGGCACCACGCTCTCCGGCCTGATGAAAGGCTCAGGCGGCGGAGGCGGACTCAGCCTGAACTGGATCTGCGGCTTCAACATTCCGCTCATTACCATCTGCGCATTCTTCGTGCTCAACATTTTTCTCAGCCTGTTGAACATCGTTTTCTTCTGGCTGCCGATCATCAAGATCTGCATCCCGTTCCCGCTTCCCTCACCCAGCACGCCCGACGACGGAGCGCCATGAGCACCACGTATCAAGACCCCATCGGCTGGCCGTTTCTCCCGGTTCCGCAAGGGGGACAACTCGTTTATCCGACGCTCGAACAGAGCGTGCGCGATTCCATTCGCATCATTCTCACGACGCGCCCCGGCGAGCAGCTCATGCGCCCGCGCTACGGTGCGGGCCTGCAGAATTTTCTCGACGAAGGCAACACCGTGGCCCTGCGCGCACAGATTCAAACCACCATTTTGCAGAGTCTGCAGAACTACGAAAACCGCATCACGGTCGATGCCGTGGATGTCGATCCAATCGCGGGCGCGCCCGCACAGGTACAGGTCCAGATTCACTACCGGCTGCTGCGCACCAATGTTTCTCAGCAGATCGGTGCAACCATGAACGTGGGTTGACGCCATGCCGCTCATACCGCCAGCTCTCGACGACCGGTCCTACGACGATCTAGTCCAGGATCTGCTCGCCAACATTCCCGCGCACACGCCGGAGTGGACCAATCCGCAACCGGGCGACCCCGGCCGCACCCTGCTTGAACTTTTCGCATGGCTGGCCGACACCATTCTTTACCGCGCCAACCTCATTCCGGAAAAACAGCGCATCGCTTTTCTGAAATTGCTCGGCCAGTCCATGCAGCCGGCATCCGCGGCATCCGGCATTCTTTCTCTTTCGCTGGGCCAATCGTCGGTGGCGCCCGTGGGAGTGGTAGCGGGCGCAACCGTCACTGGGCCGGTCAACTTTGAAACCCTCGGCGATGTCGACATCCTTCCCGTCACTGCGCAAGCCTACATTAAAGTCGCGCTGACTCCCGACCAGCAAAAGCAATCCCTCCCGCTGCTCACCGGTCTCAAAAAGCTCTACGGCCTATCGGCCATCCCCGCCGGCTACACGACGACTCCGGTCTTCGCCAACAATGTAGCCGACCCCAATGGCTTCGACATTGTGAACTCCACAACCGACTCCAGCATTTGGCTTGCGCTGCTTGCCTCCAGCCAGCAGAACCTGGCTCCAGTGCTCAATGCCCTGGGCACGGCCAGTGGCCAGCAAATCCTGAATGTCGGTTTCGTTCCCTCCCTCTCGGTTCCCGGCCTCTACTCCGTTCCGCAGTCCTATACTTCCGCCGGCGTTCCCGCGCCGGTGCTTGCAACGTGGCAAATGAGCCAGCCACCCGCGGGCGCTGGCCAGCCCATCGCGTATACCACGCTGAAGGTCCTCGGTGACACCACGCAAGGCCTCACCCAGCCTGGCATCGTTCAATTGATGGTGCCGCCCGCCGGCGTCATCGGCGCGCCTTCGAACGATGTCCGCACTGACTCTCAGGCCGGTGTGGGTATGAAGCCGCCGCGCATCGACGACCCCTCCATCTCGTCGCGCCTGCTTGCCTGGGTTCGCCTCAGCACGCAGAGTTCGTTGCAGGTAAGCTGGCTCGGCGTGAACGCAGTCCAAATCGATCAGCGCGCCACGCAGAGCCTCATTGTCATCGGCGTGAGCGATGGCAGCGCCAACCAGCAATTCGCCCTGCCCGCGCCGCAAGTCGATCCAGCCTCATTCCTCCTTGACGTCGACATGCCCGGCCTCGGCTTCCAACTCTGGCAACAGGTCGACGATCTCGCCGTCCTGCAAGGTCCGGTTCAGGCCTATCAGCTCGATCCCGAAGCCGGCACAGTCACATTCGGCAATCAGCTTCAAGGCATGATCGTACCCGCTGGCCGCCGCATTCGCGTGCGCTCCATGCGCGCCGGCGGAGGCGCAGATGGCAATTTGCCCGCCGGTTCGCTGACCGCCATTCAGGCCAAGGACGCATCCGGAAATCAGATCAACCAGACCATCAACGTCGTGCAGCCCATCGCCACAACCGGAGGCGCGGACCCTGAGACGCTCGACGCAGCCCAGCAGCGCATTCCTTCCCTGCTCCAAAACCAAAGCCGCGCCGTCACCGCTGCCGACTACAGCAATCTCGCCGAGCAAACTCCTGGCGCCAATGTGGGGCGCGTGGAAGTGCTGCCGCTGTTTAAGCCGCAGACATTCACGCCCAATGTTCCCGGCGTGGTCTCAGTGATGGTGATTCCGAACCAGACCGGTGTCATGAATCCCTGCCCGCGCGCCGACCGCCCCACCCTTGAAACCGTCTATCAATATCTCAATCCATGCCGCCCGGTTACCGCGGAGATGTACGTGATCGCCAGCGACTATGTCGGCCTGGGCATTGGCGTGGGCGTCGAAGTCAAGACCGGCTACGGCTTGGTGGCAGTCTCTCAGGCGGTTGAGACGGCCTTGCGCAGTTATCTCTGGCCGCTCGCGCCGGGCGGCCCAAACAGCACTGGCTGGCCTTTGGGCCGCGCGGTGCGCAACCTGGAATTGGAGGTCGTTGTCAGCCAGGTCCCGGGCGTGATCGAAGTGAACGGCCTGAACCTGTTCACGAAGCTCAGCTCCGGTGCCTATCAACTCGTAACCGCAGACAGCAGCGGCTCTCCGGAAATCGTGCTTGAAAACTGGCAGCTTCCTGAAGTGCTGGATGTCGTTGTGGTCGCCAGCCCCGACGGGACGCCGAGCGCGGTGCCCAACCCCTTGGCCCCACCACCTGAAACCGACCCGGCGGTCGCAGTGCCCGTCGTGCCCAACGTCTGCTGAAGGACCGCATATGGATTCGAACGGTCTGCGCTTTTGGATGCTGAGTCAGCTTAATGACTGGCTGCCGCCGTGGCGCGCCGATACGGCCTATCTGAGCGAACAAGGGATCGTCGACCCCAACGGCAACATCCAGATCGCGCAGAATTCGGGAACCTCAGGAGCGGGTGCGCCAGCCACCTGGAAAGCGACCCTCGGCCAGACCACGGGCGATGCCGGAATCACGTGGATGAATGCAGGCCCAGGCGCGCCGATCGATCCAAAACTGGGCACATGGAAGCCAGGTGCAAAGTTCTCCCCAGGCCAGTTCATCGTGGACTCGAACGGCAACCTTCAACGCGCAGTCACGCTGCCTTCATGGCAGCCGAACACGATTTATCCCGTCGGCCAATACATCCAGTCTGCAGCCGGATATGCGCAGCTTCTAGTCGCGGCCACCGGCGCTGGAACCACCGGCGCAACAGTTCCCGGTTTGTCTGCATTGCCCGGACAGTATGTGACCGACGGCAATGTGACTTGGTGCTGCATTGCCAAGGTCGCGAATCCCGGAACCACCGGCACTGCTCCACCTACATGGCCGACCGCCCTCGGGCAGAATGTCATCGACGGCGCCGTGTCCTGGAGTTGCGCCGGACCCACGCAGTCCGGACTCTTCTACTGCAGCGAAAACAACACCCTGCAACTGCGCAGCATGCGCACCGGCAGCGCCCCGGTAGAAGATCTCAATACCGCCTTTGGCCTGGTTGAAACCACGCCAATGACGCTCGACCAGTTCGGCAACTACGCGCGCTGGGATGCGTCGAGCGGCCTGGTGATGGCCGGAGGAAGCGGCCCCAGCGATGCGCCTCCACCGAATGAAGTGCCCATTTACGCGCCCGGCCAGCCCGACATCACCGACCTCGCCATGGGCTACGACGGCGTGCTTTACATCGCTGCCGGCGGCTCGCTGGTCATGATCGATCGGCGCAATCGCTGGCCCAATTTCACGCTGACAGTCCCCGGCTTCAACTTCTGGCGGCTCGCCGCGCTTCCCGAAGGCGGCGTTCTGGCACTCGATCGTAGCAACCCGCAACTGGGCAAGGTCTCCGGCCTGCCCCTGCAAACCGGCCCCGTCGATACACCCGATCCTGGCGTCATGCGCCCCTGCCAAACGAACCCGAAGCCGCCGCGCATCGTCTCGCGATTCACGCTTCCTTCCGCCGAGACCTTCGTTGCCATCGCGCCGATGGACATGACAGCGCAGCCAGCGCAATTTGTCGTGATGTCATGGGCCTCGAACAGCGCTGCCAATCAAGTAGCAAATATCCGCATCTTCAACGAGACCACGCTAACCGGTTCGCCGTTGCAACTCGGCGGAGTACGTCTGCCCTACGCAATTGCGTGGCTTGGCAATCGGCAATTCGCGGTCTTGGCGACAAACTTGAACGAGGCTCTCATCTACGACCTCGCCGATGCCGGCGACACCCTGGTGCCCGCCGGTGAAACCTACATCCTCGCCGCCAACAATGCCGGTCCCATGGTTCACGGCTTCGATCTTCCGCCGAACTACGCCAATGTTGCAGGCGCGACCCCCATCATGCTCCCGCTGTTGCCGCTCTCGCTGAACACTCTTGCGGCCGCAGGCGCGACCAACCCCGCCGGCCCCGCGGTAATCGACAGCGGCACCGCGCAATGCGTCTGGCATCGCCTGTTTATTGAAGCCATCGTGCCTCCCCGCTGCGGCGCGATCGTCTGGCTCACCGCTTCCGACTCGCTCTCCGATCTTGTCAATCCAGCATTCCCGTGGTATCCCCACCTTCTCGGCGCTGCCGATACTTCCGCCGTTCCGCCGTCCATGCTGCCCGGCGCACCCACCGCCGTCTGGCAGTCAATCCCCACAGAAGTCCCGTACGCGCCCACGCTGCTCCACGAAGCCCCCATCGCGAATACGCAAGGGCTTTTCATGGCTCTTGTTCAACGATCGAACAAGGTAGTCCGCAACCTGAGCGGCCGCTACCTCGGCGTGCGCATTCATCTCAATGGCGACGGTCGAAACTCCCCGCAGTTTGCGGGCATGCGCGTCTACGGCCCACGCTTCTCCTACGTGCAGAAGTATCTCCCCGCCATCTATCACGAGGCCAAGTTCCCGCCTGCCGCCGATGTCGACGGCGACTGCACGCGGCGCGATTTCCTGGAGCGCTTCGTCGACATCTTCGAGTCGCAATGCACGCGCATTGAAGACCGCATCGCCAACGCGTACCTATTGATGCGCCCGGAGAGCACACCTGACGATTCGCTCGACTGGCTGGGCGGATGGATCGGCATAAGACCTGGCAATTATCCGCCCGGTCGCAGGCGCGCGCGCATCGAAGCCACGCCCAACCTCTACCAATGGCGCGGGACAGCGAAGGGTGTAACCGAAGCCCTCGATGTGGCGACCAACGGCGCATGCAGCAGCGGGGCGATCATTGTCATCGAGGACTTCCGTCTGCGCCACATCTTCGCAACCATCCTCGGCGCCGATCTCAGCATCCAGAACAACCCACTCCTTCCCGGCTACTCCGGCAGTAGCAACTCCATCGTGGGCGACACGCTTTTCTTGGGCGATCCGCGCATGCAGGCCGAGTTGCAGGCACTTTATGAAACCGATCTCAACATTCCCGGAAGCGCGCAGGCCGTGCAGAATTTCTATGACCAGCTTGCCTACCGCATGACGGTCTTTGTCCACAACCAGATTGAAAATGTGAACCTCAAACTGGTCACGCGCATTGTGGAAGCGGAAAAACCCGCGCATGTGCAGGCATTCGTCAAGGTGGCCACAAAGCCTTTCATGATCGGCTTGGCTTCGCTTGTTGGAGTCAACACCTATCTCGGGCCTGACCCGCCGGCAAACCAAGTCACCGTCGGCCTCAGCGATGTGGGCCGCTACGACATCGTCACCGAGATGCCGAGCCTCGACCCGCGCATGAATAACGGCTGGA
>Ga0302320_10006873_pt1 | contig 25152 bp, 27 predicted proteins | sample Bog_T0_3_FD_202130 | JGI IMG/M metagenome (GOLD analysis project Ga0302320, IMG submission 202130) | Peat permafrost microbial communities from Stordalen Mire near Abisko, Sweden - Bog_T0_3 | ecosystem: Environmental > Terrestrial > Soil > Wetlands > Peat | place: Sweden: Abisko, Stordalen Mire... | reverse complement strand
CGCAGTGGTTGACCGGCAGAAAGACACAACGAACACAGTGGAGTTGACGCGGGAGGAGATTCGGTTTTGAACGGCTCGGTAGAACGCATGACAGATTTCTGCTGACGGGCTTAAATTTGGCGTTGCTTCCCCCTTCGCCAAGGCTATGGAGGAAAGGGGCGCAAAAAATTGCCCGCCCTCACCTGTTTCCTTTCCGTGAACCTGCGGGAAAAAGTTCACGCGTCCTCCTCCGCTAAAGCTACGTAGGACAGGGAGGCGCAGAGGGGAGGAAGAAGGGAATTTGCCGCGAGAGAACGCAAGGAACGCGAAGGATGGACGAGGCGAAGGCTTGGAGGGAGCCGTGACGGGCAATCGGCATTACCACGACGGCGGGCAGGGGACTGCCCACCCTACCCATTTTGGTTCATGGATGGTGAGCAGGTCCAGAGGGAACAGGGAACTCTCCGTGGACCTGCGGAAAAAAGTTCACGCGGAGACGCGGAGGCGCGGAGAGAAAACAGAGGAGGCATTTTACCGACTTTTTCAGGAACCACGGCTCCTTCAGACAGTTCATGTTTATTCATATCGTGTTTAAAAGAGCTTTTGAATTCTTTGAGTTTTTGGCATGCAGAAGATTTGTGTCCAGGAGCGCTTTGCGTGCTGAGCATGAAATAGAAATATTTACAAGTTTCTCTGGAACGGCATATTCGGTTCCGGATTAAATGCTTTCATGTATAAATCAATCATCGTCGCGTCCGCATTTATCGCCGTTGGTACCTTCTTCATTTATGGTGGCATCAGCGCATTAAGAAGCGGGGAGGTTGGCAACCGATTTTCGTCGTATGAACGCCGAGAAGAGCCATTCAGCTTTTGGTTTTATGTGGTCTTTTACATATTATTTGGGCTATTTGCTTACCGTATGGCGGTTTATGTTTTGCTTCATCCCCCAAAGACATGAAAATCAACAACCACAAAGGGATGCAAATTTTATTTTAGGTGAGGTTACCAATTTCCAGACGAGGTCGCTCCGACGGAGCTCGGATATTACCGGGGCTGGGATACTACAAAGAGGCCGCACCTACGGTGCTTCGGAATGGTAAGACAACGCGAAGCGCCCCTAAAATCCGTGTTTGATCCGTGTTCAATCCGAGGCTAAAAATTTCCCAATCATGCCGTGCGCCACGTCAATTGTTTGATCTGGCCGTGCTCGGAGTGTTGTTTGTCCAGTGAGCGCAGTTCAAAGTCCGCGCCGTGGCGATTGAAGGTGGCCCGCACCCAGCCGCTGGGACGGCCGGCTTGAAACACATAGGCGGTCGGCGGCAGATTGATCAGGTGCACGCCACTGGCGTGGGTTTCTACATGCCAATCGTGCGTGTGGCCGAAGATAAACGCTTTCACCTGCGGATGCCGCGCCAACAAGTCACAGAACTCCGCCGAATCTTTTAAGCCAATCACCGAGTCCGCGCCAAACTCCAAAAACTGCAGGTTATGGTGCCCCACGACGATGGCCGGTTTGTCGGGTCGCTGCTCCAATTCGCGCGACAGCCAGTCGCGTTGGACCACGCCAATTTCGCCGGGCGTATGGTTGGTGAGGTCCAGCGAGTCCACCAAAAACCAGTTGGCGCGCCCGGTGGAGAACACCGTCGCCTGCCGGTGCAATTCCTGGCTGTGCAACGTGGCGTCCCGGGGAAAGGCGGACCAAAAATTTTGCCGATCGTCGTGGTTGCCGAGGGAAAGATGAATGGGCGCCACGGCCCGGGCGGCTTCGATCAAGCTGCCAAAACGTTGGTAGTCCGGGGAAAGTCCGTTCCGATAAGCCAGATCGCCATTCACGATCACGGAGGCCGGTTTAACCGGCCATTCGAGAAATTCCCGGACCGTGGCCGTCAAGTTGTCGGCCATGTTGACGTGATTAAAAACCGTCGTGGCATCCCCGGCGATGTGGCAGTCGGAAAAGAAGGCGATGGTATCGCGGTCGCGTCTTTTTCCAAACCAACTGGCTTGCAAATCCGGCGCGAGCGCCAAGGCAAGGCCGGCCAGGCCGGCGCGCTTGAGGAAGTCGCGTCGGCTGAGTTGCGGCAGATGAATCGGCATGGCAGCCCCAGTTTACACGGGCGGCAGAGGCGCACAAGGGGTGCCAATGTTAAAAAGAGGTCACAGCGAGGAAAGTATGAAGTATGAATTATGACTTGTGAATCTCGGGCTGGTACACGTGCGGGTATAAGACACCGACGAAGGGGAGGTTGCGATAGCGCTCGGCGAAATCCAATCCGTAGCCGACGACAAATTGATCGGGAATGTGGAACCCGACGTAATCGGCCTGGATTTTTTCGGTTCGGCGCTCCGGTTTATCCAACAGGACACAGGTTTTGATCCGGCGCGGCTTCAGGGCTTTGATCTTGGCCAGCACGCGCGTCATTGTTTTGCCGGTGTCCAGAATATCGTCCACCAACAAAACGTCGCGACCGGCCACATCCAGGCGCAGCTCCTTGGTGAAGATCAAATGCCCGGACTGCGTTCCCGCACCGTAGCTGGACACGCCGATGAAATCCAGGCGGAGCGGGAGGTTTAAATGGCGAATCAGATCGGCAAGGAACAATACGGTCCCATTGAGCACTGAAATCACGACCATTTCCCGTCCGCAGAAATCGGCCTCGATCTTCTTAGCCAGCCGCTTGACCTGGCGGGCCAGTTGCGCCTCGGAAATGAGCACGCGCTCCACCTCGGCCCGCCAATCCGGAGGGACGGGGGTCTTCGACTTCCGTTGGGAAGGTGGCGGGGTCACAGAATAAAGGCAGGAAACAGCGGTGGATGTGGATTTTCCATCCGCCCATTAACCGTGAACGGGGCGGCCGCGCCAAGAAAAATCTTTGAAGTCAGCCGTTAAACGCCTATAAAACCACATGCTCATGCTCCATAATGGTGGACCGGTGATTTGGCTGATCCTCATCGCCGCCGCCACCGCGCTGGTCGTTTTTGTCGAACGGGCGCTGTTTTGCCATCGTTCGCAGATCAATTCCGTGGAATTTCTCAACGGGGTGCGCACGGTCATCAAGCGCGGCAACGTGGTTGAGGCCATCTCCATCTGCGACGCCACGCCCGGCCCCGTCGCCCGCCTGGTAAAAGCCGCCATTTTGACCCGCGATCTCGGGCGCGACCGTGTTCGGGAAGCCGTGGAGGAGGCTGGGCTGACCGAAGTGCCGTTATTGGAGGAGAAATTGAACCTGCTGGCCACGATTGCGCAGATCGCCCCCTTGCTGGGCCTGCTGGGCACGGTGGTTGGGTTTTACCAGATGTTTTCCATCCTCAAGGTGGGCGGACCGTACGCCACCTTGAACGACCTTTCCGCGGGCATCTCGCAAGCGCTGATTTGCGCCGCCGCCGGCATTGCCGTGGCGATCCCCGTCCATGCGGGTTATAATTATCTCGTGAGCCGCGTCAACAAAATCGTGCTGGATATGGAGCGCGCGGCGGCCGAGATCGTCACGGTCGTGACGGAGAATCCCACCAACCAATGAAATTTCCGCGCAACGTCCGCATTCTCCGGAGCCACTTTGATGTGGCGCCGTTTGCGGTCGTCTTTTTTCTATTGGTGATGTTTGTGGCGCTGGGAACGCTGCTGCCGATTCCGGGCGTGGGGATTTCCTTGGATGTGCCCACGGCGAGCGACCTGCCGGGGATTGAGAAGCCCACCGTGGCGGTGGCGGTGGACGCCAACGGCCGGCTGTTCTTCAAAAACAAAATCGTCACGGAAGCGGCGCTCACCGACGGACTGAGTGAAGCGGTGCAGGAATCTTCGGCCCCGCTGACGCTGGTCATTCACGCCGACAAATCCGTCACGTACGAAAAGCTTTTACACCTGACCTTGCTGGCGCGGGCGTCCGGCATTCACGAGGCCCTGTTGGCCACCCTGCCCCGCCTGGTGGAAGGGCCGTCTGCGCGCCCATGAGCGAGGTCCCAGAACAATTTCCCGGCCACGGACCCGTCGTTTTGCCTGCCAGAGGGTGGCCAGCCAAACGGATCGTGGTTTTGACGGTCATCGTACTTGCGGTGCAAGCCGCCCTGGTGATCATCCTGGATGAAAAAAAGGCACCGCCCGTACGGCTCGCGATTAACGCCCCCCATTTTCAACTGGCGAACGAGGCGAGCGGATTGATTGCGCTGGACGATCCGACCCTGTTCGCGTTGCCCCACACCAATAATTTTGGCGCAGACGTTTGGTTGGGAAAGCCGGACGTTACCCCACCCTCCTTCGCGTACACGGCGCCGCCGCGGGAATTACCCTTGGATGCCGGGAGGCTGGCGATGAGTTGGCGGACGTTTCCCGACACCAACGACACGGCCACAGCCCTGCCGGTGTTTAAACCGGAACCGGACTTGGCCGAGCCGGAGCCGATCGTGGCCGCAAAGCTTAACGGGATGACGACGATGCAAATTCACGGTGAACTTGCGGGCCGGCGGCTGGTGGCACAGCCCATCCTGCCATCGCTCACCAATTCGGATTGGGTCGATCACACGCACGTGCAGGCCGTGGTGAATGCGGCCGGGGATGTGATTTCAGCCGTGGCCATCCCGGCCAGCAGCCTTGTTTCGGTGCCGGTGGATACCAGTGGAAACCAGCAAGCCGAAGCACTGGCGCTGAAATTGCGGTTCGCGGCCTCAACCTCCGCCGTCATGTTCGGCCAGATCATTTTCAACTGGCATACCGTCGTCACCAACGCCCTTTCCCCGGCGCCTGCGTCGCCATGAATCCCGGGCAACTCATCACCTTGTATGTTGCCGTGACCCTCGGGACATTGTGCGCGCTGGGAATCTATTCGGAGATGCGGCGGCGCCGTTTCGGACCGGCCCATCCGAAGGACACGGTATTCCGTTGCAAGCAGTGCGGCTTTGTCTATACGGACGACGCGGATGTCGACCGGTCCCGTTGTTCGCAATGCGGGAAGCTGAACGACAAAGTGGAGTTCTAAAGGATCGGGTGGACGGGGAGGATTCGCGACTGATAAGCGGCAGGCGATGGGGTCATGATTCTATGAGAGAATGCTAGCTGGGACTGTCGGGCAGGTTGCCCTCCAGACGGGCGGGTCGCCCGTTCCACCCGGACTAAACAACGCTCCAACCCCAATGACCAACGCTGGAATTACTTTCTGGCATAGCCCTGCAAATCGACGGTCACATGGGCATAACCGATTTGCTTTAATGCCTGCTGCACTTTCCCGGATACGGTGGGTTCCATCAAGCGGGACAATTCCGCCGGGCCAACTTCGATTCGCGCGAGGCGAACCAATCCCGCTGGCGCGGGAGCGGCCGAAGGGGCGGTGCCATTCGACGGCGTACCGTACTCGTGATGGCGAACCCGAACATCATAAAATCCCAGGTCGCGCAGAACATTTTCCGCCGACTCCACCATGGAAAGCTTTTGCGTATTCACGGGTTCTCCGTGAGGAATGCGGGAGCTGAGACAGGCCATCTGCGGTTTATCGGCGGTGGGCAAACCCAGCCAGGCGGACACCTCGCGGATTTCCGACTTGGTGAGGCCGGCTTCTTTCAAGGGCGCGCGCACTTGAAACTCGCTGGCCGCCTTGGCGCCGGGACGAAAATCGCTGATATCGCTGGCATTTTCGCCGTAGGCAATCACGGCGAATTTTTCCGTTCGCGCCAGGACCTCCAATTCCGTGAAGAGTTCGTGTTTGCAAAAATAGCAACGATTCGTGGGATTGGCCAAGTAGGCCGGATTATCAAATTCGGCGGTGCGCACCACCCGGACGGGAAAACCGAATTTCTCGCCGATGGCAATGGCGTCCGCCAATTCGCGACGCGGGAGGCTCGGGGAATCGGCGATCACCGACAAGGCCCGATCACCCAACACCTGATGTGCCACCAGCGCCAGAAACACCGAGTCCACGCCGCCCGAGTAGGCGACGAGGCACGTCTCATAACCGACGAGCAGTTGCCGCAGTTTCTCCAGCTTTTCCGCGGCAATCTTTCCGACCGGCGGCCGGGTGTGGGTCAATAATTCATTCATGCTTTCGTTTGAGCGGCACGACTGGCCGCGGCAAAAACCTGTTTAACGGGCACGCCGGCGTGCTGGGCGGCAGCGCGGCAGGACTCAAATTCCGGCGCGGACTGCACCAACTGCCCATTCAACGTGCCCTGTTTAACCGAAATCGGGCCGAAAGGCGTCATGACCTCTGTGAACTCGCGCTTGAGCTTGCGCCGTTCCGTCAAATGGAAACGCAGACCGAACGCAGAGGTTTCCCGCAAAATCAACTCGGCGAACAGTTCTGTTTTCTCCTCAGAACATAGCACCGTTAGCAGAACTCCGGGACGACTTTTCTTCATTTGGATGGGCGTATGAAAAACATCCAAAGCGCCCTGGGCCAGCGCGGTTTCAACAAATTGGCCCAAAATCTCGGCATGGATATCGTCAATATTCGTCTCCAGCACGGCGACCCGATCGGTTTCCCAATCCAGCTTGGCCGCGACGGGGGCGGTTACCGTTTTAACCGGTGTTTCGGTTCCCAAAATCACGCGCAGGACATTGGGACGCGTATGATTGTTGCGGGTTCCCAAACCGTACCCGATCTTTTCCGGAGCGAAATGATTCAGCGGCCCAAAGCTTTCGGCAAATTCCGCCAGCAAGGCCGCACCGGTGGGCGTAACCAGTTCATGGGGCTCCTCGCATTGGGTAATGGCCGTCTGCCGCGCCGCCAGCAAAGCGAGGGTGGCCGGGGCCGGAATAGGCATCCGACCGTGAGCGCAATTGATCCAGCCATTTCCCTCCACCACGGTCGCCGACCGGACGCGTGGCTGGCCGAGCAATTCCAACCCAATGCAGGCTCCGACAATATCCACGATGGAATCCACGGCGCCGACCTCGTGAAAATGAACCTGCTCGGGCGGCTGACCATGAATCTTTCCCTCCGCCACCGCCAAGCGGTAAAAAACGGCCAGCGATTTTTCCTTTACCCAGGGTGAAAGGGTGCTGGCCACGATCAACGTTTTTATCGCCGCAAAATCCCGGTTTTCATCTTCCTGATGGGTATGCCCATGCTCATGGCTATGGCCGTGATCCTGACCATGGCTATGATCGTGAGTATGACCGTGGAATTGGAATTGCAGCGGACTGTGGTGGTGGTGCTCAGACGCAGGCGCTGCGTGAGCATGCTCAGAAGCATGGTCTGATTCCAGATGAACGTCGAACTTAACGCCTGCGATGCCGGACTTCTGGCCACGCGCAAAATGGAGATGATAACCCGTTAACGATAACTTTTCTAATTCCGCCTCGAATTGTTCCGGATCAACGCCCAAATCCAGCAAAGCGGCGATAAACATGTCGCCGCTGATGCCGCTAAAAATATCGAGATAAAGTGTTTTCATTGGCCCGCGATCATCATGTTGATTTGGCTGGCGGCATAGGCCGCGCCGAAACCATTGTCAATGTTCACCACTGTCACGCCGCTGCCGCAGCTATTCAGCATGCAGAGCAAGGCGGCGATGCCACCGAGGTTCGCCCCGTATCCTACGCTGGTGGGGACAGCAATCAAGGGTTTCGATACCAGGCCGGCCACCACACTGGGCAAGGCGCCTTCCATTCCCGCGACCACAATCAGCACATTGGCCTTTTGGATGACTGCCAGCCGTCCCAAGAGACGGTGCAGTCCGGCCACCCCGACATCCGTGACGCGCTCCACGTGATTGCCCATGATGTCCGCCGTCACGGACGCTTCTTCGGCCACGGGGAGATCGCTCGTTCCGGCGCAGATGACGGCAATCGTGCCCGGCCGCTTGGGGGCGGGTTTGGATTCGATTGTGACGCAGCGGGCGAGTTCATGGTGGCGGGCATTTTTAAATTTCTTACGGAGCAACTTCGCATGTTCCGGTCCGACGCGGGTCACCAGGACGCGTTCGCCGATTTCGAGCAAACGGGCGGCAATGCCGGCGACTTGGGCGGGAGTCTTTCCCGCGCCATAAATGACCTCGGGAAAACCTTTGCGCAACGCCCGGTGGGTATCCACCTGCGCATAGCCCAAATCCGCGACGGGGGCGGCTTGAAACGCGCGCAAAACCTGTTCTTCACTGGTTTTGCCGCTGCGAAATTTTTCCAAGAGATTGCGGGCTTCAGAGGTGGTCATAGGTTATGAGCCGGGTGTTCTTTCATGGACAAAAACCATTGTTTATAATTTCAACGACTTACGTGGCCTCACTCCTCACCCGTGGCCCTCTCCTCATTGGGAGGAGAGGGTGCCGCGTTGGGATATCCCTGTGCATTTCCGATGGCCCCCCAGCGGCCGCATCAATCAGACTCAAGGGTTCAATGCGCGAACTTTTTCGGGGAATTCTCTCGCCGCCGCGGGACGAGGGGACTGGCGCTACTTTGATTTCGTCAGGCATGCGAAATTGTATGAATAAAATGCGTCAGAAAACCGTTTCTGTCACGCTGTTTAGACCGCGGGAGGAGCGGGGTCGGACGGGGTGGCGGGTTTGGGCGGGGCGGGCTGGAGCCGGCGCAACTGGTTCTCCAACTGCGTCACGCGGGTACTCAATCGTTCGAAGGTCTCGCGCACTTCCGGTGGCAGGGCAATGCAATCCTTGCAATGGTGGCGGCTGGCGTTGGTGCCTTTGGCGGGATATTCGAATTTTCGGCCGCAAGCCCGGCACGTGCGGAGGCGTGAACTGGTTTTTTCCATGGGAAATTCAGCGCTGGCGCTTTTCCAGATCCCGGACGGCGCTCGTCACGCCGCCATCCATCAGCAACCGGCGATCCGGCGAACGCGTCTCCCCCACGGCCGTCACGCGGATGGCGGCTTCGTCGGTCACGGGACATTCGTGTTCACAAATGCCGCAACCAATGCACAGCGCCGGATCCACATAAGGACGGCGCAACGTGATGGGGGTACCGTCCCGTTTGGTGATGGTGACTTCGCGCGAATAAATGGCTTTGGGGGATACGGGGCAGACTTCCTCGCAGACCACGCAGGGAGTTTCCATGGCCCACGGCAGGCACCGGCCGTAATCATAAAAAGCGGTGCCAAGCTTGATCGGCCCCTGGTCCGCAAATTTGCCCGTGCCGGTCTTCTCCTCAATGGTGATGCGCTGGATGGCGCCGGTGGGACAGACCTGGCCGCAGAGCGTGCAGTTCAGCTCACAAGCGCCCAGCTTCATGTTCAGGATCGGCGTCCAGATGCCTTCCAAACCCGTCTCCAGCAGGGCCGGCTGCAGCACGTTGGTCGGGCAGGCGCGAATACATTGATCACACTTGATGCAGCGATCCAGGAAATCCTTTTCCTCCACCGATCCGGGTGGCCGAATGGCTTTCTTATTGTAATTACGATCCGCGGCACCGGTTGACCGGCCGAAGGCAAAAAAGCCCACGCCAATCAGACTACCGAGCAACGCGCGGCGGGCCGGGATCATGGGAGCGGAAATTTCCCGCCGCATCTGGGGCAGAAACTTAAAGGAAATCGCATCCTCCGGACAGTCCTCGACGCAGTTGAAGCAGACAAAACATTCGCTCTTGCGCAGCTGGGTCTGGGGATCCGCGGCGCCTTCGCAGTTTTTCAGGCAGAGATCGCAATCGACGCATTTGTTCGGATCCCGATCAATCCGCCAGAGGGCAAAGGTCGACAGGGTTCCCAGAAAGGCGCCCAACGGACAAAGCACCCGGCAAAAGAAACGCGGGATCAGAACATTCATGCCCACCAGAAAAAACAGGAGGAAACCGATGACCCAGGCGCCGGCGTGAAAATACTGTTTCACATAGATGCTGGAGGGAAAAATCAGGTTGATCATGGGCAGAATCGCCACAGTCATGGAACGGTGGAAGAGGCAGATCGGGTCGAGCCAGCCAATTTGCAGGGAACCGCAAATCGCGGCGACCACCATGGCAATCAGGATGACGTATTTGAGGGAATACAGTTTGCGGTAACGATTGGACTCGATTCGCTCGCGTTCTTCCGCGCGTCGCTTGCCCATCAGCCAGCCGATGAAATGATGGAGGATGCCGTAGGGACAGATCCAGTTGCAGAAGATCCGGCCGAAGAGCAACGTGGGAATGATCAGCAGCACCGCCGTGATCAAGCCCATATAAACCGTGTGGGTAGTAATGGCGGTTGCCGTTGCCACCAGCGGGTCCAGTTCGAGGAATAGCGAAACGGGGTAGCCCTTGAGATACCGCAAATCCGTAACGACCACGAAAAACAGGAAAAGAGCGAAAAAGAAAACCTGGGCGACGCGGCGAGTATTACGAATCTTCATGGTCAGGCCTGCACTTCCTTGTACAGGGAGTCTTTCCAATTTTTATTGCCGAGGCCGCGATCGTGGGCCTTTTGAATATAGGTAAGTTCGTCGAGATCGCGCTCCATCAAATGCGTGTAACCGTAGCTATCCACGGCCACCATGTCGGTGCCGGCCACCACGGTACCCATCGGTTTGACATCCGACAGCCGGCCGCCGGTCGGGCCGTTTTTCATCAGCACGTTCATGCCGTCGAGCACCACCAAGGTGGGCTTCATCATCAGGGCAAAATCAGAGACAATGCTATGAATATGCTGGTGAAATTGATTACGCCGGCCGCCGAGCAAACCATACCAGTTTTTCATGGTCATCGACGCGTGGCAAAGATTGTGATCCTTGCACGGCGCCACGCCAATTACCTTGGTAGCCTTTTTGAACGGCTCGTGGAAGAACGTCCAGTGCTTCAGGATTTCGCCATCCATCTGCAAAGGCGAGAACGAAGAGGCTTCCGGGTACATCAGGTCCAAATTCAAATCAATCGCCACCTGGCGCAACCCGCTCTTCAGGAAACATCCGGTGGGGCTGTTGATGGGATTATCGGCGACATACACCTTGGAGGCGCCGGCTTCGAGCACGAGTTTTGCCACGGCGGCCAAGGTTTCGGGATGCGTCGTTGCCGCCAAGGCGGGCGGGCGATCAAAAGCGACGTTGGGCTTCAAAACGACCACATCGCCGTGTTGAATGAAGCGTCCCATACCGCCCAAGGCGCCGATGACCGCCCGAATGACTTTCTCATGATCGGAGCCGTGAGCGATGGCGAGAGAAGGCAAAACTTTGCTGACAGCGGTGGCGTAGCTGGGCAATTGCAAACCGGTCTGCACGCCGAAGCCGGGAACAAAATGTTTGGGCTGCCACAACTTATAGGCGGCAGCGCTGGCGCCCGCGATGAGCGCGGTCGTGGCGCCCGCGCGAATCAGGAATTCCCGCCGGCTGATGCCGCCGGGGCGGGTTTGGTCACCATCATTAGAATTTGTTTTCATTGCAATTCGCCTCTTAAATACTCTTCTACGAACTGGCGGCCTTTGTCAATGTCATCTGCGTCGAAAACTCCCCCAATCTGGCCGTTTCGCTGGAAAACGACCTTATAGGTCCCAAAATTCTCCGCCGAAAAGATTTTGGCCCCGTTCACATCGGGCAATGACTTGGCCGTTCCGCCGAATTTACCACAAAACTCCTGGAACGATTTAAAGGCCGCCGCCGCATCCTCGGGCTTGGTCACCATGATGAAAAACGGCAGCTTTTTCCCTTTATAATCGTACACCGCCTGAAAAACGTTTTTCAGGAAATCCTGTCCCTGGGCATTTTCCTGGACAAACTGGACCGTGGCCGGGTCCAATCCGGTGGACGGGAGCTGGCGCCGGCCATCCAATCCTGAGTCGTCCGCCTTGAGATTCTTCGCCCGGTCCCTAGCCAACGCCTGGGCCAAAGCCATCGTTTTGGCGTTTTGATCGGACGCTATAATCTGCACGTACACAACACCTTGCCTAAAATAATACCCCAGTTCACCGGAATAGCCGTCCGGCGCAAAATCGATCTTCTTCCCGTTTGTGTCCCGCTCAATGGCAAACATTCCAAACGCGTTGATCGGCGTATCAAACCGATACTCATATACATCGACGTAACTACCCGCCGCGCCGGTTACCGAAAAAGAGCGGCAGCGGAGCTGTTGAAAATTAAACGTGAGGTACGCGGGCGCCCGGCCGTCAATTTTCTCGAATAGATTGTTCGGGCCGTAGAACTCCGTGTCGCTCATCGGCGTCGTTCCCGGCAGATTCACCTCCAACGGATCACCCTTGATGGGCGGTCCGCTCGGGGCCGATCCCTCGGCGGGAGCGCTGGCATCCGGCGTCTGAGCAGCCTCGGCGGCACTGGCAGCCACGACCGCTTCCGGTTTGGGCGCGGTGGCGACACGTGATTCCGGGCGGGCATCGGCACCCCGAACGGTTCCATCCTCACCTTTGACCTCATTGGTGGTGGTCTGCAGCGACTCCGTCCGCACCGAGTACAACGCGGGGTCAAAGTGCTTTCCTTTCCACAAAACATAGCCGCCGATGGCCGCCAACAGAACAAGACAGACGACGCTCGCCACCCGTTCCACCAAGGTGACCTTGGTGCGGACAAATTGGCGGCGATTTTTCGGGGGCGGCGTTGCGCTCGGCACAGTCAGGCTCTCTTACGCGCTTACGCGAAATATTGGCGGGCCCGTTTGATGATCGTGGGATAATCGACGCGGAACGCGCATTTTTCGCGCAAAGCCGCCAAATCAACACCGGAGGCATCGCGGGCGGTGACGGACAGCTTCTGGTAATAATTCCGGGCTTCCAGGTTGCCGTCCTGTTCGTAATAGGTCACGAAACGGGAAATATCATGCAAAGCAAACGACGACGTGGCCGCAAACGCCTGACAGGAAGAACAACCGGGACACAGGGTCGGCCGGGCGGCAACCACCGTGTTGCGGAGCAGCTCAATCTGCGCCGTGGTCAGCGGAGTCTTATAACTCTTGGCCGCAGTGGTGCTTGATTCCATCTGGGTCACATTGTCGATCATGTTGCAGATCGAAGAAATCCGCGGATCGCTCCAGCAAGCGTGCAAAACCGCCTGATGGGTGGTAAGTCCCATTTTATCAAATTCGGGCAGGCGCTTGGGAACGTCTCCGGTATTGCGCATAGTCTTCATGGCCACGAGCCCGATGCCTTTGTCATGACAGGCATCCAGAGCTTTATCAAAGGAATCACCTTTCGTGAAGAAGGGGGTGTATTGAAGCATGATGATGTCCAAAAAGCCTCCTTCGGCGGCCGCACTAAGGTACTCATCGCGGCGATGGTCATGACAAGAGAACCCAACCATTTTGACCTTGCCGGAGCTGCGCAACTGATCCGCGGCTTTACGAAACTCATCACTTTTCGGCCAGTCCAGGGAAGCGTCCCCATATTCACTGCCAATCCCATGAATGTAAAAAGCGTCCAAATAAGTAGTGCCGCAGGCCTCCAAACGGCGGTCGATCATTTCCAGCAATTGCTGGGGTCCTTTATGGGGATGATCTTTGGAGACGAGGAAAATTTCTTTGCGACGCTCAGGGTATTTGGCCAGCCATTTGGCAACTATCTTCTCGGAGTTGCCATGCAGGTAGCAATCGGCGGTATCGAAATAGCGAATGCCCATGGACCAGGCGATGTCCAAGTATTGCGGACTATAGGCCGCCATCATCCCGCCCATGTTCAACATGGTGACTTGGCGGCCGCTCTTGCCGAGAGTACGGGTGGGCAATATGGCCGACACCGGCTCGGCTGGCTTGGCGTCATCCTGCGCCAGGACCATCGAAGGCACGGTGGCGAGGGCCACGGGCAGGGTAAAAGACGATTTGAGAAAATTTCTCCGGGAGGTATTGATAGTGGATTTTTTCATACCGATTGATTAAAATTTCCCCGACTATACTTTGCCCCCAACATACTTGCAACGGCCAAAAATGGGGAGGGCAAAACAAATCCCAGCTGCAAACCGAAAGCCCCCACTTTTGTATCATTTTTGGGCAAAAACTGAGCCATTTTCTCCAAAGGAGCCGTTGGCAGACATGGATAAAATGCAGGCCCCGCTAAAATCCAGTCACTCCCAATTAAGAAAAATTAATCCATCCAGCGCGAGCGGCGGCACCTTGACGTCCATTTTCCGGGGAGGTGCAGGGGAACAAAAAGGTAACGGCCAGGACGATCAAGAAATGCGTTTTGATCGCGCAGCGAATTGGAGTTTAGGTCAGGAGCCGGGATTTCGATTTCGGCCCTGACTTACGGGCAAAAGATTTGGGTTTGCCGTTCCGGAATCCGTCGGCGAATTTTTGCAAAAAGTCCACCTGGGCTGACTGAAACAAGGGGTCGTGGACAAAACGGCCGGTGACCAACCGGGTCAATTGCGGAAAGGCCATAGGAAACATGGTGAGCGAGAGGATCGCCAGCATCACATGCGGCGTCGGAAACTCCGCCGAAATGACCCCGCGTTTTTGGCGCGAGCGCAGGCGGGAAAGGTGCAGAGCGACGTGCTCGAGGCGCCGCTTTTCATCGATAATTTTCCCGTCATCGCCTTGCAGGGCTTCCCAAGCCAGCAGGCGGATCCAGTCTTTGTCCCGGCAGGCGGCTTTAAACCAAAACGGCAGCGCCTCAGCCGGATCGTCCGACAGATTTTCCGCCCAAGCTTGCCGCTCCGAGATTTTCTTCCGCTGCACTTCCCGAAACAACGCTGCTTTATCCCCAAAATAATGATAGAGCATCCGCTTGTTGATCGCCGCCCGGCGGGCGATGGCGTCTACGCGGGCTCCGGCGAAGCCGTGCGCGGCAAATTCCTTGAGCGCGGCGCTCAAGATCCGCTCGCGCGTGCGTTCAGGATTGCGGGGCGTGGCACCACGGAGTTTTCTTGCGGGTTTCGGCACGCATTCAACTGACCAGCCAACTGATACCAGCGCAAGTCCTTAATATGGCATTTAATAACCCTATTTAGCTGTGCTAAAGACCCGCCGCATACCAATAAAAGGCCATATTGTCTCGAGCTAAATTTTTCCCTTTCGTCCGGCGCAAGCCGCACTCTCCAAATCATCATCTTACGGAAAGGAGAGCTGGTAAAAGCGCCCCGAAAAATTATCCGGCTCAGGATCGTGGAATTGGAATGCACCACCCACCAGGGTATTAGTGCTCACCGGCACCCAGACGGGATTCACCAGATTGGTGGCGGCCTCCACCACAAAGGTGAGATTGGAGTTGCCAGTCACATTGAAGCCAAACGAGTTGTCATGGAAACCGAAGGCGCCGTCGGTCGTTTGGATCGCCGGGTTCCACAAAACCGCCGGAAACCCGTCATAGGTGGAGCCCCACCCGGCGGTTCCCGGCAGATAGTAAACCGTCAAAACCTCGCCTTGGAATACATCCGGGTTTTGCGGCGGGGCGTCGCCGGTGAAATAGGCACTGGTCATAAAAGCGCAGTCTTCAAAAGCGGCATCACCAATGCTGGTGACACCGACGGGAATCGTGACGGTGGTCAAGCCGAGGCAACTCAGAAAAGCCTGCGTGCCAATGTTAATGACGCTCCCGGGGATAATGATACCAGCCAAATTGGTGCAGTCGGCAAACGCTTCAATGGCAATGCTGGTCACGCCGTTAGGAATGACAAAACTGCCGGGTTTGCCTCCGGGATATTGAATGAGTGTCGTCTGGGCGCGGTCAAACAACACCCCACTGGTGCCGCTGAAAGCCACGCTTTGGGCATCGACTAAAATGTTGGTCAGTCCCCGGCAATTATTGAGGGTAAAAGGTTGGACGTATTGGACGCTGGCGGGCAAGGTGTAATTTCCACCCCACGCTCCGGGAAACGCTTCCAAAATGACTTGCCGTTTATCAAACAATACTCCGTCCAAGCTGCTATAGAACGCGTTGTTTGCCGGGACCGTGATCGCCTTGAGGGCCGAGCAGGACTGAAAGGCAAAGAACCCAATATTGGTCGTGCCAGGGGGAATCGTAACGCCGGTCAAATTGAGTGAACCGGCAAAGGCTTCATTGGCGATGCTGAGAACCGTTCCGGGAACCGAATAGCTTCCGGCCAGAGCATTCGGAAAGGCGATCAACGTAGTTTGGCCCTTATCAAACAAAGCTCCGCCCAGACTGGAAAAAAACGTATTATGCGAATCCACGGTGATCGCCGTCAGATGGGAGCAAAAGGAGAAAGCGTAATATCCGATATTGGTGACACCTGCGGGCAACGCGATACTGCTCACCGTGCTGTTTCCCATGAAGGCGGTCGGGCAGCCCAGCGGAAAAGCCGCACGATAACCAAAATACAGGAAACTCCAACGTCTTCCTTGATCCAAAGGTTCTGCCGGGCGGCAGGAGGCCGCCCTCTACGGCGGGCGAGACGCCCGCCGCCACGCATTTCCATTCACTGTCTCACAGCGCGGGTTTTTGCCGATGCCAGGCGGTGCTCTGCTCGTAGGCGTGCGCGATGCGCAGAATCGTTGACTCGCCAAATGGCTTGCCCAATAACTGCAAACCAATCGGAAGTTTGGGATGGCTCGTAAATCCGCAGGGAAGGCTCAGGCCACAGATTCCGGCAAGATTACAGGAGATCGTGAAGATGTCGCTCAAGTACATTTGCAGCGGATCATCCGATTTCTCACCGACTTTGAAGGCGGCGGTCGGGGTCGTCGGGGTGACCACCGCGTCCACCTGGTCGAACGCCTTCAGAAAATCCTGCCGGATGAGCGTGCGCACTTTCTGGGCGCGCAGATAATAGGCATCGTAATAACCGCTGCTCAGCACGTAGGTGCCCAGGATGATCCGCCGTTTTACTTCCGGACCAAAGCCGGCCCCGCGGGTTGCGCCATAAAGCTTGATCGGATCGCTGCCGTCGACGCGCGCGCCGTAACGGATGCCATCGAAGCGGGCCAAATTGGCGGACGCCTCCGCCGTGGCAATAATGTAGTATGTGGCCACCGCATAACCGGTGTGCGGCAGAGATATTTCCACCAGCTCAGCGCCCAAGGATTCCAGTTTCTTGACCGCCGCATCCACTGAGGCTTTTACTTCGGAGTCCAATCCGCCCACCAGATATTCCCTGGGCAGGCCAATTTTCAATCCTTTGATATCGCCGGTCAGTGCCGCCGGATAATCCGGCACGGGCTCATCCACGCTGGTGGAATCCCGCCGGTCAGGCCCGCTCATTACGCCCAACAAGGTCGCGGCATCGCGCACATCTTTCGTAAACGGCCCAATCTGATCGAGCGAGCTGGCAAAGGCCACGAGGCCGTAACGGGAAATGCGCCCGTAGGTAGGCTTGAAGCCAACACAGCCGCACAGGGCCGCCGGTTGTCGAATGGAGCCGCCCGTATCCGAGCCCAGCGAGGCGATGCACTCGTCCGCCGCCACGGCCGCGGCCGATCCACCGGAGGAACCGCCGGGAATTCGCGCCGTATCCCAGGGATTGCGAGTGGTCACAAACGCGGAATTCTCGGTTGAGCTGCCCATCGCAAATTCATCCATGTTTAGGCGGCCGAAAATGATAGCGCCGGCCGCCCTTAATTTTTGAATGACGGTCGCATCGTAAGGCGAAATAAAATTGCCCAGAATTTTCGAGCCGCAGTTCAGCGGCTGGTTTTTGACGGCGAGGACATCCTTGATGGCCAAGGGCACGCCCAGCAAGGGTTGCCCCGCCGCCGTCCCGGCGGCGATCCGCTGGTCCACGGCATCCGCCTGCGCCAGCGCATCGGCGTTATTATGGCTCAGGAAGGCGTGAATCCTGCCATCGACCCGGTCGATCTGGTCGAGGCAACTCTGGGTGACTTCGCGCGCGGAAATCTCCCGCCGGCCAAGCCGGGCGGTGAGTTCAGAAATGGTGAGCTGGTTCAGCATGAAAGGGAAGCCGCAGAACGGCCGGGATTATTCGACGATTTTAGGAACGATAAACAGGCCGCCGCCCTGACGCGGGGCATTGCGGAGCGCGTCTTCATGGGACAGGGACGGCGTGACCACATCGGGCCGGGTCACGTTCACCATCGGCACGGCGTGCGCGGTGGGTTCCACATGGGTGACATCGAGTTCCCGCAACTTTTCGATATAACCCAGGATGTTTCCCAACTGCGCCGCCAGTTTTTTTTCCTCGTCGGGGGAAAGGGAGATGCGCGCCAGATGCGCGACATATTTTATATCAAATTCAGCGGCTGCCATCCGCCAAGTTTCAAGATTCAGGCGGCAACTTTCAAGCGGAAAGCAAGAAACGGGAAAAACAAATGATCAAACCGCCGGCGGGAAGACCGCGCTAGGGGGGAACGGGGGCGCTATTCCTCGTCGAACTTGCGTTTGACCAGCGCTTCCAGTTCGGCGATGGCCGCGGGCGCATCAGCGCCTTTGACATGCAGGATGACTTTGCTGCCGGGACCGGCGGCGAGCATCATCAAACCCATGATGCTCTTGCCGTTGATTTTTTCCCCGTCTTTCTCCACGAAAATATCACAAGCGAACCGATTGGCCGTTTTGACAAACATCGCCGCCGGCCGGGCATGGATGCCCAGTTTATTCGCGACCGTCACCTCTTTGGTGAGGAACTCACTATCCGGCAATTTTTTAGCACTCATCAGTTTGCTGCCCCCAGTTTAGTTGAACTTATCCGATTCCGCCAATTAAATCTATTCCGCCGCCTTGCCGTCCGCCGACATGTGCGCGATCAGGCGGTCGTTCAATTCCTGCGCCGCATTGTAGCCCGAGCGTTTGAGCTTGGTCTGGAAAGCGGCGACTTCGATCAACCGCGCCAGATCCCGACCGGGACGCACCGGTATGGTAATGTGCGCGATATCAACGCCTAACACCTGCACATATTCCTGTTCCATCCCCAGCCGGTCCACGTCCCCGACTTCGCTCCAAACTTTCAGGGTGATGATCAGGTCCAGGGTTTTCTCTTTGCGAATGCTTTTGACGCCGAACATGGTCGCGACGTTGATAATACCGATGCCGCGAACTTCCATGTGATCCCGCGTGAGCTCCGCGCTGGTGCACAGCACATCGCGCCCGTCGATCAAGGTCACCTTGATCGCGTCATCCGCCACGAGGCTGTAGCCGCGCTCGATCAGCGCGAGGACCGCTTCGCTTTTGCCGATGCCGCTTTCCCCGCGGATAATGACGCCCACCCCCAAAATATCGACCATGCTGCCCAGCTCGGTTCCGCGCGGGGCAAACATCATTTCCAAATCGAGCGTGGCCTTGTTGATGAACTTCATGGTCACAAGCGGCGTTTGAAAAACCGGCACACCGGTCTGCTCGGCTGCCAGCAAAAACTCCTTGTCCGGCTTCAGATTGCGGCTGAAGACGAAACAGGGGATTTTATACGCGAACAGGTAGGCATAGCGCGCCTGGCGCTCCTCCGTCCGGAATTCGCGCAAATAGAAGACCTCGGCATGGCCCATCACCTGCATCCGCTTGTAGGCAAAATAACGGGTAAATCCGCTGAGAGCCAAGCCGGGGCGATTGACGGTCGGCTCGCGGATCACGCGGCTGGAGTGGGCCGAACCGGACAGCAATTTCATGTCGAGCGCTTTGCCGTGCTCCTTGAAAAACTGCTCCACGGTGACAGATTGGCGTTGCATAGGTTTGGTCGGTTGTGCTCCGGCATTGGGCCGGAAAAGTCAATGCGTTTACATGTTAAACTCCGGCCCCAAATAAATCTCCCGGGCTTTGGGGTCATTGGCCAAAAAATCCGACGGGCCCTCCACGAGCACCTGGCCCTTGTAAATGATATACCCGCGATCGATGATTTTCAGCATCTCCCGCACATCATGGTCGGTGATCAAAATACCCAAGCCGCGCCCTTTCAAGCGCCGGACGATCTTGCCCACCTCGTACTTCGCAATGGGGTCGATACCCGCAAACGGTTCGTCGAGCAACAGCAACTTGGGGCTCGTCACCAGCGCCCGGGTGATTTCCAACCGCCGCTTTTCGCCGCCGCTCAGCTGATACGCCTTGCTCCTGGCCACGGTCGTCAAATCCAGCTCTTCCAAAAGATATTTTAATCGCACTTCGCGTTCGGACCGCGACAGTTTGCAGGTTTCCAGAATTGCCAGGATATTTTCCTCCACGGACAGCTTGCGAAAAACCGATGGTTCCTGCGTCAAATAGCCGATTCCCAGCCGGGCTCGCTGGTGCATCGGCAGGCGGGTGATGTTGCGACCGAGGAAATTCACCACGCCTTCGTCGGGCTTGACCACACCCACCACCATGTTGAACGTCGTAGTTTTGCCCGCGCCATTCGGCCCCAGCAAACCCACGATTTCGCCCGGACCCACGACGACCGAGACGCCGTTCACCACGCGCCGGCCGCGGTATTCCTTGACCAGCTTGTCGGTGGTCAACAGCACGTGGTCGGGCGGTGGATTATTTTCCATGGTTGGTTCCATCGGTGTTGGTCGCAGTCACTGGCGGCAAATTGGTGGCAGGAATGGCGGGAACCGGCGCATTCGTGCTCTTGCCCAGTGGATTTAAGTTGGCGTCCCGGTTTATGATAGTTTCGGCCTGTTCGCCATGACCCCCGAAGAATTCGACCTGCCCCGTCAGCGGATGGATAATAATGACTCTTCCCGACTCGGAACCCTTGGCGCTTTTCATGACGGGGTCCGGATTGCCCGGCAGTGCGGTGAGGGTCAGCGTTTCGTTGGTGGCATGGTCGATCACCTGAAAGACATACTCCGCCCGGTCGGCAATCGCTTCATTGGTCCCGTTTTTGGGGTCGTAAGTGCGGATCACGACGTTTGTCGTCGCGATGATATTGGTCACCTGGCTGCTTTCACCCCGCGCGACCAGCCACTCGCAGGATAATTTGAACTGCGGATCAACCACGCTGACGTTGCCCCGGTATACCACGGTATTGGAAAGAAATTGGTATTCCCCGCTGTCGGCACGGATGACCGTTTTGTTGGTTTCGTTCGTCGCCGCGCCCGCGGATTCCGGCACCAATGAATCGCCGGCCGCCGGGGGAGCATTGGTCTGGGCTTCCAGCGCGGCGCCGGTCGCGATAAGAAATGCGATGATAAAAAACAATTTCATGGTTTCGTTACTTTAGCGGCGTTCGATTTGGCCGTCCCCGTATTGGCCAGGGTTGCGTATGTCACCTGAACCAGGTGATTGGAAAGGTTGAGCGATGATTCCTTTTGCCGCCACAAAAAACCATCCCCGTCCACGCGCATCTTCCCGTCACCGGACTGCAAGGTCAAATGGCCCGGCGAACTGGCCAGCTCGGTGATCTGGTCGATCAGGCAGTGCGGGGCGGTGGCCACCCAGACCAGTTTGCCGTCCGGCGCAAACCACTCGAGCTTGAAATCGGTCACCACATATTGATCGCCCACCTGCGTCCCTTCCGCCGCCGAGGTACGCACCCGGATCTGCTGGCTGTCCGGGTAATATTCTACGGCCGAAAAACCGGACGCCTGGCCGGGCCGCAGGTCTTCGGTGTGACCGATCCAGGTTCCCGAAAGCAACCAAACCGCGCCGGCCCAGATACCGCAAGATAGCGCGTGGGCTTTCATTCCGAATAATTGCGGACGAATTGCTCCCATTTGTCCTGCTTTTTTAGGATCATCTCGATCACCTCACGCACGGCGCCGTGGCCGCCGCGCGCGCGAGTCACAAAGTGCGCGGCCGCCCGGGCTTCATCCACCCCGTCCGCCACGGCCACCGCCAAGCCGGCCCGGCGGATCGGCCCCAAGTCAATAATATCGTCGCCGACGAAACACGTTTCCGCCCAGAGGAATTTCTCCCGGGCCAACAACTGCTCGATCGCCCCGGTCTTACTCGTGTGATCGCCTTGCTGGACCAAGAAATCAATTTTCAATTCCGCCGCCCGCAGTTTGGTGGCCAGGGATGGCCGGGCCGAAACCCATCCGACTTTTAATCCCGCCCGCCGGGCGAGCACCACCCCCAAGCCGTCCCGGATGTTGAACCGCTTGAATTCGCGCGCCGCTCCAATAAAAATGGAGCCGTCCGTTAGCACCCCGTCCACGTCGCACAAAAAGAGTTTGATGCGCTGCAAGCGGGCGCCGAGCTGGTTGGAAATCCGTTTAACCATGAAATGATTTTAATTACCGTTGAAAATCAGTTGCCGGTCGGTTTTAGGGCAGCCGGACGGCGGTTGGCGCACATTGTTTTCGTCACAACCCTTTGACCGCCTGGAAAACCCGCAGGAATTCGGTCAGGCGTCCTTTCATTTCCCCCAACGGAATCATATTGGGTCCATCGCTGAGCGCTTCGTCCGGCCGGGGATGCGTTTCGATGAACAATCCATTGGCGCCCACGGCCAGCGCGGCGCGGGCCAGGACGGGCGCGAACTCGCGTTGTCCCGCCGATTTATCACCGCCGCCGCCCGGCAACTGCACGGAATGCGTGGCATCAAATACGACGGGAAATCCGTATGATTTCAGGATCGGAATCGAGCGCATGTCGGCCACCAGATTGTTGTAACCGAAAGTCGTGCCGCGTTCGGTCAAAAGGAGTTTGCGGGCGCCCGCCAGGCGCGCCTTTTGCGCCACCTGGCCCATTTCCGCCGGCGAAAGAAACTGGCCTTTCTTGATATTCACAATTTTGCCGGTTGCCACGGCGGCCTCGATCAAATCCGTTTGCCGACACAGGAAGGCCGGAATCTGCAAAATATCAACGACTTCGCCCGCCGCCACGGCTTGCGCCTCATTGTGGACATCGGTGAGCACCGGCACGCCGAATTCTTCGCGGATGGCCGCCAGGATTTTGAGACCCTCCGCGACTCCCGGTCCGCGGAACGATTTGCCCGAAGTCCGGTTGGCCTTGTCGAAACTGGCTTTGAAAACGTAGAAAATTCCCAACCGGGCGCACATCTTCACCATGGCCGCCGCCACCTGCCGGCACAGCCGGTCGCTTTCGATCACGCACGGGCCGGCGATCAAAAACAACTGCCGGGACGAATTTAATTTTTTCCAGATGGAAACGTCATTGAGCACCCCAAATTCTTATCAGCGCCGGACCCGAAAGTAAATGCAACGGTTGCGCCCCCGGGCCCGGGGCGCACGACAAATTTCTTCTGGCCGATTTAACATGGCGCTTTGGCGCAAAAACTTGCCCGCCTTCATCCCGGCGTTCTCCCCCTGGAGAAGGTGCAGAAGAAATCGGTCGTGCGCCCCCACAGCCCGTGCCTTCTTTGATCACCATTGACGAATGGGACCGCACCGTGTTCCATAGCGTCACGGAATTGGCGCGGCCAATCAGAGATTCCATATGCGAAAAATCTATTTTTCACTTTCGGTCAGCGGCGTGATCCTGCTCTGCGGCTGTAATAAGCAGACCAAGATCAACAGCCAAAAGATCGATCTTCTCTCCCAGAGGATCGTCCAGCTCCAGCAAGACCAGACCAAGCAGATGGCGCTGCTGCAAGCCCAACTGACCCTGCTCGCCCCGGAACTGAGCAAGATGAACAGCTCCTATTTCGAAAAAAACCGCGACGACGCCTTCTTTTTTCACACCAATACCCTATACCTGCTGCTGACCATCGATAAACAGATTGAGAGCGAATTGAGAGTCGCCGAAGCGGATCGCGCGACAGAAAGCGCCCAACTCTATGGGTACCATACCAACCTGATGGATCTGACCTATCTCTGCACGGCACAACTCGAAGGGGCAATGAGCGCCCAGGAAGCGAGGATCGAGGAAAACATCAAAGCGGAAACCCGGCGCGTGGGCGATGCGCTCTCAAAACAGGTGACGCAAGCAACGACGCCGGACGCGGCGGAGATCACCCGACGCAAGGATTTGGCAACAGCGCTGGCCCAGATTCAACGCGACCTGAACATCATAAAAACCCAATTGGAAGTAACCAACCAGCCCGGAGCTCCGTAAAAGCAATTCCGTCAATCTGAAAGCCGCAGTCGAGCATTTCGGGGCGAGATTTCGCCGAAAAAAGTTCTCCGGCAGTTCCGGCCACTCCCGGCCAAAGCCGCAATCAAATCACCGTATCATGCGGAATCACCGCATTTTTCGGGATGATGATGATGCCGTCCCGGACGTAGTACAGTTCGTTATCCTGATTTTCCGGTTTGCCGGCCGGGGAAATGGTCACGTTGTTGCCGATGCGGGCGTTCTTGTCCACGATGGCGTTTTCAATCCGGCAATTGGTCCCAATACCAATCGCGGGCTTTCCCTCGTGGCTGTTTTTCTCCACCGATTCGAGCGACTCATAATAGTCGCAGCCGAGAATGATGGTCCGGTTCAACTGCGTACCGGCGCCGACAATGGTGCGCAAGCCGACGATACTCGTCGTGATCTTGGCATTATTGATGATGCAACCATCCGAAATCACCGCGTGATCAATCTGGGCGCCGTTGATCTTGGACCCGGGCAGATACCGAGGCCGGGAAAAGATGGGGGCGCTCATGTCGAAGAAGTTAAATCTCGGCAGCTCGGAAACCAAATCCAGGTTGGCTTCAAAAAACGAACGGATCGTTCCGATGTCTTCCCAATAGCCTTCGAACACATAGGAGAAAACCCGGTTCGTGTTGATCGCATGCGGGATGATATGCTTGCCAAAATCCGGCAGCGGGTTGTCCAGCAGATCGCACACGACGCTGCGGTTGAAAACGTAGATACCCATGGAAGCCAGGAACAGCTCATTGTCACCCTTTATCCCCAATTGCTTTTTCACTTCCGGGGACAGGTGCATGGCATCCAGAACGGCCGGGTCCTTCGGTTTTTCATTGAATTTCACGATGCGGTTGTCGTCCGCAATCTGCATAATCCCCAGGGAACCCGCTTCACTACGCCCCACCGGCATGGTGGCCACGGTGATTTCCGCATTGTTTTCAATGTGCTGCGCCACCACTTCCCGGAAATCCATCCGGTACAATTGGTCGCCGCTGAGAATGATCAAATAATCGAAGTCATGATTCAAAAAGTGAACCAGATTCTTGCGGACGGCGTCCGCGGTGCCTTCATACCATGAAGTATTCGTGAAAGTCTGCTGGGCGGCCAGAATTTCCACAAAGCCGCTGGAAAACTGGTCGAATTTATAGGTCCGCGAAATGTGCCCGTGCAACGAGGTGGAATTGAACTGGGTCAGCACATAGATCCGGCGGAAACCGGAATTGATGCAATTGGAAATCGGGATGTCCACCAAACGGTATTTGCCGGCCAGCGGCACCGCCGGTTTCGCCCGGTCTTTGGTCAGCGGAAATAAGCGCGTGCCCTGACCGCCGCCCATGATGACACAAAGGACATTGCTGGTGTTAAGTGATTGGCGGGTGCGTGACATAGTAGTTTTCCGTCTTTGCTTTGCTAAAACGATAGCAATACATGGCGCAACATGCAAGTTGCGCCTAAAAAAAACCGTGTTTTAATCCCG
>Ga0302320_10006871_pt1 | contig 25171 bp, 26 predicted proteins | sample Bog_T0_3_FD_202130 | JGI IMG/M metagenome (GOLD analysis project Ga0302320, IMG submission 202130) | Peat permafrost microbial communities from Stordalen Mire near Abisko, Sweden - Bog_T0_3 | ecosystem: Environmental > Terrestrial > Soil > Wetlands > Peat | place: Sweden: Abisko, Stordalen Mire... | reverse complement strand
CAATCCTCATTCGCTGCATTGGCGGTCGTCATGCATCCAACGATATCAAAAGTCAGGCGGCCAATGCAACAAACAAGTTAGCGCTTATGCGGCTCTGCCGGAGGATACTTACTTGCGGTGGTGGAAGGGCTGACAAAGTGCGAAGCCAAAGAAGATGAACAATCGGCTGCTTTGGTGCAAATAGGAAATCGAGAACGAATTAACCGAGACGGGAGAACAAAGTGGACCAATTGCAACCGATGAATGGATTCGACGAAGTGTCAGAACTTGAAGCGATCTTGATAAAGGACGGCCATGACGAAGTGCGGCGCGAGATCGTGCATTTGCAGGCCACGCTCAAAGCGTTGGCCGCATTGCTCCCACACCCAGACAGGCAATGATGAATTAGGGAAAGGGCCGGCCGGCATCTCTCTCATTCTCTTGTGGCGAGAACAGTGACCCAGAAATGACCCGCTGCGCATTGAAAAGCGAGCCTTTCGAGAACCTGGGACCCACAGACACGCACATCATAGTCGTTGCCCTCCATGACAGTGGGCATGGAAAGGCGCACACCTGCTGCCATGCCACTCTTCAAATTCCCTCCAATCATGTTCGCTAATTCGCCGATGACGTCGCGCACGTCGTCATCCACAGCCTCGGGTGGGTCCATGGCGAGAATAAAGCCTGCGAACTGGCAAGCCTGATGCCGGTTGCATTCGAACAACACCGCACCGTTCCAAGCGCCCGTGAGATGGACGAAGGACGTCAATCGGTCGCCATGAGAAGTAAACGGCGCATCGCTTTCGGACACTTCCAGGCCCATCATCGTCGTGAATACAGACTTCACAATTCCCGCCAGCATATCTAAGCTCACTTCGGTTTCCATCAGCATCCTCTCATCGGGCGACATACACTGTCGTGTTGCCTATTGTTCTTTTTTCAAACCATTCGTCAACGGCGAAGGCCGTCTCGGCGCCGCCCAGAAGTAGCCAGCCACCTCGAAACAGGGTGCTATGTATTTCTTTCATGATGTTCAGCTTGGTTTCGTTGTCGAAATAGATCATGACGTTGCGGCAGAAGACCAGATCGAAAGGCCCCAGCGTGCGCATGCTATTGCGCAGATCTATGGTTTCAAATCGGGCCATCTGGCGCACCTGATCACTCAACTGCCAGTCCATCCCGGAACGGCGGAAATGCCTTACCAGGAGCGCTGCCGGCAGTCCCCGGTTTACCTCAATCTGTTGATAGGTGGCGGCCTGGGCACGCTCCACGACCTTTGAAGAGAAGTCGGTTCCGAGGATTTGAATATTCCAGCTCTGGAATCCTTCTTCAAGGAGCATCATGGCCAGGCTGAAGGCCTCTTGACCAGTGGAGGATGCGGCGGACCAAAATCGCAGTTTCCTTGCCGGTCCACGCTCTTCTTTCAGCCTGGGTAACAAGACGGTTCGTATGGCTTCATATTGGGCCGGGTCGCGAAAGAAGTAGGTTTCGTTCGTTGTCATGGCCTCCGCAATCTGGTGGCCTACTTCCGCGTCGTCCCTGGAATGGAGCTGCGCGCACAAGTCGTTGATGGTGCCGAGGCTGAGTTGCTTGACGAGATTCGCAAGGCGGCTTTGGAAGAGGTACTGCTTGCTGTCATCCAGCACAATGCCAACCTGGGAATAGACATACTTCTGAAGAAATCGGTAGTTCTCCGAGCTGATGTCCGTCACTAACGTTTGAGTCCCCAATTGACTTCCTCCTAACCTCTAGTCGTCCTTCGTAGAATCTCTGGCACGACTTCATCTATCGACAGCACGCGGTCGGCAAGGCCGGCATTCACCACAGCTCCCGGCATGCCCCAGACAACACTGGACGCCTCATCCTGAGCAATTACGCTGGCCCCGTGCGCTTTTAGAATCTCCGCACCATGCAAGCCATCCTGGCCCATACCCGTTAGAACGACGGCCAGGACTGCCCCACCGTATACTTCTCCTGTCGAAGCGAAGAGCGCATCAACCGCGGGGCGGCATGAATTTTGGCGGGGCGATTGGTCGAGGATCACTCGTGCGGAACCGCCATAGGAATCCAACTTCATGTGAAAATCTCCAGGCGCAACCAGAATTGTTCCGGGCTCAACCGGGTCGCCATGGCTTGCTTCCTTCACTCGCAATTGGCAGGTGGTGTTCAACCTTTCCGCGAGCAGCCGGGTGAACAATGGCGGCATATGTTGGACAACAAGGATAGGCAGCAAAAAACCAGCCGGTAGCCTGGGAAGGATTGCTCCCAGAGCGGTCGGCCCACCTGTCGAGACTCCAATCACCACCACTTTGGGCTGCAAACTCCTCATTTGCAGGTTTGGCGGGTCCGGGAAATCTGAATGAGCTTTCGAGAATCGTCCCGCTTCTGGGCGTGGCGCAACTCCCTTCAGAGTTGGAAAGCGGAAGAACTGCTTGATCTTCGGGATCATCTCGTCCCTCAAGCGGACCATGGAACGATCAAGCGAGCCCTCGTTGGAGACCTTGGGCACGTAGTCGTCGGCTCCGAGAGTCAACGCTTCCAGCGTCTTCGCGGCTCCACGCTCGGTGAGCGTGCTGAACATGATCACCCGCAGTTGGGGATAATCGCGCCGTACGCGCCGCAACATCTCCAGTCCGTCCATATCCGGCATCTCGATGTCCAACGTGATCACGTCCGGATTGAACTGAGGGATGCGCTGCAATCCGATGGCGCCGTTGGAGGCAGTCCCTACGATCTCAAGCAATGGATCCTGCTCGAGCGCGAGAACGACCAGTCGCCGAATGACCACTGAGTCATCGATCACCATGATTCGAATTCGTTCGCCGGGCTGGAGCAATCGCTGGTTCAAGACGCTCATGTCTACTCCCCTGCGAACGACGGGATGCCGAGAAGTTCCAGTTTTTCCTTGAGGATGCTCTTCGTGAAGGGCTTCATCACATACTCATTGGCCCCTGCGTCCAAGGCCGACGCCATTTGAGCCAACTCGGTTTCGGTGGTAACCATAATCACTTTCAAATGGCCATACTCGGTGTCCTGGCGCAGGCGCTTGACCAGTTCCAGTCCGTTCATCTCCGGCATGTTCCAATCGGCCAGCACCAGATCTACCGCGGCATGCTCGGCTTCGAGCACATCCAGAGCCTCTCGACCATTGGACGCCTCGCAGACCTCATATCCCAGTTCAAGTAGGATTCTGCGGATAATCATGCGAATTGTTTTGGAATCGTCTACAACGAGGGCCTTGCTCATTCTTGATCTCTTTTCGCTTGTTTTGGGATAGCCCGGCGGAGCGGGCTACCCCTCCGCCGGGCTGCGTCTCAATCCTTACAAAGGGTCAGAACGTGAACTTCGAAACGGAAGCCTGTAGCCGGACTGCCATCTTGCTCAACTCAAGGGATGCCGTCTTGGTGTCATTCGCTCCCTGCGTCGTGTTCTTTGCCGAGGTGGCAACACCGCTGATGTTCTTGGCGATGTCGTTGACGCCCTGTGCTGCTTCGGTTACGCTGCGGCCGATTTCGTTGGTCGTCACTGTCTGTTCTTCGACCGCCGAGGCGATGCTGTTGGAGATGTCGTTGATCTGGTTGATAATTGTGCCAATCTCCTCGATCGCCGTGACGGCGCCTTTGGTGACGCCCTGGATGGCCTCGATCTTCTGGCTGATTTCCTCGGTGGCCTTGGCAGTCTGCTTGGCGAGTTCCTTGACCTCGTTCGCCACCACCGCGAAGCCTTTACCAGCTTCACCGGCGCGTGCAGCCTCAATGGTTGCGTTCAGTGCCAGTAGATTGGTTTGCTGCGCGATCGAGGTAATCACCTTGATCACGTTGCCGATCTCCTGGCTGGATTGGCCAAGTTTCTTCATGGTTTCGTTGGTGGTCTGGGCTACGCTGACCGCGTTTTTGGCGACGCGCGCCGAGTCGTTGGCGTTCTTCGAGATTTCGCGAATCGAGGCTTGCATCTCTTCCGATGCCGTGGCTACCGAAGCCACATTCCTGGAAACCTGCTCGCTTGCAGCTGACACGACGTTAGCCTGAACAGCGGTCTCTTCCGCGGTGCTTGCCATGCTCTGGCTCACTGCAGTCAGCTCTTCGGAGGACGAGGCCAGCGTGCTGGCGTTCTCGGCCGTAGCCTTGAGCGGCTCCACAATCGCTTCCAAGGTTTGATTTACGCCCTGGACAATCTTGCGGTAGTCTCCCAAGTGCCTGCCGGCGTCGATGCGCGTCCCAACGCGGCCTTCAGAGGCAGCTTTGGCGAGCATGTCGGTGTCGTCGATCAGCTTGTTGATGTTCGTCTTCAGCAAAAGCAGCCACTCGTGAATCTGATCCTGATCTGAAGCTTTTGCGACCGATGCGCTCAGGTCTCCGTTGGCAACCTTTGTAATGAATGCGACAAGATCGGTCAGCCAGCCATGGACGCCATTAATGGCATTCTTCATCTTCTCGTGATCGCCCTTGCAGGCAATCTCGACCTTCTCGCGCAGATTGCCGCCGCGGATCAAAGCGAGGACCCGGTTGCCTTCGCCGATGGGCAGCAGGATCGCATCCAGCATGTCGTTGACGCTCGTGACGATTCCAGCGAATGCGCCCTGGAACTGGGCGGGATTGCCGCGTTCAGTGAGCAGTCCTGCATGGGATGCCGCTGTCAGGCTCCCAAGTTCTTTCTGTAACCCTTGCAACACGGCAGCCACGTTGTTGATCGCCTGCTTCATCTTTTCGTGGTCGCCGTTGTAGGTTTGCGAGATCGACTCGTCGATCTTGCCTGAGGAGATCTGCGCCAGCACCCGGTTGCCTTCACCGATCGGGAGCAGGATGGCATCCAGAATTCGGTTCACGCCCTCGATCACGTTACGGCTATTCCCTTCAAACTGCTCTGACCTTCCGCGCTCAGAGAGGCGGCCTTCGTGCGAAGCCTGAACCAGCCGGGCGATCTCCTGTTGAAGGCGATCATCGTCCTTGGCCTTGGAAGGGTGAATCGCTGGACGGTCCAAAACGGCGGCGCCGCTGGACGAATTTCGGCCGGACGGTACCTGCCGAGCGTTTTTTGACTGGATTGCCATCTCTTTGCTCCTGGCAACATCTCTGTTGCTTTTCTGTGGCGCTACCGGCGCCTGGTTATCCTGCTCAACTTGATATGCGAAAGTCGAAGGGCTCTCGCCGAAAGCGGAATCGAATCATTCACTTCGTGGTTGGCAATGCCTTGCATCTGGCACTAATCTGCCCTCCCAATGGCGAGGTCCACAGTGCGTTCCTCATCGAGGACCAAGAGCAGTCGGTCCTGCAATTTGTAGACACCGCGGATCAGCTCCTTCGCAGCGGAGTCAAGGTTTTCAGGCGGCCGCTCGTAGGTGGCCGCGTCCATGTCCAAAACATCTCCGATTTCGTCGACCAGCAGGCTCACGGCACCATCAACAGTGCGAACCACCATGTTCATGGGCGCATGATCTCCGGCCCGCTGTGGCATCCTGAGGCGTCTCCGCATATCGATTGCCGTAACAATCTGTCCGCGCAGGTTGATCAATCCTTCAATGACATCCGGGGCTTGAGGTACTGCGGTCATTTGCTGGGAGCGCAACACTTCTTGAACGTTGAGAACGTTCACGCCGAAGAACATATCCGCCACGAAAAACGTTGAGAATTGTCCGCTTGCCTTTACCGGTTCAGATTTCAAATCAGTTGCCATTGCTTAACTCACCTCTCCTGCCAATGCCGGGATAGCTTTGATGGCGCCTATTGGCGATGCCAGCCGCGCCACCGATTCAAGCACCAAAACCCCGTCGAACTTTGCCTGGCAGTCCTGGAAGCCCGCCGATAGAGCCGCTGACGCTTGAACCTCATCGATCGAGGCAACCAGCGCAAGGACCGGGATTTTCGCCCACTCCGGGCGGTGCATTGCAACCAGCAGAGCGGCACTTCCATTGGGCGGGAGATCGAGAGCCGCCACAACTACGTCCACCGGCTGCTGTTCCAACCTGTGAATTGCCTCGTCCAGATTCGAGGCTTCAAGGACCACGTAGCCCGCCATGTCCAGACCGCTGCGAATCATGCCGCGGGAAAAAGCGGAGGATTCAGCGACGAGGATGGTTTTGAGAGTTGCGTTTGCGTCGGCTCGTTGAATCCAATTCGACTCGGATGCGTGGATGATCTCGTTCAGGTCAAGGAAATCCGTGACGCGCTTGCCCACTACGGCAGAGCCGAGCAGGCCTTTACGGCCGGACCTTTGACGCACCGTTACAGCTTCTTCGGCGACATCGAGAATCTGGTCGACCACCATCCCTACGCTGTGATCGCCATCGTTGAAGACAACCACCTGAACTGGGTCAGTCATCTCGTCGTTGCCGGGTGCGCCGGGTTCCAGCACAGACCGGAGAGATACGAGGGGAAGGATGCGGTCCCGATATTGCACGACTCGGCCCCCGCTGGCATGTTCAATGGCGGATCGCGGGAACTCTTCGAGCCTTGCAACCAGGGAAAGCGGTACAGCCAGACGTTCGAAGGAGCCGGAACGGAACAACAGCAATCGCTGCTGTTCTATGACCGGTTGCGCCTTTTGTTTGTCCGACCCGCGGGATTGTTCACGGAGTTCGCCAAACACGCCGGAGCGTTGGCCGATGCCAAGCACGTCAAGAATCAGTGCCACGCGGCCATCACCCATGATGGTTGCGCCGGCATAGAGGGTAAGCCCCTTCAATTGCTTTCCGAGAGGCTTGACTACGATTTCCTGCGTGTCGTTGATGCCGTCGACCACGAGTCCGAACTGGCGGTCTTCTGCCTGAAGAACTACCATGCTGACCGCCTCGGCCCGGTCGGTCGATTTCAGCCCTAGTACCTGATTCAAGTAGGTGATGGGAAGCAGGCTCCCGCGCCGGCGATATACCGGGGTCCCGTGCACATACTCGATGTGCTTTCCAGAAGAATCTCCCTCCAACCGGATCAGTTCCAGCAGGCTTACCTGCGGAATCACGAATCGCTCGCCTCCGCTTGTTATGACGAGGCCAGGGATGATGGCCAGGGTGAGGGGTATCCTGATCTTTACGGTTGCGCCTTCGCCGGGACGGCTGAAGACATCGACAACCCCGCCAATTTTTTCGATGTGGGATTTGACCACATCCATGCCCACGCCGCGGCCGGAGAGATTCGTCACCGTTTGCGCGGTGGAGAAGCCGGGGAGGAAGATGAGACCCAGTGCTTCCCGATCACTCAGTTTTTCCGCTTGTTCAAGCCTGAGAAGTCCGTTCTCTACTGCTTTCTGTTTGACACGGGCGACATCTATCCCCGCGCCGTCGTCGGCGATCTCAATGTTGACCTGGCCGCCTTCGTGATAGGCACGCAGGCTTAGTGTCCCTTGAGCCGGCTTGCCCGCACGCATTCGCACCTCAGGCGTTTCGATGCCATGGTCGCACGAATTGCGGACGAGGTGCATGAGCGGGTCCTTAATGGCCTCGATGATCGTCCGGTCGAGTTCCGTATCTGCCCCGTCCATCGTGAGCTGTACGCCCTTGCCCAGCGCAATCGCCATGTCGCGAACCACGCGCGGAAGCTTGTTCCACACCACTCCGATGGGCTGCATGCGCGTCTTCATGACGCCCTCTTGCAACTCAGTAGTGATCAGGTTCAACCTCTGTGAAGTGGCGTTTAGGGCGGGGTCTTCCCGCTCAGTGTTGAATTGCAGGATCTGGTTACGGGTAAGCACCAGTTCCCCCACAAGATCCATAAGTTTATCCAGCAGGCCAACACCTACACGGATGTTCGAATCCGCAGCGGCGGAATGCCTCTCGGCATCTTCGTCCCTTGGTTCCGATGGGCTTCTTCTTTCCACTCCATCCCACGATCCCGAACCTTTGCTCATGTCTCCACCTTGATTTGCTTTTAGGGGTAGTTTGTTTTCGAGAACCGCGGGGGAGATTTGGTCAGTCTGTGCCTTGGCAATGGGGCCGGAAACGTCAGTCTGGCCGGGTGTCGTGGGGACACGCTGGTTCTCTGTTTCACCATTTTGATCCGCCGCGGCACGCAAGCGTTCGGTCAACTCTCCAAAGGCGAGAGGGCCTTCCATGCCGCTTGCTTCAATTGATGCCAGTACTTTGCGAGTTGCATCCACCGTCTCCAAGATCAAGGACACCAAGGATGGGGTAAGGTCTCGCTTACCTTCGCGCAACTGACTCAGCAGACTTTCAGCCTGATGCGTGATGCTTTCCAAGGTTGAAAACGCCAGGAAGCCGCATGCTCCCTTGATGGTATGGATGGTGCGGAAGATGTTGCCGAGGAGAGCTACATCCTGGGGACGCTTCTCGAGTTCGACGAGATCCTGATCCAGCCGCGAGAGGTTTTCATGACTTTCGATCAGAAATTCACGAATCGTCTCCTGATCTTCCGCGCTAGTGTTCTCCATGATGCCTTTCCTTTTTCTTCAGGTGCCGTGCTGCTTGCAGCATGATGACTGAAGGTAGTGCTACGGTTTTCGTCTGAAAATCATCTATCGGCACCGACACCGGAGAATTTCACATCTGCGAAGCTGATTTCACGCTTCATCTCTAACCCGCCGAATCTGTGCGGGTAAGGTGGGAATGATCCGGCACCGTCGGGTGGCGAAGCAATATAAACGGGGCATAACAGAATGCAGCGTTGGCGCAGGACGAAGTTTCAGTCACAGGTACTGGAATTCTGTTGCCACCGAGCCGATAGACGGTACGAGCTATATGGCGGAATCGTTCGTCCAGACCTTAACACCGAAAAGGACACCCAGGAATGAAGATCGAGGAGAGCATCCGCAAGTTTGAGTACCGGCCCTGCCGCATTACAGCAGGGTTTGACCTTGAGTTCGTTGCGGAGGGAAAGACCCTTCATGGCCTATGCGAGGATGTCAGCGATGATGGGATTCGTGCGACGCTTAATGGTTCGGTGGTCGTTGGCAGCTTCGGACTGGTGATTTTTTGCCATTCAACAGGTGTGCTCGAACTGGAAGCTCAGGTCGCGTATCTCGATGGCACTCATGTTGGACTTGTATTCCTCTTCCAGACACCATGGGAGCGAGGAATCATCAACCACCTGATCGCATCCATCCGAAGCAGCAGCGGCGAACCAATCATGGCTTCTTTTTCCTAGCCAGCCAGAGAGTGTTTTTAAAGAAATGATCACCGTGTTGAGTCAATCTCCCGCGCCAATCGCCAATTCGGAACAGGAAGTCCACCATGTCTAGATCGATCCAGTCATCCGAGAATCCGCACGACGGCTTTCTGTCTGTAGCCGTTATCGGCCCAGACGGTCAAAAGCGCGTTGCCGCCACAACCGCTTTGGCTCAATGTGAAAGAGTCGAAATCCATGAGTTTGTTAACTATCCTTCCAGTCTTGACGATGTGCCGAACCTGCTGGAACAGGGTTTTGACGCCTTCCTGATCGACCTGGACGGGAGTCCCGAATACGCCCTCGAACTCGTGGAGACGCTTTGCATAGCGCGGTCGTCTGTGGTCATGGCATTCTCCGCGCACGCCGACCCTGACCTCATGCTCCGTAGTATGCGCGCAGGAGTCCGCGAGTTTTTCACTCTGCCCTTTTCTCAAGGCACTCTTGCCAACGCTCTGCTGCTGGTGGCGGCCCGCCGTCAATCTGGAACCTCCACAAGAATCGCTGCTGGACGCATGCTCGTCTTCTTCGGCTCGAAAGGGGGTGTAGGAGTCACAACGCTCGCCACCAATACTGCGGTTGCTCTGGCCGAGGAGTGCAATCAGAGCACGGTGCTGATTGACCTGAATCTCAATCTTGGCGATGCGGCCATGACCCTTGGAATTGAGGCGCCGCATTCGATTGTCGACGCGATCGAGAATCCAACCAGGCTCGACTCGAGTTATCTTTCGAAGCTTCTCGTTCGCCATAGTTCAGGGTTGTATGTGCTCGCGGCCCCGGTGCAATTGATGTCAAGCGGAGCGGGTGCTATCGATTTCGCCTGCCTGCTGGCAGTCGCTCGCCAAATGTTCACCTACGTGGTGGTCGATGCTGGAAAGAAGATAGACCTCAAGCAAATGCATCTTTTCGATGAGTCCGCCACCGCTTACCTGGTCACACAGATCGGGATTCCCGAACTCCGAAACGCAAATCGCCTGATCTCTCAGTTCTCGGTGGATCATGGCCCCAAGCTCGAAATTGTGATCAACCGCCATCAGTCCCGCTCCATTGGACTTACGGAGGACCATTTAGCGAAGGCCCTCGCCAGGCCAATAAGGTGGAGGGTTCCCAACGACTTCAAAGCTGTGAGCGAGATGCATAGCAGCGGGAAGCCAATCGTCAACCAGGATTCGTCCATCGGACACGTTATCCGGCAGATGGCCAGGACCGCATGCGGTCTCCCTGTTTCTCCTCGAAGTGCAACCAGCAGAGGCATCTCAAAGAGCCCCTTTCGCCCTTTGTGGATGGATGCGGTTAGACGTTTGAATCCAGACAGAAACAACGTGGATCCCGAGCAGAGCAACCTGTCTCCAGTTCGTCCATTCTCAAGTCCAGTACCCCGCTGACTGTTTATCCTCTGAGATGTTGGATTGACGGATGCCGGTCTTCCGATCGAAAGAACTCCGCATGTCTTCAGCAGGCAATCGGTGAATCGGTCGCTTTGACCTGGACGGGGAATGGGTGACGGTTGAACTCTGAGAAATGCAGCCTGCCGACTATGTGGCTTTTCTCTTTATCGTAGGCGGTGAGATCGGCTTGTGTCAGTATTGCTGAAGAATCCTGCGCGAGAACAAAAGAGTATCTCGTTCCGATGGCTGCAAATACCATCGAAGCTCGTCCCACCGAACGCTGCGATAGCAGGCCGCTGAAACAAGCCTCATCAGACTTCGATCGCGAGGCAGGATTCCACCTATTTCCCGACGTCCCTACGGCCTCTTTGTGGCACCTGAAGCTTGCTTGCCTGGTTGGACGGCACCCAGACCGTTCTGTTTGATTACAGGCAGCGTACCATTGCTAACAATTTCAGGCTGTTGGCCAGGGCTAACCATATATTGAATAATCACGGTGATCCTCCGGTTGGAGGAATCATCCGGCTGAAGAGGCTTGCGAAGGTTATGGTCGGCGTAACCGCGGATTTGAACAACCTGGTCAGGCCTTATGCCACTGCTTTCCATGAGGCGCCGAGCCGTATTGGCGCGGTCTGTCGATAGCTCCCAATTGCCGTAAGTTTTCGAATCGGAGTAGGGCGTGGCGTCGGTATGCCCCTCAATTGATATGGGGTTTGGCAACTTACCCACTTCGACTGACAGTATCTTTACCAGGCTTTGCAGGAGCGGAGTTGGTTGGGCGCTCCCGTTCTCGAAGAAGGTTCCCTTGGGATCCTCCATTAATTCGATCCGCAACCCTTCAGGAGTGACTGTCATCTCTATCAACTTTTTGAGCTTTTCGAAGTTCGCCATTTTCTCCATGGCCTTCATCAGCTCTTCCTTCAGTTTAGACATGTCCTCTTTTTTGACGGCGCCTGCATCCCCGGCGCCACCCAGCTGCGTTCCTGTCTTCTGAGCGGTGCCGTTGGGATCGCGAAAGTACCCGCCCACGGCTTCCTGGATGGGTTTGCTGCTGTTCATGAGCCACAGCACGATGAACAACGCCATCATGGCGGTGACAAAGTCTGCGTAGGCCACCTTCCAGGCGCCGCCGTGGTGGGCGGCATGGCCGCCTTTTTTCCGGATGATAATGACTTGCTCGTCTGCCATTGCGTCGTTTCCCTATGCCGCCGCGGAAACAGCCGCGGGTTCTGAACTTTTCTCTCTGCACGCCTTCTCCACTTCGATGAAACTCGGGCGAGCATGTTCGGGGATTGCGCGGCGACCCATTTCAACTGCCAAAATGGGAGAGGTCCCTTTGATGAAGGCGAGCATCACGACACGGAGCACATGGTAATATCCTTGTTCGTCGTCAACGACCTTTGACATATTCGAGGCCAGCGGACCGACGAGTCCGTAACAGAGCAGAATTCCGAGGAACGTTCCCACCAGGGCAGCGGCAACTTTGTGCCCGATTTCTTCCGGTGGACCGCCCAGCGAGCCCATGGTGACCACCACACCGAGGACGGCAGCGACAATTCCCAACCCTGGCAACGCATCCGCCATGCTGGTCAATGCCTGGCTGGGCTGGGTGGCCGAATGGTGATGGACTTCCATATCCAATTCCATCATCTGGTCCACGTCAAATGCGCTTACCCCGCCTGTAATCGCCATGCGCATCGTATCGCAAACAAAGTCACGGGCATGATGGTCCTTAAGAAACGTGGGATACTTTGACAGAATTGGGCTCTTGTCCGGCTCTTCAATGTCGCCTTCAATGGCAATTGCACCCTCTTTACGCGACTTGGCCAGGAGGTCAAACAGCATCTTCAATGTCTCCAAATAGCGCTTCTTCTGAAAGGGAGAGCCCTTAAGCACATCCACCAGGCCTGCGACGATCTTCTTCAGGATTCGAACGGGATTTGCCGTCAAAACAGTCCCAATTGCCGCGCCGCCGATGATAAGCAGCTCGGCCGGCTGGAGAAGAACGCCAATCTTTCCCTTTTCCATCAGGTAGCCCGCAATGACGCAGGCGAAGACGATAAGAATTCCACCGATCGAAAGCATTCTCTGTTTTTACCTCGTCTGTTTTGCAATCTGTGTCGACTCAAGAAAGCCGCAAAGTTGCTTTGCCGCCCGCAATATGCCGCAGGGCCGCTTCCCCACTATCGGCCAACAGAATGATCTGTTCCAGAGAGAAATCCAGAAGTAGCCGGGTGTAAATCACCTGGTGGGGCGATGCACGCAGCAAAACTGTCGCTTTCCACTTTCCACTTTCCATTGAGAGGTGAGCCCTCTTCAGACAGCAGGTCGCTGCCCGATCGGAAAGCCAAGGCGACGCGGCTGGGTCGAGATGCGGATTGAAGATGCTCCTTTTCAAGCGCCGTCGGCGGTTAAAGGCTTTGTTGTCAACAATTCAAATTACTAAACATTAACTCGTTCTCGTTATTAGTTACTTGAGAGTAGAATCTATTTGTACTCTACAGGTGCATTGATGATATTGAACGTTCAGTCTGCAGACACGGCGCCTAGAGGGTTTTCACCAGTTTCCATCTCTGCGGAAGCGACATCTGGTCAATTGGGTGTAAATGTGGGCCCCAAGATTCTGATAGTGGATGATGATGTTTCTCTCGGCAAATTTCTCAGCCGTGAGCTCAAGCGAAGCCACTTTTCTGTAGAAGTAAGTGAGGATGGGGAAGCAGGCTGCGACAGTCTTCAGCGATCTGAATACTCTTTGCTGGTGCTTGATTTAAATCTGCCCAAGATGGACGGAATGGCAGTTCTGAAGCGGGTTCGTCTTACCCAGCCGCACCTGCCAATACTCGTTTTGACGGCCAGGAATCGCACCGCGGACCTTGTGACGGCGCTGGAGCAAGGCGCGGACGATTGTCTCATCAAGCCCTTCTCGCTGCAGGAGTTGCTGGCGCGGGTTCGAGGTCTTTTACGGCGCAGGTCTGCGCCCGCAGTGGGTTCAACGAAAGTGGACAACCTCATCATCAACACTGAAGAACACTCAGTGTTACGCGGCGATCGACGAATTGATCTCACCCTGCGAGAGTTCGCCCTTCTTGAGTACTTGATGAAGAACCTGGGCAAGGCTGTATCGCGGGCTACACTTATGCAGGAAGTGTGGAATATCCCGTTTGATCCGACCACGAACATAGTCGACGTGTACATGAAGTATCTCCGAGATAAGATCGATCTCGCTGGAGAAGTGAAGCTCATCCGCACTGTTCGTGGCGTTGGCTACATGATGAGCAATGATTAGCGAACGTGAGCCCGCAAAGCCAACAGTAGGGATAGCTGCGTCGCGAATGTTCTGCCGGAGCCTATCGGAAGGTCTACACGCCGCTGCCCAGCCGCTCACGATCCTCCTCGCGGGCTTGCAAACTCCCTGTGTGGACGAAATGAGCAGAGCGGAACTCACGGATCTTGTGAGCAGCTCAGCGCATGAGGTCGTCCGAGTGTGCGCGCTGTTCACCTACCTGCAAGACCTTGTGAGTACCGAAAGCGTTGAGCCCGAATTACTCGCGACGCCGCTCCTACCTCTCCTGGCGCACGCGATCGAAGGGGTTGATCTTTTGTTTAGGGAGTCCGGCATCTTCCTTCGATCAACAGTGCCCGATGCAGGCGAGGTTATACCCATTAGCTCCAAGAGGACACTTGCGGCCTTATCGAGTGTGCTGCTGGTTGCCCATGCTGTATCTCATGTTGGGGACACCGTTGAGGTTATCGTCACAGTCGATTCTCCAGATTCGGTTCAAGTTGTCTTGCGCAACAAGAACGCACACCCCGAGGGCTTGAATTCGGAGGAGGGTCTCAGTATGGCCCTCGCCGAGGCAAATGTGCGAAGCCAGCGGGCCTCTCTATCGTGGAGCCTGGAGCCGTTTTCCGTGCTGGTCGCTTTCCCCAAGGGTGTTCGAAGTTGATGAAAGCAGACTTTTGTTTTCCCGCATTCCTGAGGCTGGGCGAAAGCGCTTCAAGGCCGGAGGTAGCTTCATGAGCACATCCCCATTTCTGCAGTTTCGTGCGGACGAGGCCAACTCAATCAGCGTATTGCTGGTGAGTCCCAACAGCAGGGTCCGTCTTGCGCTGCGAGAGAAACTCCATCAAGGGCGCTGGGTTTTGACAGAAGCCGCGAGTGGCTCTGAAGCTATGGAATGTCTGTACAACTCTGCCTGCGAGATTCTCTTGCTCGATCCGCTGCTTCCGGACCTGGAGTCGGGCGAGTTCAGTGCCATGGTTTGCGAGCGGTTCCCAAATGTCCAAATACTCTCTGTGAATTCTGATACCGGCCAACTAATTCTGGGTACCTCGTCGCCGACGCCGCTTTCGGCACAACTTTCGGCAGTCCTATGTAGCGGGGTCCACACGCAGTCGGCTTCCTTGTCCCCGATCCAGCTGCATCGAATGCGAGCGGCGAATACCGGGCGAGCCAGCATTCGCGGAATGATTGGAGATTCGGAGGCCATGCAGCGCGTTTATGAACTGACCCACATGGTTGCTCGTCGGGATACTACTGTGCTTGTGACGGGGGAAAGTGGAACGGGTAAGGACTTGATTGCGCAGGCGATTCACCTGATAAGCTCACGGGAAAAGCAGCCGCTTGTTGTCATCAACTGTGCTGCCATACCTGAATCCCTTCTCGAAGCAGAACTGTTTGGCTATGTCAAGGGTTCGTTCACAGGTGCTGTGCAATCACGCATTGGCCGTATCCATGCGGCCCATGGCGGAACACTGTTTCTCGACGAAATTGGAGATATGCCGCTTTCCTTGCAGAGCAAGATTCTCCGTTTCCTGGAGCAGGGAGAGGTGCAGAGAATTGGCGGGAATGACAATCTGAAGGTGGATGTGCGGGTAGTGGCAGCGACAAACGCCAGCTTACAGGATCTGGTCAAGCAGCACTTGTTTCGAGAAGATTTGTACTATCGCCTCGCGATCTTTCCAATCAAACTACCGCCCTTGCGCGAGCGTCTTGGGGACCTTGCGAAACTCACTGAATCGTTTTTGACGAAGTTCTGCCCTGGCGTGCCATTAGGAGCGGGAACGCTTGAAGCACTCGAGCGGCACAACTGGCCGGGAAACGTCCGCGAGCTGCGCAATGTACTTGAGCGGGCCAGCATACTTGTCGGAGGAGATCAGGAGATCATGCCCCGGCACATTCTCCTTTAGAAGTCTCGCCAGGTTGTCTCCGCCATCGAGGGCGGGCTTTTCCAGCGTATCTGGCCGCAAGGAGATTTTGGGCCGGAGAGCTACGAGTCAAGTTGGCCATCGTCGTGCATTGTCAGTAGGCAGATGCTGCCTAGTTCTCATTTCGCACCAATAAATCTCTCCCTGGCGGAAAACCAATCCGACAGCCAGTTCCATGATTGTGCGATTACAGCGCAACTCGATGGGAACTGGCACCCGGGGAGCGGCCGAATCGACGAAGCAGAGATGCGCGCCAGGAGCGCCGCGCTTCTGTCAGGCGAATTCGCCGAATTCATCCTGGCTGCATCTCGGCTCGAGAAGTCCTACCGTGACCTTCAATCTGAGGTGTCCGACCTGAGCCTGGAACTCTCGGAGAGGAATGAAGCACTGAAGGCGAGCTTGGCGCAAAACGAGCGCATGCGCACGGAACTGCAGCAGATAGTGGACTCCATGCCTTGCGGTGTGCTGGTCATAAGTCGCAACAGAGAGCTGTCGATGATCAATCCGGAGAGCATGCGGTTGCTGGGACTCGCCAGGGCTGATTGCGGCGAAGGATCAAGAACAACCTTGCAGCAGATCTCAGCCAGGAGCGGCGTCAATCTTGAAGTCTGTTACAAGTCTGCATCGGGCAATGAAGCGGAGGCGGAGTTCTGCATCCAGGCACCATCGGGCACGCGTTGGCTGGGGGTTCGTAGCCGGCAACTCTTGCAGCAGTCCATCCGCAGGGGTGATCCTCACCATACAATTCTGATTCTGCGGGATATAACCGCTCACAAGCGCGCCGAGCAAGACCGCGAAGCGGGGCGCAGGGCCGCGGCCCTGGCGGAGATCGCTACGGTTCTCGCCCACGAGATTAGGAACCCATTAGCGAGTTTGGAGCTGTTTGCCGAATTGATAGAGACGGACGGGGACCGCCGAAGCGAATGGATCTCCAATCTACGCGCCGGGATTCGTTCGCTGTCGGGAACGGTAAACAACGTTCTGAACTTCCACGGTTCACGGACCTTGACGCTGGTCCCGATGTCGCTCTCAGGATTGATTAACAACGCGCTTCTATTTGCTCAACCGCTTGCGGACCAGGCATCGGTCTTCCTGGAATGGCAGGCTGCCCATAAAACGATACAAGTGATGGGCAATGAAAGTGCACTTCAGCAGGTCATTTTGAACCTCATCTCGAATGCGATACGCTGCACGCCGGTTGGCGGCAAAATCAGCGTGTCGATCCGCTCTGACAGGCATATTGGAAAGGGCGCGGACGCGGGCAAGGAGTTTGACCAGGTGATCGCGGAATTCTCCGATACCGGGTGTGGCCTTCGATCTGACCAAATCGCGCACGTTTTCGAGCCGGGCTTCAGCGGAAGTGGCGATACATCCGGACTAGGGCTGGCGGTTTGCGAGCGCATCATGACTCAGCATGGCGGGCGGATACTCGCCTCGAACAACAAATTGGTTGGCGCACGATTCACGCTTCATTTCCCAGTACTGCAGAATGAGTTGGCTAAAGCATGAACAGCATTTCTCCCATCGACAGAAACTCGACTGTGCTTGTAGTTGACGACGAACCCGGCATGCGCACGGCATTGCGGGCCAATTTTCTCCGTTACGGGTGGCATGTTGAGACAGCAAGCGGCGTTCGCGACGCAGCCCATGCATTCGAGCTAAAGAGCTTCGATCTCGTTGTAAGCGACGTCCGCATGGGAGACGGGGATGGCTTCGAATTGTTGTGTTCGGTGCAGAAGAATTCGCCCACCACTGCGGTCATTCTGCTCACCGCGTTTGGTAGTGTTCCTGAAGCCGTCGAGTCGATGCGCAACGGCGCCTTTGATTATCTGACGAAGCCCGTCTCGTTTGAACAACTCCAAGCTGCAGCCGCCCGTGTGATGCAGCGGATAAACCAGGGAACGCCCTCCACTACGTCTCAAATCAAGGCGTCCACAGCCAGCAACGTGAATTCGGGGATTGTTGGCCGCTCCCCACTTCTCTTGCAGGCCCTGCAACGTGCTCGTGCAGCGGCAAGCACTGATGCCGATGTCCTGATCGAGGCTGAAAGCGGCACCGGCAAAGAACTGATGGCGAAGTTTGTCCACCAAAACAGTGATCGGAGCCGCAAGCCTTTTGTCGCCGTAAACTGCGCGGCCGTGCCGGAGCATCTGCTCGAAAGCGAGCTGTTTGGTCATGCCAGGGGCGCGTTTACTGGCGCCAATGCTGCCAAAGCGGGAAAGTTCGAATTAGCCGACGGCGGCACGCTGCTCCTTGACGAAATTGGAGAGATGCCGTTGAACCTGCAGCCCAAGCTCCTCCGGATTCTTCAGGAACGGGAATTCGAGCGGCTCGGTGAGACACGATCCATCCATGTCGACATTCGTGTAATCGCAACCACCAATGCATCCCTCGCATCCCTTGTGGAACAGGGCCGCTTCCGTAGTGATCTTTACTATCGGCTGAACGTCATTCCGCTTTCAATCCCGGTTCTACGCGACCGGCTGGAGGATATTCCAGCGCTTGCCCAGCACTTTGCAGAGAGGTTTTCACTGGAAACGGATCACACGACCCCGGTACTTGAGCCGAGTTTTATTGAGAAGCTGCAGGGGTATAGCTGGCCGGGGAACATTCGGGAGCTCGCCAACTTCATGCGCCGAGTGGTCTCCCTGCATAGGGGAGACGCGATTGACGCTGCTTGCTTCCTCAAGGAATTCCAACCGCCGAGGGTGACGCCCATCGCTCTTCACGACATGCCAGTCGCCGGGACACCCATTTCTGAGCTTGAGAAGATGCACCTGCAGAACACTTTGAAACTGGCGCACGGAAACAGAACCCACGCAGCGCTGATGTTGGGGATCAGCTTGCGCACGATGCGCAACAAGATCAAGGAATATGGCCTCCCGCCAAGGAGCTACGCATGACATCCACAGCACCGTTGCTTTCAACCCTGGAGAGCTATTTGAAGCTCGCCACGAGCCGCGAACAGGCGATCTCGGCCAACATGGCCAACATCGACACACCCGGATATCACACGCGGGACATTGATTTTGAGGGCGAGTTAGATAAGGCCATGACAACTCCCACGAACGAACCCGATGGGGGAGCCGGACAATTCCAGTTGAGCCCCGCCGTTCGAGAGGTGTCGGGACTGATGGAACGGCCCGACGGCAACAACGTGAGCCTTGACCGCGAGGGGCTCCTCATGTCCGAGACACAACTGCAGTACCAGATCGGCGTTCAGCTGGTAAAACATGAGTTTCACCAGATGCTTAGCGCCATCAACGGAGGAAGTTAGTCATGAATCTATTTGACTCATTATCCATCAGCGGGTCTGCCCTGGCCGCCGAACGCCAGCGCTCCGAGGTCATAGCGGCAAACATGGCCAATGCCGAAACGACACACACCGAGGCGGGCGGTCCTTATCGTCGCAGGGAAGTCGTCTTCCAATCGTCTGGCCCCTCAGCATTTCGTCTGGCTCTTGCCAGCACAGGACAATCCTTAGGGCCGGCGTCTGGCAGCGTAGAGATTTCCCAGGTCGTTGATGATCCAACGCCTCCGGTAATGCGCTACGAACCGGGCCACCCGGATGCAAACAAAGATGGCTATGTTGCTTACCCAGCGATCAATCCGGCCATGGAAATGGTAGACCTGATGAGTTCAGTGCGGTCCTATCAGTTGAATGCTTCGGCAGTCGCGGCAGCGAAACAGATGATCCAGCAATCTGTCGATATTCTCAAAAGCTAAGCGGAGAGTTAAACAATGAGCGGTGCGATTCCAGGTCTTGGTTCTATTGGTTCCATCGGTGGTCTACCTCAGCTCTCCCAGCTGAAGCCTGCTGAAGCGGAAGGCGGCTTTAGCGGAGTTCTGACCAACGCACTGCACCAGGTGAACCAGCTGAACGGCAGTTCCCAACAACAGATTGGCAGTTTGCTCAAGGGTGGCAACACAGACATGAGCACTGTAATGATTGCAGTCGAGAAGGCCGATGTGGCATTTCAGTTGATGATGCAAGTTCGCAACAAAATAGTAAGTGCTTATCAAGACATCGAGAAGATGCAGTTCTAAAAGATGAGCATCCAAGAGTGAAATTCGAGGATGCAGCAGAAGCAATGCAGCAGTGATCATGCATCTCCAAGGAAGCGACGAGACTAGGGACCTATGGCGGGAAAGAATCAAGTTGCGGTGACGAAGCCAGGACCTGGAACAGGACAGGTTCTGGAGCGTGCGAGGCTGTTCTGGTCCGGGCTTCGCCCCCAGCAGCGAATCTATCTCGGCGCTGGCCTCGCGGTTACATTGGCAGTCCTCGGTTTCTTCATCAAAATGATTGCAACTCCCGATTACAAGCCACTCCTCAAGGGGCTCGAGCCAGCGGATGCGCAAGCAGTTATGGCGCAGTTGGACGCAAAGAAGATTGAATACCGCATCAGTCCAGATGGGACATCTATCAGCGTTCCGGCAGGAGAGGTAGATGCGGCACGGCTCGAAGTAGCTTCGCATGACTCGCCGAACAGTGGGCGCATTGGATTCGAGATATTCGATAAGGTGTCATGGGGGCAAACTGAGTTCGATGAAAAGGTTAACTATCAGCGAGCCCTCGAAGGCGAACTTGAGCGGACCATTCAAACCATGAGCAATGTCAAGAGCGCCAGAGTTCATATCGTGATGGCGACCGATTCGGTCTTCATGGACCGTGAGCGCGGCGCCAAAGCTTCAGTCACGCTGCGGCTAAAGCACGGTGGACTGTCGAGGGATGATCAATCGGCCATCTCGAGGCTCGTCGCAGGTGCGGTGGACGAACTTAAGCCGGCCGATGTCGTCATTATCGATGCGGATGAGGGGCAATCGCTTGGGCAGGGAAGCGCATCCGGTGATGGAAGTGACGGGATTGAACAGCAGCTGACACGGCGTCTGATGTCGACACTGAGCCCCATCGTTGGAGCTGACCATATCCGGGCGACAGTCAATGTCGAATACGAGACTGGCAGCAGTGAAGAAAGTCAAGAGAAATACGATCCTGCCGTGAGCGCAACCCTGACGATGCAGCACACCGAACAGACTACGGGCCCCGGTACAGCCAATGGTGGAGTGCCCGGGACCTCAAGCAATGTCCCGGCTGCCAAGGCTGGGGCCGCCGCCGCGGTCACCAAAGACTCAGGCCAGTCTTCAAAGACAGATAACGACACCTACGGAGTGAACAGAACGACCCGCCATGTAATTGAGCCGGCTGGGAGCATTCGTCGGATCACAGCTGCGGTCCTGGTCGACGACGTGACCGACCGCAAGCAAGTGAATGGCAAGTGGGTGGAGTCGCATCATAAGAGAGACCCGGAGGAACTGAAACTAATCGGAGACCTGGCGCAGGCTTCCATCGGTTTCAATAGTGTTCGGGGCGATGTAATGAGCGTGCAGAACCTTACGTTTGAACACCCCGACGCGGAAGATCTTCCACCTGCCACGTTAGGCGACAAGGCGAGGAAGGAATTGAATGACTATTCATCAGAGGTCCGGTATGGAGTACTCCTGCTTCTCTTTCTCATCGTTTATCTACTAATGATCCGTCCAATCCAAAAACGGGTTCTTGCGATTCCGAATTCACTGCCGGCGCCAGCTCACGCTGCTTTAGCTGCTGAATCTGGGTTAATGCCCATTCAAGATTCTCCGGCCATTCTTGCGCAGCGATCCATCATATTGAAGAAGCAACTCGCTGATTTTGTGCGCGCTGAACCGGATAGCAGCGTCACTGCCGTTCGCACTTGGTTGCAGGAAGAGACCCAATGACAATGCAAGCGCAACAGCCCAGAATTAGCGGGGTCCGGAAGGCGGCTATCCTGCTGTCGACGCTCGGCGAAGACTCCGCAGCGGCAGTTTTCCGGGGACTCAACGACGAGGATCTACGGCGCGTGGCCGATGAAGTCGCAAATCTCGGCACGATCCCGGTGGAATTGTCGATCCAGGTTATTGAAGAGTACCAACAGATGACGAGAATGCAGGACAGCAGCATTCAGGGCGGACATAGCCTTGCACGCCGGCTGCTCACCAAGGCTGTTGGTGAAGTGGAGGCGGAAAACATCCTGAAGAGGCTCAGCAAGGCAAGCGAGTTGAAGCCCCTCCAGTCGTTGCAGCGGGCCGACCCTCAAAAGCTTGCCAGATTCCTCGAAGGCGAACACCCACAAACTATCGCTCTCATTCTCGGTCAACTCGGTGATCGCCAAGCTTCGGCTCTGCTCATGAGTCTTCCGAATGACATTCGTGCGGAGGCAGTGAAGAGATTGGCAAACCTTCGGCGCTTCTCGCCGGAAATGGCGGAGAAAGTTTCGGCCGTTCTCAGCCAGCGTTTGAAGGCAGTTGGAGAGCAGGGAAGGCGAGCCTATTCCGGCTTCCAAAGCGTGGCCGACATCATGAACTGCATTGACACGACCGTAGCTCAAGAGATTCTGGAAAGCATTGAGAATGAGGAGCCGACGTTGGCAATCAGCATTCGCAACCTGATGTTTACTTTTGAAGATCTTCTTCAGGTGGGCGAATCGCACATTCGCGAACTTACCGCAGGGATTGACAAGAGAGTCCTGGCCATGGCCCTGAAGGGAACAGACGAAGAGTTGAAGAACCACTTTTTCCGGACGATGTCTTCCAGGGCAGTGGAAATGCTCAAGGAAGATGTGGAGTTACTCGGAGCGGTGCGGAGCAAGGACGTGATCAAGGCACAGACTGAAATTGTTGCAGTAGCCAGGCAACTTGAAGCCGAAGGCAAGATTGTATTGAAGGGCGAGGCAAATGATGAATTTCTCGTTTAGCGAGGCAGTAAGCGATAGCTTCCCGATTCCGGCTACTTCTTTCCTATACCAGGATATGGGAACACCCGTCCCTGCCCATGTGAAGAAGGTAAAAATGTCTGACGGTGCAGCGGATCGGGACATTGACAATCAAGCGGCGCCAGGCCCTTCGTCGCAGGAAATAGCTGAGCTTGTGAATCTCGCCCGCATTGAATCGGCAGCCGAGACCGAGAAGCGCATGAGTGAGGAATATCGCGCAGGGTCAGACAGGGAGGCGGCGAAAATCCGCGAGGCGCTGGAATTATTCGATGCTGAACGAAAGGGCTACTTCTCCCGGATCGAATCGGAAGTGGTCCATCTCGCACTCGCGATCTCAGCCAAAATCTTGCATCGTGAGGCTCAGGTTGACCCCTTTCTGGTTGCGGCATTGGTTCGACTCGCGATCGATAAGTTGCATGACGGCTCGAGTGTGTCCGTACGCGTTCCACCGGCGAAGGCGGAAAAGTGGCGTGAGCGACTGGCTAACCCTTTGAATGGCTCAACGATTCTGATTGTGGAGGATTCTCATCTGGGCCTAGATGATTGCGTGCTTGAGACCGACGTGGGCTCTGCAAACTTCAGTATCGAAGCGCAACTGAAAGAAGTCGAGCAGGGATTCTTTGATCTGCTCGCCCAGAGACCACAAGTCAAGTGAATAATTCAGGGCCACTTGCTCCTTACTTCGATCGTCTTGACCGAGGGTCCACCCTGCGATGGCGCGGACGTGTGCTGCAAGTGGTCGGTAACCTGATCGAGTCGGAGGGGCCGTTCTGCTCTATCGGGGAGTCTTGCGAGATAACCAGCGCCAGCGACAAGAAGTATTCAGGCCAAGTGATTGGATTTCGTGGATCCACAATGCTCTCCATGGCGGTCGAGGATCCCCAGGGCATCCGATTCGGAGATCGGATAGTGGCCTGGGGGACTCGGCCATCCATCCGCGTTGGCAGCGATTTGCTGGGCCGGGTAATTGACGCAACGGGTGTGCCACTGGACTCGCAAGGCGATTATCGTGGCGAACGAACAGTGTGGGTGGATGGTTCAGCGCCGTTGCCACTGGATCGCGTGCCAATTCGCGAGGCACTCGGCTGCGGCATTCGCGCTCTCGATGCCTTTGTGACATGTGGCCGCGGCCAACGGATCGGAATCTTTGGAGGGAGCGGGGTAGGGAAGAGCACCCTGCTTGGCATGATGGCCCGCGGAACGAGCGCCGACATGACAGTGCTGGCGCTGGTTGGTGAACGCGGACGCGAGGTTGGCGAGTTTCTTGAAGTCATTGGCAGCGAGGGACGCAAGCGATGTGTCGTCGTCGTATCTACTTCGGATCAGTCTCCTCTTTTGCGACTTCGAGCGGCGTTGTCCGCAACTGCCATAGCGGAGTATTTTGCCGGCACGGGGAAGAACGTACTCTTAGTGGTCGACTCTCTAACTCGATTTGCCATGGCGCAGCGTGAGATAGGTCTGTCAGCGGGCGAGCCTCCGACTGCAAAAGGCTACACACCATCGGTGCTTAATCTGCTCGCCCGGCTTGTAGAGCGGGCGGGGTGCTTCAAGGGCGGCAGTATCACGGCTTTCTATACGGTTTTGATGGAAGGCGATGATCAGCAGGATCCGGTTGCCGATACGGTGCGGTCATTGCTCGACGGACATGTGATCCTCGATAGAAACCTGGCAATGAAGGGCCACTATCCGCCTATCTCAATTCTTGAGAGCTTGAGCCGTCTGATGCCGAATATTACTTCGGAGGAGCACATGCAAAAGGCGAAAGCTCTTCGCCTGCTCATGGCGTCCTATGCCCGTTCCGAAGACTTGATTCGCATTGGAGCCTATCAAAAGGGGGCTGATCCCACCCTTGACCGGGCCGTAGAGATACTTCCTCAGCTGAATGCATTCTTGCACCAGCGACCGGAGGAGATTGTCGCCTTTCAGACCGCAATCAAAACGCTTCTTGAGGTCCCCAACTGATATGGCATTCAATTTTCCACTCGCGACTGTCCTCCGTGTTCGCGGAATTCTTGAAGAGCGCGAGGAACGGCTCCTGCAAAAGATTCTGTTCGAAATCAATCAGAGTTTCGAGAGCCTTGCGAAGATTGACTCCGAGATAGCAGGATCGGATGCTTCGCGAAATGGAGATATCTTCAAGCCCTTCTTTGGGCACAATCTGCATGCCTCCTACGGCGAGGTGAAGGCGCTCAAGCAGCGCAGGAAAGAATTCGAAGAACAGATTATCAAGCTCGAAGAGTTGCGCGACAGGCAGATTATCGTTTACGAGGGGGCAAGGAGGAGTCGCGAGATGCTTACAGATATGCACGATGAGCAACGCAGCGTTTTCGACTCCGATACATCTCGACGCGAGCAGAAGACACTTGATGATAACTACATTGCTCGCCGAGGCCGTTGCTGAGCAACGCTTCTTGGAGTAATTCTCCCCTACACCAATTACATCTAGTGCTTAATTGCATAAGTTAATAATGGTATTGCGAAGTTGACTTCCTTTGACCTCTCGCTTGCGCCAGTGGAATGGCTTGCGGTGTTGGTTGGTGTTGGTGACGAAGGACTCGATAGCCGAACGGAGTTGATCTTTGTTGGCGAAACTGGCTCCGCGCAGTGCCTTGCGTGTCAAAAGCCCGAACCAGATTTCCACTTGATTGAGCCAACTGGCCGAAGTGGGGGTGAAGTGGAACTGCACTCGGCC
>Ga0302320_10006868_pt1 | contig 25178 bp, 30 predicted proteins | sample Bog_T0_3_FD_202130 | JGI IMG/M metagenome (GOLD analysis project Ga0302320, IMG submission 202130) | Peat permafrost microbial communities from Stordalen Mire near Abisko, Sweden - Bog_T0_3 | ecosystem: Environmental > Terrestrial > Soil > Wetlands > Peat | place: Sweden: Abisko, Stordalen Mire... | reverse complement strand
ACTGTTGTTTGCTTGACATCATATGCTTTTACATGTTTGATGTTTTCAGTCACTGCTTCAGCCAACTTATCGTTTGAAAATAAAGCGGTTTGTTGCTCGTTGCTGTTTGCAAGAGGCCTAAATTTTTCTTGGCGGCCGCTAAAAATAAATTTTTGCAGTTCTATAATTTGTAAACGAAGCAGATTTATTTGTTGTGATTGCTCATCGTTAGTTTTTTGAGTAGCAACATTGATTGATAATTGTTGCTCATACAAGCTTTTATAGTCGATATTTTCTGTAGTAAAATTGATGCGCAATGCTTTTCAATTACAATGCCAATATATGCTGAAACGCAATATTGGCAGTAGTTTCAAGGGTTTATTGCAAATCTTTTTTTATGCTTTACCGATTTTAAAATAATGCCTTGCAGAATATGTTGTAATTGCAGGTGCGTAAGCAAAATGTCAGTGCCGTTTTGTTTGCTTGCAGGATATTCAAAGCGGCCTTTCTCTAATCGTTTCTCGTACAAGGCAAATCCATCTGTGTCCCATTGCAATAATTTTATTTTATTATGCCCTTTGCCCATGAACACAAATACATCGCCCAGCAAGATATTTTTCTTTAATTCATTTTGTACAATGCCGCAAAGCCCATAACATCCTTTGCGCATATCGGTGAGTTGATCATAAAAATAATATCGTTCATTGCTACTGAGGTGCAGCATGCTAGCTCATTAATTGTTTTAGATAATCTGCCGGTGGCATAGTTTCAAAACAAATACGATTGCCATTTTTAAAAACAATACTTACTGGCGCATTAGATATTGGTGGAGCGATGCTGATAAACTTACCCACCTGTTTTTGTGGTTCTAATTTTTTTCGCCAGTAGTAATAAATATGTGGCTTTAGCTGATGTTCGTTACAGTAAGACTCTACTGACTTCCCGCTTTGTTTACATGCTGCAATATGCTGATGCATTAATTCTTTTATTGTTTGTCCCATAAACGCAAAGATGGAACATGCGATTTAGTAAAGAAAGATGGGGACGGTGGAGGGGATACACATATTTATTAAACATCAACTTGCATTCTTTCATAAAATAAAGACATTTAAATTTGACCAACTACCGCCAACATCAGGTTTGCCGCAATGCTGGCAGACTCAAGAACAATCAGCAGCAAATCATTAATGGGCTTCGGTTGCGGCGGACATTATTCTATTGAGCATTTGTATTAACTTCAGCATAAAATAAAAACCGGGCTTCAGCAATCGGCGGAAATAAACTCCAGCACTGCGGCAAGCCTCGGTCGTTGCCTGTAATTTTTTGTGACATACCTTAATTATGACATTGACATATAGCTTAGACCAAAACGATTTTTTAGAACATCAGTTATTTACAGCATCTAAGTCAGACAGAATAAAAAAAAAGCGAATCAAGACATGGCTTATTCTTTCAGGCTCTTGGCTGTTATTTAGCTTTGTGTTTTATCAAAGCCATAATACTTTGCTCTTTTACCTTTTTCTTGCTTACACGTTAATAACATTACTATTCTATCCTTTTTACCAACGTAGACAGTATAAAAATTACTATAAAAAATTTATTGCAGACACGTATAAAAATAGATTTGGTAAGACAGCAAATATTAAGTTTACGGAACTAGCACTGGAGACGAATGACATAACAGGTGAATCAAAAATAAATTTGACACAGTTTGAAAATGTGACAGAGACCGCAAATTATTTTTACCTAAAAATGAAAACTGGTGGACACTTAATAATTCCTAAGCTTAAAATTAATAATGTCGATGATGTGCGAGAAGAGCTAAAAAGCCTATGCACTAAATTGTCAATTGATTTTATTACTGACCTAGATTGGAAGTGGAAATAAAACTACAGGCAACATCAGGTTTGCCGCAATGCTGGCGGACTCAATTACAATCAACGGCAAATCATTAATGGGCTTCGGTTCCAGCGGACATTATTCTATTGAGCATTTATTATTAACTTCAACATAAAATCATTGACCGGGGCTTCAGCAATCGGCAGACGGAAATAAATTGCCAGCACTGCGGCAAGCCTCGGTCGTTGGGCGCAATTTTTAAAACTTATGCAGAAAACATTTTCTACGGTTTGGGTATCTTCGATTGAACACATGAATACATTCAGTGAAATTTCAAGCAATAATCCAATATGGAAAGTGCTTTTATTTCTAAACAAAGTGCCTGCTGATTTTCCGCAAGTGAAATCAAATAGTAGAATTCTTCCTATTGTGTATTTTTCACAAGGCGTATTGCAAATATTCGAAAGACAAATTGATTTTAAAAGCCATGTTTCCACTGATGACAACAGATACAAAAACCTCAAGAACTATTTTAGTTTCGAAATTCAAAACCAAGACTTTAAAGTGGACCGCTATCAACATCCCAGACCTTTTATGAAATCTTTCAATATTTCTTGGATTAAGCTTTCAATCTTAAATAAAAATCCTTCTGATCACTTACTTATCTCATTTGGTGGACAAGGAAGGGGTATGGCGGAAATAAAGAATAAAAATGACGAGATATTTGAGATTTTAAAAGACAGGTTTGACCAATGAATCAAATAAACTATAAATGCGCCCAACATAAGGCTTGGCAAAATGCGGACGGAATGCTATCGCCCGCAATTCGCCAAGCCTTGGGCGTTGTGCGTCATTTTTCATGAAATTCCAATCTGTTCACATATTGCTTTCACTGACTGTTCTTCTTGCTTGTAAGACCGGCCAAAATCACAGTTTCATAAAGACGAAGAAAGAAAAGCAAGTGACATTAGCTGGAGCTCAGACACCTCATGTTGTTTTTTCTCTTCAGAACGGAGACACATTGAAGTTTAGTTGCCGTGATATTTTTTCCATGCTTGACAACGACATCAAACAACAAATAAAGTCTCAAGGCTATTTGACCAACCAAACATGGCAAAACCTTTCGGAGACTATGAAAGACCAAAACCGAGACACTCTTATCTTTCAGAATTTATCCGCTGTTAAAGACAAGACCATTAGCGGCATTTTAGACACATGGATTGCAAGAGAGCTTCTATTAAAAGGAAAAGCAATTGTTGCTTTAAAAGGTCAGACGGTTAATCCTAAAAGATTGAAATACGTTTTTCTTCGTGACAAATTAGGTGGTCAGCAAGGAAATTTTTATGCGGATGACAATAAATTGGTCTATTGGACAATCATCGCTTTGGGTGAATAAAACGAACGCACAACATTAGGTTTGCCGCAATGCTGGTGGACTCAATATCTATCAGCAGCAAATCATTAATGGGCTACGATTCCGGCGGACATTATTCTATTGAGCATTTGTATTAACTTCAACATAAAATAAAACCGAGCTTCAGCAATCGGCTGACGGATATAAAATCCCAGCACTGCGGCAAGCCTCGGTCGTTACCTGCAATACCAAATGAACACCCTAACTAAGCCAGGCACTTTTCTACTTGTTTTATTTGCTCTGTTCACAGTGCCAACGATACTCTATGCTTTTTATCGATTTTCTTTGCCGTTCTTTAATTTTTTTACTCTTTACGTTTTCATGTATGTTGTCACACCTTTAATTGTGTTTTTAATTATCACATTTTATATTGACATTAAATTCAAAACAAAATTGAAGAGGTTTAGTATTCTTGCTGCAGCACTTTTTATTTGTTGTTTGTTAATATTTCCTACGGTCAAAGCATTTATTGTTAAAGACACAGAATTCAAAGGACAAAAGCTTGTTGACGCGATTCAGAATTACAAAGAAATAAATGGGTTTTGGCCCAAATCACTAGATGACCCTTATTTTAACAACTATTCCAAAACGGCAATTGTTCAAAGAGCATTTTATTACAGACTTGACAAAAGTTTGGCCGGCGACACATCTGTTATATTCTATTTCTATTCTTTTGATGGCCTTGAAGCAAGACTAAGAATTAATTCAACAAAATTTAAGGGTGAAAAAATAATTTGGAATTACTCAGATTAGCGGTACATGCAGGTAACATTGGGTTTTATGCAAGTTGGGCATGACCAGCAAACTTCAACAAATTGCAAATCCAAGCTATGGTTCGGGCTGGACGAATAAATCTCAACTTTAGTTCTTAAATTCAATTTTATTTTTTCAATCAGCAGCGGTTATGGGCAGACGGAATACAAAGTCCCAACCTGCATAAAGCCCTGCTCGTTGCCTGCCATTTTTTTCGGCTCTCAAAAAATTTTGAAAATTCAAGTTTATGTAATTACTTTGTACTCACATAAATCCCCAACTATGGACATTTCAGTAATCCCAATCGGCAATTCAAAAGGCATCAGGTTGACAAAGACGCTTATTGAAAAATACAATATTACAGATACAGTTGAGCTTGTGCTTGAAAAAGGCTACATCATAATAAAACCCAAAAAAGAACCACGAAAAGGATGGGAAAAAGCATTTAGAAAAATGCATAAATCTGGAGACGACAAACTGCTGATAGCGGACATTTTTCAAGACGAAAATTTTGAAGAATGGAAATAAACCAATATCAGATTGTCTTGGTCAACCTTGACCCGACTATTGGAAGTGAAATGAAGAAAACAAGGCCTTCTGTGGTGATTTCTCCAAATGAAATGAACAAGCACTTACAAACTGTGGTTATTGCTCCCATGACAAGCACTTCCAAACCCTATCCGACCAGGGTAAGAGTTAAGCACAACAAGACATCTGGATGGATCGTGCTTGATCAAATTAGGACAATAGACCGACAAAGGATAATCAAAGCCTTAGATCACTTGACTGACAAAGAAATTGAATCCACAAAGGCAGTCATAAAAGAAACATTTGTTGACTAATAAAAACAGCAGGAAACATAAGGCTTGTCAAAATGCGGGCGGAACAATGTCTTTCGGCATTTGGTTCATTGCTTCAGCAGCGGTTCCGGCAGACAAAATTCTATTCAGCGGAATATCTTAACTTGGGCTGTAAGTAAAAAATCAACAGCGGTAAACCGGGCGGAATGCTATGACCCGCACTTCGCCAAGCCTCGGTCGTTGGCTGAAATGCGGCGACACGTGGTGTAAGTCCCTGAACAAACCTGAAAGTAGTATCTTGCAACAAAAATAATTGCCAAGTCTATTTATTATTTCAGGTTGTAACGGCGCAGGCAAGACTACTGCCTCTTTCACTATGCTTCCAGAACTGCTGAAGGTCAAGGAGTTTGTTAACGCTGATGAAATCGCAAGAGGGCTCTCTCCGTTTCAGCCTGAAAAAGTTTCTATAGCAGCAGGGAAAATCATGCTTCGAAGACTTAAAGAATTGCTCTACCAAATTGAAGACTTTGCATTTGAAACAACGTTATCATCACGAAGTTTTGTTGAACTTATAAAAGCTGCAAAAAAGCAAGGCTACTCAGTCAATCTCATTTACTTTTGGCTGGACAGCACAGAACTGGCTATTGAAAGGGTTAAGACCAGAGTTTCAGAAGGAGGGCATAATATTCCTGAAAGCATAATTATCAGTCGCTATTATTCTGGGCTTAGAAATTTTTTCTCCCTTTAAAAATGGGCAGTAGACTATTGGATGTTGATTGATAACTCATTCACTGAACCAGAACTGATAGCCGAAGGTTGGCAATCCGATAAACAGAATGTTCATAACTTGGAAAAATGGAAAATTATAAATAAACTTGTTGATCATCATGAGACAGACAGAAATAAAAACTAAGGTATTGGAAGGCGGTAAATTAGCTATAGAAAGACTTCTGAGCCAAAAGAGAAAAGACAACTCATTTGTTGTTGTCTCAGAAAAAGGTAAAGTAGTTCGACTTAAAGCAAAAGACCTTAAAAAATAAGCACTTCAGCCAACATGGGGCTTGGCGTTATGTCGGCGGACAGCGCTGATCGGCTTCACCCATCTCAGAGCATTGGTCTCGGAGGATAGGCCCGAGCAACATTTTATGTCCTCAACATTTGTAACTTTAGCCGGCTCCGGCCCGGGCGGGACGTTTTCCAAATGCCGCCACAAAACGCCTTGAACGTTAGCTGCAATGCGCACCCTAATTGTTGGAAAAAGTTGCGCCAATGCACTGCAGCTAACATGTATTTGCGCTATAAAAAGCGCTGCAATTGACAGCGCAAATACTAGTATTAGCTGCGATTATTGCAACTATCACCTATTCAACGAGACAGTTAAATGTTTGGGATATTAGACTCATTCCTGCTGATTGTCCGCGGCTAAAGAACTGACGCACTTTTTTATTTTGAGTTGCCTGCACAATAATATTTTCTGCTTTACGTTGTGAAAACAAACCATGACTAAGTATCTTTCGATATTCTCAATCATTACTTTTTTATTTAGTTGCCAAAAAAATAGAACTGCCCCCATCTATCCCGCATATACGATTGCAGGCACATGGGGCACTTGGAGTTATGCAGTGCGAGAGTCGCAGAACGATAGCGCTGTTGCAACTCTTGGTGGTAATTTGCGCTTTTACAGTGTTACTTTTGATAGTTCCGGAAATTTTACCTTTACGTCCCCAATTTTTGTTAGTGCCCCCCTGAATCCAAGGATTTATGATACCGTTTATTATGTGGAACGCGGCACATTTACATTAATCAATGACAGCCAGATGAAGATTGGCCCAGATACCTCTGCTTTGCTATCGGCTACTTGTTTTTATCACATGCCGGAGGATATAATAAAATTCAAAAAAATTTCAACCGATAGCTTGCAATTCTTTCAAGAATGGGTAGATAGCACAAGCCCCTTAGACCCTACCGTTCCTATTGACCCCGTTACCTGGATAGATACTACGGGATTAAAAAAAATTAAATAGAATTTAAAGCTGAGACACTAAGAAGCAATTTTAGCAGAGGTATAGGTAATAACAGACTTCGCAGCCAACATTCGGTTCCTATGTATCTTGTATTGATCTGAGAGAGGTTAATATAGTAGTGCTTTAATTTTCTTTTGAAAGAGAAAGACCCAAAGAAAATCGAGCCTTTCCCCTTCGCAAGTTTTTTTTCCTTATTTCAAATTTAATACATTTTTTAAAAATCAACATGCCCAGCATCCAATGAGTAGTCTATGTTTTTTGCGGCTTAGCCCCGATGGCTTTCGGGAGTGGCTGCGCACATGCTACAGTTCTCTGTTTTAGTTATTTGATTTTTTTCGCTTAATCGTCACCGTTTGTTTTCGGATCGGAGCAGCAAAAAACAGGCGCGTGGCGTTAAGTCGTCGACGGAACACATAACCCAACTTCAACTTTCCAGGAGCATCGGTCTCAGGGGACGGATAGGCCCGAGCGTTAGTTCATGATCTCAACTTTAGTACCATTATCAAGCACCGGCCCGGGTGGGACGTTTTTCAAATGCCGCTACAACATGCCAAGCTCTGGCCGTTGGCGGTCATGCCAAGGGCAACAGTACTAAAATTGAAGGTAAAAGCATTCCTTGTTGCTTATGAGTGTGACTCAATTTGAAGTGACCCGGAAAGTTTATGAAGACCGGCCAGACCGTCCTCGAATAAGATTGGCATTTGCCCACAATAGTAACAGCTATGATTTTCCCATAACCGACCAAGTCTTTTTAGAACGCCGCCAAAACAATCATAACTTATTGACAAATGTGAATCAACTTTACTTAAGTTTATCCTTGGGTGCTGTGTGGAATGATTGGTATTATAAACTGGTTGCAGGTATTATTTTATAAATTCCGATTCGACTTGCTGCTATGCTGGCGGAAGAGCAGTCGGCACTTATGGATACGGAGGACATCAAAGCAGCTTTAGCGACTCATCTGACTCAGGCGGGGGACATCATTAAACTTTATATTCAAGACTCGAATATTTTCAACTGGGGATTTGTACCGGGCCCGAGCAATGAATTCCCTGCCTTCGCAAATACCCGAACGTTGTCAGAAATACTGCTGCGACAATACTCAACATGCAGAGACAAAATAAACTTCCCAATTTGGTAACTTTCCTTTACCTTTGAAAAAACAATAAAGTTGAGGGTAATTGCCAAGAAGATACTCAGAGAATTTCGGGCAAAACACGATGATTGCGAACAGCAATTGAAAGCGTGGTACCAAGAGGCTACAAAAGCTGAGTGGGCAAATCCTAATGAAATAAAATCCGAATATCCAAGTGCAAGTATTATTGGAAACGACAGGGTTGTTTTCAATATAAAAGGGAATACTTACTGGCTTATTGTTAAGGTAAATTTTGATTACCAAATGGCTTGGATCCGGTTTATCGGCACACATGCCGAGTATGATAAAATAAACGCAAAAATTATTTAACATGAACATCAAGCCTATAAAGACTAAAAAGGATTATAAGCAAGCGATGCTTCAACTTGAAAATCTGTTCGACGCAAAAAAAGGAACGCCCAAAGGCGACGAATTGGAAATATTGAGTTTGTTAATTGAAAAATATGAGGGCGAAAAATTTCCGATTGACTTGCCCGACCCAATCGAAGCGATAAAATTTCGCATGCAGCAGTCAGGTTTGACTCAAACCGACTTAGCTAATATTGTAGGACAAAAAAGTAGGGCTAGTGAAATTCTAAATCGAAAGCGAAAACTTTCGTTAGACATGATTCGACAGCTTCATAAAAAATGGCACATCCCGACAGAAGTATTGGTGCAGGCTTACTAATTTATGTACTTCTGCCAATACGGCTTGCCGCGATGCTGGCAGATAGGAGAGCAATCGGCATTTGAAAAGCTATCAGCTAATATCCGGCGGAGGACGTAATTCTATTGAATATTTGCTGCTAACTCCATCATCAGTTTTTCAATTGGCTTCAGTTGTCGGCGACAGATAGGCCCGAGCTTTAGTTCATGTTCTCAACTTTTGTAACTTTACCCGGCATCGGTGCGGGCGGGACGTTTTTCAAATGCCGCCACAAAACGCCCGATCGTTGTGCGGCTGGACACTTTAATAACTTAACTAACTAAAATAAACTCCTGACAATTTTGACGAAGAACTTTTAGAAAACCCGATAAAGACACAAATGGAAGTACATCATCATCCCGACATGCATCACAAACCGAAAAAATGGAAAGAATATTTTCTCGAGTTCTTAATGATATTTCTAGCAGTAACGATGGGTTTTCTGGCTGAAAACCTAAGAGAACATATTAAAGACAAATCAGAAATTCAGCACGACATGCAGTCAATGGCAGGAGACCTGATATCTGATGTCAAGATGTATAATTCTACTTTGTCGGCTAATCAAATTACTGATAATAAAATAGACTCACTGATCACATTGTTAAAAATGAACAGGGCTAACACATCCGAAATTTACTTTCTTGCTCGTTATATAACCGCTAACAATCAAAATTATTCGCCAAGTTCAAAGACATTTGACCAGATGAAAAGCTCCGGCGCTTTAAAACTAATCGAACCAAGAAGATTGCTCGACAGCATTTCCGATTATTATCAATCGCTTCAATATTTTCCTGGTGTTAACAGTCTTCAAAACCAAAAGCTAACTGATATTCATTTAGTGAACAGTCAACTATTTGACGGTTATATATTTCAAAAGATGCTTCAGTTCGTTCCAACAAAATCGGGTTTTGTGAAGGGAGAAATAAAAAAACCAGAAGCAAATCCCCCTTTACTTTCAGACAATTTAATTGTTATCAATTCAGTAATTACAGCCTATCATTATTTATATTCAGTGACTGAGGTGAACAATACTGCTGCTATTGTTCGAGCCGAAAAAGCTAAGAGATTAATTAATCTTCTAAATAATGAATTTGGGCTCAAATAATATGATGATTAACAAAATATTTATTGGTGACAAAAGCACGATAAGGCTTGGCAGAATGAGTACGAAATTGTAATGCCGCCACAAAACGCCCGCGCCGTTAGCATATGTGTCTTCCGCAATCGAATCGTTCATGATTATTTTGGTACCGATTAATCTATTGTTCGGGAAATTAAAGAATCATTTCTGCCAGTACTAATTGAAAATTTAAAATCACTTTAAGCTATTTCCGCCAACATGATGCGGCTTGGCTTTATATTGTCGGACAACGCCACTCAACTTCCCCTATCTATAATCATCGGTCTCGGACAGATAGGCCCAAGCAATATAAAATATTCTCAACTTTTGTACCTTAGCCGGGTCCTGTCCGGGCGGGACATTTTCCAAATACCGCCACGACTGAACGTTGGCGGTAATGCGGTCGAAGCAAAAATCCCAACAGAATTTATTAGCCCTGAAAGAAAAATTTATGGCAAGTGCTTTAAAATATATTATTGACGACAAAGGGAACAAAACTTCGGTTCTAATCCCCTTAAAGACTTAGGAGAAGATCAACCAACACTATACCAAACTACAAAACAAGCTCAAGGTTATGAACGACGTTGTTAAGCATTTGGTTAATTTTGCCAGCGACAATTCCTGCTGACAATTTTCGATTGAGCGCTTAATCGTAACTTGAACTGCGAACAAAAATCAATATTGTCAAGCGGGATGAGTATTGCCCGAAATTCGTCATTCCCTGAGCTTGCATAGGATTGTAAAGACCGCATTCAAAATGATAACTACCCATGCTTGAACAGTTCAAAAACAAATTTCAGCTCGATGAGAAAAAATGGAATGATTATACAAGTTGCTTCAAGAGCATTACAGTACCTGCCAAAACCACACTTTTAAAGGAAGGGGAAATCTCAAAAAAATTATTCCTGATTGAAAAGGGATGCGCACGGGTTTGGTTTAATAATAACGGCAAGGACGTTACTTTCCAATTCTTTTTTGAAAACAGCACCGTCGCATCTATTGAAAGTTTTAGAAAAAAAAAGCCAAGCCCCGTGTACATTGAAACCATTGAGCCAAGCGCTCTGTGGTGGATACATAAAAAGGATATAGACAAGATCGTTGCCGAAATCATTGAAATCCCTCAGTGGAGGGATCAATTTATTGACACAATATTTGAACGCACCTTTGACTACATGAAACATTTCTTTTCATTCATAAAAGATACACCTTCGCAGCGCTACCTTCATTTAATAGAAGAAAAACCACAAATCGTTAACCGCATCCCACAACACTACATTGCTTCTTATCTGGGTGTCAGCCCTGTTCATCTGAGCCGTATAAAAAACAAGCTGGCCAGCAAAAAAAAGAACGCCGGAATTTGATAACAAATGTTATTGCCTGCTGCTATCGTACCGGATAGCTTTGCATCATAAAAATAAATAAAATGAAAGCAGCAGTTGTTTATCAAAGAGGAGAGATGCCGCAATACACGGATTTTCCGGATCCCGTTAGGAATAATGAGGATGAGATTTTAATTTTTGTAAAAGCAGCAGCGATCAAACACTTTGATAAAGCAAGAGCCAGCGGCAATCATTATTCTGCCGTAGATGACAGGAAAAATGCAACCGTAATCGGGGGCGACGGTGTGGGATTGCTTGCTGATGGAACAAGGGTATTTGCTTTTGGCAACGGAATGATTGCTGAAAAAGCAGTGGTAGAAAAAAACAGGATGATAAAATTACCCGAAGCTGTTGACGACGCCACCGCTGCCGCATTGCCAAATGCCGTTGCTGGTTCAGCTATGGCGCTTCGTTTCAGGGCAGGCATGAAACCAGGCGAAACTGTTTTAATAAACGGAGCAACGGGCTTCACAGGCAAAATAGCCGTACAGATTGCAAAGCATTATGGAGCAAAAAAAATAATTGCTACAGGCAGAAATGAAGAAACACTGAAAGCCTTGTTGCATTCAGGGGCAGACGAAATCATTTCTGTTACACAAGAAGACGAACAGTTCATCTCGCAACTCAAAGAAATACACAATACCACGCCGATTGACATCATCATAGATTATTTGTGGGGACACACGGCAGAACTTATTCTTGCTTCTTTAAAAGGAAAAGGCTCCTTCACACATAAGACAAGGTTCGTTTCTGTTGGCGCAGTTACCGGCGATAAAATTCAACTATCAGCAGAAAATTTACGGAGCGTTGATCTTCAGTTATCAGGTTCAGGTTTGGGCAGTTGGGCTAAGGACGAAATAGAAAAATTATTTTCTGAAATACTTCCTGAAATGTTTGAACTTGCTGCCGACAACAAACTGAAAGTTGAAACGGTAAGTGTCAGCCTGAAAGAAATTGAAAGTTTGTGGGACATGGAAGTGGCAGACGGGAAAAGACTGGTGGTGTTGTGCTAAGAATATTATGGCGGTTTTATTCGGCAATAGTGAAAACCGCTAATGCTTAAACATGAATAAGGAGGAAAAGATAGTTTTCAAAAACAGGTTAAAACAATTTTGCCATAGCATGCTTGAGCAAAGGATAGAAGCAGCAAAAGCTGCTATCGAAAATGCACAACAGTCGGCAAATAATGAAGAAAAAAGCTCGGCAGGAGATAAATATGAAACGGCGAGAGCTATGAGCCATCTGGAAAGAGATATGCACACAAGACAGTTGACTGAAAATTTGAAAGAACTCTCCGCACTCCATGCAATCAACGCAGAAACAATTTATGATCATGTCACAGGAGGTGCTTTTTTGAAATGTGCGGACATTTCCTTTTTTATTGCAACGGGATTAGGCAAGCAGGCAATTGACGGTAAAACAGTTTTGTTTTTGTCGCCCAATGCACCGCTGACAAAACTGTTAGCACATAAAAAGGCTGGCGATTATTTTTTTTTCAATGAGCAAAATTTTGCAATTGAAGAAATATATTAGTCAGTTCTATCCCTCATACCTGGCAAAGCATCTGCTACTTTTTTTGCTGCAAAGAACTATCAAGTCATTGTAATTTTATCAACTCTTGTATTTTGTTTTTGAACAACCAAAAATAATTCCGCCGCCAGCAACATACCTGCAAAAGGGATAAACATATATATCCAGAAAGCAGTATAGATATGTGCGGGCACAGCACTGGCAAAGCTTCTTGCCGGGTTCATACCAAAACCGGATATTGGCCCCGCAATAATAACATAAGCGCAAACAAGACAGCCAGCGATTATTCGTGTGTATTTTTTCCAACGCTCATCAGCGGAAGTGAAGAGCACCATCGCTATCATGAGGAATGCAATAATAAACTCCACAACGGCTGCGGGCCATACGCCATATTTCCCGGGGACTGTGGTTAAATAATTCACGGGGGCATTTTTCAATGTATCTCCCATAAGCAACGCCATGATATAAACTGCAAATATGCCACCGCAGCATTGGAAAATGATATAGAAAAAAGAATCCCATTTGCACATTTTGCCCAGCCTGAAAAAAACAATTGTCACTGACGGGTTAATATGTGAACCAGACGGAGCCGTGAATGGCGAATAAAAAATAAGCAGCGCCGTAAACCCCATTGCAGCACCCATTATCAGGTTTCTTACAGATGCATCTGGCAATGCGATATGCCATGAAGCATTTTTTGCCTCCAGCATTCCGCCGAAGAAGCAAGCGGATACCATAAAAATTGCGAGCCCTAATGACTCCTGCAAATAGTGGATCCAGTTTTTTTTGAAAGAGGCCCTCATTTGAACTAAACCATCTTTGCCCGAAAAAGCCCGGATGTCCATTGCTCTCATGATGCAAAGAAAATACTTGTCACGGAATTAAAAGGGAGGTAAATAAATTTTATCATGTCATCCACATGCCGGTGCTTATGGCGCAGAAAAGAACTATTCACATCAATGGCAGTTTATAGCCTGAGATGCTTCATTGCCAAGAAACGGGCTGATATATGGAATGCCTAAATTCAATCCGCGAAGTATGAGCAGTACGCCCATAAAACCGACGAACACAGGCACCATCTTGCGCATGCGGCTCCTGAATGCAGGCGTAAGGTAGGAAGCACCTAAAAAATGAACCGACAACATCAGCGGCAAAGTGCCGATGCCGAAAAGCATCATGAAAAAAACTCCTCCTGAAAGCGACCCTGCGCTAAAAGCCCCTACCAGTGCATAATAGACCATGCCACAAGGCAACAGGCCATTTACCGCACCAAACAACAATGAACTGAATAATGAATGCCTGCTCCAGATAAGGCGCATCCAATTGTTGAGCGTGCCCGTGAGTTTCTGCGAGATAAAAGAGCTGCTATTTTGCTTAAATAATTTTTGCTGCAAAATAACAGTCAGGATAATTATCCCCAGAGTGATGGAAATCCATTGCTGGTAGCCGGCAATAAATAAATGCCTGCCGAGCAGCCCGAATAAAAGACCTAAGAAAGTATAAGTGAGGATCCTTCCGGAATGATATAAAATGATAGCAATGCTTTTTCTGACAGGCGTTAAATCCTGCACCGGAACAGCCATTGCCAGCGGCCCGCACATGCCCACGCAATGGAAACTGCTGATCAATCCCAATATGAATGCTGCCCAGACCATATTTCAGTTGGATGCGGTAATGTCGAATGGCTTCTCAGCATAGTAATGCTTATTATTTTCGCTCCATTCAATCTTCACCATGTAATTCCCTTTTGCAAATTTTCTGATGTCTATCAGTTGCTTTGCCTGTGTATCTACCGAAAGTTCGATATGCCTGTCGTTGGAAATATCAGAGGGGCAATAAAATAAAATAGTCCCTTTCACAGGATGTTGTTTCATTTCGTCGGGCAATTGGATTGCCACATTCGATGCCACCTGCACGATGGATGTATTTGTGCTTAACGCGTTGGCATTTTTGGTTGCATCAATCACATCCTGATAAGAGAGCTCATCTTTATAGTACTCGCTGGTTACCAGATTGACCGGCATGAGCACACAGCGGTAAACCATATAGGATATCAATCCTGCAAATGCAACAAACACCAATAGCAATCTATTTCCCCAGTTCATAAAAAATAATTTAAAGTGATTTAATCAATTGCTGACCGGCCCCAGGAAATTGGTGCTGATGACATCAATGCGCCTGTTGCCTTCATATAAACCGATCCTGATTTTTGTCTTTCTTTGTTGTATGCCTTTTTTTGGAAGGATCACAAAAAAATTGCCAGAGCTTTCATCTTCCTTTTTCACATTGATTGCTTTATCGCCGATGACATCAATATTCCCGTTATCATCCTCCATTTTCAATGTCAATGGGACATCCTTCACTGTCTTATTTGCAATCTTGATATTGTACAGATTGGATATACTATCTGAGCCGCGTTCCTGATAAAGCATGCCCGGTGTGCGCATGATGGTGGCATCAACATCTTTTCTGGTGATCAGCAATGCAGAGAGTATGCAAACCAACACACATAACAATACTGTGTACAGCCTCATCCTTGTTGTGTAATGCAGCCGCTCTCCTTTTTCAATGCCGGTCTCTGAAGCATACCTTATCAATCCCAATGGCCGGTTTATTCTTTCCATGATGTGATCGCAAGCATCAATACAAGCAGTACAGCCAACACATTCCATCTGGGTACCATTGCGGATATCTATTGCCGTTGGGCAAACCTTTACGCATTGCAGGCAATCAATGCAATCTCCCAAACCGCTATCAGCATTTTTATTGTACTTGCCTCTTGGCTCCCCGCGTTTATGATCGTAGGCCACAATCATAGAATTCCTGTCGAGCAGCACGCTTTGCAATCTTCCATAAGGGCAGACCACGGTGCAAACCTGTTCGCGGAAGAATGCATATACACCATAAAAAACGGACGAGAAAATGATGATGGAAGACAGACCTGCAATGTGCTGGCCTATAGGTTCAGTCATTATTTTCCATAATTCCTTTGTGCTTATGATATATGCCAGAAAGAAATTAGCAATGATAAAAGACAAAACGAAAAAAGAAATGTGCTTGCTTGTTTTCTTTATGATTTTCTCTGTTGTCCAAGGTGCATTTTTAAGAACCCGCTGTTGTGCGGCATCGCCTTCAATGGCATATTCTATTTTACGGAAAACCATTTCCATGAAAATAGTCTGCGGGCAAACCCATCCGCAGAACAGCCTGCCAAACGCTGCTGTGAACAAAATGATGAACACGACAAATGTGACCATCGTTAATCCGAAAATGAAAAAATCCTGTGGCCAGAAAACCTTGCTGAACAAAATAAATTTCGCACTTGGTATATTAAACAGGAACAAAGGCTGTCCGTTGATATAAACAAATGGCAAAGAAAGAAACAACAGGAAAAACCCCCAACTCACATAAGTCCTGATATTATAAAATTTGCCTCTAGGTTTTTGTGCAAATACCCATTTGCGCTTGCCCTCCACATCTACTGTTGCAAGGTGGTCGCGGAATGATTCATCATGAGTAAACCCTTTTCCTTTAACATCAGTTTCGTTCATCATCAGAATTTATTCGCTATTTATTTTCAATCAGGGCTGTCGTTGTGCTGTCTTTTTTTGTTGAGTCTGTTTTACTCCCACCTTCCTGATACAATGTTCCCTGCGGTGCCTTGGCATTTGGAGGATTAGTGCCATGCAAAGATTTAATATAGCTCGCCACTTGCGCTATCTGCACAGGAGAGAAATCATCTTTCCAGCTCTTCATGCCTTTCTCCGGATAGCCATATTTGATGGTCTTGAACACATCATTCACGCTGCCACCATGGAGCCAGTAATCATCTGTCAGATTAGGCCCAACAAGGCCCTCACCGAATTTTCCATGACAGGGGAAACAACTTGTCTCAAAAATCTGTTTCCCTCCTGCAAGGCTCGCCGGATCTGTGAGCAACTTTACCGAGCTTTCATCTATATTATTGGCAGCTTTCTTCAGGTATTCAGCTTTCGCCTTATCTGCAGCAGCAACATCCAACTCGTATTGCTCGTGTGGCAAAGGAGCAGAATGAGCGACATGATAACGGTATAAATAAATGGCAGCAAAGAGGATCGTGATGTAAAACCCATAGAGCCACCACGGGGGCAACCGGTTATCAAGTTCACGTATGCCATCATAATTGTGGCCAAGGTCAATCGTAGCTTCCTGTTGAAGTGGTTTGAACTTATTGAACTTATCCCACCAGCTTTCCTGCGGCACGCCTGCATCGGCCCGACTTGCAGCAAGCAACAATGCTTTTCTTTCAATCCCCAAAAATGACCTCAGCATCAATAATAAAGCGATGATGACAATGAGTTCAAGAAATGCCACACTGGTAATGGCATAATAAGCCGTTGGTGCAAGACCATTGATTGCGCTGCTTGCGGCCGAAGCGTCAGGCGCTTTGTCCTGTGCAAACAATCCAACTGAAAGAAACAACAGCACAGTGGTGATGATAGCCGTCACCGTGCCCTGCCCGCTTTTTGATTCGCTTTCTTTTTTCTCCCTGTCTCGTTTAATAAATGCTGCACCCAGAACCAATCGCGCAAGTATGGCAATGATAAGCCCGAGAAACAAAATGATTATCACCATGAGCACCACAAATGGATTTGACATGGATGATTCAGGCTTTGGGCCATCTGCCCATGAACTTGCTGTGCTTAACAGGAGCACGGCAGTTGTCATTAATATATTTCTAAATAATCTTCTCATATAGATGAATTAATAGTTTAGTGAATTCGCTATTTCTCTAAGGGTATCCGTTTTATTTCTTCGATCATATTCTTGTCAGCTTTCAGTGCCCATACCAGCATGATGATAAATACGCTGCCGAAAATGATGAAGGATGATATCCCGTAAATGCTTACTGCGGTTATTTTTTCCAGATAATGAATGAATTTCATAACGATTGTTTTTTTGTTTTAGTTACCCATTATTGATTCGCCGCTTTTCGAAGCCACCTGTTCTTTTGGCGCAGCCTTGATGTCTTTGCCAACTCTTTGCAGATAGGCGATCAGCGCCACGATTTCCTGATTGGGTTTTACATCAATCTTATCAGCTTTAAGGCTTGCCTGAATGGCTGTTGATTGTTTTGCGATATCGTTATTGCAATCCTTCTCATATCCTTCGGCGTAAGGGACACCCAGCTTGCGCATGGCCCAGATCATCTTAGGTGTAAGCGTAGTATCAATCTCATGATCGTACAGCCATCCGTAAGAAGGCATGATAGAACCTGGAGACATAGATTGGGGATCCATCATGTGATTGTAATGCCAGCTATCGGGATATTTTCCGCCAATGCGAGCCAAATCAGGGCCTGTTCTTTTTGATCCCCACTGGAATGGATGATCGTAAACAAACTCACCTGCTTTTGAATATTCACCATAGCGCGCCACTTCATCGCGGAAGGGCCTGATCATTTGCGAATGACATAAGTAGCAGCCTTCGCGCACATAAATATCTCTTCCATGCAATTCAAGTGGAGTGTATGGTTTCACGCTGCTGATGGTTGGTATATTCGATTTCACTAAAAAAGTCGGCACCAATTCAATCAATCCTCCGATCAACACAGCGACCAAACTAAAGAGCAACATTTTCATTGGCCTTCTTTCAATCCATCTGTGCCAGTATTGCTTGCCATGTGTTTCAACTACTTTTGGCAATGGTGCAGCTTCCGCAGCTTCATCAGCAATAAAAGATCCTTGTTTAATTGTTTTGATCAGGTTGTAGATCATAACGAATGCACCTGATATATACAGTGCTCCGCCAATGCTTCTGGTGATGTACATTGGTATAATATGCGTTACGGTTTCAAGGAACTGGAATTTCAATTGTCCTTCTTCGGTAAAAGATTTCCACATCATACTCTGTGTAAACCCGGCCCAGTATAATGGTATCGCGTATAATACAATGCCGATGGTGCCGATCCAGAAATGTGTGCCTGCCAATTTTTTAGAATACAAAGTAGTATTCCACATTTTAGGTATCAGATAGTAAAGCACACCAAATGTGAGGAAACCATTCCAGCCCAATGCACCAATATGAACATGCGCGATTGTCCAGTCAGTAAAGTGAGAAATCGCGTTCACACTTTTAAGGCTGAGCATCGGTCCTTCAAATGTGGCCATGCCATAACACGTGATAGCAACCACCATAAATTTCAGCACTGGTTCTTCGCGCACTTTATCCCATGCGCCACGCAGGGTGAACAAACCATTCAGCATACCGCCCCAGCTTGGTGCGATGAGCATTACTGAAAAAACAACACCGAGTGACTGTGCCCAGTCAGGCAATGCTGTGTATAATAAATGATGTGGCCCTGCCCAGATATAAATAAATATCAGCGCCCAGAAGTGAACGATAGAAAGCCTGTATGAATAGATAGGCCTGTTGGCTGCCTTAGGCAAAAAATAATACATCAGACCGAGATAAGGCGTAGTTAGAAAGAAGGCAACCGCATTATGCCCGTACCACCATTCTACCAAGGCATCCTGGACACCGGCATATACACTATAACTCTTAAGAAAAGAGATCGGCAACTCAAGAGAGTTGACAATATGAAGCATCGCAACCGTGACCCATGTGGCGATATAAAACCAGATGGCAACATAGATATGGCTTTCCCTGCGTTTGAGGATGGTGCCGAACATATTGATGCCAAATATGATCCAGACTACAGCGATGGCAATATCAATAGGCCATTCAAGCTCAGCATATTCTTTGCCGGAAGTGTGGCCTGTCCAGAGTGTCAAAGCACCGGCAACGATGATGAGTTGCCATCCCCAGAAATGGATCTTGCTCAGCGTATCGCTGAACATCCTGGTTTTGCATAAACGTTGCAATGAATAATAGACCCCCATGAAGATACCATTGCCTACAAAAGCAAAAATCACTGCATTGGTATGCACTGGTCTCATTCTTCCGAATGTGGTTGCGGGAATACCCAGATTGATTGCCGGGTAATACATCGCGATGGCGATCCACAGCCCTGCCAGCATTCCTACTATTGACCATAGAAACACTGCATAAGCAAACCATTTTACTGTCTTGTTGTCGTAATAGAATTTGTCTACCTGCATAAAGGTTTATTTTGGTTGTTCAATTGTTTGAGGGTTACTGTCGGAGGAAGGCTTATCATCAAACAGGATGCGATAAGGTGGAGAATAGCTATCATCGAATTGTTTGTTTTTTACGCCCCACAAAAAGGCCGCAAGAAAAATAGCTGCAACACTGATGCTTGCAACAAGTAAAAGGATAATCACGCTCATGTTTGAATAATTAAGTCTCAAAAATATTTTTTGATTGATTAGCCTTTAATGACAACACTTAGCCTGAGATATGATTTTGCTCATGTTTTTAAAAGATATAACCGCATTTGCACACCGTTATTAAACAAAAGTTTTATAAGCAATGAATAGCAATCACAAGCGGAGCCATCTGGCCACCACGTTGCTGCTACCAAAAGTGATCAGTAAAATAGTTATTGAACTGGAAGGCATCAGAATGGCGGCAATCAAAGGGGACAAATGTCCTTGCACTGCAAAAAATAACCCTGCGATATTGTAAGTTATTGACAACACGAAACTGGCAATGACAATTTTTTTGTTCGCCTTGCACAATTGGATGAACTGATATAGCCTGGGCAATTGTTTAGCTTCAAGGATGGCATCGCTGGCAGGTGTAAAATTGTTACAGTCTTCAGCTATCGCAATGCCTATATCGCTTTTCTTTAAGGCACCTGCATCATTCAGTCCGTCGCCAATCATCATCACACGGTTTCCTTCCTCTTGTAACGCGTCCACATAATGAAGCTTATCCTCAGGCTTCTGGTGGAATAACAGACTGGCATCACTCCCGGTCAATCCTCTCAGCTTATTTTCTTCTCCGGCATTATCTCCGGAAATCACGGAAAGCTTATACTTAGGCTGCAATTGACGGATGAGCAAATCAATGTTATCCCGATAAAGGTTATGAAAAATAAATTTACCCAACTTCTCTCCCTCCTGCGAAACATACACACAGGTCTCATCATGTAATTCATTTTGTTTTCCTGTTATAAAAGAAAATGATCCGATCGCGTATAACTCATTGTCAACAAACCCTTCTATGCCCTTGCCCGGATGTTCTTTAAACGCCTGGACATCCGACACCGCTTTTGCCTTTATATTCAGGTATTTTAGCAAAATCTTATTCAACGGATGATTGGAGCGGGCAGCCAGTATCGCAATAGCTGCTTTTTGCTGTTCGGATAATTTTTTGCCTGCATATTCTACCTGCTGCTCCCGGGAAGTGGTAAGCGTGCCTGTTTTATCGAACACCACCCTGTTCACTTTTGCAATATCTTCAATTACCGAAGCACTTCGCAAATAAAAGTGATTGCGGCCAAGTATGCGCAGCACATTGCCATTGGTGAACGTGCTTGAAAGCAATAACGCGCATGGGCATGCGATAATTAAAATCGCAGTTACGGCATTCCATATCCGGCTGCTGTCATGCATCCACCAGTACGCAGCCGTGAAAATAGCTATGGTGAAAACGATATAAGTAAAATAACGGCTCAGCAACTGGACAAAAGAATTGCCCTTATCCTCTTTCGTCTTGTTAAGCTCATCTTTTGTCCATAAACTGGTCAAATAGCTTTGTGATACTTCTTTCATTACCAGTATTTCCATACTTCCACCGGTTTGTTTCCCGCCTGCATAAACGATCTCTCCCATTTCTTTCAACACCGGGATTGATTCTCCGGTTACAAAACTATAATCAATCAAAGCCTTGCCTTTGGTCAGTATCCCATCCGCCGGTATCAATTCTTCATTATGGATAAGCAGGGTATCGCCAACCTTTATATCAGGCAATTGAGTCGGTATTTCCTTCTCGTTCTTAATAACGCTCACGGCTACTGGAAAATAAGAAGTGTAATCCCGTTCAAAAGACAATTGCTCATAAGTTTTGTCCTGCAACACCCTACCCACCAGCATAAAGAATACAATTCCCGTCACCGAATCGAAATACCCGGAACCGGTGCCTGATAGCACTTCGTAAATACTTCTGCCAAATGTGACGATAATAGCTAATGCAATGGGCGCATCAATATTCAGATATTTATGTTGCAGCCCTTTCCAGGCTGATCTGTAAAAAGGCTGGGCGCTGTAAAGAAAAACAGGCAAAGCCAGTATCACATTCAATATCCTGAATGCGGATTGCAGATTGCTTTCAAAATGGTTGAGGCCAAGATATTCGGGAAAACTCATCAGCATGATATTGCCAAAACAAAAACCCGCTATGCCAAGCTGGTATATCATGCTTCTGCTGACGGCAGGTTTGTGCCCCTGCAGATTATTCAGGCTGATGTATGGCTCGTAACCAATAGAAGTGAGCAGTTCTGAAACTTTTCTAAGCGAAATGCTTTTATTGAAAATGATGCTTACTTCCTTAGTAGTGAAATTTACAGAGGATGATACAATAGCTTTATTCAGCCTGTGCAGGTTCTCCAGCAGATACAAACATGAACTGCAATGCATTTGCGGAAGATAGAAACTAACATGGGTCTGTTCATCATTGGTAAACGAAATGAGTTTCTGCTGAATGGATTTATCATCCAGAAAAGCAAACTTATCTTTCCTGACTGTAATGCGCTGGCTGATACCAGGCCTTTCATTCAGATCATAATAATTACATAAGCCCGTGCTGTCAAGCAACTGATAAACCATTTTGCATCCTTCGCAGCAGAAAATTTTTTCTTCAATTTTTATATTTACTGAAACACAGTCTTCACCGCAATGTGTGCACTGAACATTTTTCTTTGTAATAATAGGCATCAGAACAGATTATTGGGCAAAATACTTCCGATTGCGCCTTGTATCGAATGACTGATGTCAATGAAGACCATGACGTTCATCAGCATTGCTATTTTTAAGACGGCGCTTGATAGAGAAGTTGATAACAATCATCCCCTGTGATGACATTTATTGTAAAAAAAGCCTCTGGCGTTGGATACTTTCGGGTTTCAATAGATAGACATGCCGGATTTTAATGCGCTTATTAATAAATACAATCAGGCCGTACCGCGTTATACCAGCTATCCGACGGTTCCATTCTGGTACAATTTGCCCGACAGTGATCAATGGGAAATGAATTTTCGTGAACAATTTGACTATACCCACAAAAGTAAAGAGGGGCTCAGCATTTATCTGCACCTGCCTTTTTGCGAATCGCTTTGCACGTATTGCGCATGCAATAAAAAAATAACCACCAATCATGCAGTAGAAGAAAAATACATTGCTGCCATTTTAAAAGAATGGGGTTTGTATAAGCAACTGATGGATGAAAAGCCACTAATAAAATCCATTCACTTAGGAGGAGGGACGCCCACGTTTTTTTCCCCGGAAAACTTAAAAAGCCTGATTAATGGGCTGCTTGACGAGACAACAGTTGCCGCAGATCATGCGTTCAGCCTGGAAGGTCACCCGAACAATACAACGGTTGAACAGTTGCAAACATTACATGATCTGGGATTCAGAAGAATCAGTTATGGCGTGCAGGACAATGATCCGATTGTGCAAAAAGCTATTAATCGTATTCAGCCTCTGGAAAATGTGAAACGCGCAACGGAGAATGCGCGAAGCATTGGTTTTGAATCAGTCAATTTCGATCTGATTTACGGACTCCCATTTCAGACATTAAAGGGTGAAGAAAAGACCATTGAAGAAACTATCTCTTTAAGACCAGACCGGGTAGCATTTTATAGCTATGCGCACGTGCCGTGGAAACAGAAAGTACAGCGGTTGTTTGACGAGAATGATTTGCCTTCGGCCAATTTAAAAACACAATTGTATTTGACAGGCAAAAGAATGTTTGCAGAAGCAGGTTATACCGATATCGGCATGGATCATTTTGCTTTACCAAATGATGAATTATATAAAGCACGTGAGCAGGGCACTTTGCACCGGAATTTCATGGGCTACACGGACGTTCACTCCAATATGCTGATTGGGCTTGGGGTTTCGGCGATCAGCGATATCGGTGTTGCTTATGCGCAAAATCACAAGGAACTGGAATTATATTATCGCTCCTTAGAGATGGATGAATTTCCCGTGACGAAAGGATATTTTATGGACGAGATTGATATGGCTTTCAAACAATACATATTGCAAACAATCTGTAAAGGAAAGACAAGCTTCCGGCAAAGCCATCAGGAACTACTGAATATTTACACATTACCTATGCTCAAAGAAATGGAGAAAGACGGGTTGCTTGAACTATCAGTCACCGGACTGAAAGTGACGACAACAGGATTTCAGTTTGTGAGAAACATTTGCAAAGCTTTCGATATAAAATGGCTCAGCACAGAGAACAGCCCCGCTGCTTTTAGCAAAGCGGTGTAAGCACAGATTTGTTTGTCTCCTTTCACTCATGATTCATTTGGCTTCCAATTTTTCCGCCATGCTCAGCAATTCCCTTGTTGTCTTCCAGTTCCCGGTTGTGGCGACCACTTTTAATTTGCTTTCGAGAAAAGTATTGCTAAGCTTTGAATTGCTATAACCATCAGGGCAATACAAATAAATGGCTTTATCCAAAATGGCGAATTCTCCGGTACCATATTTCTCTTCCGTTATTTTTTCGATGCGGCTTTTTTCAGGTTTCGCAGATAAAAATGTGACGTGAAGATGAGCAGCATCTTTAGAAGGATCGTTTACTAAAGGATTGCTGTTCACGATTTCATTTAACTCATCAAAAGTTTTAACCATTACCGGCACTTCAAATGAAAACTGTTCAAATATTTTTTGCGCTATTTTCTTTTCCAGCTTTTCTATTTCGGTTAGCTTATATCGAAATACGACGTTACCGCTCTGTATGTACGTTTGCACAGTTTTAAACCCAAGGCTTTCATATATTTTTCTCAATGCATCCATTTTAATCGTTTTGTAGCCGCTTACATTGATGCCTCTTAATATGGAAATATAAGTTGTCATTTATAAATGTATTACATGCATTTACATTTGCACTTCATTCTCAAGAACAAATCCCTTTTCAAAATCTGAGAGGTTCTTAATTGTGGTTACCGATATTTCGTCCAATGCTTCCTTTGTAAAAAAACCCTGATGCGAAGTAATGAGCACGTTTGGGAAACTCATCAGCCTGAGAAAAAGATCATCCTGAATGATGCTCTCTGACAAATCCCTGAAGAATAATTTTTCCTCCTGCTCGTACACATCAATCCCCAGATAACCCAATTTTCCGCTTTTCAATGCATCAATTGCGTCTGAGGTATCTATCACTGCTCCCCTGCTGGTATTAATGATCATTGCTCCATTTTTCAATTTAGAAAAGGCATGGCTGTTGAACAGATGGTGTGTCTCAGGAGTGAGCGGGCAATGCAGCGAAATAATATCAGACTGTTCCAGGATTTCATCGAAAGACATATACTCAACACCTTTTTTTTTCAGTTCATCAGATTCATAATTATCAAAGGCAAGCA
>Ga0302320_10006867_pt1 | contig 25180 bp, 43 predicted proteins | sample Bog_T0_3_FD_202130 | JGI IMG/M metagenome (GOLD analysis project Ga0302320, IMG submission 202130) | Peat permafrost microbial communities from Stordalen Mire near Abisko, Sweden - Bog_T0_3 | ecosystem: Environmental > Terrestrial > Soil > Wetlands > Peat | place: Sweden: Abisko, Stordalen Mire... | reverse complement strand
TGTCGAGATGGAGGTAGCCGCCAACCTTGGGAGCAAACCCCTCGGGAAGCGCAGCGACGCTGCTGAGATTGAGGGAGACGCCAACCTGGGGAGCAAACCCCTCGGGAAGCGCAGTGACGCTGCTGAGATCGAGGGAGCCGCTGACGTTAATGGTTAAGGGAAATCCCTGCGGAAACAGCTTGGCCAGGTTTAACCTGGCCCGGTGCTCGTCCTGCACACTGTTGAACCATCCGGGCCGCTTGTCCTGGTCAAGGCGAAACTCCCACTTCTCCATGTCCATGAGATTTTCTCCGGTGGGGACAATCTCATACTTGACAAAGTTGGGGTTCAGGGCGTCGTCCGTGATTCCAAACGCCTCCATAATGGCAGTGTGGCTGTGCAGGTCTTGTCGAGAATAAACGTCCAGCTTGCCCAAAATACCAGATGCGAATCGACACATTTGAATCTCCTGCGGCTGGTAGCCGCTCTGGCGGTCGGTCGCCACCCTGATTTTATCCCTGGCGGATTTCGCCAGCTGCTCGATATTTCGCTAGAAAATCCTTCAAAATGTCGCGAAGCACTTGTGATTCGGGGATGTCTTTCGCCTTTGCGATTCGGGCCAACTCGCGGCGAATCGTCGGGGTGAGCCTTACCGTGAACGGCATCCGCCCTGATCCCGTCCGGTCTTTATTCGTTGTCTTTGGTGGCATGTGTTCTCCTTTCATACAAGAGCATACAACGTATTCTGGCTATGTCAAGCAAAAAAAATGAGGCCCGTGAAAATAAATTCACGGGCCTCTGTGTTGCGTGAATTGGTAATTAAATGACGGTGGGCGGGTTGGGTGTATCGGCGGCGATCTCTGCGCCCAGGGCGGTTTTGGTCTTGAGGGTTGCGTGTTCTTCGGTCACGGGTTTGGCTCCTTAATTTTAGATTTAGTTGAGTTTTTCTTTTTCACACGGTGCGGCTTGCTCCAATTGCTTGGCTTTGCAGTCGGCGCACATGCCGTGGCTTTCGCCGTCCTGCCCGTTCATCCAGGTGTGGGAGTCGTGGGGGGCTTCGGCCATTTTTTCATACATCTGCAAAAGCCCTTCGGGAATGGTGAGGGTTACGGGGGCGCCCAGCATATCAAAACGCCCGCATTTTGAGCATTTTCCCCACCATGAGCAGGTCACTTTCAACTTTGGCCTCCAATCCCCAGGGCGCGGCGGGGCTCGAATTCTTCGGTTTCATCGTCGGGCCACATTTCCCCCGTTTTGCAAAAGTGCAGAAACTCTTTGGCCAATTGCTCCAGGTCGCGGGGCTTGCCCTCGGCGGTTGGGGTTTCAAGCGCGGCGGCAATCGCGGGCTTGGTTTTGAGCATCAAAAGCAGCCCACCTGGCGTGAATTCCGCAAAGTTGGCCACGAGGCTTACGCTTTGCGTGGGGTCGTCGGGATCTGGCCCCATGGTCGAAAAGTGCAGCCATTGGGCGATCATGTCGCCGTCGGCGTCCTGGGCGATCATTTGAGCGGCCCGGCTCCATAAATAATCTTGAATGTCAAAGGCTCCCGCGGGGGCTTCGTTTGCCGCGGGCTTTGGTACTTCATTCGCAGAGGCCCGCGCGTCCTGGGCGGGTTGGTTTGGTGGGGGTGTAGTACTTGGGTTTTGGCTTTGGTTTGAGCTGACGCTTGGGGACGGTGGGGCGGGCCTCTGTGAAAGTTCGGCGGCTCGGGCGTTAAATTGACCAGCCTTCGCCAAATCATCGGTGATTTTGGGAATCATGGGGAGCAAGTCGCCGGCAACCTTCACCAGCGCGGCTTTCCAGTCTGCCCCCGTTTCAGAATCGGGCGCCAGGGCCTTAACTCGCTCGATCAGGGCGCTAACGGTGTCCAGCGTTTTGAGCGGGTCGGTTGCGGCGGCGGTTGCTCCCATCAATCCCAGCTCTTTGAGCGTGCGAATAGTGTCCAGCAGCCCGCCCCCGGCGCTTTGGCCGGGGATTGCGAGAATCCCCAGCTCTTTTAACAGCCTGATGGCTTCGATGAGACCGCCCCCGGCCGGCGTGGCGGTTTGCTTCGTGATAACCTCCAGCGAATCCTGGTAGGCTTTGCGGGTCATGTCAAGCGCGGCCTGGGCGTTCTGCTCAGTCGCAACCGGCTTGCTTAGTAGTTCTTTCAGTAGTCCGAGCAATTCGTTGGGCGCGGTGGGATCGGCGGGGCGTTGGCCAGCGGGCGGGGTCACTTGCCCCTTAAAAATGCGATCCCCTTCGATTTCGAATTCATGGGTTTTGCGCCAGGGGGGCTCTCCGGTGTGGTTCACCCACAAAATAAAGCGGCCGCCCCCGCTGCCTCCAAAATTCTTTCGGACCCACTCCATGGTTACGGCTTCGGTGATTACGTCGATGTACGGGCCAAGCCTGCGCTGTCCTGGTGGGCTCCAGTACAGATAAACCATGTAGTTGGCCCAATCGTTCGGGCGTAGGCTGGCGAAAAAGGTAAACGCATCGAAGTCCTCGCCGGGCGGGGGAGTCATGCCCGGCAAAGCTGATTGTTCGGGCAGGGGCGGGGCGGGTACTCGGTCCTCGATGATGGTCTTTCGTGTAGCTTCTCGCGTTGGCTTGCTCACGGGCTCGGGCATTGGTTACTCCTTATTGTGTTGAATTTTGGGGAAAATCCTGCTTGTCTGTCCCCTTTTAACCATCTGGTTAGTTAATTTCTAATTCGAATCTGCCGCATTGTCAAGCCCCATGGCCCGTTGCATTCGTATTCTAATCTATCTGCGACTACATTGAAATTCGATTTCAGACTAGCTTTGTTGACTCGTCTTTTGTGTTTTCGCTAAGGTGGGCGTGCGTTGACCGTCACGGGTCGAAGCGCAAGGGGCTCGACCGACCGTTTTGGGGTACTCCCCGAGTAAATCGCCGCGGGCCTCTTTAAATCGTCCTTATGCAAACAGACTTGCAAACCAATCCGGCCGCCGGCGCGTTTCAACCCTTCGCGTCAAGCATGACGGTGCATTACCTGGCAGATGGCGATTCCGGCGCCCACCGAAGTATTGACGAAATGCGGGCGCTCGTAGACCAAGGGTTAAAATCCCCGCAAATTTACCAGCTTGCCCGCCACCTGGTGGCGAATGTGGCGCCCTATGATGAGCGCGGCGAACTCGAGGCTCTCTATGATTGGGCGCTTCAAAATATCCGCTTTACCAAAGGCGTGATAGGCAAGCAGTCGTTGCAGTCGGCTGATACAACCGTGGCCTTGGGGGCAGGACAATGCACAGACCTGTCAATTTTGCTTGCAGCTCTCGCTATGTCGATAGGGTATCCCGCGCGGTTTGTCGCCGTCGCCACCGATCCCCAAGCCCCCGATCAGTTTTCGCACATTTACCCTGAAGTCCAGATTGATGACGATTGGCTCCCCATGGACGCGGCCCGGCCTGGCGCTCAGTTCGCCTTGCCTCCGGCGCGGGTCTACCGCTCTGAAATGTTCCCGATTCTGGATTCAGTCGGCAACATGCCACGGCTGGGGGATGATTCAACCACGGCGGCCGATATTGCCAGCGTGATTCAAGCCACCGGGCAGAGCGCGGCCCAAATTATCGCGGCCAGCCAGGGGCCTTACGTCCTGGTCAATGGCCAATATGTGGCGAACCCGAATTATCCGGGGGCGGTGCCCGTCTTGCAGAACACTTCGCAAGCCCTGGGCGTGCCCTCGATTGTTCTTCTAGGCGTTGGGGTTTGGTTGCTTTACACCGCCCTAAAAAGGTAGGCCAATTATGCGAAATTCGATCAATTCGCCTTATTGGGGCGGCCAGCCCCCGAGCGCGGGCCAGGCCAGATTGCCCGTGCAGTTCTCCAATGGCACATCGGCCACCCTGCCCACGGGAACCCAGCAGATCACCGAATACGGCGGCCCGGGGGCCACGATCCCCACGGGCATGAATGAAACCAGCGATTACGCCGGTCCGGGCGCCACGATGCCGGCAGAGTCTCAGCCGACAACTCACCGTGGGGGCCACGGTTCGCAAGGCGGGCAGTCTCAGGCTCAGCTTGCGGCCAATCAGGCCAGCGGCAACCCCGTAGAAGTTGGCGCTGGTGTGTGGGTCTACCCCAACGGGCAGCTTGTGACGGGCGCCCAGCTCCAGGCGCTCAATTCGGCGTCAACCGTCCAACAGGCCAGCTCAGCCTCAACAGATGCGGCGCTTTTGGCTCAGGAGCAAGCGGCGGCGGCCGCCACGGCCACCACGGCCACCACAGCCACCACAACCAGCTGGCTGGATGAAAGCACCATTGCTCCCACCTTGAACTTGACCAACGGCCAGGTGGTGATGTACGCGGGGGCGGCCCTCGCGGCGTTCTATCTGCTTAAAAAGAGGTAATCATGGCCTACGGCTCAAATCCAGGATCGGGATTTATCGAACAGCCCCCGCGGCTTTTACATTCGGCTGCCGATTGGTACGGCCAGCCCGCCACGGTGCAGGTCCGCATGGGCTCCCAGGATGCCGTGATTTTGCCCGTATTTAATCGCACCCGGCTGGGGGATGATTCAACCAATCCCTTTGCAGTTGAAGATGCCAGCGGCGGCGCTTATGTGCCTCCAGACGAAAGTTTTATATCTACTTCGGATTCCATTACCAGCGGGGTTTTGGCGCCTCAGGATAATTTGAACACTCTTTATCCCCTCAACGAATCGGGCCAGCCCATTGTGCCGCTGTCTCAGGAACAGCCTTTAGCTAATATCATGGCCGAAACCCCATCTCAAACCGTGCCGCTGGCCACTGCTTTAGCCAATGCAGCGGGGGGGGGGATTGCGGTTTCTTCGGCTGTAAAGCCCGGCACTCCTGCCTACACGGCACTGGTGCAGGCGGGCATGACGGCTGCCCAAATCGCCTCGGCGCAAACAACGGCCAGCAGCACACTCGTTGCGGCTGCCCCCGCAACTCAGATTGTCGCGGGCGTCAGCAATACAACACTTTTCATCGGCGCGGCTATCGCCCTGATGGTTTTGGCGGGCAAAAAACGATAATGGATTTTATTCTTCAGCCCCGGATCGGAGCGGCCCCCCTGCTGGTGCAGGCGGCTTTCCCCGAAGTTTACGGCGCGGTTGACTACTCTCAGTCGTCAGTTGATCCCCTGGCCATGGCTGGCAATGCTGAAACGGCCGTAGGCAACGTGCTTTACAACGGTCTGACGGGCAACTTGACGGCGGCGCAAATCGCGGCGATCCAAAATTCTACCGATTCGGCCATTAACACGGCCGCCGGCGGGAATGCGGCTCTATCTGCCACCGAGCAAGCCCTGGCCAATCAGGACCTCACCGCCACGGTCAACTCTGGTTATTACGGCGGGGCGGGCAACGTCCTGGCTGACGTTCAGACCGGTGCCAGCGGGTTGGCGTCCGCCAGCTCGGGATTGCTGGCCTGGGTTGAGTCCAACTGGGCGATTGTTTTCGCGGCTGCGGCCGCTTTTGTAGTGTTTCGGCCTGACAAGACGCTATTCGGCAGGCGGTAAATCTAAATCGGAGGCAATTTCAATGAGTGTGGTAAAACGCGATCCCAAGCTGGACCCGACCCCAAAAAAAGCCCCCACGCGGCAAGTGGCGAAGAGACTCGAAACCGGCGCTGCCCCTCGCCAGATTGCGGGCTCTTCGATTCCCCCGGAGCTCCCCCGCACGCATCCGCCAGTTCTCGCTCCCGTTACGATTGCCACATTGCACGTGCAAGCGGCTGACCTCGAAGCGCCAAAGGCCTAACCCGGCAGGCCCATCGAATTGTTGCAAGGAGAAGCATTATGCGGCGAATGGTCTTTAAGTTGGCGCGGGCAGGCAAAAAGGGCAAAAATCCCGTGATCGGAAAAGTTATCTTCCAGGGGAAAACCCACAAAGAGGTCTTGCGTAATGCACGGGCGTTTTCGAAGGCGAAGCATATACCCTTTGCCTCCAACGTGTCGGCTGATTATTCTCCCGCCAAAGCAGGCGATGGAAAATCGAAAAAAGCAAAACACTCGCGGGCGACGCGGGCAACTCGCAAGCGGGCAATGGGACGTTAATATGTCCAAGCGGCCGAATCCATCCGAACTCTTGATTCTGGGGCTCAATCCCAAAACGGGAAAACGTGTCCCAATTCGGGAAAAAGCTCAGAACCCCCGCGCGGTCACATACGACCAGGCGGCAGCCAAGCAGGAAAAAGCCATTGAATTTATGGACCGGATGGGCATTGACGATCAAAACGATTTGGCTGGCATGACAGTTGACGAATACGCGGCACACAAGGGCCTGGCAATTAAGCCAAGTACCAACCCCGAGAGAAAGCGGAAGCAAGCCCAGCCAGGGCCCCAACGCCGCGCGGGGAAGAAGGCAGGAAAACAGAAGCGAGGGAACCCCGGCACGCTGGCCCAAGGCGAGAAGCTTTACCAATCGTTTCACGGGAAGTCCCCAGCAGAAGTGCAAGACATGGCCATCAAAACCGAGGTCCAGCGCGATTACGTTGCTCTGGGCGACCTCTCTCAAGCGCGATTCATTCAAGAAGATGGGCGGGAATGGTCGGTGAATTTCTCGCGCGATGGCGTCAAGCTGGCAGCCTCTCCGGACGGGAAGCAGCTCTATCTGATTGGCGGCGACCAGGACATACTGCCGATTCTGAAAGATCAGGGCTTCGACACCTCGAAAGATTTAATCGCATTCGGCCGCTGGTTTTGCGTCTACTACATCGCTGCCAAAAGCCAGACTAATTTTGAGATAACCGAATGGGAGCACTACCTGGGCTGCGTCGATGAAATCAATGCCCTGATGAAAGAATCGAAGGCGGCCGAGTGGACAGAAGCCCAGTTTCAAGCGGCCGTTGTGCGAGTGATGAAGGCCACTCCCCCGCTGGAGCGGGATATCCCACAAGCCATATTCGACAAGTTGAACAAGCGCATTCTCTTTGCCGGTGGCTCTTATTACGTCGATTGGCCCGGCATTGTTGGCTAAACATGACGCCTGAATTTTACAACCCGGCCCCTGCCCCGCACCGCTCAGTGATTCTTTCCGGCGGCCGCGTTTGGTATCTCGACTCGGGCAGCCCAATCCGCCTGGGCAACTGTCTTGGCTGCGTTGATTCCGATTGCGCGGGATGCTCCAAGCGCCTGGGCGCGGGATCGGCGGCAGTAGAAGAATCTGGACGCGCCATTCAATCGGCGGCGGCGGTTGCTGGCCCGTTTGCGCCTATTGTGGCTGGCGTGGGGGAACTGGTTTCGATCATTGGTGAATTTTTCGGCGGTGGCTGCGGCGCGGCATGCACCCAATCCGCCACGCTGGAGCAGGTGCCGGAAGTGGCCCTGGACGATATGCAGGCGGTTTCGCAGCAGCAGCCGGGCGCTATTTCTGCGGCCATGTTTCAGGAAGCCTATAACGCAATTTTGAATTATGGCGTTCAGCAACTCCAGGCGTTGCAGGCAAAAGGCGACTCCCGCGCGGCCGGTGGGATTACCAACCTTGAAAAATCCACCGACCAATATAAAGCCTACATCGCCACCCTGCCCGCAAACGCCACGGTGGCGCTTGACGTCACAGCAGCCCAACAGGTCTTTACCGACCCCGCGGCCAAAGGCTGGGAGCCCGGCAGTGTGGCGGCAGGGAATTCTCTCGCGCTCCAAGTTTTGCAATCCATCGCTTCAGCCGGCAGCAGCTCCGCCAGCACCGTGACAGGGATCGAGGCGGCAACCGGACTATCAGGGACGACGCTTTTACTGATAGCTGGCGCCTTGGCCTATACCCTCATTGAAAGGTGAAACAATGTTAACGCCGACAATTTTAATTGCAGGACCGAACAATTGGCCCGCAGTGGTGGCAGCTCAACAGCAGCAAGTGAGGCGGGGAGAGTTTACGCGGTTCGCCCGGCTTGATGCCCTGGTGTTTGAGATTACGAAAATCAGCAACCCGAACATGCTCAAACTTGCGGCCGTACGCACCCCGGACAATCGGCCGGCGTGGCCTGGGCCTCACCTCGATTGGTTAAATCAGGGGCCACCCATCGGGAATTATGCCGGCCCAGGCGGCCTGATTATTGCCGCAAACCCGTTGCCGCTACCGCCCGACGTGCCAGATCCCACCTGGGCATGGTCAATGGAGCACCCGGCGCCAGGGCGAATCCCGCAACGGCTCGAAGATCGAGCCATGGCGGTAAAAGGTACGCCCTTCATCATCATCCAGCCCGTGGTGCAGATTCAGTGGCTTTTGGATGAAGCCCGTCCAGGGCGCGTGAGGCGCGAAATTCACGAAGTACGCCCGGACGCGGGCGGGCTTTCAATGGCTTTTCTTTATGACACCGCACAGAAAACCGGCCACCTCGTGGGTGGTCAAATTCTGTAGCAGGCCCGGAGGTGACAAGTTATGCCCGAACTCACGAAAATCCGATTGATTAACCCATCGGGAGGTACTGCTTCGAAACGTGACAAGCGAAAGGCGAAGAAGGCGAAGGCGGCACGAAAGCGCCCGAGCCAAAAATTGATAATGCTTGGGGCAAACCCCGGCGAAAGGAGCAGTACAATGGCGAAATCGAAAAAGAAAAAGGCCAAGCGCCCCGGCGCCAACTATCGCCGGGCGAGTAATGGGCTTTTCTCGAAGGCACGCAAGCGCGGGAAGAACCCCATCTTCGGCATGGGCAAAAAGCGACGGCGGGCGCGTCGGTCTAATCCTCTGTTGCCGATTCCCGGCGGCGACTTCGGCAAAGGGCTCGTGGGAGTGGTGGGCGGCGGATTGGGCGCACGGGTGATTCCTGAAAATGTCCCCATTTTGAGCCAGTACAACAATGGCTTGAAAGGGTACTTCTTGAACATCGCGGCAACCATCGGCCTGGCGAAAATTGCAAAGTACTTCTTGGGCGCGAAGGCCGAAGAGGGAGCACTCTACGGCGGCGCTCTGATGACGGGCTCCCGCATCATCTCCGATGTGTGGGGCAAACAGATTGTCCAATTCGGCAACGTGCGAATCGGCAACGATCCCGCGTTTAATTTCCGGCGGATGGGCAAATACGTTTACGCCAATCCCCCGCTCCCCGTGGGCACGGTGTATCCGAATTCTGGACCCATGCCCCCGCTGCCGGTGGCAACGGCCATGCCCGGCGCTCCCGTGGCAGCTCTGCCCGTTTCGGCCAAGGCCGCCCAAAACCAGCCCACCACCGTAGCCGCGGCTACGTCAATGGGTGCCTACGGCGCCTCGCGCTACGGGCGCAACCGTTTTGCAATGTAAGGCCAGGACGCCTGGTAAATCCGGGGGAGAAATCCCCCGGATAATTAAAAATGAGAGGGAAGCCCAACATGAGACAGGAACAATCACGTTTTGAACGGCTCCCGGCCATTGATTCGATTCAGGTCGGGCGGCCTCGGCTGCGGTTGTCAAATCCGGTTTTGGCCGGAGGCGGTGAAGTGCTGGATTGGAGTCTATACGACTTCTTCAGCGTCGCCGTTGACACTCTTTTCGATGTGGTGCAACAGCTCTTCACCACACCCACGGGCCAATTTTACACCCCGGTTGGTGGCACTGCGTTTTCCAAAACGCTGCTGCACACCGACATTCAAGGGGGAGGCGGCCAGCTCCCCAACGGTTACAAACTCGATGTGCAGGCGATCCGCCTGGTGGTGGATTCGTCAATCCAGCACATCGACTTGCAGAATTTGCTCTACAACACGTTCGGGAATTTCGTCATTGGCCAGAAATCGTACTGGCAAGGGCCATTGTCCGAAATCCCCGGTGGCGTGGGAGAGAACCTTTCGTTTCAAGTCACCGGCAACGGACCGGCGAACACCAACGGGCCAGCCGGATTGCGAACGGTTTACTCGCTTTCGGCGGGACTTGAGGCGAACATTACCTACGGGCAAAACTTCGCCTTTTACGTCAATCCGACGCTGGGCGAATCCGGCGCGTGGACCACTCAGGCGGACAGCACAACGCCCCCTGGCGTGGGCTTTCGCGCGTGGATTCACCTTGATGGCGTTTTCACCCGTCCGACTCAGTAAGAAGCGGCGGGTTTCACTCTGCGGGGGCTGGGCTTCGGCCTGGCCCCCGGTTTTTCGAATCTGAATTGCACCAGGAGCCTTGACCATGAAAAAGCATGAAATGAAATGCACGAACTGCAATTCGACTGGATCAATGCAAACCCAGCAGGGCCAGGTATTCCCGTGCGGACAATGCCAGGGCACTGGCGCGGTCAATCGCCCCGAAGTGGGTCCACAGGATTACGTTTTCGAGTACACGATTCCTGCGGGAGCAACCCAGGTGCAGGTCCCTGCGCTGACAATTCTCTCTTATGATTTTCTGCTCAAGTGGTTGGTGGCTGCCAGCGCGACACTTTCAGATCAGGTCATGCTGACCGACAACACGGGTTATCAGTGGATGAATACCCCGGTTCAATTGGCCAATTGGGCGGGCTCGGGGCAACTCCCCTTCCCGTTGCAGCCGAACCTGCTACTCAAGAAAAACACCACGATCGCGATCACGGTGTACGGCGCGCCCGGCCACTCAGGCGAAATTGCCTTAAAAGGGATCAATTTGGCCGACGTTCCCGCTGCCTTGACCACGAACTAAGCACGCGCGAGAAAACCAACTTCGAAGGCGGCCCATGTTCGACTTGATGGATGAAGCAATAAAACTCGACAGCGGCGATCACCTGATCTGGCAGACCAATCGGGGGCTCTTGAGCCCGCTGTATCTGCCCGACCCTGAAAAGCTCTTGACGCTGCCCACTGGCGTGCCCCGGTGGCAGACGTACCAACTCACGCTACCCCCCCAGCAAACGCAAAATCTGACGGTGAATTTTGGGCGGCGCTCTTGGATACTGGCGATCATGGGCAATTTTGACCAGGACGCGGGATTTAGCGCGACGTTTTTCGATTCCCGAAAAAAGCGCAACATTTTTGGGAACACGCGGGAATTTTTCGAGAACCTGGTAGGCACGGGCCAAAACCCTGCCTGGTTGACCACTCCTTATATGCTTGAGGCCAACAGCCCCCTGTTTATCCGGGTGACGAACATCGCGACAGTCGCGGGCTCGGGCCAACTGGTGATCTACTCCCACATGGAGGGGGATTAAAATGATTGACCGATCCCCCACGTTGCCGGCACAGGCCACCGGGTTGCAGCTCCCCACGCATCTGTATCCGCCGGCCGGAGCGCAATCGAAAAACCTGGCCAACTATGTGCCGGTGCCCGATCCAGGCGCTCAGGCAGTGATTTTCTCGTTCACCGTACCAACGTCAATGCGGCTGGTCTTAAACCAAATCGGCAACAACTTTGTCGGCGGCGGATTCGATGAAGGCTCGGGCAATCTGATCTGGCAAATTTGGGACAATGGCGTGCCCATCGAAGATTTTGAAAACATCATCGGGAGCCTGGGCAATGTGGCACTCCCCACCCCAATGGCCCCTATCATTTTTGAGCAGGGCCATACGGTTGCTTTCATCATCCAAAATGCAGCGGGCAGCCCCATCCTGGGCGGGTCGGGCCAGGTGGGCGCCACTTTACGCGGCTGGTACTACAATTTCTTGTCGGCGGGAGATTCAGAATGGGGAGTCTAAAGCGGTTTACACGCCTCTGTAAAATGGCGCTGGTGGTGGCAGCTTTCACCGCGGCGGTTCGCCCGGCGCTCGCGCAATACATCGGCAACGTGGGGCAGGCCTCGACGGTGAGTGCATTCACGATCTCCGGAGGAACCACAGAACAACTTGTCAACCCGTGCAGCGCGTCAATCACCAGCAACTGCATCAAGATGATCGGGCAGGCCAGCCACCTGGTGCAGCTGAATTATGGTAGCAGAGCACAATGCACCGTTCTGCTTGAGGGATCGCCAGACGGGACCAATTGGGCCACTCTGGGCGCGGCGACGTGGTTCGCCATATCACTGGCCAGGTTTTCAGAGCAGACCATCGTGGCAAACGGCTACTATCAACTGATCCGGCTCAAAGCCAACCCCAATGGCGGTGACACTTGCGGCGCCATGACCGGCAATTATGCGGGCTTTCAAACCCCCTTGCCCCTATCGCCCATCGCTACGCAATTCAAATCCCACACAGTGGCGGCAGCGGCCAACATTGCAGGATCGACCAATAGCACGCCTTACCTTTTGGCAGGCTTTAGCTGCTACAACCCCAATTCGTCAGTGGCCTGGCTGGAATTTTTCGACACCTTTGCAACCGTCACCCTAGGGACGACTCCTTTTTTTTACGAGGAGGCGATTCCCGCCATGAGCACGTTCAGCTACACAGGCCCGAACGTGCTGGGGCTATCTGGCTTTTCAGCTGCGGCCGTAACAGCCCAAGGCGGGGCGACTCCAGTAAGCACGGCGCTCTCTTGCAATTTTCAGATCAACTATTCAGGGCCTTTCACGCCCATAACCCCGCTGATCCCGTAAATCTATGGAGACATTTCGCACCAACACGCGGCCAGGGGTTACCGTCGATTTTAGCGTTAATATCCCGACGCTGATTCTACTTTCGACTACGTTTGTAAGTCTAACGGCGGGATGGGTCCACCTCACCGACTCCCAGCGGGAAATTAGCGATTCACTCACGGCCCAGGCTCAGGCGAACGCGGCCATGCAGCAGCATATTGAAAAGTGCGACCGAACACTGACCGTCTTAAACGAACGGCTGAAGGCCTACCCCTTGCACCGGCATGTGGGGTCAAAAATCGTTTACGACGCAGAGCCGCTGGTGGACCAGGACTATCAAACAGAGTATGGCGAAGCCCGGCAGGGTGAGAAATGATGCGTTTTTTTTTATTTGCGCTTTTGACCCTCGCGACAGCGGCCGTGGGGCTGGCCCAATCCAAGCCCGGCCAAGTACTCCATAAGGGCGATTGGATTTTGCTGGGCGCTGATGCGGTTAGCGTCAGCCTGGACGGCTGGACCACCACCAAATATTTGAGCTACCCCAACACTCGCGAACTTGACCCGATTTTGGGACGGCACCCCGGCGCGGCCCGCGTGGGCTTGACGTTTGCGGCCGAGGCAGCAGCCAGGTACGCACTGACATACGAGCTGGCAAGACATGGCCACCGCAAATTTGCGCGGGCAATTTTGGGCGCGACAGTAGGGCTTGAGACGGGTTGCATTATTGACAACTTTAGCATTATGAAAACGCGGGGATACTGAAATGAGAAAGCACATTTTCGCGCGGTTCGCGCTGGCACTGGCGGGCTTGCTCTTCGCAGCCTTGCCCAGCTTCGCTCAAGCGATATGGGTCAATACGCCGATCCACACCAATCAGCCATTCAACCGGGCGCTCCCCATGCAAACGTGGGAATGCAGCGGCCCCCAGGCGACTCTCGGGACAGATATGGTGGAATTTCTCGACACTGACGGCACGGTTAACGGCTATGTGGATTGCCACGGGAACATCGTGGGAGCTGGTTCTACTACCAGTTGGAGTGCCATCACCAATCCCACCGCCAACCTCGTCTTAAGCATGGGCACCTATAACACAGCCTTCGAGGCATCAGGAAATTCGGGGTTTGCCTGGACTTGGCCCAGCTCAGATGCGGCAGTGCCGGGAGGCTTGGCGATTGCAAACACGACAGCGGCCACAAATTTCAGCGCCCGTTCCAGCCCTGCGTTCGGTTTCGAGGCATCATATTGGGACGGGTCGGCGGCGCACCAGGATCAATGGACCATAAGTAGCCTAACATCCAGCTCCACATACTCAGATTTAATATTGGCTTACACAGGTTCGGCCCCCGTTTACTCGCTGGCGGTCCCTGGCCTGGTGGCATCGAAGCTGGTGAACTTTTCCGGCGCAACGGGATTAAACCTTCCCGCCACCATTACGGCCGCAACGCCTACAACCGACCTCAGCGTAGGAACGGGTACGTTCAGATTCGACTTCACCAGCTCGGGCGGGGGCGTCTCTTTTATTAACCAAACGGCCGCCAGTTCAAGCCTAAATCAGTGGTCCCCACAATTTGTTTTCGGCGGCCAATACTGGAACGGGACCGCCAGCGCGGCCGACCTCTGGAATTATGAAACGCAATTGGGCACAGGCGCCAACCCCACCACCACCCTGATATTCAGGCACTCGGGCTCAACTGGCGCGGCTTATGCACAATTCCCGAATATCGAGACACCGGGCCTGGCCAACTTCTCCGGAGCTTCGGATCTCTACACCCCCACGGGGGCCGGCGCGGCCGGCACAGTGGCGGGGGATTTAAAATTCGATTCAACCAACTTGAATTACCACGGCTTTACTGGGCAAGATTCGATTGTCGCGGTTTTTCCCGCAACCACAAACCCCACCACAAGCGATTGCGTAAAGTGGGCAGTGGTTAGCGGCCAAATCTACCTGGCAGACACCGGCGCGGCTTGCGGGGGAGCAACCCTCTGGAACAATATCGGCAACCCGGCCGGCGATAAAACCTTTTCAATGACGGCCTATTCCACCGATTTTTCATATACGTCAAGCGGCGAATTCCGATGGGACGACACCAACCCGGCGACCAACGTAGCAGCCAACCCCTCCCCCAGCCTCTTGCTTTCTGGCAATTATTGGAATGGAGCGGCAAGCGCAACAGACCTTTGGACAATCTTCGGCAACATCGGCAACGGGACCAACGGCGATTCGACTTTTGAATTACTCCACGCCGGCTCGACGGGCGCCCCCTCGGTCCAAGTGCCGGGGCTATCAAGCCCGACGCGGCTTGTCTCAGCCTTGCCCACAGCCTCAACCCACGCAACTTATAGCTATTGGGTTTCTGATTCGACGACGATAGTTACCGAGGGGCAAACATGCGCGGGAAGCGGCGGAGCCACAGCCCTGGCCATCAGCAACGGCACAATCTGGAAGTGCTTTTAGAATCGAGGCAGCATGAGGCGAACTCTCCCCATAATCATTTTTCTTTTTTTGGCCGGCCCGGCCCGAGGCCAATCCATTTGGATCAATACGCCGATCCACACGAACAACCAATTTAACCGGGCACTCCCGATGCAGACCTGGCAGTGTAGCGCCCCCCAGGCGACGCTGGGCACGCATCAACTGGAATTTCTCGACACTGACGGCACGGTCAACGGTTATGTGGATTGTCACGGGAACATCGCCGGCGGGGGACTCCCCACGCCCGGCGCCCCCAGCGGATCGCTTCAATACAACAACGCTGGAGCCTTTGGCGGCGTGCCGAATTCTTCGGTCGACTCCACCAGCGGCGATATAACCATGGGCGCGGGAATCTTCGCCACCAGCACAGACGGGCAGTATTTGGGCGATGCAAGTGTAAGCGGAATCGACATTGACGCATCGCTAGGGACTGGCGTTATAGAACTCACCAGCGCGGGAGGGATTGATCTTTTCGATAACTCAGCAACAGGAATAACGATGATCGAATATGGGGTTTCTAACATCGCTTTAGAAACCAGTGCCGAGGCATCACTCATAATTATAGCATCGGAGGGGAATTTAGTCTTGGCAGGGTACTCAACGGGGCTACTGCTACAAGGGCCAACAACAACGGTGAATCTGGAAAACACCACGGCCGGCGCCCTTACGGTCAACGCTTTTATCGTTCAGCCACCAATTCACTTTTCAGAGCTACCAGAATCCCCCGTAACCGGCATGATTCAAAATGTAGACGACGCCAACGCGGGAACTTTTGGAGCAACAATCACTGCGGGCGGGGGCGGTTTTTTTTGCATCGCACTATATGACGGCACGCAGTGGACTTGCCACTAGGAGAGGCACCCATGACCAGACTTTTTTGCATTCTGATTTTGAGCACGGCTACGGCTTTTGGGCAAACAGCCCCGGCCGCCAACGCATCTGCCCCGGAGCCCTTGACCACCAGCGAAATCATCCGGCTTCAAATGGCCCAGCAGCGGGTAAAGGCAGCCCAAGCACGCGCGGCCATGTTTTCAGCCCAGACGGCGACGGCCCAAACCTTCGCCACCCAGCAGCATGACCGTATCTGTACGGCGCACAATCTGGACCCCAAGGCGTGCTACGTTTCGGCGGACGCCAAAACCCTTACGCCAACAGCACCAGCGCCCAATACGCCCGCCGCGGCTCAAAGTTTAAACAACACGGCCAAGCCTGCGGCCGCAGCTCCGCCGGCACAAAAACCGTGATAGAATCGGCCCGTGTTTAAATTCACTTTGGAGGCTTTACCCGTGACAATTCGAGGATTAAGAAATTTGATTCTGGCCTTTGGGGCTTTGCTGATAACCGCAGGGACACTGACGGTAATCGGGCTTTCACAATCCCCTTACCATGGCGAACTCACCGAACTTGAGCGCACGCGGCTTGAGCTGGCCCTTGAAAAGCAAAAAACCAATGCAGCCCAGGCAGCACTGATCCGCAACGCCTATGAAGCCAATCAGGCCCAGGGCCAAAAATTGCAGGACGACGCCAAGGCGCTTTCGGATTCAATTTGCACGGCCCACGGGCTCGCCCCGGCGGATTGCGAATACTCAAAAGACGGGCTGACGGTTCACGCCAAAGCCCAAAAGTAGCCCCCTATGCCGGTACTTTCGATTAACGAACTGGTAGACCGCAACGCGATCGCGGCCGGCATTGACCAGCGGACGGCGCTTGACGCTTCAATCCCCCTTTACACCCCCCGGCGGCGCTTGGGCAACTACCAGGTCAAGCTGGGGGGGGCCTCAATCAGCCAGATTGCAGCCGCCATCACCCAGGCCGAAACCGGGGGCAACATCGTCGGGAACAACCCCGGCAACCTGGAGCTGGGTGACATTGGCTACGGCACATACACCGCTGCCGGGGGCCAGCAGATAACCATTTTCCCGACCCTTGCGGCCGGCCAGGCGAGGCTTGAAAACCAGATCCAGAGCATGATTAACGGCTCAAGCCTCTATCCCGCGGGCGCGTCGATTTCGCAGGTTGCCGACATTTACGTTAGCGGCAAGGCGGGGAGCGGGGCGGGGGCCAATTGGGCGCAAAACGTGGCCAACTACCTGGGAGTCAGCCCAAGCGATTCATTCGCAGCCCAGGCGGGCGCAAGCGGGGGCACCTTGACCGCCCCAACAACTTTGGAGACGGACGCCGCTGCCGTGAATGATGCGATCGACAACGCCACCGGCGCAACCCTTCCCGATTGGGTCCCGTACGCCTTGGGCGGGGCGGCCCTTTACCTGGCATTTTTTTAAATTTGCAGACGAATGCAAAAGGAGCCTCACACATGAATACCGCAGCAGCCAACCCGAAAACCACGATCCTGGGAGTATTGACCATCTTAGGCACCCTCGTTCATGCCGGCATTCAGTTTTACACCAACCAGCCCCTTGACTTTGTAACTCTCGCGTCGGGGATCTCCGGCGGTGTGGGGCTGATTATGGCCAAAGACGGCTCAACGCACAGCACCACCGCCCAAACCCAACAGGCCACGCGCGACGCCGTGGCCCAATCAGCGGGCAACTAATCATGCTCTCCGCCATTGTTTCACTGGCAACGGGATATATGGAGGCGCGGGCCATCGGCAAGGCGGCCAGCGTTGCGGAGGCGTGGGCTTATAACTTTTACAGGCTCATCATGGGGCTGGCCATCACCAGCTTTTGCACCTTTACAGGCACGTGGGGGTTGACCGGCCTCGCGTGTTACGGCAAGGGCTTGAACATTTGGGTTTCGCTCGTGGTGGGCTTTCTCACTTCGCTATTGACAACAGCGGCGGTAATCGGTAATTTGTGGCAGAGAAGCGAACTAACCAAAGGCATCCCCATTGCGTTACCGAATCAGCTTGAAAGCGCAGTAGTGGCCCAGGACGTGACGATCACAACGCGAAACTAGGAGAAAAAAATGATTCTGACTTCGATTGAAAATGCTTTCAAAAAAGCAGCCCACGACATCGTGGTAGCAGCAAAGGCAATTGAAGCGGTGGCGGTGAAAATCTCCACCAGCCCCAAACTGGTGGCAAGCGAAGCAGCGGCCAACGCGGTCCTGGATGAGGTGGACCCTGCCGCAGCCACCGTGGCCGAAACGGCAGAGGCGCTATTGGCGAAGGCATGTGCGGCCGTGCAGGCGATTGGAGGCGCGGCGGCGGCCGGAGGCGTCAACATCACCCTGGATTCGACCGCTGTAGCTGACGTCAAGGCGGTAATCGCTGCCACCAAGAACAGCAACACGGCCGCACCGGCCCCAGCGGCCTCGGCCCCGGCGGCCCCGGCGGCTTAACATCGACATACCCCCACGTGCCATGAGAGGGGGGAGCAAAGGGGCTGAATTGAGCGGAGAAGCCCCACTCCCCCCTGAAGCCTGCGCCGCCGTAAATCCTCAGCTACACAGGGCGGCGGCGCCGACGCTTTAGGAGAGAACAATGGCCAGCTTCTTAGAGGCAGTAACCAAAACCCTCAATTATGAAAAAGGCCTGGTTGACGATCCGCGCGACCCAGGCGGATTAACGAATTGGGGAATCTCGCAGCGGGCGCACCCCAATCTGACCCCCGATGAAATCCGCAACATGACGCCAGTCGTCGCAAGCAGTATCTATGCAAGCGAATACTGGCCCGCCCTGTACTCCAAAATCTTCGATCAAGTTTTAGCCCAGCAGCTATTTGATTTCGGGGTTACGTCAGGGATTCATACGGGGGTGCAAACTTTGCAGGGGTGCATATTTGTGCGCGGCGGCCCGGCCGTTGACGGAGTTTTCGGCCAGGTGACTTTAGACCTGGTAAACTCGCGCGGGCGACAATTGCGGGTGGATTTTGTCACCGAACGGCTTAGATTTTATGCGGGACTGAACAAGCCGGAATTCCTGCATTCGTGGTTTCACCGGACAATTGACGGCTGCTTAACTTAGACCAGTTCGCCGGCGGGGAGCTGCCCCCGTTGGTTGAAGCCCCGCCACTCCTCGGGGCAGGGGGCAGGACGTCAGGCCTGCCCCTTAAAACAGAATTCAAACACTTCAGCCACTTTGGTAGCAGGTTCAGGCAAAAAGGCTTTCCTGCGCTGGGTGTAGGCAGTGCGGGCTAAAATAAAGGGAATTATATACATGAGTCCCTTGCAAGATAAGTCGAGTCGTTTCTGTTCGAATCTTAGTGCTTCAAACGCCGCACATGCCTTCGCACTCATTGGTGAACAGTTCCCGTTGAGCGGTTCTTGCTTTGCTGACAGCCTCCATATCGATTTTGACAAGAGGTACGTGCGAAGGATGAACGTAAAGCTCTCCATGCCATCGCTTGATGCGCTCCGGCGTTCTCAGTGCGGCGTCATATTCGCAAAGCTCTTTGAACGCCTCGGGATCGCTGTTTTTGAGTGCGAGCAATCTAGTTTCGCCGCCATACGGACACTGCTTACAGGCCGATTTTGGAGCGACGCGCCCGTACTGATCCAACAGCCATCGCTCGCAATCAAAGCGGCTCATCTCGATCCCATCTTCAAGGAGGGGCCAACGATTAACTATGAACCGTACGCCGCTCGGCTTTTGACGATCGGCCTCATTAGTGGAAATTCCAACCCACGAAGTAGCTCGGCCTGGGGCTATGTGCCCACGCGGGCCGACGCCGAGAAGTTCTCGTATCTTTCGACGAATGGGCCGGATCTTGAATTCTCGCGTGCATTGCCTCTTGGCCATTCCACCGGCTTTAATGAAGAAAGGGGTCCGCGCTCCGTTGAATCCTTCCAAGTGTCGCTGACTCAGCTTGCCAGCCGTGACAGTGTGGACGGGGAAAGGCAGAACGCTCTTGAGCCACTCAAGATGAATGTAGACTTCTTTCGGCTCATCTTGGGTATCGGCGAAGATCGCGGCATCAGGCATTGGGGTTATCTCCCCACATGCGGCCATCAACGCCATCGTCGAGGACTGGACACCTGCGCCAAGGCTAATGACGTGCAGCACGCTTCACCTTCTTCCGCTTTCGGGGCTTCTTCTGCTTATCCTTGGGAAGGGAGATTTCATGGTCAAAGCAACTCCCCCTGAGCCTCGCCCGGCAAATCCTTCTGGACGCCAAGAGAATCTGAAGCCAAAGCCAAAATACCCCTTTGCATTTTTCGCACATCTTTGGCCAAATCAGCCACAGCGGCCAGGTACGCCGGCCACACAATTGACTCGGGACCTGTAACCATCGGCCGCTTGACTCCGGCAATTGTGCGGTAACGCAACCGCTGATAGTTACCAGTGGCCAGGGCGCCGTCATAGTGGATCTCACCCGCGGGCATGTTATCAAGCCCCTTTTCGTGCGCCTGCTGGGGGCGGCTCATCGGGCCAACTCCGCGCCGATCCGGGCGCCGTCCAGCAATTGGCGCTGGATGTTTTCGCGGTAACAGTCATTCGCCTTCTCAAACTGAACCCGATCCGCCCGGAGTTGGTCATTCGCCCGCTTGAGCTGGACAGCGGCGAAATTCAACTCCCCATTGGCAACGTGCAAAGTCAAGGCGAAGCCCGCCACCAGCATCAGCAATAGCCAAAAACCCAGGCGGTAGAAATTGGTCCGCCGGCGCTCCCGCTTGAATTCGCTATGCCAAAACACGGCGGCAGGTTCTGGCGCCGACTCCCATATCCCCCCCGGCTGGCGGTTACTGGTTAAAAGTTTAGACATAAACCCCCCCCGCGTAACGAATTCAGGCCCCCGGCCTGGTCAACTGAAGAACACAAGAAACATGGCGAACCCAACAAGGGCGCAGACTATCACAATCGCCAGCATGAGAAAAAACAGCCACAAATCGAGCACCGGCACCAGCCCGACCTCGCACAGCCACGCGCGAAACCTCAAAAAAAGCAGAGTCAAGCGCAGTTTTAGCATTTTTTGCGTTCTTTCATATTTAAAAACTGCCGTTGCCCTCAGACATGCCAGGACCGGCCCGCTGCAGTCAAACGAATCCATGACAAATTTAGCCCGCGCGGGAGTGTCCAGCCAAAAAGTGTGATCTATTTGGACCCCATCAAGGCCTTGAATAGTCACCTTCACCAGATAATATAAATCGGACATAGCTCTCCTTTTTCAAACAAAGCAATCAATTCCCGACCCCGGCGGCATACGGCGCCCCCGGCAAATTACGATCCGGCGGGCGGCTGGGGGGTAGTGGCCGATTTTTTCCCGGACGGCTTAAAACGGCTCGTGGCGCGTTTTGGGGGCAACGGCACAGGGGGGGCCTCGGCATCCCGAAGCGACTCGAAAACCCTGATAGCCTGGCGCAGATCCCGGCGGCGGCGGGCGCTGGCCAATAATTCCCGTTTGGCGGCCACAATAAGGGCGGTCCAGGTCAAAATTTCACCCTTTGGGGTCGGGTTTTCGGTGGATTTCTTGCCGGCGGAGTTTTTCATGGCGTCTCTCCCAAAGATTTAATTTTTTCGCTTACCGTCTGAAACCGTAATAGGGGGATACCCTTGATTCGTGTTGACATTGGGTTCTTTTAATATATAAATATAATATTATTAAGAACATACGAGGCAACGGGAACCCTGTTGACACCGCGTTGACACCTGTTGACACGTTGACGGAGGCAACATTTCGCTGTTGCCTCGTATGTTGTTGAAAATAGTGGCCCGTGAAATCGGTTTTCAACGACTTACGCGGTGTCAACGCAAAGGGGGTGTACTCCCCTCTCCCCCCTCTCCCTCTCCCTCTTTCTCCCCCTGCCTCTGGCAACATTTTCCAGCTCATTTCTGGCCCTCCTGGGCGTCCAATAGCTGCAATTCAATCCTCGCGTCGATTTCTCCCATCATCCCAGCGGTTATGTGGGGAGAGTCGCCCCGTCCGTGGTTTTCGATCTGCCACCAGATAGCGTCGTCAATCATTCTCTTTGTTCGTTCTCGCATTGTGTCGCGGTCAGTCATTTGGCCCCCCGTGGCCCCCGGCGGCCGCCTCACTCTTGCTCCAGCACCCAGGCGCGGCCAAACCGTTTTTCTATTTTCAGGTCCGGGTCGGCGCCTGTCGTCAGCCCGTTTAGCACTCGCTTGAAATCCTCGATCCCGATCCGGCCCTGGTAGCGTCTCAGCTCCCGCCAACTGATCCCGGCCGGCATCGACTCATGAACTTTTTTTAGAATCTTCGATTCGATCTCTCCCATGGGCGTCAACCCGTGTTCGCTGAATATGGGGAATCTCGACTCAAATAGAAATTCTACAAACGCGATTGCGGCTTGAAGGTGAAGCAGGTTGATTGTCCGGGCGCCGTCCAGGGCTGCGTGGATCAAGGCCACCTTGCGAACGGCTACCTCATCGCCCGCTGTCAACGTGTCGATCAAATCATTGCCGGAACTGCGGCTCTCGTGCTTGTCTGCCCACTCATCCAGAAAATCGGTTACGTCCGGGTCCATCGGGATAACCGTAGCTTCTTGCCTCATCCGGTAGTCGTCCATTCGGTCTTTTACCGCTCTGATAACTGGCGAAAGAAATCGCTGATCCGCTGGTTGTCGCCTCTTGATTCGCGGCTTGGGATCGCCTGGAACCCAAATGATCCGGCGTCCTGGTCCTGCCTCCAGATCCCGGCGCGTCATATCCTTTAACCATTCGGGGCAGGTGGCGGCCTGCATCGCTCCCACGGGTTGCAACACGATGGCATTGTCATTTTTTACGGCCGTGGTCAGTTCGGGCGGGCAGTCGTAAAGCTCACAGAGTTTGGACCAGATATTGCCCGTAGCTTTTTGGCCGGCCTTGGCGATCAGCCCTTGTAATTCCCGAAACCGTAAAACGATTCTGAACGGCCCATCGAATCCGCCTTTTATCAGCTCCTTTTGGCGATTCTGGCAGTAGCCGATAAATTGTTCGATGCTGCCAATGGTTTCTACAATCGCTACATCGGGATCGACGGCGCGCAGAAATTTGATGGCGCGATTGTTGGCGCTGTCTTTTCTGGCGAATCCGGCTTTACCCACAACCACCGTGTACAGGTTGGGGTAAATATCATCCCCGCCTTCTTGAGTCAAAATCGACTTGCCCAACAGCACCCCCGCCATGGTGAGAAATCCAGCCAGGTGGTAATTATCACTGGCGTTGGTGGACTGGCTAAATGCGAGGCGATAGGGCTCGGCTAGGCCATAGAATGCGCTTTTTGGGCAAATCGGGTAATCGTGGTCACTCACAACGGCTGACCTTTTCGACGCAATCACGGGGGCGGCTATTTCACTGATGCGCTTGGCGTGGGCGGCTATCTCGTTTGCTGGCGCTCCGGCCGCGATCTCCTGTGCTAATTCGTAACCGCTTTTTAGAGTCTGCCGCTGGCGGGACCGGTCTTTGATTATTTTGATGTACTGCGGGATTGCGGCGTCAGTGCCAACCGGAACACCGTCTGTGAGGCTTGAAATATAGGCGGCGCCACCAGCCTGCTCTAATCTGCCCGATTCCTGAAGGTGGACGGTGATCGTTACGGGTTCAATGGCGTCGCCGGCCTGGGCCATTTTCGCCATCGTTTCAAAAATCAGGCGGTGGCGCTCGCTGTAGAATTCGGCCGGTGTGAGGTTTTCAACAGTGGCAATCAAAATGTCATTGTCCAGCAAAATCGAACCGAGTAGCGCCTTTTCGGTTTCAAGGCTGGCTGGTGGGGTTCTCGGGCGTTTGGTTTGGGGCGTCATAGTGTTTTGTTGCTTCAGGTGAAGTTTTACCCCTAACGATTAATTTAATTGTGTTTTCTCAGGGATTCCTGCCTTGTCCATCTCTTTGGCTTTGCAGTCTGCACACATCCCGTGCGAATCCCCATCTTGCCCGTTCATCCAGGTGTGCGAGTCGTGGGGACAGGCGTAAACAATTGCGGGGACGAACCCAATTTGATTGGGGTTGGTCCAACTGTCCGGCGCGTCCGCCAGGTTGAAATATATCGGTAAAACGCCCTCGGGAATGCTGAGCGTTACGGGTGCGCCAATCGTATCGAAGCGGCCGCATTTCCCGCATTTCTCGCCCATCGGCTTTTTGCACCAGGCACAAGTGACTCTCATCGTATGCCTCCAATCCCTAGGGCTCGTCGTGCATCCATGACGAGGCTTGCTACCGTTTGGCCTAAATTGTTGCGGGGGTCGGTAAATGTGGCTGTCCATTCGAGTACTTCATCGTCTGTCATTTCTGGCCTTACAAGTTTCATGAGCGCCGTCTGCAATTCGTCTTTCTGGCGAAAAATCTCCAAAATTTCTCGCAGTAATCGAACGTCGCGGGTGGCGGGCTCTTCGGGCGGGGGCATCGTGGGCGCCGCGGGTGGATCGGTTTTGACCAGGATCGGGCGGCCACAATCGGGGCATAGAATCGGTTTAACGTGTGGCTGTTCGGGCGTGTTTGTCATAGGCTCCTTTTTATGTTTGGCGTCGGTCGCCACCCTGTTAGGCGCAACATTGCGCTTGGTGAATAGGTCTAAAATCTCCGATTTGTTCCCCCCCTGCATTGAGAGTATGAGGCTCATTTCGCACTTCTTTTTTTAAGCCAGGAACCAAAACTTATCAGATCGGATATGACCAACCATTCCCGGTAGCGTTTCTGGGATGCGGTCAACTTGGGAGGTTTCGGGGATTCATTCCGCATCGCCTTCTTTCCAGCTTCGGTGACAGAGCAGTTATAATAAGGCAGATACCCTGGGTCGGGCCAATTCTCCATCAGCCCCATCGCTACAAGCTCACGGCAAACATCTTCATCATCCCTACCAGCGCAGAAATGGTTTCGGGGATAGTCATCCCAGCCGCGGGGCTTCTGCCCATATTTGTCAACTCCAAGCGCGTGCTGAATAATTTCAAGTTGTCGATAATTCATGCTTCCCCTTTCATCGCTTCCATTTCCTTCTTGTCATTCTCAATTTCCATGCCAGCATCAAATTGTTCCGTCACATCTGTGCTGTCCAATTCATATTCATCCCGACTTCCACACACGTAATGATCTTCGACGCACGGTGTAAACGATTGCGGGGCACGTCCAAATTTAATACCCGCATTTTTTGCAGCTTCCTTAAGCGTGCGCCCCTCGGCCTCTAATGAATAAACCACTGTTTCGATGACGGTGAAATAACCTTTCATAAAGCAGCCTCCTTAAGGCTTCATAAGCACCTGTCTACCCACTTTCACACCTGCCGGGACGGGGCCTTTATAGCTGTCGAGATGGAGGTAGCCGCCAACCTTGGGAGCAAACCCCTCGGGAAGCGCAGCGACGCTGCTGAGATTGAGGGAGTCGCCAACCTTGGGAGAAAACCCCTTGGGGAGACCGGTGACGCTCCTGAGATTGAGGTAGCCGCCAACCTGGGGAGCAAACCCCTTGGGGAGCGCAGTGACGCTGCCGAGATCGAGGGAGCCGCCAAGCTTGGGAGAAAACCCCTCGGGAAGCGCGGTGACGCTGCTGAGATAGAGATTG
>Ga0302320_10006866_pt1 | contig 25181 bp, 19 predicted proteins | sample Bog_T0_3_FD_202130 | JGI IMG/M metagenome (GOLD analysis project Ga0302320, IMG submission 202130) | Peat permafrost microbial communities from Stordalen Mire near Abisko, Sweden - Bog_T0_3 | ecosystem: Environmental > Terrestrial > Soil > Wetlands > Peat | place: Sweden: Abisko, Stordalen Mire... | reverse complement strand
CCGTTGCGGTCTCTACCAACGCTCCTGTTCCGGTCCGTCCGGTGCCGCCGCCGCGCCCGTCGTGGCCCCATTTTCGCGGGAATTCCGCCCTCACCGGCGTTTCCTCGGACAGGCTGCCGGAAAAACCGGCCATGCTCTGGAGTTTCAAGACCGGCGGCGCGGTCAAATCTTCCGCCGTCATCGGGGACGACAAGATCTTCATCGGTTCGGACGACGGCAACATCTACGCGCTCAACTACGCCGACGGCAAACAGGTTTGGGCTTTCAAGGCCGATTCCGGAATCGAGGCGCCGCCGTTGCTGGCGGGAAATTCCGTTTTCGCCGGATCAATGGAAGGGTTCTTTTACGCGTTGGATGCAAAGGCGGGCGGTCTTCTGTGGAAGGTCCAAACCGACGGCAAAATCGTCGCCTCCGCCAACACCGTGCCGCGCAACAGCGGCCCCCAACGCATCGTCTTCGGCAGTTACGATTTCAAATTGCGCTGTCTCGACGGCGGGAAGGGCACAACCAACTGGATGTTTGAATCGGGCAATTATATCAACGGATCGTGCGCCGTCTCGGACGGACGCGTGATTTTCGGCGGCTGCGATTCCATGGTCCACGTGCTGGCGGGGGACGATGGCAAGGAAATCAGCCAGATTGACGCCGGGGCCTATATCGGAGCGTCCGTGGCGGTGGCGGACAACCGCGCCTACGTCGGCCACTACGACAACGAATTCCTTTGTATTGACCTCATCCACACCAACGTGGTGTGGCGCTTCCGCGATCAGGAATTCCCCTTCATGTCCTCGGCGGCGGTAACGGAAAACCGCGTGGTCTTCGGCGGCCAGGACAAAACGTTGCACTGCGTCAATCGCGCCGACGGCAAAAGCGTCTGGAGCTTTCCATCGCAAGGCAAAATCGACGGCTCACCCGTGGTCGCGGGAGACAAGGTGGTCTTCGGCTCCGCGGACGGGCGCGTTTATCTGGTTTCGATGGCGGAAGGCAAGGAACTATGGTCCTACGACACCGGGCAACCCGTCGCCAGTTCGCCGGCCGTGGCCGGCAACCGCATTGTGATTGGTTGCGACGACGGCAACGTTTATTGCTTTGGCGAAAAAGCCCTCTGAATCACGACCCCATTTTTATTATGAGCAGCACCACCCAACTTACCGCCCCCGCCCCGGCCCTGGAAAAGCAGACGACGGTCGGCAACTACTTCGTCTCCAACTATCCGCCGTTCTCGTTTTGGAAACCGGAATTCGTCCCCGACATGCAAAAGGCGCTGGAAAAGCCTTCACCACCGGAAGTGCCGCTCGGCGTTTATCTGCACATCCCGTTTTGCCGCAAGCGCTGTCATTTTTGTTATTTCAAGGTTTATACGGACAAGGACTCCGCCGCGATTCGCGGTTACATCGAAGCCGCCCTGCGCGAACTGGCGATTTACGCGGCCAAACCGGCCATCGCCGGGCGCAAGGCCAATTTCGTTTATTTCGGCGGCGGCACCCCTTCCTATTTGTCCGTGGACCAGCTCGTACATCTGACGGCGGGAATGAAAAAATTAATTCCCTGGGACGAAGCCGAGGAAGTGACGTTCGAGTGCGAGCCGGGAACATTGACCAGCCATAAACTGGAAGCCATCCGCGAAATGGGCGTGACGCGCTTGAGCCTCGGCGTCGAAAACTTCGACGATCACATTCTCGAAATCAACGGCCGCGCCCACCACAGCAAGGAAATCGCGCGGGCTTACGCCTTTGCGCGCGAACTCGGTTTCCCGCAAATCAACATTGATCTGATCGCCGGCATGGTCGAGGAAACCGAAGCCAACTGGCAGGCCTGCGTCCGCAAGACCATCGAGATGGCCCCCGACAGCGTCACCATCTACCAGATGGAAGTCCCCTACAACACCAAGATTTACCAGGAGATGAAGGCGGAGGGAAAACTCACCGCCCCGGTGGCGGATTGGGACGTCAAACGCGCCTGGGTCGGCTGGGCCTTCGCCGAACTGGAGAAAGCCGGCTACACCGTGGGCAGCGCCTACACCGCTGTCAAAAACAAAACCAGCACGCGCTTCCTTTATCGCGACCGCCTCTGGGCCGGCGCCGATCTGGTGGGCTTGGGCGTCGCCTCGTTTGGCCACTTGCAGGGAACGCACTATCAGAACCAGCACGATTTCGAACCGTACGTGAAGGCAGTCGAGTCCGGTCACCTGCCGGTCCATCGCGCCATGACCCCGACTGCGGACGAGCGGCTCATTCGCGAATTCATCCTCCAACTCAAACTGGGCCGCACCGGCTGCGATTATTTCCAGAAAAAATTCGGCGTCGATGTGCGCCAACGCTTCGCCGCGCCGCTGCAACGCCTGCACGACTGGGGTTTCGGCGGCGTGGAAGACGGGACGATTCGCCTCAATCGCGAAGGCCTCCTGCAAGTGGACCGCCTCCTCCACGAATTCTTCCTCCCCGAACACCGCAACGCCCGCTACGCGTGAAAGTATCCACCCCAATCGTCCGCAATTTTTCATGGGAGCGCGACCTTCTCGGTCGCATCCGTCGGCGTCCCGCAGACGGAACGTTGCGCAACCGGCTGTTTCACTCGTCCCGTGGCAATTCGTGCGCCGCACCAATGTTCGGATAACTTGCTGTCCGCGCCGCCTCCATGAACACCGCAAAAATCATTCCGCCATCCCGCCCGACGGCGCGCCTTCGCGGTTCAGCGGTGACCTATCCACTGGGCGAGTTTTACGCCGAGCGCGGCCTTCCAATGCCGACGCTGGAGCAAATCACTCCGGCGCAGATGCCCGATCCTTACCGTTCACTCCTTGTACATGACAGCGACATGACCTCGCGCCTGGAGGCATTTTACGGAAGCATCATCCACATCCGTCTGGTGGCGCGGCACAACCACCGCGCCGACTATTTCCGCGAAGTCGTGCTGGAACTGGACAGTACGCACGAGCCGGTGGAATATGGCGCCATCCGCATCGTCCTCGACACCTTTCCGGCGGAAGCGCGCGAAGAGGTCTTGCGGGAAAAGGAGCCGCTCGGCCGGATTCTCCACGAATACAACATCGCATTCACCAGCCGTCCCGACGCGTTTTTCCAGATGGCAGCGGACGAATTCATCAGCCAATCATTGCAGTTGACCGGGCGCCCGCAACTCTTTGCGCGGCGCAACACGCTCTACGACGTTCGGAACCAACCGCTGGCCGAAATCATCGAAATTCTGACCCCGATAAACCGCCCGGACACCGGCCCGGCCAATACGAAATGAAAAACACAAAAAACGTAAAACCACTTGACTGTATCGTCATCGGCGCCGGCCCGGCCGGGACTTCCGTGGCGGCGATTCTCGCCGGACACGGCCACCGCGTCCTCATCCTTGAACGGGAAAAATTCCCACGCTATCATATTGGCGAGTCGCTGCTGCCGTTCACCTTCCAGCCCCTCGAACGCCTCGGCCTGATTGACCGGATGCGCTCCTCCGCATTTGTCAAAAAGTACAGCGTCCAATTCGTCTCGCCCTCGGGCCGGGCCAGCCAGCCGTTTTACTTTTTCAGCCGCTATGACCGCGAAACGGTCGCGCAAACCTGGCAGGTCCTGCGCTCCGAATTCGACCTTATGCTCCTGGACAACGCCCGCGCAAAAGGCGCGGAAGTGCGCGAGCAAACCACGGTCAAGGAATTGCTCCGCGAAAACGGCGCCGTCGCCGGCGTCCGCGCCCAAACCCAGGGCGGCGAAGTCGTCGAATATCGCGCCCCCATCACGGTGGATTGCTCGGGCAAGGAATCCTTCGCCGCCGTGCGCAACCAGTGGCGGGTGAAAGACCCGTTCCTCAACAAGGTCGCGGTCTGGACCTACTACAAGGGCGCCCAGCGGGACGAAGGCGTCGATGCCGGCGCCACCACCGTGGCCTACGTTCCGGAAAAGGGCTGGTTCTGGTACATCCCGCAGCACAACGACATGATCAGCGTCGGCGTGGTGGCGGAAGGAAAATACTTGACGCGGGAAGGCGTGAAAGCCCCGGAGGAAATTTTTAAACGCGAAGTCGAACAGAACCAATGGATCAAACAGCACCTGGCCTGCGGACAGCAGACCGGCGGCTATTACCTGACCAGCGAGTACACCCATCATGCCCGCCATTGCGCCGAGCGCGGCCTGCTGCTGGCGGGCGACGCGTTTGCCTTTCTCGACCCGGTTTTTTCCTCGGGCGTGATGCTGGCGTTGAAGAGCGGCACCATGGCCGGCGACGCCGTTCATCAGGCCATCGTCAACAAGGATTTTTCACCGGAGCGTTTCGCCGGCTATGGCCGCGCCCTCCGTGAAGGCGTCGAAAACATGCGCAAGCTGGTCTATGCCTTTTACCATCCCAAATTCAGCTTCCGCCAGTTGACCAACAAATATCCCGAAGCCACCGGCTGGGTCACCGATTGCCTTAGCGGCGATGTCAACAAAGATTTCACGCCCCTGTGGAAACAGATCGAGGAATTCGTCCCGCTGCCGGAAGAGCTGCCCGTCGGGACGCCATTGCTGGCAAGGGAAGCCGCTGCATCAAAGCCACTGTTGGCGGCCGCCTCAACCACGACATTTTGACCCGCCGGATAGGGCAAAGGACTCGGGACAAGCGGGTGTTGCGGTTGATTGGAAGTCGCCTGCGAGCGGGAGCGATGGCGGTCAGCAGCGAGGAAGGCACGCCACAAGGCAGGCCGCTGTCGCACTGGGCGTTGCGCGCCGGACCAGTTCACCCGCTCGGTGGCAATTCGCGCGCTTCGCTAACACTTATGCCATCCGGAAATTCGCGAAAACCCTTGTCCCGAAGGGACAAATCGATATTAGCCCGGCGTTTCAACGCCGGGTTGATTTCCGACCAACGCCGCGTCCCGAAGGGACGGCTGACTCGGCCGAAAACAGCAAAAATTCAGCCGTCCCTCCGGGACAAAGCCGTTAGCCGCGGCGAATCGGAATTTCGGAGGGCGATCGAGCCGCTTTTTGGCGCGAGGGAAAAAGCGTGGTTGGAGCGCGGGAGTCGGCCGCCGACTGCTTAGATTGAGACTTTGGACCGGCCGAGCATGTCGTCCCAGACTGCGGCAACAACAGCGCCCGAGGACGGGACGATCACCTCCAAGGGTGCGCCAATGAAGTCGGCAATCTGTTGGGCCTCGTCTTGCTTGCGGTTGTCGGGAGAGGCGATCAAGTTCGACAACCGGGCGTTCAGCCTCCCGAAGTCGAATGACAGCTCTTTATTCCGCCCGGCCATGAGGACCAGACGAAATTGATAATAGGTCCTGGCCGCGCCTGATCCCCGGATGGAAGGAGGCGCGAAGGAAGTCTTGATCAATTTGCTCAACACGACCTTTTCGACGTCACAAAAGGCGATTTCCCGATCCTCGGTCTGCGCAAAACCTCGCAGGCGGATTTTGATTCTGGCGGGCGCCATATCCAATTCGATGTGGACGCGTTTCGTGGTATGGAGAATATACCCGCCGGCAACCACCAAGGCCAATGCCAGGAGCGAGGGCAACAAGTCGTTCCCGAACAAGCAGGCAGTGCCCAACCCCGCGCTGACCAGGCCGAGGCCGGAAAGGAAGCGACCGGTGTTGTTATCCCGGAGAATCATCTTCGAGTTGTTATCCAATTCTATTTTCATCACGGCTGGTCAATGAATTGTCTGGAGTTTTCGTTTTCCGCGCGGGTATTAGCACGGCCCGTGCCGGGCGCTGGCGGGCGCGCGGGACGGGTGGACTTTCCTCGCCACGGGCGGGGGCCGCGGCCAATTCGAAATTCGCGGTGCCCAGATTTTGGAAGGGATTCCCCAGAATTGGGCACGGCTTCCTCCGCGGACCGCTTATGCTTCGCGAATCTGCTGATGTGATTTGTTAAGCCAGACACCTAACATTGATCCCAAAACCCTGCCCACCGTCCGCGGCCTTTTTCACAAAACTCGCAAAATTGTCCGCACCGTGGGAATGCACTCTCGAAGAACCCATGCCATATTACCCCGATGAACATTGAATCGTCAGAGTATGCCAAAGCCATGCATCGAAGGGATTCCGCCAGGATTGCGGGTCTTCGGCCCCCCCATTGCTTTTGCCAATCGCCTATGCAAACCGTTTGGCAGCCCGTCGCCCGGAATCCTATCTTCAATCGGTGGGTATTCCGGATCCATTGCCCCGTTCTTCCGGGGCAATTCCCGATCAACTCGCACCCTTCAAGCCAAATCAAGGCTAATCAAACAACTTTTTTATAGTGGTAACAACTCAGTCACCAAAAGAAATAGTTGTCTTTGCCGCGCCGGGCATGGAAAATCAATCCCTTTACTCGCGTCCAAGACTCGGGCAAAAATGACTGCCGGCCCTGCGTCAGTCGCGAACCGGACAGAATATGAATAAATCGGACAAACAGATTTTGAAACTGGGGCTTCCCAAAGGAAGCCTGCAGGAAGCGGCGCTGGCCAAGATGGCCAAGGCGGGATTCAACATCACCGTCAGCAGCCGCTCCTACATCCCTTACGTGGATGACGAAGAGCTGGCCGTGCGTTTGATTCGCGCGCAGGAAATCAGCCGCTACGTCGCCCACGGCTACCTCGATTGCGGGATCACCGGGCATGACTGGGTGATCGAAAACAACTCCGACGTCCGCGAAGTGGCCGAATTCCTTTTCAGCAAGGCCACCGCCCAACCGGCCCGTTGGGTGCTGGCGGTGCCGGAGGAATCACCCATCCGGTCGCCCAAGGATTTGCAGGGTAAACGCATTGCCACCGAGGTCGTCAATATCACTGCGAGCTACTTAAAAAAACACGGCGTCACGGCGGAAGTGGAATTTTCCTGGGGCGCAACCGAGGTGAAGGCCCACGAGTTGGTGGATGCCATCGTCGAAATCACCGAGACCGGCTCTTCCCTCCGCGCCAACCGCCTGCGCATCGTGGACACGTTGCTGGTTTCCACGCCTCGCCTGATCGTCAACCACGATTCGTGGAAGGACCCGTGGAAACGCCAAAAAATAGAAACGCTGGCGCTGCTGTTGCGCGGCGCGCTCGAGGCCGAAAGCAAGGTCGGACTCAAGATGAACCTCGAACAAAAGAACCTCGATGCCCTGCTGCGTTCGCTGCCGGCGTTGCGGAATCCGACCATTTCCAACCTGAGCCTGCCGGGCTGGGTGGCGGTCGAGACGATCATTGACGAAAAAATTGTCCGGCAGCTCATCCCGCAACTCAAGGCCGCCGGGGCGGAAGGAATTATTGAATATCCGCTGAACAAAGTGGTATATTGAAGCCAACCAAAAACTATGGGATCATTAAAAAAACGTCGCAAGAGCAAGATTAACAAGCATAAAAGGCGCAAAAAGCTGCGCGCCAACCGCCATAAGAAACGTACCTGGCAAAAGTAGCCGGGCGCGGTAGTATATATTGGCTTTCCCGCGGAGCGGGAGCAGACCGCCGACCAGCGGTGGAGGGAGGCTTTTGTCCGAAAGAACGCATGAAGATTCTTCAGTTGGCATTCGTAAGACCGAGGCGGCAACATTTCGTTGTTTGGCCGGTGGCCTTGCTGGCGTGCGTCGGAGCCCTTCTCTGCGGCTGTTCCACCAATTCCGCGACCGGTCAAAAAGCCTCGGTCGGTTCCACCAACTCCCCTCCCGCAGCGGCGGACTCCACCAACGGCGAAGCCGCCGGCGACAACGAGCTGGCGGAAGTTTTGCCGCCGGGCAAGGGCAACGTCGAATCGCTGGCCCATTACGCCACCGGCGAAAGCCTGGAGGAGTCCGGCAAGCACGCGCAGGCGATGGAGGAATTCTACAAGTGTGTCATGGCAGACCCCGCCGACGAAAAGACGGCGCGCGACGTTGGCCAGTGGCTGCTCGACGAACATCATCCTGACCGCGCCATCGCGTTGTTGTCTCGGGTGGCGCAGCGGCCGGCGGTTTCGGCTACCATCCTGAGCTTGCTGGCCAAGGCCCAATTGCAGGCCAACCAAACCAACGCGGCCCTGGCCACCAGCCAGCGGGCCATCGCGCGCCGTCCGGACATGTTGTCCAGTTACGAAAGCAAGCTGGTTGTCCTCGTCCAAATGGGCAAACTCCCCGAAGCCCTCAAGACACTTGATCAAGCCGCCAGGCGTATCGCCAACCGGCCGGCGGATCTCATCGGCCTGGCCAAGCTTTACACGGCCTGTCTCAGTCTCAAGGCCAAACCGACCGATCCGGTGCGACTCCACGCCCTGGCCCTGCTGGATCGGGCCGCCGCCATGAAGATCGCTTCCGTTGGCTTGCGGCAGGAGATGGCTGACAACTACGCCGCGCTCAACGAAACCCGGAAAGCCTCCGACCTCTATGGCCGGCTCATCAATGAAGTGGATTACTCGCCCACGTTGCGTAACGGCCTGCGCCAACGTTATGGGGAGATTCTGCTCGATCTCCACGATGAAACCAACGCGGCGGCGCAGTTCCAGGCCATTGTGCGGGACGACCGGATGCGTTATCCGCTGGCGTGGTATTACCTCGGCATCATCGCCCATTCGCAGGGAGATTTGGCCGAAGCGGCGGACGATTACAGCAACGCCTTGCGCGTGTTCCCGGGCATGGAACTGGCCTACTACCGCCTCGCGCTCGTCCTGGCCGACATGGGGCGCAACGACAACGCGTTGCAGATCCTGGACGCCGCCCGCGGCCGTTTCCCGGACAGTTACGACGCCCAGTTCTTCAATGCGCTGGTGAACCTCCAGCTCAAGGATTTCGACGAGGCGGTAAAACATTTTTCCTCGGCCGAAACCATCGCCCGCACCAATAATCCGGCCCGGCTGGACGCCGGGTTCTATTTCCAGATCGGCGCCGCCTGCGAGCGGGACCATCAATTCAAGCGCGCCGAGGAGTACCTGCAAAAGTGTATTGACATGAGCCCGGATAATGCGGAGGCTCTCAATTATCTCGGCTTCATGTGGGCTGACCGCGGCGAAAAACTGGCCCGGGCCCGTGTCTATATCGAGAAGGCCTGCAAAGCCGAACCGACCAACGCCGCCTATCTGGACAGCATGGGCTGGGTGCTTTTCAAACTCCAACTCGCCCAGGAGGCGCTCCCGTGGATGCTGAAGGCGGTCGAGCTGTCGCCGGACCCCGACGCCACCATCCTCGACCATCTCGGCGACGTTTATATGTCGCTCCACCAGACCGCCAAGGCGCTGGAGAATTGGAAGAAATCCTACGCCATTGACCCAAACGAGGATGTCAAGAAGAAGCTGCAAAGCTTCGACGCCGGCGCCACGTAACCTGTCCCGAGTTTTCATGCGATTTTCCAAGCACTACAGTATCGAAGAAGCCCGGGCCCTGCTGCCGGAGGTGCGCGGCTGGCTGGACGGCCTGGACCAATGCGCCGAGCGCCTCAAGGTGCTTGACAAGAAGGTCGGCACCCTGCTGGATCAGGGTTGCGACGCCGGCGGCAAACCGGTCAATGACCTCATCAAAACCCTGACCACCTGCCGCGAGGTGTTGCTGGAATTCCATCGCCGCGAAATCCAGGTCAAGGACTTGAAGCGCGGCCTGATTGATTTTCCTTCCTACCGCGACGGCCGCGAAATTTTTTTGTGCTGGGAACGGGACGAGGAAGACATCGAATTCTGGCACGACCTGGAAACCGGCTTCGCCGGGCGGGAGCGGCTCTGACCGGTGGTTGGATTTCCTGTAACGTTTCGGTCGTGCCGGATTCTCATTAACACCTGGCTTCAGCCAGGTGAATTCGCGACGCAGAACATCAGAAGCTGTTTCAACAGTTTCCACTCGTTACGGAGCGACACTGGCATAATAATTTAGCGCTACTTTCCGTAACCGGGCCTTCGCAAAACCGTCTGACCTATCAGAACCTATCGCCGCGCACGGCGTTTACAGAACATGGTAACACTGCACGAACTTGTGGGGCTGGCTAAGGCCGAGGGCGCCAGCGATCTCCATCTGGAACCGGGTCTGGGCCCGGTCATCCGGGTGCGCGGAGCCTTGCGCACTATCGCCGAACCGAGCAACGCCCAGGTGCTTTTGGAATGGGCCCGCGAAATCATCAGCCCGGAGGACTGGCCACGTTTTCTCACCCAGCGCTCAATGGATCTGTCGCGTTCGATTGAGGGACTGCGTTGCCGCATCAACATTTTGCAAACCTCGCGCGGCGTCGGCTTCGCCATACGTTTGCTGCCTGCCTTCCAGCCCACGCTGGAATCGCTGAATCTGCATCCGGATTTGCGGCAATTGGTTAACCACGCCAGCGGCCTGGTGCTGATCAGCGGCCCGACCGGCAGCGGCAAGTCCACCACCCTGGCCGCACTCTTGCAGACGGTGAACTTGTCCGAGGCGCGCCATATTGTAACCATCGAAAATCCGATCGAGTTCACCTTCCGCCCGCGCAAATCCTTCATCCGCCAGCGCGAGGTCGGCCGGGACACGCCCAGTTTTGAGCAGGCGCTCCTCGACAGTTTGCGCGAAGACCCGGACGTGTTGATGGTCGGCGAAATGCGCGAGCCGGAAACGATGCGCCTGACCTTGAGCGCGGCGGAGACCGGTCACCTCGTGCTTGCGACGGTGCATTCCGCCAATTGCGCGGAAGCCTTGCAGCGCGTGGTCAATGCATTTTCTCCGGAAATCCAAAGCAACGTTGCCGCCCAGCTCGCCGACTGCCTCATCGCCGTCGTCTCGCAGCGGCTGCAATTCCGTCCGGACCTCAACATTTGCGTCCCGGAGTGCGAGGTTTTGAAGACGAGCATGCCGATCAAGAATTTCATCCGCAACCGCGACTTCTTCAAAATCATTTCGACCTTGGAAACCGGCGCCGCCGACGGCATGTGGACCTTCGCCCGCTACCGCACCTGGCTGGACAAGCGCACGAGCTTCCACGTCCTCACCCGCGACCCGGAACCGGACGAAGACGACACGGGGTTGCCCGTCAAACTGCCGCCCATTTCCGCCGCGCCCAAAACCAGCCACGGCAGCCACGCCGCCGCGCCATCTTCCCACGCTCCACGCTCCGGCAAAACCACTGAGGCCGACCGGATCGAAATCGAACCGGTGGAAACATTTGACAAGATTTTGAAAAGGCGCGGATGAGCTGAACTCTTTGCTTCTCTTAAGCCATCGGTTTTGTCGAATCCATGATCCAGTTCAAATACCGGTCGGTTCCGGCACTCACGGGCACCACCACAAACTCCGGCGTGTCGTACGGATGTTGCGCCAAAACTAATTTCTCCAGCGCGGCCAGTCGGCGGGTCGTGGTTTTGAAGATGATCAAAATTTCCGCGCTACGCTCCAATTTCCCCTGCCACCAGTAATGCGATTCCATCCCGGCGACCAGGTTCGCGCAGGCCACCAGACGCATTTCCAATGCCGCCCGCGCCAGTTGCCGCGCCACTTTTTTGTCCGGCGCGGTCACGAATACCATCGAATAATCTGCGGTCTTTTTCATTCTCCGGGCAATGCGGTGTATTGAATCATGGGCAGTTTCCGGTCACACTCAAAACTGAAAATCTAAAACTGGCAAACTCAAATCATGCTTTTGTTTCGCGAAAAAATTCCGGTTGGCTGGCTGGAAATGGTCTTCGCCAATCTTCCGGCCGTGCTGGTGGACCACGCCCATCTGGAACGCAAGGCCGCCACCACCGCGTTGAACCTCGAGAAATACCGCGATCTCTACGGGCGGGTCGAGGAGTTGAACGCCATCGCCATCGAAGAACTGCAACACTTCCAACTCGTGCTCAAACTTCTCAAGGCCCGCGGCATTCCCTTCGGGCAACCGCATCCCAGCCCGTGGATTACCGGCCTGATGCGCTCCGTGCGAAACGGGCAGCGCCACCAGGTGATAGATCACTTGATTTGTTGCGCGTTGATCGAAGGACGCAGTTGCGAAAAATTCCAACTCCTCTCCCGCGAGCTGCCATCGCGTGATCCGGAACTGGCCGCCTTCTACGGAAGCCTGGTGGAATCCGAAGGCAACCACTACGCCACCTACATTTTAATGGCCCGCGCCGTGGACGATCCGGAAACCGACCGCCGTCTGGATTTCTATCTCGATCTCGACGCCGAACTCATGCGCCAGCCCAATCCGCTGCCGATGCTCCACTGACAGAGGCGGGACGCCTCTGCCCTACTGCTAAAACTGAGTCTGCCCCTTCGGCAATTCGATCAGCTCAATTTCATACCCTTCCGGGGCATCAACAAACGCGAACCCGCCACCGTTCGGGCGCATGGTTGGCCCGTCGGAAAATTTGATCCCGAGCGACTCCAGATGCCGCCCGAATTCCGCCAGGCTGTCCACCGAAAACGCCAGATGCGGCAAATCCGCCTGCACCTGCACCGGGCCGCTGGCGGGAAAGGAACAGATCTCGATCAACTCGTCGCTCTCCGGTGCCTTCAAGAACACCAACTCCGACCCGCGCGGCGACTTCGACCGCCGCGTCTCCTCCAAGCCGAGGACATTCTTGTAAATCTGGATCGTTTTCTCGAGGTCATTGACCCCGATTCGCACGCAGGACTTTTTGCAGCGTGCTCGTGGTACCCGGGCCTTCTATCTGAGTATGCGCGGCAGTTAACCATTCCAACGCTTGGTGGCGAATTAGAACCACGGATGGAAGAGGCAGCCAGTCGTTTCACCATACGAACATGCGGACCACCTTTTTTGGCTCCTGTCCTCATCCAGTTTATGGCTGCCTTCTCAGGTGCAGTTGACGCTTCGGAATCTTTCCTCAAAGAACGCAACTCGAAAGGCAGAAGCAAAAGCACTCGAATAAACCCTGAGTAATGACATTCCATCCGTGCCGGCATCCGCCGCCAGTCGGAGCGCGTTGCGCTGTTACCGTCCACCCACCAAGTCAACGAAGCTGAGGACGGCGGCGCGTTTGAGGCAGAACTCGAGGCCGTCGGCTACGCCGTGGCCGTGGAGGTGGCGGCTGACATAGCCGTTTTGACGCCGGACCGCCGTTTTGACGGTGTCAATCGCGTTGTCAGGAGCGACCAGCCAGCGGGCGTACCGGCTCAAGAGCATCGGCAGGTCGTTGTAATGGTCGCCCGCCGCAAACGTCTCGTCGCGGTACACCTTGAGCAGACGGGCGATTTCGCCCAGGGCGCTGCCTTTGTTGAAGTCAAGGTGGCTGAAACGGGCATAGACGTCGTTGCGGACGACGGTCAAGCCCGGCATGCCTTCGCAATAATCATTCAGATATTGGTGAATGGCGTCGGCATCGGCATTGGATTCCGCGATGAAGCAAAAGGGGGAATAAATATCTTCGTAGAGCGTGGCGTTGAAGCGCTCGCGCACCCATGAAGTCAAACGCGGCAAATCCGGCTGAACCACCGCAAAGAGCCGGCGGTGCGCTTCTTCGCAGGCGCGGTTCCATTCGCGGCATTCCACGAATTGAGAATCGCGTCGGACGTAAATCTCCCTTTCCACGACCACGAGGTAATCCGGTTTGATTTCGAGGCGGGCGCGGCCGAGCGATTCCAGGAGGCTGGAGAGATCGCGGCCGGTATTAATGACCCAACGCGCCCCCTTTTCCTGCAACTGCGCGATGGACTTTTGCAGGGCGATCGGAACCGGAGGGTTCTCGAATTCGGCAAACAAAGTGCCATCAAAATCCGTGGAAATGAGCTTTATGGGTAAAGACATCAGGGGTGGCCAGTCTAGAGCCACTGGCGCGGCATGGCCATAGAAATTCCGCGTGTACATCATCCTGGTAAGAGACGCAGGAATTGTGCCACCGTCACAAACGAGAACGACGAGAACGGAATCCGACTCGATGGCAGGCATTTTGCGGGCTACAATTGAACTGTGCAAGAAGTCCATTTCGCCCACATCCAAGAGGCCCTGGGGCGGCAACGGTCAAGCAAGTGACCCGCACGGTCCAGCGGAAGCATGGGGGGTTCCGGCAGAATGCCCGCCCCGAAGCCGCTGCGGGCTTAAGTCCAGCCAAAAAATTGCCGATACCATCAATAAGTTTAGCTGTGCTCCGGCGGGTCAGAGCCCGCCAGAACCTGTTTTATGGCCGACAAACGCATACTGATCGCGATTGCAGACCCACCAACGCTGGCTGAATACGGCCGGGGCCTGGGAAAGGAATGGACCATCAAGCTGGTCACCACACCAGACGCCGCCCTGGCCGAAATGGCCACGCAAGCCTGCGATGTCCTGGTCGCCGACTTTGCCCTGCCCCAGATCAACGGCACCGATCTGCTGGACCGGGTCCACACCGAATACCCCAAGACCATCCGCATCCTGCTGGTGGGAGAGAACGACAAGGACAAGCGGATGGCGGACGTGGAAGGTTCCCACCTGGTTTTGCCCAAGCCTTGCGACAGCAACACATTGAAGAGCGCGATTGAACGCGCCCTGGCCATTGACCTCTGGCTCGCCAACGACAGCCTGCGCGAACTGGTGGCCCGCCTGCGCACTTTTCCCATTGTGCCCTCCCTTTATCTTGAGGTGATCAATGCCCTCAAGTTGCCCCATACCACCACCAACGAGGTCGGGGCCATCATCGCCAAGGACATGGCCATGACGACCAAGCTTTTGCAAGTCACCAATTCCGCCTGTTTCGGTTTGCCGCGGAAAATCAGCGATCCGGTGGAGGCGGTGGGCATCCTTGGTTTCGAGACGGTCAAGTCCATGGTGATGACGCTCAAGCTCCTGAGCCAATACGACAAGGTAAAGCCGGTCTATTTTTCCATCGACCGCCTCTGGCGTCACAGCACCGAGGTGGCGCGAATCAGCCGCCGCATCGTTTTGAGCGAGACGGATGATCCCGGGTTGGCCGGTTCCGCGTTCACCGCCGGGTTGATGCATGATTTGGGGAAACTGGTTCTGGCGTCGAATTTTGATGAACAATACAGCGGCGCCCAGTCGCTGGCGCGCAAACAAGGGATTCCTCTTTGGGAGGTGGAAAAGCAGATTTTTGGCGCGACTCACGGTGAGATCGGCGCCTACCTGCTCGGCCTTTGGGGAATGCCATTGGACCTGGTGGAATCGTCCGCCCTCCATCATAATCCCAGCCGCACCCAGTCCAAGCAGTTTACGGCCCTGACGGCGGTTCACGTGGCCAACGCGCTGGTGTACGAGGCCAAGCCGGACAAGGAAGGATTTATTGCGCCGCAGATTGACGAACAGTACATCGCCGGGCTGGGTTTGAGCGACCGACTGCAACGCTGGCGCGAGATGGTGCTGGCTCCGGATTTGGAGGTTACGGAATTTCGGGCGCGTTCCGGGGAAACGGTCTTTATCAAGAAACCGGCGGCGACGGCACCCAAGCCCGTGGTGCGACCGGCCAAGCCGGCGGCTACGCCCGCAGCCGCGCCTGCCCGGACTGCTCCGGCTCGTGCCTCTCTTTTCTCCAACAAGCGGGAAAGATGGATCTGCATTGCCATGGGCCTGACCATTTTTGTGCTGGCCTTCATCGTCGGAACGCAGGCGATCATGCGGATGACGGTGCCCTTGCCACCGGCCGCGGAGCACGTCGCTTTAAAACTTTCAACCGCCACCAACGTGCCGGCGGCGCCGAAGCCCGAAGCCGCCGCCGCCGTCCCGACGAATCCTCCCGTGAAAGTGGAAGAGCCCGCAGTCGTTTCGGCGCCGGTTGTCACCAATATTTCACCCGGGCCGGTTCCGGCCACGCCGCCTGCGCCGTCCGCCAAGGATCGCGCGTTTGCGGAGTTGCAACTGCAAACCATATTCTATTCGCAAGCCAACCCGTCGGCGGTGATCAGCGGCAAACGGGTGCGTCCCCAGGACAAGTTGCCGGCGGGCGCGGTGGTGGTGGCGATTTCGCCCTCATCGGTTACGGTCGAATTCGACCACGAGCGCAAGATTCTGGCGCTGAAGTAAACCTGACGGAGCCTCAAGGACCGGGATTCGCGGAATTTTCTATTTGACCGATCGCCCACGTGGCATGTTCTGCAATCAACGGTTCGGGGTCATTGGCGGCCCGTTGCAGGGCGGGAAGAGCGGCTGGGTCGCGGGCATTTCCCAGCGCCACACAGACATTGCGCAGGAAACCGCGGCGTTTGGCCCGCAACATGGGCGTGCCGGCGAAACGGCGCTGGAATTGGGCTTCGTCAAGGGACAACAGTTCGATGAGGTCCGGTGCTGTCAGATCGGCGCGGCGATGTTCTGCCAACATCGCACCTTGCCGCGCGAAACGGTTCCACGGGCAGGCCGCCAGGCAGTCGTCGCATCCATAGATTCGGTTGCCGATGGCGGGACGCAGTTCCAGCGGAATCGCGCCTTTCAATTCGATGGTGAGATAGGAGATGCAGCGGCGGGCGTCCAATTGGAACGGCGCGGTGATGGCGGCGGTCGGGCAGGCGTCGAGGCAGCGGCGGCAGTTTCCGCAACGGTTTTTTTCCGGCGGGTCGGGCGGCAGTTCCAGCGTGGTGATGATTTCTCCGAGAAAAAACCAGTTGCCCAGCCTGCGGCTGATGAGGTTGGTGTGCTTGCCGATGAAACCAAGGCCGGCGCGTTGGGCCAAATCGCGTTCGAGCAGCGGGCCGGTGTCCACATACCAGAGCGAGCGGGTTTCCGCGCCGCCGAGGCAGTTGAGGTGTTCTGTCAATGATTTGAGCCGGGCACCCATGACGTCGTGGTAGTCGGTGAAACGGGCGTAGCGGGCGATTTCGCCGGCGGGTAGATGGCGGCGCTCGGCCGGGACGCCGCTACGAGCAGGGTCTTCGGTCCCGGCGTAACTGACGGCCAGCGTGATGATGCTGCGGGCGGCGGCAAGCACTTGGTCCGGCGCAATGCGCTTGTGGGCGTTGCGCTCAAGGTAGGCCATTTGACCGTGGCAACCGGAATCCAGCCAGCGCCGGAATTGGGCGGCGGATTCCGGCGGGGCCGCGGAAGTGATGCGGCAGTCGTCAAAGCCGAATTCGCGGGCGCGATTCTGTAAAGCCGCCTTGATGGCGTGGCCTTCGCTGGTGCCAGTGCCGTCCATTACTATCTCTTTCGCGCCAGATGAAACTGGTGGGCAATCTGGGCGGCCACTTCCCGCGGCGGCCGGAGACCGCTGTCAATATATACATCCGCCTCGCGGTAGGAGGGCGTCCGGGCCGCCAGCATTTCGCGAATCTTGGCGAGGGGATCAGGCGTCTGCAAGAGCGGCCGGTGGGTTTGCGCGCGGACGCGTTCCCAGATGGCCTCCGGGGTGGCGCACAGCCAGATCACCAGGGCGTGATCCTTCAAACTGGCCAAGTTGGACGGGTCCATGACCAACCCGCCGCCGGTGGCGATGACAAGGCGCTGCTCCCGCGCCAGTTCCTGCACCGCGCTTTTCTCGTATTGACGGAACGCGGCCTCGCCCTCCTGCTCGAAGACTTGGCTGATGGTCCGGCCCAGGCGCGCCTCGATCAAGGCGTCGGTGTCCACGAAGGTGAACTGCATCAGCTCGGCGGCGATTCGGCCGATGGTGGATTTGCCGGTGCCCATGAAGCCGACCAGGGCGAGGTTGTGGAGGGTGCGTGCGTTGTTCACGCTGGCCATGTTACCGGGAAAAACGCTTCGCGGCACGCGGAATTTTCCGGAGCGCGGACAGCCTTGTTCGCGCGAGGCGGCTTGGAAAAGAAACGCGCGGACAAGGCTGTCCGCGCTCCCGGTGGTTGCGGTTTCGCCGCGCTGAATTCATTATTGCAATTCTGTGTCCAGCCAGTAGTGGTTTGTGCTTTCCCTGTGGTGGATTTTGCGCGACTAATGTTTTGTGCATGCGCGATTTCTCCTCGGTCCGGCTGGCTCCGGGAAAACATTCCGGTGCCTGGAGGAAATTCGCACGGCGCTGCGGGATGATCCGTCCGGGCCGCCACTCATTTTTCTCGCGCCCAAACAGGCGACTTTCCAGTTGGAACGGCAGCTTCTCGGCGACGCCGGTTTGGCCGGATACACGCGCCTGTATATTCTGTCGTTTCAGCGGTTGGCCGAGTTTATTCTCCGGGAATTGCGCCGGCCGGCGCCGCCGCTGCTTTCGGAGGAAGGCCGCGTCATGGTGCTGCGCGCGCTCTTGTCGCGCCATCGGGCCAGCCTGCAAATCTTCCACGGGAGCGCGGGACTGGCGGGTTTTGCCCGGAAGCTCAGTCTCGAATTGCGTGAATTGCAGCGGCGGAGGCTGTCGTCGGCGGCCCTGAGCGCGCTGGCTTCCCGTCCCGATCTTTCCGAACCGTTGCGGCGCAAGCTGCAGGACCTCTCCCTGCTGCAACGGGCTTATCTCGAATGGCTCGCCCAGCGGAATTTGCAGGATGCGGACTGCCTGCTTGATCTGGCTGCGAGCGCTTTTGATTCGACGAAAACGACGACGAGGCCAATTAGCATCGCCGGAATTTGGTTGGATGGTTTTGGAGAATTGGCGCCGCAGGAGCTCGGTCTGCTGGCGGCGCTGGCGCCGTGTTGCGACAGAATGACATTGGCGTTTTGCGTGGATGCGGAACGCCCGGCGGGGGCGGAGTCGTGGCTCTCGATCTGGTCCGCCATTTCCGGTGCGCGCGACGAATGCGGGCGGAAGTTCTCCTCCGTGCCCGGTGTCACCCTCGAAACCGAAATCCTCCGCCGCCGGGTGCGGCCCGGGCGTTTCGATGATCGCCCGGTTCTTCGGCATTTGGAGGAATCCTGGGCCACGCCGGCGGCATTTCCGGAAAAGCTTGCGCTGAATTCCAACTTGGGCGATTCGGTGCGGGCCGCGATTTGCGCCAACCCCGAAGCGGAGGCCGTGCTGGCGGCGCGCGAGATTCTACAATTCGTTCGTGCTGGCGGCCGGTTCCGCGACGCCGCTGTTTTGGTGCGTTCGATGGAGGGTTACCACGACGTATTGCGTCGCGTATTTTCCCGCTATGAAATTCCGTTTTTCCTTGATCGCCGAGAGCCCGCGTCGAGGCACCCGCTGGCGGAGTTAACCCGGAACGCGCTTCGTCTCGTGGCCTTTGACTGGCGGCACGATGATTGGTTCAGCGCGCTTAAGACGGGACTGGTGTCCGGCGACGAGGAAGCGATTGACCGGCTGGAAAACGAGGCCCTGGCCCGCGGCTGGAACGGGGCGACTTGGACCAGCCCGTTTGTCAAGGCGAACGGACTGACCGCCGACGCGGAAATGTTGCGTCAACAATGGGTCGCGCCGTTCTTGCGATTCCGGGAGGAACTCTCCTTTGAAGGCCGGATGCTGCCGGACGGCCCGCGGCTGGCGGCTGCGTTGCGCGAACTTTGGCATCGGCTGCAAATTGAAGATTCGCTGGCCGAAATCCACGCCGAATCCTCGGATTCGGGCGTGCAATTTCACCTCACCGTCTGGCAGCAGATGAATGACTGGCTGGACAACGTCGCCCTCGCCTTCCCCGGAGAATTCCTGCCACTGACGGAATGGCTCACGCTCTTCGAGGCGGGCCTGGCCGGCATTACCGTCGGAGTCATCCCGCCGGCGCTCGACCAGGTGCTGATCGGCGCGGTGGACCGGTCGCGCAACCCCGACTTGCAACTGGCGATTGTTCTCGGTGTGAACGAATCGGTCTTTCCGGCGCCGCCGCCACCGCGGCATCTGTTGACCGATTCCGATTGCGAGGAACTGAGCGAGCGGGGGCTGACGGTGGCCGATCCGTTCCGGCGCGTTTTGGGGCGCGAACGTTTTCTGGGTTATATCGCCTGCACCCGCGCGCGCCGCCGGCTGGTGGTGATCTGCGCCCGTTACGATGCGGGCGACAACCCGCTCAATCCATCCCCGTTTTTCTCGCACCTGAAGCAGCTTTTTCCGCAACTTGAAGTGGAAGAGGATGGGGCTTCTCCGCTCGCGCCGTTGCATATCAGCGAGTTGTTTCCACAGGTGCTCCGGCTTCAGACGGCGGGCATCATGCCCGATGGTTTGCTGGACCTGCCCGCTTTTGCTCCTTTGCGTCAATTATTAAGAAACGGCACAGTGGTGGTGGATTCGGGCAAACTATCTCCGGCACTGGCGGAACGACTTTATGGTCCCGCCCTGCGGACGTCGGTCAGCCGGCTGGAGCAATTTGCGGCCTGTTCCTTTCGCTTTTTTGTCCATTCGGGATTGCAGGCGGAGGAGCGGGTGCGGTTTGAACTGGACGCACGGCGCAAGGGCTCCTTTCAACATCTGGCGCTCTCGCTCTTTCACGAGCAGCTTCGGAAGGAGGGAAAAACCTGGCACGATCTCGACGCTGCCGACGCCCGCCAGCGGATCGCCGAAATCTGCGCTGTCTTGATTCCGCAGTTTGACGAGGGTTTGCTGGCGGCCAATCCGCTTTCCCGTTTTGCCGCGCGCGGCATGGCCCGCTCGCTGGAGGATTTTGTCGCGGCCATGGCGGAATGGATGCATCAATACGATTTCGAGCCAACGGCGGTGGAACTGGAATTTGGCGGCGACCCGCAGACCGGCAGTCTTCCCGCGTGGGAACTGGACCTTGGCTCCGGGCACCGCCTGATTTTTCGTGGGCGCATTGACCGCGTGGATTTGTTTGTCTCCGGACCCGAGGCGCTGGTGGTGGTGGTGGATTACAAATCCAGCCAGCACAAGCTCGATCCGGTTTATCTGCGGCACGGACTGCAACTGCAATTGCCGGCCTATCTCAGCGTGCTGCGGCGGCTGGCGTCACCTGGTAAATATTTTGACAGTGCCCGCCTCGTGCCCGCCGGGGTTTTCTACATCAATTTGCGCGGCAAATTCGAGCACGGCGAAAACCGCAACGAGGTCTTGCTGAGCGAGGAACCGGCCTGGCAGGCGGCTTACCAACATGCCGGGCGGTTCGATCTCGCCGCTTTGCCGCATCTCGACAACCGCGGCGCCAGCCGGGGAACGCAGTTCAATTATCGCCTCAAAGCCGACGGCCGGCCCGCCGCCAACACCCCCGACGCGATGGACCACGCCGGCTTTCAACAGATGCTCGATCAAGTGGAGGAAAACCTCATCCGCATGGGCCGCGCGATTTTTGCCGGGGAGATTGCGCCGAACCCATTTCAGAAAGGCACGATCCGGGCGTGTGACCGCTGCGAGTATCAAGGCGTTTGCCGGATCGATCCGTGGGCGCATGCGTTTAGACTCGTGTAAGCCGGTTTTGGGTGACAAACAGGCTTGAGGCGTGTATTCTGGAAGGGTGAGTTCTGTAGCAGAAATTCTGGATGCCGTGAAACATCTTCCGCTCGAGAAGAAGGGAGAGTTTTTAGAAGGGCTGCGAGAGATTGATTTTGAAGATGTCTGGGATCGCCAATTTGAAGCGGATGCCAAGTCCGGCCGTCTCGATCCGGCATGGCAGAACGCATTAAAAGACATCAAGGCAGGGCGCACCAAATCGCTGGATGAAGTCATCAACGACCCCTAGTTTCTGGAAAGCGTATCAGTTGCTGCCACCAGAAATTAGGCAAGCCGCCAGGAAAGCGTACCGGCTTTGGCTGCTTAATCCATCGCAGCCTTCCCTCCGTTTTGCCCGGAAAGGCGGCTATTGGAGTGTGAGGATCACGCGAGGCGGGAGGGCAGTGGGCCGCGAACATGAGGGTGTCCTCTATTGGTTTTGGAGAGGAGCGCATGATGAGTACGAACGGCTCCTCAATGCCTAACAGCCCCACACCGCAACAGGCGGCGGCAATTGCTGCGCGCGGCAACGTCCTCGTCTCGGCCGGGGCGGGCGCGGGCAAGACCCGCACCTTGGTGGACCGCTGTTTGGATTGGCTGCTGGACGAGGAAAATCCGGGTTCGATTGACCAAATCCTGATGGTGACGTTCACCGAGGCGGCGGCGGCGGAAATGCGCCACCGGTTGCGGGATCGCCTTGAGGCGGTGCAGGCGAATGAGCCGTCGCAGCATCTGGCGGAGCAATTGGCGTTGCTCGACACGGCCTGGATTTGCACGCTGCACAGTTTTTGTTTCACGCTGGTGCGCGAACATTTCTACAGCCTCGGGCTTGATCCGCAGACGATAGTCCTGCCCGACGAACGCGCCAAGTTGCTTGCCCGCCAGGCGCTGGATTTGGTTCTGCAACACAGCTACAGCGGCGAGACCCCGGCGGCGCGCGCCATTCAGGACGCCGTTCAAGCCCTCGGCGGCGAGTCCGACACGGCGGCGCGCCTGCTGGTGATGCGATTGCATCATTACTCCCAGACGTTGCCGGAGCCGGACGCGTGGTTTGACGCGCAGATCGCCGGCTTTCAAAAGGGTTCGCCCGAGCGCTGGCGCGAGTGGCTGATGGAGGCGGTGGAAAACTTCCGGCAAACCTGGCTGCCACTTTTGCAGGAAGAACAGAAGGAAAATTCTTGCGCCCAACGGTGTCTCGAAGTCCTGGCGGCACTTCCGGCGAAACCGGCTCGCGCGGAATTTGCGGCGGCATTGGAATCGCTTGGCATTGCCGAGACGGACTTCAAGCCGAAACAACGCAAGCCGCTGGAAACGCTTTTTGCCGAAGCCGGTTTTTTGCGGACGGTTTGCGCGGAGAAAAACGGCGATCCGCTGGCGCAGGACTGGAATTGGTCGGCGCCCTCGATGCTGGCATTGCTGGATTTGACCCGGCAATTCGGCGAAGCCTACCGCGTGGCCAAACGGGACGCCGCCGGTCTCGACTTTCACGACTTGGAGCAATTCGCATTGCGACTGCTGCGCGAAGCAAACACTGGCCAGCCCAGCGGCATTGCTTTGCGCTGGCGCGAACGGTTGCGGCTGGTCTTCGTGGACGAATTCCAGGACATCAACGGCGCCCAGGACGCCATCATCCAGGCGCTGGGACGCGCGGATGGCGAGGGAACGCGTTTTCTGGTGGGGGACATCAAGCAGAGCATTTATCGTTTTCGCCTGGCGGACCCGCGCATTTTTCTGCGATACCAGCGTCAATGGGAGACTCAATCCGGCGCCAGCGTTCTCGTCTTGTCGGAAAATTTTCGCAGCCAGGCGGGCATACTTGACTTTGTAAACGCCGTCTTCGCCGCGCTGATGCGGCCGGAACTGGGAGGGTTGCTTTATGACGAAAAGGCGCGCCTGCGCTCCGGTCTGGGCGCGGGAATCAGTTCGACCGGATATTCGCCAGGCGGGACGCCTGGCGACGCGACCGGGACGGTCGCGCTCCCCCGAAAACTATCGGTGGCAACGACAAATCCCGCCGCGCCGTGCGTGGAACTGCTGCTGCGCTGCACCGGACGGGCTGGTGTGGATGATTCTGGCGGCGAGACTGCCGACGGGGAACAGCTCTCCGGGACGGCCTTTGAAGCACGGCTAGTGGGACGGCGTTTGCTGGAATTGAAAGAACAGCCGGTCTCGCTTCCCGGCAAGCCGTCCCGGTCGGCGGAGTGGGCCGACATGGTCATTTTGCTGCGCGCGCCGCGGAACAAGGTCGAGGCTTACGTCAAGGAATTCGCGCGGTTGGGCATTCCGCTGGAGGCGGCGCGCGGCGGGTTTTACGAAGCGCTTGAAGTGCGCGACCTGCTCAGTCTGCTGCAAATTCTGGACAATCCCTCGCAGGACGTGCCGCTGCTGTGCGTGTTGCGGTCGCCGTTGGTGGGATTGACGGCGGATGAGCTGGCTTCCATTCGTCTGGCGCAGCGGCCCGGCCACTTCTGGACGGCATTTCTACGCTGGACTCAAGCCAATCCCGATCACGAACGCGCGGCCAACTTTCTCAAGAGATTTCGTTCCTGGCGGCGCCTTTCCCGCATGGCCGGGGTATCGCAATTGCTCGAGACGATTGTGGCGGAGTCGGGTTTCAGCGAAATCGTTTCGGGCCGGCCCGGCGCGGCGGCTAACGTCTCCCGTTTAATCTATTTGACGCGGCAGTTCGACGGTTTTCGCGGGGAAGGTTTGTATCGTTTCCTGCAATTTATCGACGCACAACGGGACAACGAGATTGAAACCGAGCCGGCGGGCCGGCCTGCGCGCGATTCTGTCCGGCTGATGAGCATTCACCAAAGCAAGGGCCTGGAATTTCCCATTGTGGCGCTGCCCGACTTGGGCAAGCGGTTCAATCTCGATGACACCCGCGGGCGGGTCATCCTGGACGAGAAATTCGGGTTGTGTCCGCAAGTCAAACCGCCGGGACATTACCAGTTTTATCCGAGCCTGCCGCATTGGCTGGCGCAGCGGCGGCAGCGGCGGGAAACGTACGGGGAAGAGATGCGCCTGCTCTACGTGGCGATGACCCGCGCCGCCGGCCGGCTGATTTTGTGCGGGTCCGCGCGCGAGAGTGCGATCGAGGGCAAATGGACGGCGGCGGCGGCGCGCGGCTTGGGTGTGCCGGAGATCCTGGCGGCCGGAAGCGTGTTGGACTGGCTGGGAGCTTGGCTCCTGACGCAGGCGGGCCCGGACGCGCTGAATGTCTCGGGTGGCAATTCGCTGTTGTCGTGGAAAATAATAGATGACAATGAGCCCTTAACGGCGCCGGAGAAGGAAGCGATCCTGCCAGGGTCGCCGGAGGCAGATTTGGAAGTGCTGCGCCAGAGCCGTTCGCTGGCGGAGTGGCACTACCCTTTCAGCGAAGCGATCCGGCGCGCGGCCAAGACGACCGTGACGGCATTGCGGCGCTCAATGGAGAACGAAGACGGCGAAGAATCGGAATTGTTTTTTGGGCGGCCAGCCTGGACGCGGGAAAGTCAGGCAAGCAGTTCGCTGTCAGCGGCGGAAATTGGCTCGGCGCATCACACCTTTCTGGAGTCGGTTTCGCTGGGTGCGGCTGAAACAGTGGGCAAATTGGAAGCGGAAGCAGCCCGAATGCGAGAGGAAGGAATTTTAACCGGCGCTGAGGCGGCCTGTTTGGATTTCAAAGCCCTCGCTCGATTTTGGCAAACCGAAGTGGGCCGGAAGATTCTCGAGAACCGTGAACAGGTCCGGCGGGAACTGCCGTTCACCGCTCGTTTCTCGCCGGCCGAACTCGGTCGAGCGGCGGACAGCGTGGAAACGTCAACTGAACTGACCGGGGAGTTCATCATCGTCCAGGGCGTGGTTGATCTGGCGGTGTTTCTGCCGCGTGAAATCTGGCTGCTCGATTTCAAGACCGATCATTTCGCGCTTGAGGAATTGGACGGCAAGATTGCCGAGTACCGACCGCAATTGGACCTTTACGCCCGCGCGCTGGCGCGCATCTATGGAATCCCAGTGAGCTGGCGTTGGCTTCATTTCCTGGCTATCGGCCGAACCGTGGAGTTAAGGGCCTGTGCGTAAATAAACGCTTCAACTTTTGGTTGGAGTGGTGTAGGCTTCTGTCATGGAAGCATCTGCGCAGGCGATTAAGCAGCGCTATGAG